>Ga0137401_10000140_pt1 | contig 24377 bp, 20 predicted proteins | sample CZOMad1_1_16fung_FD_108286 | JGI IMG/M metagenome (GOLD analysis project Ga0137401, IMG submission 108286) | Vadose zone soil fungal communities from Angelo Coast Range Reserve, California, USA - CZOMad1_1_16fungal (Illumina Assembly) | ecosystem: Environmental > Terrestrial > Soil > Vadose...
GTGCGTTGCGCAGCCCAGCTGGTCCCGGCGAGCAACCAGAGCAGTAAGATCGGCAATAGGATTCGAACTCTTCCGGAGAGACTAAAATTCATGTCACGGAATCGGTGTGATTCGAAATAATCTACAAAATTATTGCGGTTTGTCATGAGGCCTACTTGGCTGGAGGCGAACCGCCCGGTGCCGGCGAGTTTGCTGGACCGGGAGGCGTCGACCCGCTCTGCGGCTGCCCGGCTTGCGGTTGCGGCGGAGTGCCGCCCTGTTTGGTCACGTCTTTGGGCGGGATCTGCAACAATTCAGCAAGCGTCCACTGATCCTTGCGATTCTTCAGCTCATCTCGCATTGTCTTGACCGCCTCCGGCGGAATCTCCGGTGCGTTATTTCCCCAGTCAGATCGTACGTAGCTTAGGATAGCTGCGAGCTGCTGGTCAGTATACTGGCCCTCCCACGCCTGCATCGCGTTGTTGAAGGCCTGTCCCTTTACTTGGACCTGGCCCTGCAATCCTTTAAGCACAATCGCAATCAGCCGATTGCTAGCGTCGCCTAGCACAAATTCCGATCCAGCCAGCGGAGGAAACTGCCCGGGTTGCCCTTGCCCGTTCGCCTGATGGCAAGTGACGCAATTTGCCGAGAAGAGTTTTTTACCCAGCACTTTCGGATCGGGCGGACCTGCGGCAGCGGCTGCTTGGGCGCCGTACTTTGGTTTGTAATCGAAAACATCAGCAGCAAACCCTCCACTATATGAAAAGAGATAAGCACCAGACCAGAATATCCCTACGCCAATGACTGCAAACAGCCATCCGGGAATCGGCCTTTTATCCATCCGCGGACTCGCTTCGACGGGTCCCGGCAACGGATCTCTTACCGAACTGGGATCTCTCTCTTCTGAATTCATTCCTTCGGCTCCGGTGCTTCCGGCAAATTGTAGTCGCGTTTAAGCGAAAGCAGATAAGCTACCAATGATTCCCCTTCGGCGGTCGGAACAATTTCGTAACCGGGCCTCGGCTTCTCGGTGCCCTCCAGCTTCAAGGCATTGTTGGCGGCCTGGCCGGCGATTTTTTGTTCGCGGAAAAGCCAGCGATACGCCGGCATGATCGAGGTTGGATTGATTGATTGAGGGTGGTAGAGCAGCCGATAATACCACTGGGTGTCCTTTTGCCGGACACCAACATTCGTCAGGTCGGGGCCCAAGCGAGAGACCCCGAGGAACACCTGTCGATCGTTCATGTAGTCCCGCGCGACTGTTCGTCGCTTGGCCCACTGCCGATCGATATCGCCGCCTTCATCCTTGTCACGAGTGAATTGACTGTGACAATAAACACACCCATTCGCCGCGAAAACATGCGACCCTTGCTGGGCAACGCCAGGCACCCCCGGGGGAGTCAATTCATTCGTCACCGAGTCTCGATCGGCCTTGAGTTCGGCGAAAGTCATATAAGGATAAGCGACCAAGCCAATCCAAGACAGTCCAAACAAAACGAAGATACCTAATACCAATCTGGTTATTGATTTCACGCGACCGGCATCTCCTCTCCCAGATCAAGAATCGGCTCTGGAGCCTTTTCGGTGGCTGCGTGCCAGACCGGATTGACTAAAACGGTCAGCATCGAGAACAGGCTGACAATGTTAGCTACTACTATCACCAGCGCGGCAACGACTTGACCAGTCACGAATGGTGCAATCATATCCAGAATCGCCGGTATCGGCACTTTCGGATCCATCAGCCCGAATCCCTGAAGTACTCCAGCGATAGTGAGATCAAAAACCAAAAAGCCCAGACCCGCGATGCTCAGCCAGAAATGCCAGCGGACCAGCAGGGCGTATCTCCAGAAACGCCCGAGAATGCGGGGCACGATGAAATAGATCGCTCCGAAGCTGACAAAAAAGAAAAAGCCGAAGAGCATCAGGTAGTTCCGCGCGGACACCGCTAGAGTAAATTGAGTGATCCGATCAATCGTCCGAAACGCATTGATCGCGTCCCAAATACCGGACAAACCATAGAGCATCGCACCGATCATCAAAAACCGAAGAGCTAGATTGGATTTAATGAGCTCGAACTGGCCCTTCATCGTGAGATGCAGGTTGGCCGCAACCGCGATGATCGGAATGATCAGAAGCACTTTAGCCACGATACTAGTCGTTATCATCCAGGCGGGTAACGGTCCCCCGATGATCTGGGTAAGCCCAGTCCAACCGGCCAGTCCCGCTAAAACCCAAAACCCGAGCAATGCCAAACCCTCACTGTAAAGCGGACGATCGAGGATGATCGGAATAAAGTAAAAGGCGGCGGCCAGTCCGAGCGGCGTAAGCCACAAACCAAACAAGCAACCAAAATACCACCAATGAATAGCCGATTGAGCTACACCACTTGCACCGACAACATTCAGTAGCCCATTGGCAGTCGCATAGAACCAGGGAAACCAGATAAAGGCGCCCAAAAGGTAGTACTGAGAGACGTAGAGCTGGCGCTGGCGGCGGAAGAGACAAAGACCGACGGCCCAAACTGCGATGATAATCTGGGCCACGAAGATCGCAAATGCGGTATACGGAGGGAACTCCAACCACTCCCGTCCGGTACTGCCGCCGCCCAACACTCCCCAAACACCAAATACCAGACCGGCATTCCAAAGGGCTCCGGCAAAAAATGGCAACCACCCGGTTAACAGCGGCGTCTTTGCCATTCTGGCCAAAATCCAAATTGCCACGCCAATGCCAAAAAGTGAGGCCGATCCATAAACCAGCAGATCCAGTGAAACTGGATAAACTCGCCCGTAGGTAAGCCAAGGCACGTTCGCACACGACAGCCATCCATTAGGGTCAGCCATCTGAACTACGGACAACAGCCAAAGTATCGAAGCAACCAACAGCCAGGCAAACCCGGAAGCAAAGAAGAAAAGGACCGGTACCCGAACCGCTCGGTTCGTTGCACTGGGTTCAATCAGAGTCGGTGAGGACGATTGACTCATAAATTCATCGGGAAAACTGCTGGACTTCTTCTCATGGCTTCGCCGGTGTTACGGAAGGCGCCGCGCTCGCAGGATTGGGTGAAGGTTGATTGCCGGCCGGAGTAGGGGCAGGAACTGGCTTTTGCGCCGGTGATCCGGCCGTGGAAGGTGTTGGGTTGGGAGCGGGCGGAGTGATTGGCCCGGCGGCATGCGGGTGGTTGGCCGCCAAATCGGCGACCTCCAATTCCATTGCGCGATCGATTGGGATACCAACGACTCCCTTTCCTTTATCGATCCAGCGATAGCTAGTCAGCGCCTTCTGATTTTCAGTATTGAGATCATTGAGGTTCTTTAGGCGCAATTCTCGGCGCCCGGGCTCGGAGGCAGCAATCGATTCTCGCTGATAGGTGACGAACCAAACGAGCCCAGCAAAGAGCAGAAGCAGCACGAGGATAGTGACCACGGTCGAAACAGAAAACCTCGAGGATTGGTTGGCGTCTGACATGGTCTAGTTGCTCACGTTAACGGACTCCAGCAATCGAGGGTCACGCGTAGGAAATAGCGAGGCGCCCCCCAAGCCACGCAGAAACAGAAAGGCCAAGGGGAATCCAATCGCGAAGAGCGTCGCCCCATCCAACCAGCTCACCTGAACCCCGGCTGGATGGATAAATGGATCGATAGTAACGAAGATATCCAGCAGATGCATCGCGAGAACCCACAGAGACATGAAAGCCAAAAACCTAGGAGTGCGCTTGGTGTACTGAAAGAGGAGATAAAGAAACGGAATAAAGAAGCGACCGACAACCAATGTGATGCTCAGGGTGTTCCACGAGCCGATATTCCGGCGCAGGAACCAACTCGTTTCTTCCGGGATGTTTCCATACCAAATCAGCATGTATTGGCTAAATCCGATATAGCCCCAGAAGATAGAGAAACAAAAAAGCAGCTTGCCCATCATGTGGTAATGCTCGGCGTTCACAAAGCTTAGATAGCCTGCGTTCTTGAGTCCGAGCACAACTAGAATGATCAGCGCCATCGCTGCCCCAGCCGATCCGGCAAAAATGTACACTCCCCACATCGTCGACGCCCAGCGGTAATCGAGGGAAGCCAGCCAATCAAAGGCCATGAAAGTCGTACCCAGCGCGAACAGAATGATCCCGACGAAAGAAAAACCGCGCATCTGAATGGACCAACGCGGATCGCCGTCTGAATCTTGCCGCACCGAGGTTCGACGGAAATAAATCGCTGCTCCCGCAAAGTAGAGGAAATAGAGGGCTGCGCGGATCCAGAAAAAGGGCAGTATCACCGATCCGAAATGCAGTTCAAAATAGCCGATCTTATCCCCAAGGGCGGGGTTAGCCTCCAGATGATCCTTGGCGGTCAGCCAATTCCAGATTTCAAAGCGAAAAAGAACGAGCGGAACAAAGAACAGAACCATCCAGGGCAATAACGCCGCCAAGTTTTCCATCTGCCGACGGACAACAATCCCCCACCCGGAATCGGTGGCATGATGAACCAGAATCCAAAATAGACAGCCGATCAGAATGGTAAAAAAATAGATGAACGCAAAAAGCCAGGAGAAAGCGAACTGACGCCGGAGTTCGCTACCGGCTGGCGCCAACAGTCCGGTGGTCAACACGACCCCCAAAAAAAGAACTCCCAGACCGAGCAAAACCAATAAGAGACGATTTACTCTCTTGGACTGAAAAAGTTCGGGAGCGGGAACGTGCGAGTGGTTCATTTCTGGGAATCCAAAGCTTTACGTTGATCAGCCGGGATATCCCCGATCTTAGCGTATTGGCTCCGCTGCAATGCGCGGATGTAGGCAATAATCGCCCAACGATCTTTAACCGTGACCTTATCGCCGTAGGCCATCATCGTATTGTAACCATTGGTAATGGTGTTGAATATTTGGCCGTCTGCCATTTGGCGATATTTGTCTTGATGGTAGTTGGCAATGCTAAGCAGTCCGTATTTAGAGGTGATCCCGTTGCCTTGTCCGGTAGCGCCGTGGCAAACTGCGCAATTGACCTGAAATTCCTTCTGTCCGCGCTTCAGTAGATCCATTGTTATCGGCACTTGCGGCGGTAAACCGGTCCCCCATTGGTCTCGCATTTTGCCGGTATTGTAATAGTCGGTGCCGGCGCTGAACTCTCCGAGCGGAGAGCTAATGTCATTCGGTATCTCTAAATTCTGGGTGGGATGACCAGGGATGTCGTACCCCATTGGAATAGTCCCTTGGACCGGCGGCCGGGCAGCTCGGCCATCTGCGAAAAAATCGCTCGGCTTCTGAAACTTGACTTTAGATTGCCGCTTCATGTCGCCAAAGAACTCGATTGGCGGAGCCGTACTATGCTCTCCGCGCGTACCAAGCAGCGCGACAGCCAAAGCGCAGAACAAGACAAACCCGATGAGGAAATTCTTAATCATGCTCGTAAAGCAACGTCACGTCCTTCCCGCCAATTTCTTCCAAGAACTCGCGGGTCACAGTATCCGAGAAGCGTGGGTCGGAGGCCTCGATGATCAAGAAAAATGCATCATCGGTAACGCGCCGGAACTGTTCATAATCAAAAATCGGGTGGTGCAATCGCGGCAAGCGGTTCATGACGAACACGCCGAAAAAGGCAGTAAATGCCGAGAACAACACGGTTAACTCAAACATGACCGGGAAAAACGCGGGCACCGTAAAAAAGTTAACCGGTTTTCCGTGAACGATGAGCGGATAAAGAAAAGAAGAAGGGATAAACTCCAGCGAAGCCGCAGTGAGGAATCCGGTAAGACCGCCGCAAAAGATAATATACCCGAGCGGCGATTTGCCGAGACCCATCGCCTTGTTCATTCCGTGAATTGGAAACGGAGAATGAGTATCCCAAAAACGGTAGCCTTTGTCGCGTACCTGTTCTGCTGCTTGGTAGAGAGTGGTAGCAGAAGGAAATTCCGCGACCACTCCCAGAATCTTTCTTCGAGCAGCCGCTGCTGTCATACGTGTGCCTCCTTGATTGATTCAGTGCCGCCAATGGCCGGCGGATGGTAATGAGGATCGGCCTCTGGAAGAACCGTCTTCACTTCCGACATGGCGATCATCGGAAAGAAGCGGATGAATATAAGGAAAAAGGTGGTGAATATGCCGAAGGTGCCGGCGAAGGTCATCACATCGACCCAGGTCGGATAGTACATTCCCCAACTCGACGGTAGAAAATCACGGGTCAAAGAAACGGCGATGATGACAAACCGCTCGTACCACATACCCGCATTCACACACATGCAGACAAAAAAGACGGTAATGAGGTTTCGTCGGAACGCGCGCACCCAAAACAGCTGGGGGATCACGACGTTGCACGTAAACATCGACCAGGCGGCCCACCAATACGGCCCGAAATAGCGGTTGATAAACGCGAATCGTTCAAACGGATTGGCTCCGTAAAACGCGACGAAGAATTCCATCGTGTAGGCATAGCCGACGATCGAACCAGTCAGCAGAATGATCTTACACATCACATCGATGTGATTCCAGGTGAACACATCGTGCAGCTTGTAAATCGAGCGCGCAGGCAACATCAGCGTGAGCACCATGGCAAAGCCGCCGAAGATCGCCCCAGCCACGAAATACGGTGGGAAAATCGTGGTGTGCCAACCCGGAATGAGCGACGTCGCAAAATCAAAGGAGACGGTGGAGTGCACCGACAGAACCAGCGGAGTCGAAAGGCCCGCTAGAATCAGGTAGGCCATTTCGTAATGGCGCCATTGCCGATTTCCACCCCGCCAGCCAAGTGCGAGCAGGCCGTAACAGAATTTACCTACCTTGCTGCGCGCTCGATCGCGCATCGTAGCCAAGTCGGGAACTAACCCCAAAAACCAAAATAACACGGAAACGGTAAAGTATGTCGAAACAGCAAATACGTCCCACAGAAGCGGGCTACGGAAGTTGGGCCAAATCCAATTCGGATTGGGCACCGGCGCCATGAACCAAACCATCCAGACGCGGCCAACGTGAATTCCCGGGTAGATGGCCGCACAGATGACGGCGAAAAGGGTCATCGCTTCTGACGCTCGGTTAATCGATGTTCGCCACTTCTGGCGGCAGAGGAATAGGATAGCCGAAATAAGCGTTCCAGCGTGACCGATACCGATCCAAAACACGAAATTGGTGATATCCCAGGCCCAGCCGACCGGAATATTGTTTCCCCAGACACCGACTCCAGTAAACAACAGGTAGAGAATACAAAAAACGCCGAAGGCAGCGATCGAGCCGGTGATCGCAATCGTAATATACCACCACAACGGCGTCTTCTGCTCTGGAATACCAGCGATCAGGTTGGTGATCCAGGACATCGAACGATTGTTCAACACCATCGGTGGCCGTGGCAGTCGTTCCTCAAAAGGAACCGTCGCAGGAGCGTGAGTTTCAGCCATTAGACATTTCCTCCTTCAGGCTCCGCCCGAGTTGCCGGTCCAACCCGCTCCTCCACCGGTTCATTGTTCCCGTTAATGTGCCCAATCTTCGCCGCACCTGGCATTTTTGGGTTTGGATTGCGAAGACGTGCAAGGTAGCTCGTTCGGGTTTGGATGTTCAGGTATTCGAGCAAGTGATAATTTTGCGGAAGATTACGGAGCTTCGCAACTTGGCTTTCCGGATCTTTGATGTCGCCGAACACGATGGCCTCGGCCGGACAGGCTTGCTGACAGGCCGACTTAATACTGTCGGTCGGAATCGTGAGATCTCCCTTAACTCCCGCTTTAATGCGTTGGGAAATCTTAGCGGTCTCGATTCTTTGCACACAGTATGTGCATTTTTCCATTACTCCACGCGAACGGACCGTCACGTTTGGATTCTTCTGGAGCTTCGAGATCTCCTCCATTCCCCACTCACCAAGGGGCCCGAGATAAAGCTGCTGTTTGCCTTGGAAACCCGGTAAGCCGTTTTCGATTTTATCGAGTACCGGCCGATCGTTATAGTTGAAGAAATTGAATCGGCGAACCTTGAACGGACAGTTGTTGGAACAATACCGCGTTCCGATGCAGCGATTGTACACCATCACGTTCAGTCCATCTTCGCTGTGCACCGTTGCATTCACCGGGCAAACCGTCTCGCATGGCGCATTCTCACAGTGCTGGCACATCATCGGCTCAACCACCATCTCTGGATCCTCTTCCAGATGGGGATTGTTGATGTCACCATCAGCGCTCGAGAAATAGCGGTCGACCCTGATCCAGTGCATTTCGCGACCACTCTCGACTTGATCTTTTCCTACAATCGGGATGTTATTTTCGGCCTGGCAGGCTACCACACACGCCGAGCACCCAATGCAGGTATTAAGGTCTACCACCATCCCCCACTGATTGGGAGCACTGAGCGGCGGATGAGAATAGAGCGAAATATTGGGCTCAATATCTTTGTCCATCCATACCTTCTTGGCAAAAGCGGGGTTAGATTCATATTCCTGCGCAGTGCCCTCGCGGATCAGGGCGCGACCTTCCATGCTGTGATGCAGCTGTGTCCGGATAAGCTTGTATCCTCCAGGTTGCACCTTTTTTATGGTCGCACCGGTCGCAAAGTAAGGCCCGTCACTGCTTCGCAGGAGGTAGGCATTAAAGCCGGTACCATGGCCTACTTTACCAACAGCACTCCGGCCATAACCAAGGGACAACGACAATGAGAAATCCGCTTGGCCAGGCGCGATCAAGATTGCAGCGATCAATCGGCGCTCAGCCACTGAAATTTCTACCAAATCGCCATCCGTTACCTGCAGAGCCTTTGCGGTCGCCTTGCTAATCTGTACCGCATTGTCCCAGGTCAACTTCGTAATCGGATCCGGCAGCTCTTGCAGCCAAGCATTGTTCGCATAGCGGCCATCATCGACCTTGTAATCCGCCGGGAAGACTATTTCGATCGCACTCGGATTCACTGGACCGGGTAGCACCGCCCCTTGGAGCAAAGTAGGAATCCGATCGGTGTTGAACGAGGCGCTCGCGACCGGGTAGAAGGTGTCTTTAATGTAGCCCTGACGGAGAAAAGCGGTCCAGGCCTCTTCGAAATCGCCGCTGCCAACGACAGACTTGAAAGTTTCACGAACGGCATCAGCGCCAGAAGGAAGAGATAGCAACTTGGCAAGCAGATCAAGCTGAGACCATCCCCCAAAGAGAGGAAGGATCATCGGTTGAACCGGCAAGTACGTCCCATTGGGAGCGCGCTGGTCGCCCCACGATTCAAGAAAATGAGCCTCCGGGACATGCCATTTGGTTCCCGCGGTTGTCTCGTCCTCATAATAACCTAGCCGGAGAATCTCGGGGACTTTCTGCTGCACTGATTCCGCCCATCGAAGATCGACCGGCGCGGTATACGCGGGGTTACCGGCTAAGATGAACAACTGCTTAATCGAACCTGATTTCGCTTGGGCAGCCAAATCGGGCAGGCGGCCACCCTTGAATTCGGTCCGCTGCAGGATGCGAAGGGTCGCACCCAGTGCGCTCACCGCGTTGTTCATGGCAAAGACTAAGCCATGGACCCAGGCCGGATAACGGCTACCGAGTAAGAGCAGGCTCTGTCCTTTGTGGGTGACCAGATCGTTGGCGCACTCCGTCAGCCAAACATCATCGAATCCGGCAGCACCTTGCTTCACTTGGCTGACCATCGCGGCGAGCACTCGATCGTTTGTCGCCGCCGCCAACTTACCCGCCAGAGCCAAAGCAAAAGCAGGGACCTGGGACGCGGCGCAGCGCAAGCGGTGATCAGCCATTCCACCGGTAAGGGTAAACCGGTTCTCTACACTGTAGAGGCGGTTCATGTTTTTGGCGGACCCTTGGGCGCGCCGTCGGGCGCTGAAAGCCTTTACTCCATCGACCGTCTGCTCGATTCCAAGGAAATCGGAGTCGAGCGACAAGATTACGCTCGCTTGATCAAACGCAGGCCGGAGAACGACGTCGGCGCCAAACAATGTTTCGACCGCCTGCTCATGTTGGCCGGCCACTAAAGGATCGTCGAAATAAATCTCCGCCTGGGGATAACGTTGCTTGAAGGCGGTTAAAAATCGATCCCGCGTCGGCGATTGCTGATAGTCGAGAAGCAACGCGAATCCGGTGCCCTGATTTTGCTGGAGCTCACCTTGAACCTTTTTCAGGTAGGCTTCCAGTTTATCTGCCGAGGTCGCCTTACCCTCCTCCAGCACGGTTTTGGTCCGATCTGGATCGTATAAATTCAGAATTGCGGCTTGAGCGAATGCATCGGTACCACCATTGCTCGAGGGAACGAGAGGATTGCCTTCGAGTTTCGTCGGGCGGCCTTCGAAAGTGGTTGCGACCAGCGGCAACCCGCCGAGACGCGTTGGCATGGAAGTGGAGTAAAGAACAGCCTTACCCGGAATCTGCCACTCGACGCTCTTAGTATAAGGAACAATGTAAGATTCTGGCCGCCGGCAGCCACTCAATCCCACACCGGCCAGCGCCACAGAAGCGCCCATCAGTCGCACGAAATTACGGCGTGAAACTCCATCGGTCTCAAGCTCGGCAGCTCCGGCCGGGAACTCTCTTTGGAGCCATTCCTGAAACTCCGCTGTATTCGATAACTCTTCGAGGCCACGCCAATAACGTTTCCCGGCCCGATCCTCTTGGGGATGATGAAAAACTCTCTTCATTAGCGGTGGCACCCCGCGCAATTTTGCGGCGGCGCAATGTTCCATTGTTGCTGCAATTGAGTACCGATCTGCTCCTGCGATTTTCCGCCTTCGGGTTTCCAATCGAGATTAAATACCTCGCTGACTGGACGCAGATTGGTTTCCGGATGGCGGTGGCAATTCAAACACCAGCCCATAGTCAACGGCTCATGCTGATAGACCGCCGACATATGATTGATCTGTCCGTGACAACTGACGCAGCTGATGCCCCGATTCACATGAACTGCATGATTAAAATAAGCGAAATCAGGTATTTGGTGGACCCGAACCCAATGCATCGGCTGCCCGGTTTCCCAGCTCTGCTTCACGGCCCAAAGCCTTGGATCATTGGCCAATACCTGCTGGTGGCAATTCATGCAGGTCTGGGTGGTCGGTACATTCGAAGCAGACGACACCTCTACGTACGAGTGACAATATCGGCAATCCATGCCCAACTGGTTGACATGCACGTCGTGCGGAAATGCAACCGGCTGGACCGGTTGATATCCCTGCCGCATGTATTCTGGCGTTAAATACCACCAGTAGGCGGCTGAAGCTGCGCCGCCTATTACTAGCAGGCAGAAAATTATTTTGAGCGGTAGGTAATTAGTCCAGCGGGGAAAAAAGTTAGCCATTCGTTGGCGAGATCGCCCTCTCCGATCCGCGCAAACCAACTTCGCGGCCAGATCCGAGTACAAGCAAAATGTTGGGGGTTAAGAAAACGGTTTTCACGCCTCGTGTCGGAACCTCGATGGCGATCGAGAATATTGCGTTCGACTCCTTACGCAACCAATTTCTTGATCGATTCTCGCACCAGCCACGATCACCGACGCGAGTAACTCTGTAGCTTCAGGCGAAAGGGTCCGTCAAATGAGATTTTTAAGCAGAACGCTGAACACGGAATACATGCGTTGTTAAAATTCCAAGAAATCCGCCGTCCCCTATTGACGTTCGGCGTTCGGCATTCCTTGGGGTGCGGGCTCATGGCGATCCCGGAAGAGACAATGCAAAAGTAGCTGGCACGAAATGCAGGAATCGAGAGAGAAACGCCTTCCTGTCCTGAGCGGGACGAGAGAAACGTTCGGCTCTTCGCCTCTAAAGCGACCCTCGGAGCGCAAGTGGTTGATCGATCATCCCGATCCACACCTATTTGGGCAAAGAAACGCTAAACCCGGCACTGAAGTGCTGGGTTCTATCATTGCGTTTCCTCCGGGAGGACAGGCGCCACTACCGAAAATGCCGCTTACGTTTCACTTTCCGGCTGAAGGGCGGATTCGGCTTCGGCATTGCGGTCCTTCATTGCTGCCTTGCGGCTCAATTTGACGCGTCCCTTCTCGTCAATCCCGATGCATTTCACCCAAACTAGATCACCGACTTTCACTACATCCTCGACATTTTTCACCCGGAAATCCGCTAGCTCAGAAATATGAACGAGGCCGTCTTTTCCTGGCATCACTTCAACAAATGCGCCGAATTCTTTGATCGAAACCACCCGTCCGTGATAGCTCTCACCGACTTCGATTTCCTTGGTCATTCCCGAAATGATCTCTTTCGCCCGGTTCAAGCTATCACGACTGGCCGAATAGATGTGAACGGATCCATCATCATCGATATTAATCTCCGCGCCGGTTTCAGCTACGATGCCTTTGATCGTCTTGCCGCCGGGGCCGATGAGCAGACCGATCTTATCCGGATGAATCTTAACCGTTTCAATGCGCGGCGCGTATTGACTGAGTTCTTTCCTTGGTGTCTGAATCGCTTCGTTCATGACATCCAACACCTTCATGCGGGCGTCGCGCGCCTCACGAATGGCCTCGGCCATGATCGGGTGAGAGATTCCTGGAAGTTTTAGATCGAGCTGGAATCCCGTTACTCCCTCTCGGGTACCGCACAGTTTGAAATCCATATCGCCGAAATGATCTTCGGAACCAATGATATCGGTGAGGGTGGTGTAGCGCGCGAGATGATCGCCCTGGAATTCTGTAACCAATCCAACAGAAATGCCGGCCACCGGCTTACGGATGGGTACTCCGGCGTCCATCAATGCCATGACGCCGGCACAAACCGTGGCCATGGAAGTTGAGCCATTCGATTCCATCACTTCGCTGCTGATGCGGATCGCGTAAGGAAACTCTGCTTCTGATGGAATGATCGGAGCAATCGAGCGTTCGGCCAGCGCACCGTGTCCGATTTCGCGTCGGCTGGTACTGCCAAACCGGCCGGTTTCGCCAACGCTGAACGGCGGAAAATTATAATGCAAAATGAATCGCTTACTTGGATCTCCACCCGTATACGCGTCAATCATCTGGGCTTCTTCGGCCGAAGCGAGCGTGGCAAGTGCTAGCGCCTGAGTCTCTCCTCGTTGGAACAGGGCAGAGCCATGCGATCGCGGAAGTAAACCAACCTCACCCGCCAGCGTTCGCAAATCATGAAGACCGCGGCCATCGCAACGTGTTTTCCGGTCAAGAATGCTGACTCGAAACGCTTTTTTCTGTAGGTAATCGAACGCTTGCGAAATTTCGAATGGCGTTGCGTCCGGATACTTAGCGAGAATCGTGGCATTGACTTCCTGCCGCAGCGCGTCGACCGCCTTACTTCGAGCAACCTTGCCCGGGGTATAAAGCGCGGCCTCGATTCGATCACCGGCCACTTGGTAGGCAATTTCGAGCAAGTCATCTCGGACCGAGAGCAGCTGGACCTCCCGTTTTGGCTTCCCCGCCGCTGCGGTAAGTTCTTTTTGCATGTCCACAATCTCGCGAACATAGGGCTGAGCAAATTCAAGTGCTCGAATAAAATCCTCTTCTGAGATTTCATCAGCCGCGCCCTCAATCATCACCACCTCTTCCGCACTGCCGACATATACTAGATCCAGTTCGCTTTGCTGGCGTTGAGTATGAGTCGGATTTACCACGAACTCACCATTGATTCGCGCGATACGCACAGCGCCGATTGGTCCGGCGAACGGGATATCAGAGAGGCAAAGCGCCGCCGAGGCTCCGGTGATACTGAGAATATCGGGATCGTTCTCTCCGTCCGCGCTGAGAAGCACGCTGATTACCTGGGTATCGTAAAAATAGCCTTTGGGGAACAGCGGGCGAAGAGGACGATCCGTCATTCGCGAAGTCAACGTCTCCTTCTCGGAGGGGCGACCTTCGCGCTTGAAATAACCACCTGGAAATTTTCCAACCGCCGCCGCCTTCTCGCGGTAGTCAACAGTAAGCGGGAAAAAATCCTGGCCCTCCTTCACAGTGGTAGCTGAGACGGCTGCCACTAGGATAAGGGTATCTCCGGAACGAACGGTTACGGAGCCGTCGGCAAGTTTTGCCAGTTTGCCAGTCGAAATCGTGAGATCGGCTGACCCAATAACTTTCGAGACTTTAGATTCCATTTTTTTGTCAAAGCTCTCGAGGAGTGGCCACGCCAACCTTTGCCCGTAGGTCTGAACCGCGCACCCGGCGCGGTTCAGACCTAAGACCAAGGTTGCCATCCGCAAAACCTCAAGAATATTGTTCGAACTGTCGCTCGATTTTCGTCGAAACTCCAGTTGCTGATAGGTCGAACATCCATTAGCGACCAAACCCCGCGGAAGGCGAAGCTGTCTTCCGGCCAGAGAGTAGAGCCATCAGCGAAAAAGCCGCCCGACTGGACGGCTCCCTTCTTCATTTACTTACGCAGGTTGAGCTTTTCAATTACTGCCTTATAACGCTCCTGCGACGTCCTTTTCAAGTAATCGAGCAAGCTTCTGCGGGTCGCCACCAACTTCAACAAACCCCGACGAGAGGAATGGTCTTTCCGATTCTCTTTCAGGTGCTCAGTCAGTTGATTAATCCGGTCGGTCAGCAGCGCGATTTGGACATCCGCACTACCGGTGTCTTTATCATGCAACCGAAACGCGCTCAGATCAATAGTTTCACTCGTGGCCATAGTTCTCAGGAGGGGTGAAGATATGGGAGAACTGCTCGGGCGCAAGCGATTAATTGCGCCGAAATCCGGTAAAAAGGGCTTCTGCGTATCCAGCAGACCTGACTCGTCGTTGGGATACACCTCATCAGTCCTAGACGACCTATAGGACACATAGGACCTATACCAAACAGCGCATCGCTACGGGCTTCCTGCCGACGTCCCGCCTTCCAGACCACCGTCTTTCGAAAGCCTTACCAGCTCATCCGCCAGGGCGCCAAAGTTCTGCACAATCAGGCTTTCACCGAGCTGATTGATGTTTACCTCGACGCCAAGCCGCTCTTCCAGATGCAATACAAATTCCACTAGCTCCAGGCTTTGTCTGATGACATCGCCAGCACAAAGCGATTCGATGTGGTCGGATGGGATAGCGGGAAAATGGGTCGTTATAAACTCCTTCATCGCCCCCACTACGGCTTCTCTTTGAATCATATCGAGGCCTCAAAGTTTGGTGCAGAGGCCATATACCACATGGAATCCCGTTCCCATAGTGAGCCAGCGGACTTCTTGGTCAGAATGAGCGGTGTTCAATAACTCGTGCAAAATGTGTAAGATGCTAGCGCTGCTCATATTAGAAAAAGCTCGAAAATGCCGAATCGAGGGCTCCAGTGTCGCTCTGTCCAGCTCAAGCTTCTTTGCCAGGCTCAACAAAAGCATGATCCCAGCGGGATGGATCCCGCAGAGCGCGCCGATCTTCTTGTCCCAGCCAATCTGCGTGGTTGCTTCGAGAATCTCGCGCCGCACGCTGCTCTCGAATCCCTCCGGGTCAGTCAACCCGAATCGATAGTAGTTCGAGCCTTTTTCCCATTGGATAAGGTCCGGTTCATTCCCGTGCCAGGACACAATTTTCTCCAGTCGCGCCGCTCCGTGACCGGGTTCGGAAGACAACCAGACGCCGGCGGCTCCGTCTCCGAAGGTACAAACGCCTTGCCAATTCGATCGCTCGACCGATCGTGGATCGGCCATAGTGGAGGTTGGTTCGACGACAACAATAAGAATGTCTCGGATTTCCGTTCCTAAATTCGCCCCGATCTGAAGCGCCCGCGAGCTGCCGGTACAACCGGCATTGGCCACGTCGAGCAAAAGCGCATGCCGATTCATCCGGTCTTGTACGATGTTGGCCATTTGATCGGCAAGACCCGGCATAGACAAGCCCGTGCTTGATACCGCGATGACAGCGTCAAACTGGGCGGGACCATTTTTCGCGATTTCAACGGATACCGCCCGGAGTGAGTCTTCTGCTGCGCGCTCAAAAGCTTCAGCATGATCGGCAAAGGAATTGAACTTTAGAAAATCCGGACGCTGAACATACCGGGTTCGGTGACCGATCAAAAAGAGGCGGATTAAGTCCAGCAGAGCCTTCCTTTCCTCCTGGCCCAGCCATCGCTCTAGCGAAGCCTGGATCGCATCGAAAAGCTCCTGGTTGCTCCAGGCAACGCCGACAACCGGCGCATAAACTGCTCGTATGTAACGCTTCACACGGACTCTCCAGGTACAACGCCGAGAGCGCCAATAACGCCGGGAACTGAACGTGAGCGCCCTGGTGCAGCGTATTGGCAATTCTTTCCTGTTCTCACTAATTAGCGTCCGCTATTTGTTCAACTAATTACCAGGCGCACCGGGTTCTTGGACAAACGCCAAAACGATTGTAACGGTTTGCACTCGGGTCGTCAAAATCCCACGCGCCATTCTTCAAGCAGCTCAGAAGGAACTTCTTTGAGAAAACGAGACGGACGCTGGATCTGCTGCTCAAGTGATCCAGTCGGCCAACAGCAAGGATAGGTAAGGTAAAGCTCGTCCTTTGCCCGAGTGAGCGCGACGTAGAAGAGCCTTCGCTCTTCTTCTACCGCCTCCACCGATTCCAACGACCGGCCGCTGGGAAACATGCCATCGGTCATCCAAATGATGAACACAGCTCGCCACTCCAAGCCCTTGGCCTGATGAACAGTTGAGAGAGTGACCTTCTCGGAATCATCCTCTTCGGCCGCGATCGTTTCGCTGCTGCCGGTCGCCATCAGCGAAAGCTGACTCAGAAACTCGACCGGATCTTGGAAGGTTCGCGCAAAATTCTCGAGCGTAAGCAGATCGTCTCGGCGTTGTTCGTAATTGGCATATTTCGACTGCAGATAATCATCATAAATCGCCTCCAAGATGCTGTGAATCATCGTTGCCGGTGCAACCGGTTGCCAATTCGGAGCAATTTCGTCCAAAGTATGACCGAGTTGCTCCCAACTTTTTTGCGACTTTGGCGCCACCTTCCCGTGAGCAAGCCACGCCCCAAAGTTTTTGCGGTCATCATCAGAGATACCATTTAATTGTTCCCACAATCGTTCTGCAGTTTTCGCCGCGATGCCGGGCAGCAACCGAACCATTCGTTTAAACGCAACTTCGTCGGTGGGGTTAATGACAAACTTCATGAAAGCGGCCACGTCCTTGATGTGCGCCTGTTCGAAAAATCGTAATCCGCTCGTAATAAAGAATGGAATCCCGGCGCGCGTCAGCGCCAATTGCACCTCCAGAGACTGATAATGGGCGCGATAAAGCACCGCGATCTCCCGAAGATCGATATTTTCGTCTCGTAGTTCCAAAATCCGCTGAGCCACAAAAAGAGCTTGTTGATTATTGTCGATAAGTGGCACCAGCGCTGGTTTGAGATCGGTACTCGCCCGCTCAGCTCGAAGCGTTTTAACGAATTGTTTGGTGTTTCCTCGGATAGCGGCGTTTGCCACCGATAGCACTTCCGGTACGCTCCGATAATTGATTTCAATCTTATAGATTTTGGCCTGGGGATATCTCTTAGGAAAATCGAGAATGTTCTGGTAATTAGCCCCCCGCCAAGAATAGATCGACTGCGCGTCATCGCCTACGACCATCACACTCTGGTGATGCGCTGCCAACAGATCGACGAAATCGGATTGGAGCCAATTGGTATCTTGGTATTCGTCCACCAAGATGAATTGAAAGTGGCGCTGGTAATATTCGGCGACGCCTGGATTGCCTTTCAACAAACCAACCGTCTTCATTAACAAATCGTCAAAATCCATCGTGTTGGCGGCCCGCTTGCGTTCTTCGTACTTCTTCCGCACCCACTCGATTTGTTCCGTAAGCGGCTGGAATCGGCGATGGCGCTCGGCGATCACGGCAGCCAAAGGTTGGCCGGTATTCAGAGAAAAACTAAAGAGATCGCCTAGCACTTCGGCGGTCGGAAACCTCACTTGTTTTGTATCAATTTCAGAATTGGCAACCACCGCAGCTATCAGATCTTCCTGATCTTCGCGATCCATAATGGAAAAGCCGGGTCGAAACCCGATTTCCACCGCGTGCCGGCGCAGCAACCGGTTCCCAATCGAATGAAATGTCCCACCCCAAATCGCTCGCGTTTCCAGTGGGAGCAGAGCCTGCACGCGGGCAAGCATCTCGCGAGCGGCCTTATTCGTGAAAGTAAGAAGCAGGATGTTCTCTGGCTCGACACCATTGTCAAGCAACCAGGCGACGCGATAGGTCAATGTCCGAGTTTTCCCGCTTCCGGCCCCCGCGAGCACCAATGCCGGTCCCGGTCCGGAGGTGACCGCTTCATACTGCTGATCGTTGAGCTCGGCGCGATAATCGATGCTGCTGGTGCTAACCGATGGCAGGCTGTGCAGGTGGTATTCGCGAGGCATTAGGGGATTACTGTTAGGCGGTTAGGGGTTCACCGTTCACGGTTCGCCGTCTTCTTGCCACTGAATTCTTTCTCATGCGCATTAGCGAGTGCCACCCATTATCAGCGGAGGTATCAGATTGAGAATGCATCCTTTTAGGCGCGTTCACCCGTGGCTCAAAGCCGATCCGGCTGAGACCGTATCAGGCCCGGCCGCAACGCTTTCGCGCAGCAAATGCGGGCGTCGCTTTCGCCTTACCAATCTTCGCGGCCATCTCACCCACCCAGATACGATTCTTTAACGAGAGCACTGGTCCGCAATCGATCCGAGGGATCTTCCAGAATCACGCGACCGGTCTCCAAAACATAACCGTAATCTGAAATCTCGAGAGCCAGGTTGGCGTTTTGTTCAACCAGCAAAATCGTAATCCCGAGCTGGCGATTGATTTCGACGATCTTTTCAAAAATCGTCTTTACCAGAATGGGTGCAATACCGAGCGAAGGTTCGTCTAACATGAGGTAGCGCGGCTTACTCAGCAATGCGCGACCGATTGCCAACATCTGCTGTTCACCCCCGCTGAGCGTTCCGGCGACCTGTTTCTCTCTTTCTTGCAATCGGGGGAAAATCGCGAAGACGTACTCGTAGTCAGGTTTTAGAGACTCTTTGCCCAAGCGCCGAAAGGCACCCATTCGCAGGTTCTCGCCCACGGTAAGATTGGGAAAGATCATTCTTCCCTCCGGTACCTGAGTGATCCCCAGGGCAACAACCTTGTGCGGCGGTTGATTGGTAATTTCGGCTCCCTCCAGGAAGACGTGCCCGGCGCGCGCTTTCATCAGTCCGGAAACCGCCCGAAGCGTCGTCGATTTTCCGGCACCGTTACTCCCGATCAGCGTAATGATTTTGCCTTTCTCAACCCGAAGATTAATTCCGTGCAAGGCCGTAATTGAGCCATAGGCAACTTCCAAGTTCTTGATTTCTAACATGGGCGCTCTTGGGGGGCAGTTATCCTGGCCGGTTCGGGTCGGGAGTTTTTTCCTCTCCGAGGTAAGCCTGAATCACCTTTGGGTCTTGCCTGATCACTTCCGGTATGTCTTCGGCAATCTTGATGCCATGATCCAGCACAGAGATTCGCTGGCAAATCCCCATAACTACTCGCATGTCATGTTCGACCAGTAATACGGAGATATCAAAGCGCTCCTGAATAAACTCGATCAACCGCATGAGCGTTCCTTTTTCGGTAGGGTTCATTCCGGCCGCCGGCTCGTCCAAGAGCAGCAATCGCGGGCGGGTAGCCAACGCGCGAACGATTTCCAGCCGCCTTTGATCACCGTAAGGAAGATTTTTGCACATCGTATTCCGAAAACGGTCTAAGCCAAAGATCTTCAGCAACTCCATCGTCTCATGATCAATCCGCTCTTCCTCTGCACGAAATTTCGGCCCTCGGGTCAAAGCGTGGATGGGACCATGGTTTAGATGAAGATTGAAGGCTACCCGAACATTGTCGAAAGCGGTTAGTGAAGGAAAAAGCCGGATATTCTGAAAAGTACGCGCAATTCCTTTTGCCGTAATCTGGAACGGCTTTAACCCATTCAGCAATTCGTTGGCAAAAACGATCCGACCAGAGGTTGGTTGGTAGACGCCGGTTATCAGATTAAAAATGGTTGTCTTACCAGCACCGTTCGGCCCGATAAGCCCAACTAACTCACGATTACCAATCTCCAGCACAAAATCCGAGACCGCGGTCAATCCGCCGAAACGAATGGTGCAATGATCCACTTGCAAGAGACTAGGAGTGTCCATGGGATGCGCTCTTTACGCGCCTGCGCGCACCGGCCAGATCGCCGAAGAGGCCTTGTGGTCGAGTTAGCATCATGATTATCAAGAGCACCGAATAGAGAATAAGCCGGTTCTCCAACAACCCCTGCAAGGGCGGCAGATGGATCTTTACCACGGACTCAATCGCAGTTTGCGATGTGGCAATAAAATCAGTGTGGGCCAATGCACGTAAGATTTCCGGTAAAATGGTCAAAAGAATCGCAGCAAATATGACTCCAGTAGTACTTCCCATCCCACCGAGAATAACCATCACCACGACATCCACAGATTTGAAAAAGTTGAATCCCTCGGGCGTTAGAAAAAGCGTGAAATGACCGAATAAAGCACCCGCCATTCCAGCAAAGAGCGCACCGACCACGAACGCCAGGACTTTGTACCTGGTGGAATTAATTCCCATTGCTTCGGCGGCAATCTCATCGTCTCGAACGGTCAGGAACCCGCGTCCAAAAGTTGAATTGACCATTCCCAGAACAACATAGATCGCGACCGCGGCAGTCCCGAAAGTCCAAAAAAAGTTAGTATAGTTACCAGTTACTCTCAGCCCGCGAGCCGCCCCGAGAAAATCGGTGTTCAAAATCGCCGTTCGAATAATTTCGCCGAAGCCGAGCGTGACAATGGCCAGGTAATCGCCTTTCAGTCGCAATGAAGGAATGCCAACAGCGATCCCGGCGATCGCTGCCAAAAGCCCGCCAAAACTCATCGATAAAAGCAGGGCAATATTTGTCGCCAAACCGTTATGCGGCCCGCCCAACAGGTTCAGAATGAAGGGATCGAGATGGTTCGACCAGCTGGCTGCAGCGTAGGCCCCAACCGCCATAAAACCGGCATGTCCCAACGAAAACTGGCCAGTGTAGCCATTCACTAAATTTAAGCTGACTGCCAGGATGATGTTGATGCCGATATTGATGAAAATGTCGTAATAATAGGCGTAACGAGTCACCACGAGTGACTCGCCAAAAAAACTGAAAACGAGCAAAGCGGCTAGTGAAACACCCAGTAGCAAACGCGCTTTGCTCATACTTTTTCTCGTTCGACTCTTCCCAAAATTCCCGTCGGCTTGAACAACAGAATCACTATCAAAACCGCAAACGCAATCGCATCGCGTAGTTCCGGACGAAGATAACCAACAACGAGGGTTTCCAACACTCCGATGATCAATCCCCCAATAGCGGCACCGGGAATGTTTCCGATACCACCGAGAACGGCTGCTACGAAAGCTTTGATACCGGGTAGATTACCCATCATTGGCGTGATGGAAGGAGAATCCATCGATACCAAAATTCCAGCGGCAGCAGCCAGAGCCGAACCGAGCGCAAAGGTAAACGAGATAACGACGTCGTTATTCACTCCCATTAACGAACAGGCGGTCGGATTGACCGATAAAGCGCGCATCGCCAATCCCATCTTTGTTTTTGTTACGATGAGGTGAAGAACGATGAGCAGCAGTACGGTAGAGAGGATGATGGCGGCCTGCGTGGTCAACACGGTCAGATCTCCCAGGCCCGGGATAGCCTCAACCGGAATCAACTGCGGAAAGGCTCGCGGTTGTGGTCCAAAAAAGAACTGGGTCATATTCTGGATGAGCAGAGAAACCCCAATTGCCGTGATTAACACCGTGAGTCGAGGCCGGTCCCGCAATGGCCGATACGCGATCCTCTCGATGAGAACGCCGGTCACAGCACAGATCAGCATGGAGATGATCATCACCAAGCCGGCACCAATGATGATGAGTAGCGCATTTGCCGGCGTGAACTCTTGGAACTTGTCCAATGGAATCAGCCGGGAAACAGTGGGCGCAATCATAAATCCGGAAAAGGCACCCAGCATATAGACGTCGCCATGGGCAAAGTTGATAAATCTCAATACCCCGTAGACCATCGTGTAACCGAGCGCGATCAATGCATAAATCGAGCCGAGCGACAGGCCATTCAGCAGTTGTTGAACAAAGAGGATAACTTGGTCCATTTCGTCTCAAAAATATTTCAACGGTCGGCTAGGGATTTACTCTCTCCACCATCTTAATCGTTCCCGCCTGAATCGTTACAATCACGCCAGGCTTAGTAGCGTTTCTTTGACCGTCCAGCGAGATGTTTCCAGTCACACCAGAAAAGTCTCTGGTCCGGGCCAGTGCATTCCGGATCTTTTCCGGGTTATCAGAGCCAGCCCGTTCAATCGCGTCTGCCATCAATCGCATCCCATCGTACCAGAGCGCAGCGAGCGCATCGGGAACGGCGTGATATCGTTCTTCGTAGCGAGCGACGAATTGCTGCACTCGTGGGTCAGGGTCACGCGAAGAGAAGTGATTTGCATAATAGCTCCCGTCCGCGCTTTTTCCGGCGATCTGTACCAGAGTTGGGCTATCCCAACCCTCCCCGCCCACAAATGGAGCGGTCACTCCGAGAAGACGAGCTTCCCGCAAAATCAGACTCACTTCTGGATAATAAGCGGGCAGGAAGACCACCTCTGGCCGAACCGCCTTCAGCTTCGAAAGCTGGGCTCGAAAATCGGTGTCGCCACTGCTGAAAGAGAGTTCTTCCATAAGTTGTCCACCGTTGGCGCCAAAATATTGCTTCAATTCAGCCGCTACCCCTACGCTGTAGTCTTGTTTAATATCGGTCATGATCACTGCCCGCCGAGCATGCAAATGATCCAGCGCAAACCGTGCCATGACCCGGCCGGTAAACGGGTCGGTAAAGCAACTTCGGAAGACAAAATCTCCAATTGGCGTGATCGCTACATTGGTAGCGGTTGGAGTAAGGAGCGGGACATGCGCGTTCTGCGCCAATGGCGCCGCCTCCATCGTGAACGACGAAGTTAGATCACCGAGAATGGCAGCCACCCGATCCTGGGTGAGAAATTTGCGGACAATTCTCGCCGTTTCACCAGACCTGGATTGGTTGTCATCGATGATCAGGATCAGAGGCTGGCGAAGAATGCCGCCGGCCGAATTGATTTCCTCGGCAGCCAATTTTGCTCCCTGCACACTCGAAATTCCGAATGTAGATAGCCCACCGGAGAGACAGCTTACCACTCCGACTTTGATCTCTCCGCTGACCAGTGAAATGAGAAGGAACGAAAAACCAACCACGAGGCTGGCCCAGAAGAAAGCAGCGCGCATTAAGAAAGGGAATTGCAAACTAAAACACGAGAGCCGTTCCGACTCTCGTGTTTCTCGTCGCTCTGCTGATCCGCTCGATCAACGGTTATTTCGGTTCGATCGTTTTGAAATAATCAAAAGCACCGTTCTTGATCGTCAGAATGACGGCCGACTTCGTCGCATTTCGTTCGGGATTAATCGTAATCTTGCCCGACACGCCAGGGAAATCCTTGGTGCTCGCGATCGCGTCGCGCAGTTTCTCCGGATCGGTCCCGCCCGCTCGTTTGATCGCGTCGACCAGAAGTTTAAACGCGTCGTAACCCAATGCCGCAAATGCGTCCGGAGCAGTATTATACTTCTTCTTATATGCCGCGACGAAATTCTGGACCAGGGGCGACGTGTCTGAAACCGCAAAGTGATCCGAGAAGTAAGCGCCTTCGACCGCGCTGCCGCCCACCGGAATCAACGAAGAACCATCCCAACCGTCGCCACCGGCTAACACCGCTTTGATGCCAAATTGCCGGGCTTGCTTCGCGATCAATGCGGCCTCCGGGTAGTAACCGGTGATGATGATTACATCCGGGTTCGCCGCCTTGATCGCTGTCAATTGGGCCCGAAAGTCCTTGTCATCCGAACTGTAGCTCTGCTCCTTCACAATCTCCCCACCATTCTTCTCGAGGTACTCTTTGGCGATTTTGGTCAGGCCGACACTGTAGTCCTGTTTCACATCGGTCATAAAAGCGACCTTCTTTTTCTGCAGCGTTTCCAGCACAAAGCGGGCAATCACGACCGCCTGAAAATCGTCAGTGAAGCAGACGCGGAAAACATAGTCGCCAGTCTGGGTAACTGCCGGATTGGTCGCCGCCGTGGCCAGCAGTGGAATTTTCGAGGCTTGAGCAATCGGGGCCGCCTCGAGCGTTTTGGAAGAAGCAACCTCGCCGATCAAAGCAACCACGTGATCTTCCGAGATCAGCTTCTTTATGATTGTGGTAGTTTGCCCCTGCTTGGTCTGATTATCTTCGACCGTGAGATCGATCTTCTTACCGAGCACTCCACCGGAGCTATTGACTTCTTCGAGAGCCATTTGGACGCCGTTATTTTGCGAGATGCCGAAGCTCGCATTACCGCCGGTGAGCGATCCGAACTCACCGATTTTGATTGTATCCTGCGCCAGAACCGCGGAGCCCGCGCCTAACGACGCCCAAAACAGGAGGAACAGCAGACGTTTCATGACCGGCGATATAACCAATCA
>Ga0137401_10000141_pt1 | contig 24311 bp, 22 predicted proteins | sample CZOMad1_1_16fung_FD_108286 | JGI IMG/M metagenome (GOLD analysis project Ga0137401, IMG submission 108286) | Vadose zone soil fungal communities from Angelo Coast Range Reserve, California, USA - CZOMad1_1_16fungal (Illumina Assembly) | ecosystem: Environmental > Terrestrial > Soil > Vadose...
AGACGCGCCGGCTGTTCGTGCATCGTGGCCTTCTCTTATCCACTTCACATCTATTCGAAACGGGGTTAGAACGAGCGTGCTTGCAAGCCGGCCTCATCGATCAGGACGGCAGGCCTATGATCACCGCTCACCGGTTTCGCCATACCGTTGGCACTGAACTGGCTGAAGGAGGCGCACGGTTGCATACGATCATGAAGATGCTGGGCCACACCAGCACGGAGATGACCCTCGTGTACGCCCATATCAGTGACAAGGCAATGGCGGAGGACTATCAGAAAGTGCTTGGGCCAGGTGCCGAACTGGCAGGACCGCTCGCCGAACAATTGCGGACGGGTGTCTTACCGGAAGAATCAGTCGAGTGGCTCAAGAAGAACTTCTTCAAGACCGAACTGGAACTAGGGCACTGCCTGCGCTTACCGCAAGAAGGACCTTGTGAATGCGATCTGTATCTTAGTTGTGCGAAGTTCGTCACGACCAGAGAGTACGCGCCACGACTGCGGTCGCGCAGGCTGCGTGAATTGGAGTTGATCGAAGACGCGATCTCACAGGGATGGGATCGCGAAGTGGAGCGACACCGCTGCGCCACCAAGCGCATCGAGCAACTGCTTGAAGAGTTGGGCGAACCGCTTGAGATGATCGACGAAGTGAATCATCTGGGACAATCAAAGCCGCGTAGGGGGTTATTTCGGGGCTGAACAGCTGGACCATACCAAAGAGTTGAAGGTGTACGAGAACGCGACTTTGCGATTCGATCTTTAGCCACATCAGCTTAGTTTTGCGCGCCACGCAGAACGGCCATAAGTAAAGAGATACAAGATGCGATTGCCACTTGGCTCTTCGACAAAACGTAGCGTTGATGAGTGTGCGCGTATAGGCAAACCTTGAGAAACGGGCAGCCAATTTTCGCCGATGTCCCAACTCGCATGGACACCGAAATCTGTCGCTACGTAGATCGTGTCGGGAGAAGTCGTATTATCGATAGCCATGAAGTACAGCGCGCCTTCAGCTTTTATCGGTAGCCCGTTTGGCGCAATCGATTTACTTACAAGGCGCTCCGGGTCGAAGAGCATTAAGCCGCTGGCTAACCGTGCAACAGCGGCGCCGTCGCTCAAGAAGCTAAACTGCAGAATACTCTCTCCGGGAGAATTGAAACTGTCAGTCCTCGCAAAGACCCTCTTTGATGGAATATCGAAAGCAGAGATATTGCCCTTAGTTGTGCCAACAAGAACCGTGAAACCAGTGTCGCAGCCAACAGCAGAAATGTTTTCGTCCGGCTCGAGCCGAACCGTACCGAGAAAGTCCCAGAATGCATTACTGCCGTCTGGGTCCGCAAATAGACCCCACAACTCGTCAGGTCCTTGAGATCCATTTGCAGCAATAGCGAACATTTGCTGCTTTGTAACAGGATTTTCAAAAGCCGGATGGGCGACGTGCTCAGCGATTGGGTTGATAAGGAAGTCGCCCTTGCTAACGGTCGGGCTGGGTGTCCTGACCGTTACGAAAATCCCATTAGCGAAATTCACGGGGTCGAAGTGGTCGCCGGTCCATCTAGCCACGCGCGCACGCGGACCTGTTTTGAACCTAGGGTTTGGCTCGGTGTTAGTCCAAGCAAGCAATAGGTTATTCTTAAGTAAGATTGCGAGCTGGCCATCTTCGTCTCCACTATGGCGCTGCCACGGCCGGTGTGTGCCATCAGATGCGATAAATGAAAAAACCACTCCGTTGTCTTGCAAAGCGCCTGCTGCTAAGCCGGGCGTCACTACACTCACGTCCGACGGACCAGCGCCTGCGGGGCCGCTGCCGCCAAAAGAGCGCTCAGGAGAGGCTTGGAACTGAAGGTTCGCCAACTCCGCGTTGATCGAACTGTCAAAGGTCGCACAGAGATCACGGGTAAATACGACCCCTCCATCGGTGCATGCGTAGAGCGTTTTACCCTGAGAATCGTGAGGATCGAAATGCAGGCCATGAACGTCCGCGTGAAGATGGGGGCTGGCTCCGCTACCCGTGCCTTCCTCGCCGTGTTGCTCAAAGGTGAATCCCGTTGGTGAATTTTTACATATCCACGGGCCGCCGCGCCAGCCAACTGCAATCGTGTTCGTGTCTGTCGGGGAAACAGCGATGCTCATGTCATACCCGCCTTGCGAAAATGCGATGTCGCGCACCGACTCGCTGACTTGGCCATTCGGTCCACACGGTGCCCATGTCGTGCCACGGTCTGATGAAACTAGCACCGCATACAAGGAGTCTGCACCTTGAGGCGGCTCGATTTTCTGAATCAACGCGGCGAGAGAGATCGGAGGACTTAAGCCAAATCTTTGCGCCAAATTCCTGGCGCGTATGGGTGATTCAGAATCCCCTGCTTTTGCGGCAGCCTCCCGCAGGCTCATCGTTGCTTTGCCACTTGCTGATACAGCAGCATAGAGGCGGGAACGGTCGCCGGCACTGGAAGCGACCACCGCATCATTCCATTGAACGAAATCGATATCTCCATTATGCGTGGCGCGGCGCATTTCCAGAATCCCGGACTCCCAGTCGCCCTTGTATATACCATTCACGTTTGCGGTGGACGTGTTACCTTTTGGTGAAGCGACCACGAAATTGTTTGAACCAAGCGCCAGGCCCAGACACCTGGTCTTAGGCATACCGACAGCGGCGACGAAGCCATACGAATGGCCGTCGGCGGGAATATCGGACCAAAACACGCCTTGCTCTGTTCCTAACACGATTTTCGCCGGCTGTAGGCCGGACACCACGACCACTTGGTGGATATCGCCAATCCCAGCCGAGGCACCCTTTGGGTCAACCAATGTGATCGGTGCCCAGTCGAAAAGCGCTGCTTCCGTCGAGTCCAGTAATTGCCGAACCGAGATAGGTGACTGGATGCCGAGCGTTACCGCCATGCCTCTGACGCTGTTCGATCTCAGGAAGCGGGCGACGGCACGTAAGCTCCCAGTCTGCGTCTCATAAAGAGTCCCATTGTAGCCCCCTGCATAAATGTGGTGTGGGCCTTTCGAACCGAGGCTTAAGCACCTGAAATCCACCTGCGCCCACGTATTGCTCAAGGCCACGGGTGCTGATCCAGCGCCCGGGAAAGCCATCCAGACACCGCCCGTTTGCGTCGCGAGTAGAACCGCTCCTGTGCCAAGCGCAAGCGCATCTTCGACGTGTCCCGCATGCCAGACGTTGTGGGCTTCATCTTGAGCGATCCCTTTAGGTGTCACGAGTTCCCATCCCGACAGAAGGGTGCCCGACGCCAACCGTATTATTTCTCTTGCCGAGATGGGCGGTTGCATGTGGAGCCTTGCCCCCATGCCTCTGCCGCTGTTGGATTTGAGGAGGCGGGAAACTGAGAGCAGGCTTGAAGTTGCCATTGGATCATCTCTCTTGAAAAAGGGCGGCGCCCTTGGGCGTAGCCACTATTTCCACGCGATTCGTCGGCTATTGCAAAGCGACCAGAACGGGAATTATCCCTTGTCCTGATTGCATCGGACGCAATGCCTTTCCAATAACTGCTCCAAAAGCCTTAAGGGGATCGACGGCCTTCATGGCGTGACCAAGTGTCTCGGATGTTGTCAAAAGATCACCAATTCCGATGGCGGAATACTGCGCATCCACTTTACAATAGACCTTGCCCATCAAAGCTATCGCTTGTCTCGCGCTCTGCGATTCGTGCCTGTCCAGAGTGATCGCCGATCTGAAATTGCCCGCGCCTGAAACTACGCCCGCAACCTTGTGATCGTACGCCTTTCGACTCTGTTGAACCGAACCGTCGTCGTCGAGAACAACCACGCTTCCGGGCTCGATTTCTTCTAACGCGGAAATATCAAAGTCTTCTGCGAAGTCGGCCAGCCGAATATCCCCTCCGTTCAGCATGGTGAGGTTACCTACAACCTGGACATCGCCCCTGAAAAAGGCAGCCAATGTGGGACCTTCTGCGCTCAAGCCAACATTTTTCTGACTGACAGCCTTAATGCCAAAACCGTTGACGCTATTACCAAAGACGCCGATGTTCTCATTGCTACTGCCAAATAACCCGAAACCATTTAACGATTCTCCCCAGACACCTGCCCCCCTATCAGGTCCAATGTTGGCGGCCTCGGAGGATTTGCCGACATTCGCACCGTGTATACCGACCCCGTTGTTACTTTTTCCTTCCAGTCCGAAACCGCCGGCTGTGTTTTTGCCGACAACAGCAGGCACATTGAAATTATTCGAAGTCTCGTCGCTCATTAGGTGTCTCCTCTCATGATGAACCTTTACGCTGAATCTCCGTCTTGGCCCCGCAAGATCGGCGGAATGTTACACTTGCACACGCCCTTTGCCTAATGTTTGTCGCAGTCGCGTCAACCTGAAGACTTGACTCACATGTTAGAGTCTTTGCTGCCGCCGCGGAGGATAGGCAACGCTGGGGAGCGACCTGAGCCGTAGTCGGTTAGTGTACGAAGCGGAGCAGAACCGCTGGCTCTGCCCTGATCATCACTTCGGTACTCGACAAAGCGTTAAACTCATTGCTTCGTTGACGGCCTCCTTACATGGTCCTGCTAGGAGCGACGGGAAGTGTCCACAAAAAAGCCGTCTGCAGGAATCAAGCATCGACGCAAACGAAACGAGTCACTGAAGCTAGGTTTTTCTTCGAGCGTTTCAGCCCGAGCGTTAATGAATCCTTTACCGCCTGCACTCCAGGATGGAATCAGTCCCCACGTCAGTAAACGAGGTTCAAGACCAGTTCCGAAGTCGCCAATGGTCAGAACCTTCTGACTTGGAGCAATGTTATAGCGCGGCTCAAAGGGCAGATCTAAAGTAGGTGCTCCTTTGAGCCTAATTCTGTCGCGAGAATGAAGAGTGTAACGTCCACACACGACATCAGATTACATTAATGATTTCCAACACGACAAATAAGCTCACATGAAAATGAAGAGCGAGGCGCGGTCGGGGAAATGCCTCACGGCAAGTCTCCAAGGACCTTTGCCTCGCCCCGTCCAATCTCGGCCGTAACCGAGTCTGGCTCGTGAGAGATATTCTCGTCGCGCGTCGCTATGAACTCTTCAACATCGACACGGGCGATTGAAACAGAAAATGAGGCCGTCGTGTCCCACCCTGCTTCGCGACGGCCCGTCGGCACTGGTCAACTCCCTGTGTCTGGGCGGGAGGCCGTGCCAGACTCGCTTCTCGCGGACTTGCTCACGGAATCCTTGAGCAAGCGCTTGACTACTCTATGAACTGCCGAGAAATGATCTGCCTTTACGACATAATCGTTTCCGCCGGAAGCGCGGGTGAATTCCTGAAGGGCGCCCTCCACTTCGGCACCGACAACAATGGCCGGCAAGTTCTGACGATGGTCCAACGACCTCAGCAAAAGCGCCAAGTCAAATGCAGCCCGGTCCCGCATCTCATGGTCGAAGATGAAGAGTTGATATTGAATCTGACTTTTGATGAACATCTCTGCGGAAAGACGATCCGGACAAGACACGATTTGATACTTCGGCTCGCCGAAAGTTGTTCTTAGAGATTTCAGTAGACCCAGGTCACTTCCCACATACAGTAGACGGCACTCCGCTTCAGAAAAGCGATGACTTGGCTGGGAACAGTGAGGCATAGACCAAAACCCCGAAAAAACTGGTGATCAAAGCGGCTGCGTTCTGCTATGCTTCGGTCGTTCTTGTCTTTGACAACACGACAACGGCCAAATGCGTAGCTCACCATCCCGTCCGTCCGAGTGATGAGCATCGCCGTTGAGCATGGAAGGTTCCAACTCACGGCGAATCAGATACGCGAAGCCACTTTATGTATATTTATACATAGAGTCAAGGTCTCAATCCGATCTTTATCAGGAGGGCACTCCTGATGGGGAAGGGTTCGCGACCGAAGCCCGAACGCTTGGCTGAGAAGCTTAGGCAGATTCGACTTGCACTTGGTTTGTCTCAAGCTGAGATGCACCGGAGTCTCGGACTTGAGGACGAGGTTGAATACACCAATATTTCAAAATACGAGCTTGGCAGAAATGAACCGCCTCTCTCGACGCTTCTGCAATACGCGCGCGTAGCTGGTGTTCACTTGGAAGACATAGTTGATGATGAATTGGATCTGCCGGAGAAACTTCCCGGCAACGTCAGATACAGAGGCATCAAGCGAAAATTCGCACCTCGGATCAAAAGGCAATGACCCGACCAGACATCAAGAAAGTGCTTGGTGCGCGCAAGTCGAAACTACCTTCCTTTATTCCGCCCCAACTCACTACTGTGACTTTACCCAAGCGGTTGCCGCGATAGGAAGCAAGAGATTGCCGCAAGAACAACAAAAACCCCCTTTTTTGATGTTTCAAAATTGCCCGCAAACTGAAAATGGAAGCATTCGTTGGCCGAAAGTCTTAATTCGAAGCAACGGATTGCCGAAAGTACAAGTTCAGTCTTAGAGGTTTTGCTCAGAAGGCAAATGGAGCCAACGTCGAGGTTGGCCCACGCGCCAGATACGCGGTTTGGCAGCGCGTGTCTTGCCAGCGGAGTCTAGCACGCGCATCGTGTTGCATCAATGAAACAGGTTTGTCCAGATGTAATTTCTCGAAGAAATCGCGAGATTCTAATAGTGGTAAAACGATGCGTCAGCACCTTGTCCGAGTCACACGTTGTTAGCTTGCAGTTTCTCAAGTGCGTCAGCTGCAGCTTGACGAACGCCCGGATCAAGATCTTGAAGAGCTTGCGTCAACGGGGGGATCGCGTGGTGATCGCCTAGATTCCCAAGCGCGACTGCAGCGTGTTTGCGACAGTCCCGATGCGAGTCCTTCAGCATTTCGCTGAGATTTGGAGCCGCGGCTCTTGCTACAGAGCCCATTTCTCCTAGGGTGATGATAGCGGCGAGCCGTAAGAACCGGTCCGGATCTCTCAGCGTTTCAACCAGGGGCGCAATTGCCCCTTCGATTCTTCGGCCAAGATCGCCAAGGGCCTGCACAACCGTATAGCGGATCAGTGAGTCTTCTTGCTCGTTGTTCAGTACCTCGATCAGAGGCCTGAGGGCGGAGGGCGCGCCTGTCATGCCCAAGCCTCTGATGGCTGCCGCTCGAACATAAAGTCCCTTATCCTCAAGTAAAGCTGTTAAGGCCGGAATATCTTCCGGTTCAGCTCTCTCAGCCAGGGCGATCGCACCTGCAAGCCGCACGTCTTCGTTCTCATCGGACGTAGCTTGTGTCAGCTTCCGGTGCAGTCCCTGATCCCCCGATTGAATTCTCTCCAGCGTCGCCGCTGCTAGAGTCTGCATGGTTGCCTCCCCATGTAGGAGTGAGTGCATGAGTGCCGGTGCCGCCGGCAGACCGATCTCAACCAGCGCCGACCGGATGTCTTCTTCACCGAGTACGTCCTTTAGCGCAGGGATTCGTCGACTCACTAACGGTGTTTCACCGATGACGGCCAGTGCCTTCTGATGACGTAATGCGACTATGAGAACTCGGACCGCAGCGGTCCCACCAGCTTCAAGAGCTTGGGCGACACTTTCACGAACGTAGGGATTAGAATCGTTGAGCGCCTCGATAAGATCAGGAAGAGCCTCCTGGCTGGCTGGTCCGAGCTTAGCCAATCTAATGGCGGCCCGCTGTCTGCTGCGATCATTGCCGTGTTTTAGCTGCCTGATCAACGTCGTCACTTGCGACGGCGATGACTTCGTCCCAACCGACGGCTGCGTGTCTATAAGATTTGGCGGATTTATCCGGTAGATAACCACGAAGATAGCCAATGCTCCGCCTGCGGACAGCGCGAATGCCGCAACCTTAGTCTCAATGTTGAGGAAACCCGGTAAGATTGCTCCGAACGCAGCCCCCGCCAGGGACAATACGACTCGGAAAATGAACATCGCGGCTGATGGCACCGGTGCAGTATCCCTCTTAACAAGAATAAAGACTCCGAGCGCGAGCATAGTTACGAGAAGAGCCGCGCCAGCTGCAAACGTAAGAATTAGTTGTGTCGACATGCCGAGGTTTCCGCCGAGGATTGTTTTATGCTCGACCCAGGAGCGCTATGCTTAATGCTGGCTCTCTGTAATCTTCACTCAAGATTCGGACGGCTGGAAAATCCTGCTCCGGCTCCAACTGTCTGTCAAGGACAGGCTCTAATATACTTCACGTTCGTTTTACCTTGTAGAATCAGCATGGCGTCCCAACACATCAACAGACTGCCAGGCGCCCGTTGGACGGTGCTTCCCAACTTCATTGCGCCACAACTCGCATCTACCACTGTGCTTTGATCAGCTCAATGAACGAAATTGGAAGCATAAGTTGGCGGCTTGCTAATTGGAAGCATCAGCTTTCGTCTCAGCAGGTGTTGATGTCGCAAGATACACTCACTATTCTTATCTGCAAACAACGGCTCTTATTCTTACTCTCATAGGCATGGATTTGGTAAAAAACGTCCTGAAGCCGTGAACCAAGATTTGAATCCTAGTTTGTCCGACCAACCAAGGCTAGAATGAATGGTCTTCTCAGCTGGGGGGTCACGTGAGACAGTCAAACCGCGAGTTGGATTCTGAGCCATGGCAAACGCAGAACATCTCAATATACTTAGCAAGGGCGTTAAGGTTTGGAATCGTTGGCGTCAGGATCAGCCTCAACTGAGGCCAGACCTCAGCGAATCCAATCTTATCGGCGCAAACCTCCAATCGATAAACCTTGGCAGTCTCATGCAGACTCAAACCTCCAATGGGGATTTGTCCTTTTGGAGGGCGGAGCGCAACTATTTGTCGGAGAAAGAGAAGCTCCTACGCGGATTGTTACCCGAACACAGTGACCTTCCAGGTGCCAACCTATACCACGCCGACCTGACCGGTGCTGACCTTCGAAATGGGACCCTCTTCCAAGCAGATCTAACTTGGGCGCACCTTACTAGGACCAAACTCAGCATGGCGGACCTTCGGAGGGCACGTTTATGGTTCGCCGAATTCATTGAGACGGACCTTCGCGGAGCAGATTTCGAGGGTGCCACCATAGGATGGACGAAGTTCGGAAGTGTGGATCTAAGTGTGGCTTTAAACATTGCCACGGTTAAACATGTCGGGCCTTCAGTAATCGGTATCGACACCATCTATCGGTCGGGTACCATTCCAAATAGATTCCTTAGGGATGCTGGTGTCCCAAAAGACTTTCTTAGATTTCGCAAACAGTTCCATAAGCTTCCCACGTCATTCTACTCGTGCTTCATCAGCCACAGCAGCAAGGACAAGCGTTTCTGCGACCGCCTCTGCTCGGATCTGCGTGCGAAACAGATTCGCGTCTGGTACTTCCCCGAAGATGCCGCTTGGGGTGAAGCCGTCTGGGGCGAGATTGATCGCGGCATCAAGTTGTTTGACAAGCTCGTCGTCGTTTGCTCGAAGCGATCGCTCCAGAGCGGACCCGTGCTTCGAGAAATTGAACGAGCTTTGCAGCGAGAGGATCTGGAAGGCGGAAGCGTCCTTTTCCCCGTGCGAATTGACGATTACTTAACAGATAAGTGGCACCATCCGCGAAAGGCGGACGTTCTGTCGAAGGTCGCTGGTGACTTCCGCGGATGGAGTCGCGATCCCCACAAATACCGGCTAGCATTTGAACGGTTGACTCAGGCTTTGCAGGCACCGAATAGAAGAAACCAAGACGGTGAAGACTCCACCTTGGCAGAGGTCTTTGGTTCATCAACGGCGACAGCACTTCTGCAACGGGAAGATTGCGAGCAACTCTAAGGGAATGACACTATCAGCGCTGAAATGATCTTGCCAACTGAGGTTGGAAGGATGAAACAGCCGCAGGCTATTGGAAGCATGAGCATGCAGGAGAGGCGAACATATGGTTCAAGTTACAAGAATTACCTACCACACCCCACCACCACCACTCCTCGACATACTACGACGCAACCTGTGACTTTACCGAAGAATTTGCCGAAACAGGAAGCAAATGATTGCCGCAAGAACTGCAAAACGCCACTTTTTTGATATCTCAGAATTACCCGCAAAGTAAGAATGGAAGCATCCGTTTGCCGGAAGTGCCAATTTGAAGGAACGGCTTGCCGAAAGCACAAGTTGAGTCTTCAGAGTCTTGCACGGAGAGCAAAACTGAGCCAACATTGATCGGGACAATGGACGACATGTCTGCATCCGGCTCAGCGACAGTTGGTCGAGCGGGAATACAACAGTCCTGCCAGAGTTGCGCGTTCCGCCGGAACGGGCAAGACGCTCCTCGCGCTCCACCGGGCAGCCTTTCTGGCTCGGACCGAATCGTGACTCGCGCGTATTGCTGGTGACGTTTTCTTATACGTTGTCGAACGCACAACAGAGCAAACTGCGGCTCCCGATCCATCACGAAACCGCGGCTTGGCGATAACATGGAAGTCCATTCCATCAACGCGATTGGCAAGAAGCTCTTAAATATTTGACGCAAGTTTGCCATTCGGCCCGGTCCTGTTGCCCGGTTACGTTGCGTCTGAGTGCTGTCATGGAATCTCAATCTTCGCGGATTCCATCTGGCGCACAACCTCCAACAAAGCCTGAATCTCCGCCTTCGAGTAATCAACCGGCACTTCCAGCCGCCGCCCCTCTTTGTCTTGAATGACTATTACTTTTGCTTTTCTCTCTTTGGCGATTCCCAGGAGCCCCGTGATCAGGGCTCCCAGTCCGGCGCTGGCTGCAGAAGTAATGGCCAAGACGACGGTGGGGTCGAGCGTGCGGAAGACCTGCTTTTTCTTGCGCAGAATCAGCGTCACGTCAGGCGACTCGCACCCGGGCATGCTTTGAAGTCTCCCGATCAACTCGTCCCGGTTGAAGCCGTTGGACGTAATGTGTATATGCATATTTTGTCTCCGGCTAGAGCCGTCTTGCGGTTAAACCTGGTCGTCGGAGTTGCAGCGTCGTAGGCTAGAGAGCAGCTCACGAATGTAGTTGGCTTTGGCGGAGGACGGGGCCAAGTCTAAATACCGTTGCAAGGCGGCTTCAGCTTGCTCGAATTCTTGGAGGCTGAGGCAGGCGAACCCCTTGAACTCCAAAGCATCCGGGTAATCCGGATTGAGCTTCAGGGCGCGTTCGGCGTACTGACGTGCCTTGAGAAAATCGCCGCGGGCCGCGGAGTCGGCCGCTTTATTATTCCACGGGGTCGCGTCGTCAGGCCGTTGCCCGATGCACCAGTCGAATTCCTCATTGGCGCGCGCCCACTCTTTCATCTCGCTGAGACACAGCCCGCGGTTCATGTGTGCCCTGAAGTGTTGCGGAAACTCCTTCAGCACCGCCTCGCAAATGTCGAGCGCCTCGGCAGCGTGGCCAGCCTTCCTCAGGTTCACGAGGAGGTTGAATAACTGTTCGAAGTCCTCTCTGATGAACGAAGCCGCGCAGGAAATATACGCGAGACACAGCGCCGGGTTTCCCCGGCCGGCCTGCTCGACGGCGCGGAGGACGCAGTCGCGCACGGTCGTCCCCACTCTGTCGTCAGCAGAGACTTCGCTTAAAAGGTTTTCGAGGATGAGTTGGCCACTGCTTTTTTCTTCTCTCCTGATGAAGCCCTCAAGCGCCTCGGCGTAGAAAGGCAGGGCCTCCTCCAGCCGTCCCTCAGAGGCAAGTATCATGGCGAGGTTCGCAGAGGCCCCGGCCCTCCACCTCAACTCGTTTGGACTCATCTCGTGAACGCCCTTCCCGGACGTCACCTCTCTGACCCGACTAAAGCCCCACTTGGCGCGCTCGATATCTCCCGAGCTCAAGGACAACTCGGCGATGTTAACCAAGGCGAGGGTCAGCGCCGGGTCGTAGACGTCCTTGAATATCTCAAAGCACCGAAGGTATAGCTCAATAGCCTTTCCGAGGTCGCCTTTGCGCTGAAACAGATAGCCCATATTGTTGAACAGGCGGCCTGTCATCATCTTCTGATCCGGCCTCGCAACGTAATACTCACGGGCTTCGTTGAAACACTGTTCTGCCGCGTCCCACTCCTGCGTCTCGATCAGCGCGTTACCCAGCTCCACAAGTGTGCCGTAGGCCTCGCCTTCGTCTTCCAGCGCCAAATAAGTCTCGTAGCTTTGCCGCAGCAGCGGGACGGAGGTGCTAAATTCGCCGGCAAGTTTGGACAGATTGCCTGCCTTTCGTAAACCTTCGGCGCGTCGCTGCGAATAGCCACCACTTTCCGGGATGCCAACGTCCCGTAGCAATGTGGCGACCGCGTCAGCGTACTCCCCCGTAGCTTCGTAAAGGCTGACCAGCCTTTCGCTGTCGATGGCGGAGGAGTCCACCTGTAAGACGCGCCGTGCTCCAGCGAACGCGTTCCGCGATACGAGCAGGTCGAAGCTGTACCTCAGGAGATCAGCAGCAGCCGAGCCGCCGATGAGCTCTTGCACGCGCCTGTAGTAAGCGCCATCCTCCTCATCATAGTCAGGGAACGTTTGGCCTCCCCTTGACGACGTGTCTTCCGCCGGAGGATGTTCAAAATTTTCGTATTGCTCTTCTGGCTCGTCGTCTGTGCCTGCTTCGCCACCACCGCCGCGCAGCATCCTGACAATAAATTTGCTGACAACCTCGGCGTCGATCAACTCCTGTACGCGCACCCCGATCTTTTGAAGAAGATCATATCCCTGGAGGATGTCGTCGAGGGCCTCGACGCTCTGGCCCTGCCGGGCTTTAAGGATGCCGAGCCTGACTCGCGCAGCGCCGCTGATGAGTCCCTGGTTGAGTTCGTCACCGAGCTCTCGGGTACGCTCCAAAAACTTGACGGCGGCGGGTAGATCGTCCGTCTTTTCCAAGAGCCGAGCCAGTGACAGGCAGACCTCTGCGACGCCTTTACCAAAGCGCTCTCTCTCGAATATCTCAAGGGCTTTATCGTAATAATCCCGGGATTTTTCGGGCGCGTCCACTTCCAGATCGCCCAGTTGCATCAGGGTGTTCCCGTAGTCGATTCCGCCGAAACCCGCTTTGATGGCCAGTGCCCGCTGGAAATATTCACGCGCCCGCGCTGCCTCACCCGCGATGCGGGAGATGATTCCCATGTTGTTGTAGGTCTTGGCGAGAGAACGTAGCTCACCCTCCTCTTCGAAGATTCCGACGCATCTCTCATAGAGGCGCAGGGCGGCGGCCGCGTCCCCCACGTTGCGGTGTTGTTCCGCCTGCGAGAATAACTGCATGCCGACACTTAGCCGCGACGTGGTATGCTCCCGAAACTCATCAAGCTTCTTGGCTCCCCATCTTAATTTGGAGGACACGGAAGCCGCAGGGTCGAACTGCCGCAGGTACTCGTCCAAGTCGGCCTCCCGCGGCAGCAGGCCGCTCGCCACGGCTTCGCTAACAAGCTCCCTGAGCTGTTTCAAGTCCCCGACCGTCTCGGCTAGGGTGATGGCCATCAGGAGCGTCTGCTGTCTCATCTCAAGGGGCGTCTGATCTCTCATCGAAGCTTGGGCGGATTGGAAAGCCTCTTGGGCTTGGCGGATCTGCCCGGACCCGAGGTGGGCCTCACAAATCGCGAGCTGGATCTCGACCTTGAAGCACTCAAGAAAATGCCGGTCCTCCTGCGACATCTGTGCATCAGAATCGGGCGACCTTTCGAGAAGGTTATCTACCGCCGCGATGGCCCGGTCGTACTGCGCGCGGAACTCACCGGTCGCCCCGACTCTACTCTCCACAATCGCCGCCAAGTCTGCCGTCAGCTTATGAACAAAGGGCGCGTACCCGGGGTCTTCCTTGAGCAGTGGAGGGTGGATGATTGAGCGGATGTGTCCAATCCACTGTAAGAAAAGCCCGATGAGATTAGGGCTGGCTTGGCGCACGACGTTCTGGAATTGAGACTCAAGGAAGATCAGGTTGAGGAACATGCCGCGGCTCTGTTCTAGGCCCGCCTGCTCGACGTGAATCTGCAAGAAAGGGCTGCCCGCGTAGACGTAGTTATTGCGAAGGGTGGGTACCGTTCCCTTTAGCGCAGAGTGCAGAACCTGAGCCACGGGTGCCTTCGTGGTTCTCGTCAATAATGCCGTGCCCAACCTCGCAGCGTTCTCCTCGTTGACCGGCCAGAGTGTCCCGACGTAACCTCGCGCGCCCTGTCTGAGGAAGGCCGACGCTAGCGAGGTCCAGGTTGCGCAGCCGTTGTTGACGATCAGACCCCACAGCAGCGGGGCCGACATGAACGCTTCTATGTCCTGCTGTGTGATAAGGGCGTCGCTCATTATGATCCCGCTGATTTCAGGCGAGTACCCAGTCTCTCTCCGGCTCAGGGGGCCGATCAGCTCGAAAGGCTCTTCCAGTCGGAGGCTGGCTACGTCGGGCACAGCGCGGTTCGAATTGTCGATCTCGGTGAGCCGCTCGCCGCCTGGGGTGACGACGCGGTAAGTGTCGCGGTAGAAAATCTCATGCCCTCCGTGTGCCACGATCATCATCAGGTCGAACGGCAGGAGCTGCATGTTGAGCAACGTGTTCCACTTCGTCGCAGCCTCGTCGGAGAGGCCGACGCATAAAAAATCGGACGCGAGTACGGGCAGGGTTCGCTGTATCTCGTTGTCTGGGAAATCCGGCGTGTTGACGAGCAAGCCGATTCGGCTCGGTGGGCGCTCGGCGCTCTGCTGGATCATTTCTTTGAGGACGGTCAGGTCGGCCCTGTGCTCCAAGAAATGGCCAGTTGGGATGTCGTAACCGGCCGAGTAGGGTAGGCCGACTGTAAACACGGTGAGTGAACGCATCCCAGAGGTGGACAGCGAAACCGTTTCGCGAATGAGCTGTGCGAATCCGTCGGCTGCCGCTTCGATGTCTTGTTCCGGCAGTTCACTCGTGACAACCGTCTGGAGCCGTCTGACCTCCGAGTTGATCCGCTCTTGGGTCTGTGACGAGACTGCACCGACACCGACTAGTTCGGCGTCATAATAAAAAGCAAAGTTGGCTGCGACGATGGAGGCCGGCCCGATGCCTTCATAGGAGACGAGGTGTTCGTAACGAGCCCGAGCAGTCTGGGGGAGTTCGGCACTCTCATCGATAACCAAGCGACGACCCAGACGGCGGGCCATCAAGAGGCCCTCCGGCAGAAGTGAGCGCGGGCACCTGAGGGCGTCTAAATCCCGAAACAAAGGGTTCCGGCTTAACTCCTCTTCGTCCGCAAAGAACTTACACCTGCTGCGAAACTTTTTCGACTTGGACCAGAGCAGGTCTTCGACCGCGTCGGGGGAGACGCCGCCGAAAATAAAATACTCACTACTGGTCTGCGCGAAACATTGGTCGATGATGGCTTGCAAGCGGGGTGAAACCCTTGGCTCGTCAATAAACAATAGAGGAAGGTAGCGTTTAGGGACGGAAAAGCCCGAAGAGATCAGAGCGGCCATCTCCGTTGAGCCTGCTACTACGAAGACTTTTTCGAATGCGGAGAGTGGCGCGACCGTCAAGACCACCCGCAGCCCATCAACGGCCGTGTATTGCAGGCTTGCTCTCTCGTGGCCGGGATAGGGGGCCAGCAAATCTTCATTTGCCAATGTCACGGAGACAAGCAACCTTGAACGGCCCAAACTGTCGGTCAGTTCAAGTTGTGGTTGTTGGCCCGCGATTCTGAGTACCATTCTATCGAAGGTCACCTCAATGGGGAGGCTGACATTTTCGTAGTTGAACTCTATCTGGTGTTCGCCGGGTAAGATTCGGATTGTACGCTTTGAAACGGTTCCCTGATAAATGTAAGTGAGCTCTTTGCCAAGACCGATTCCCCCGGGCAGGACCCTTAACGCACGCTCTCGAATAGTAGATCGGGAAACAAGTTCATATGAATCGCCACACTTTTCGTTTATCGGGTATCTCGTCTGTCCTAATGTTACAGCGCTCAAGTGACCGTCGTCGCCAGTTTCTATTCCCAAGCCAGCGCCGTAGCCAAGATATTGATTCATGTGAGTCTCTCTAAAAACAAGACCATTGAAAACTAGAGGTTTCCTGCCGAGTATGCGCCAGGAGGCCCGATTGCGGAAGAGCAAATTCAGCAAGAATCAAATCATTTCCATCTTGAAGCCGGTCGAAGCAAAGACGTTTGTCGAGAGTATGAGAAAAGCTGTCGTGCCGGCGACGCGCACGCTGTTCACCTTTGAGGCAGCAACGCGCCACCGCCGTCACCAGTTGGGCGCCGTACTACCTACCCTACCCACTGTGACTTTACCCAAGGCTTTACCGAAACGATTGCCGCAAGAACAGCAAGAAGTTGCCTTTTCGGGATCTCAAGATTGCTTGCAAAGATAAAACGGATGCATCCGTCGGCCGAAAGTCTTAACTCGAAGCATCGGCTTGCCGAAGGTACTAGTTCAGGCTTCGAGGTTTGCTCTGAAGGCAAATAGAACCGACCTCAACATTGCTGCGAATTTGGATCAATCGGCACGCTGCCACAGAAGGACAGAGACGAAGCTGAGAATACAAAGCCGCCTTGCAGGTGGGCATAGTAGATCATATGCGCATCTTCCAAGTTTCCTTGTCCACCAAATGGCTAGCTAATCCAAGTTGTCAAGAGCAGAATGTCCGTGTAAGGGAATTGATTTGTCCCATTCAAAGCCGCTCGGAAAGCCATTTGCGCGCGTTCAAGTTGGGCGCTCACTTCAACACACTTTTTCAACGGGGGAGAGATGGATGCTCAAACAAGATTAGCCCTTATAGCCTCATGTACATCTGTGCTGGTTGCGCTCGCGAGTTTTGTCATTTCGGTAATTACTAATCGGCATTCCGCTCGGTCCATGAAGGAGATCGAAAGTCTAAGATTTGGATTTTCTCGCGCTCTGGTAAAGGACACAATTAGTGACACACATCTGATTGCATCTTTTGGAGCGCTAAAAGTAGCAGTGCAACTGATACAAAGAGTAAAGGATGACATACAGTTGATCCTTTCGGCCTTAGAAAACAGCCTGGATTCCAAGTCAGCAATAGAACGCATCACTTCGACGAGAGAGAGCATGTTCGTGGGTTTCGAACATCAGTTAGCATCGTTGAACGAACAAGAAAAAGACTTATTTCATAAGGCCAAGGATATATCTTTGGTCGTGGAGCGCCGTATCAAACAGGAACTTGCGGAGGAACCTAATGCATCTTGCCTATCAGCCGACGCCCGACAAGAGTTAATAATATTAAGAATGCAGTTGACTGACATACAACAACTCTTACGAGACGCTAAGGCTGAGAAGTTTATGAGGAGACTAGGAAATGAGTGGTAGCAAATCAAACCGGATTCTCTCGATACTGTTAGTGGACGATAATCCGAATATGCTGAAGATCGTTAGGGACATTTTAGAGAAACAACTCAATGCTAGTGTCGATTTGGCAAACACGGGAGGAGTGGCCCTGAGCAAGTTGAAAGAGGGTTGCTATGATTTGATGATTACTGATCTAGTTATGCCGGACATGGATGGCGAGAGCTTGATTAGATCCGTGCGTAGTGGACAGGTAACAAAGGCAGAAAAGATGGCAACCATGCCAATAATAATACTTTCTGCTGGATACGTTCAAGAACGAACCCAGTTGAACGTATACTTTGTAAGTAAAGTAAATCTGGAAAATCTTCCAGGCTATATAGATTACATTCTCTCTGAAGATGATTAGGATTGTTATTAATAAAATTCTAGGCCATCCTCTGCGACAAGAAATGCAGGCCGGCAATATAACTATCTAAAACTTTTGGGCCATCCTATGCGACGAGAAACGCAGGCTGGCAATCAATTGAGGACGGAGCATTCGCTGCCCTCAATTATCGGCTCTCGGTTGTAAGTAGTCATAGGCGACGGGTCGCGCTTTGATCAGCTGATGAACGAAATTGGAAGCATAAGTTGGCGGCTTGTTAATTGGAAGCATCAGCTGTCGTTTGCCGCCAACTCATGCTTCCAGTCACAACTACCCTTGTAAAAGAACCACCATCCGGTGACGAGTGGCTGCATGAGCTGAAATTCGATGGCTATCGAATGCTCTGCCGCGTCGAACGCGGTCGCGTGACCGTCTGGAGCCGAAACAGAAAAGACTGGACAGAGAAATTTCAAAACGTCGTCGAAGCCGTTAAGTCCTTAAAGGCGACGAGCGCAATGCTCGATGGCGAAATCGTGATCGTTGATGCGCAAGGCCGCTCGAGTTTTCAGAAGCTGCAGCGCGCAATGGGTAAAACCACAACGACCGGCTTTGCTTATGAGGTCTTCGATCTCATTTATCTCGACGGCTTCAACCTCACTAACACTCCACTCAAGCATCGGAAAGAACTTCTGAAGCATCTCGTGGGATCGAATTCGCACGGGGTCATTCGCTATAGCGAACACATCACCGGAAGCGGAGACGAATTTTTCAAACACGCCTGCGAGTACGGCATCGAAGGAATTGTTTCAAAACTCGCCAACTCACACTACGAATCGACGCGGAATCGAAACTGGCTCAAGGTGAAGTGTGCAAAGCAACAGGAGTTTGTCATCGCGGGATACACACCATCGTCAAAAGATTTGCCCGGATTCGGCTCGCTCGTCTTAGGTGTTTACGAAAAAGGAAAGCTCCTTAACGCGGGAAGAGTTGGGACCGGCTTCACCTTCAAGCAGCGCAGTGACTTGAAGAAGCAGCTCGATAAGTTCGTTCGCGCGGCATCACCGCTTACAGTCGTACCTAAAGAGCCAGGCTTACGCGAGACAAAATGGACCGAGCCAAAGATGGTCGCGGAAGTTGCGTTTACCGAATGGACTTCGGACGGGTCGATCAGACATCCATCGTTTCAAGGATTGCGTGAAGATAAAAATCCGAAAGAGGTCGTGCGCGAACAACCATCGGCCGGCTCAGGAAAAGCCAAAAACCGATCAAAGCGTTCAGGATGACAGCAGCGTTCTCAACTTGTCTTTCAGGATCGCTTCTTTGGGAGTCCTCACGCCACGTTGCAACCACTCCCGAACCTTCGTAACCGTCAATGTGTGCGTGACCGAGCTGCGAACCTCAACCTCCAATTGAGTCAACCCGCCCGGTTCTAGGTCGTGCTTGCGAAAAGCACAGATGCCCAGGACGGAGGCCTCGTAGAGACCTTCAGCATCAACTTCAACGGAATGACGGATGCCGTCCAAGTCCACAAATGACACAATACAGGCCGCCATCTCGCGGAGAATAGCATTTTCGGAAATTTTCGCCAATCGGACAATGTGCCATTTACGGCACACGGCAAGTGCACCACGGGTTGTAGAGGATCTTATTCCATAAATCACTGCTCTCATATACTATAGGCGCCAACCTGAGACGTCCGCTCGCAGAGATTCATAAATGGATCGCTATCTGGTACATCAAAACAGGTCTGCCACTCCCGCAACCCATGCGATAGTCATTGGCGCGGGCGATTATCCTTATCTGCTGGGTGGCTCAAAGGCGTTGAGCGCTCATAACGACGGAATGGGGCAACTAAGTTCCCCACCGATCTCAGCGCGGATGTTTGCGACATGGTTAATCGACTCATATCACAATCCCTCCAAGCCTTTGGATTCGGTAGCTCTGCTGCTTTCTGAATCTCCGTCGGAGGATTTTGTAAATCCCAAAACTGGCGACCGGATACGACCTGAACTGGCAAGCTATGAGCATGTCGCCTCGGCCATTCAAGATTGGGCTGGACGTGGCGCTGAGAATCCAGACAACCTCCTTATCTTTTATTTTTGTGGACATGGAGTATCACAGGGCTCGGATATGAGCTTGCTCATGTCTGAGTATGGCGATAATCAATACGCTCCGTTGGATCAGGCCTTGGATTTCCGCACATTCCGGCTGGCAATGTCGCTTAACCCACCTAACCAGCAAATTTATTTCGTCGATGCGTGCCGTGCCAGTTCGGATACTTTGATTCAGTCACAAAGGTCTGTTGGGCGTGCACCCGTTCAAGTTGGCCGACAGCCTTCAGCGGAGACACCGATTTACTACGCTAGTCTGGCGGGCGAGGACGCATTTGCTAAGAAGGAAGAGGTAAGTTTTTTTACTGACGCTCTGCTGAAAGGGTTGAATGGCATGGGAAGCGACAACCCCGAAGGCGATTGGCGTGTGACCACTACTCGTCTTAAAGAGGCGATAGATTACGAAGTGAGACGGGCCGTCGAAGGCGGCCTAAAGCGAAAACAAGTTCCCGCAACAGATGCATTGACTACTTTTGAGATTCATCACTTGCAATCAGATCCCCAAGTCCCCGTGATAGTAACCTGCAGACCGGACTCCGAAAACGCAGTCGCAGAGTTCGTATGCACCACACAGCTCGGAGTTGAACAAGATCGACGTCCTCCAAAGAACGATAGTTGGCCGATCACTCTACCGGCTGGCTCCTATTATTTTAGAGCAACGCTTCCCGTGGGCACTCGGGAAGCAAGGGACAATCCGGTGGGGGTCAGACCGGTATATCGCAAGGTAATTATCGACGTCTAACATGAACTCTGGATTGCAACTTCGTCTTTCAAAGTATCTTTTCGGCGCTGATGTTCCGAGGAATGGCGTTATTGCGAATATTTATGCGCTGGATCCAAATCAGCACGCCAACAGTCGTCGGAATGTCGTTATTCCTGTCGGCTCCGGTAGTAGCTTTCAAGGCGTCGCTCTGGAGCCAGGACACTATCTCGTTGAGGTCATCATGCCTTCGGGTGACATTATTTCCCAAGAAGCCGTAGCAACCGAAGGACAATGGCCTGAGATCGTTTTGCAAGCAGAACATAGCGCCCATGAATGGCATAGCTGGCAAAACCTTCTTGGGAATGTACAGTCATCTTCCGGATACTACGCCTCCGCTGAAAAACACGCTCTGCCAGATTATAAGGTAGTGCTTATCAAGAATCCTCGCCCTGAACTACGAAGTGGTTCTTCAAGATCGGGGGATGTCTGGCGTGTGTTGGCTGAGACCAACAATCGCAACTTGTTACGCTGGCTGCTCCCATTGTTTCTGGGCCATCGACAGCCTACAAAACCGACACAGAGCGACGCGGGGACCCAACTGCATTCGTTTCGCATGGACTACCACGGTGATCTCACTGAGAACATTCCAAGGTGGTACGCTGTAGTTTCCACTTCGCGGACAGCCCGCCTCGTAACGATTCCAACCCCATGGTTTTCGATGGACCAGGAAGTTGCTGCAGAACTGCTGGTAACCAAGAACGCTGATAAATCCATTGGCACATCGTGGGTGGTTCAAGACCCCAACATCGGAACTGTCTTGGGCTATCTGGCTAACGGAGCGTTGCAGGTTGCGCTTGCCGTTGCCAATAACGATTCAGCGCTTGACTTGTTGTTTGAGAAATACACGAACCCTCTGGGTGCTGCGGCCGGCGGCTATGTGTTACTTGGCACCATGAAGTCAGGTGAAAGGAAAAACTGGCATCAGTGGATTGGAAATTTGCGGAGAGACTTTGAGTGGTTGCCGGACGGAGCTATTCAGTATGCGTGGCTAAAACTCAAGCAAGCTGACCTTGAAAAAAATCGATCCGAGATCCGGGAGGCGCTCTTTCAAGCATATGATCGGGGTCTTCCTTATTACTCGCTCGGTCTGCAATGGCTTATTGACGGTCTTTCGCTGCTTGGCGATGACGATCATGAAGCGAGAGAGCGATTGAAAGCGGTGCAACGCATATCATGGTGCGCCGACATGTCTAATCTCTTCACCACACTAACCTTGGGACGTTAGTTTGATCGAACGAAAGCTGACCTATGCTCGAACTCGAAATGTTGCCTGCTCGCGAAGGGGACTGCCTGCTGCTGAGTTACGGGCATCCTGACTCACCACGGCGAGTCCTAGTCGACGGCGGGCGGACTACAACCTATGCGGATTTGAAAACCAGACTGTGCCAGCTGCCTGAAAAACGTCGAACCTTTGAGTTGGTCGTGGTCACCCATGTCGATCGCGACCACATTGAAGGCATCTTAGCCATGCTTGAGGATCCTGCGCGTCCCATCCAATTTCGCGATTTCTGGTTCAATGGATACCACCACTTAATAAACGATAACGTAGAAAGTTTTGGCCCCCGTCAGGGCGAGATGCTGACGACCGAGATTCTCAAGCAGCGCCTGCCGTGGAATTTGGCATTCAAAGGAAAATCCGTCGAGACTCGAAAGGAACTTCCTACCATTGAACTTGAGGGCAACCTGAAACTCACAATTCTCTCGCCGAATCGCGAGAAGTTGGAAGCTCTGATCCCAAAGTGGGAGGCGGGCTGTGCTGAAGCTGGGCTAATCCCCGGTTCTCCTGCGGCACGGAGTGATCTGTCCGATGGACTGGAGGCTTTCGGCAGCTTCAAGATAGAAACAGCGGCGGAAGAGCCTTTTAAGAAGGACTCCTCGAAACCGAATGGCTCGAGTATCGCGCTGTTGGTCGAGTATGAGGACAAGCGGCTCTTACTGGCGGGGGACGCTCACGCGGATCTACTTGTAGAGTCGATCCAACCTCTCGCGCAAAAAGCCGGTGGGAAACTTTTTCTCGACGCCTTCAAGGTGTCACACCATGGTAGTGCCAGCAATACTTCGCGCGAGTTGCTTAATCTGATTTCGTGTCCCACGTATTTGATTTCGACAAACGGATCGATTTATAGCCATCCTGACAAGAGCGCGCTGGCTCGAATGGTGATGTGTGGTGATATGGAAAAGGAACTCGTCTTTAACTATGAAACACCACAGACGAGCTTTTGGAAGAATTCGGCTTGGCAAGAGCACAACGGGTACAGCACGCGTTACCCTTCTTCAGTCGAAAGTGGCACCATAAAGGTAAGCTTCTGATAGAGGGACCCTGATCTCAAAGCTCGGGGCAATAATGGTTCAGTAGAATTCGCGTCAGCTGCTCTCCGCGCCGGGTGATTCTGCTTATGCTCTCACCCGACATAGCCGCGAAATTTGTCGGATACCTAAACACCTCATCCCGGCGCACTAAATCGGGCGGTTGAATTGGAAGCGCATGGTCCTGCTGTCCGAGATAAGGAAGAATGAAGCCCTTGAGTGTGCCGGAGGCTTTGTGCATATGGAGTCGTTGTATGCCGGCGTCCTGGACCTTTCTAAAAACACTTTGGAAGGCGGCATCGGTCCGACCGACGAAACCATAAGGAAGCGTCTCACCAGATAGCTGCCCAGGGCCCGCATAGCAGCATATGATCCAATCGGCTGGATACGAGTGCAGGCTAAAAGCATTATCTCTTCCCGGTTCCAAACAAGAAATTCCGAGGTTGTCGTAAACCCCGCCATCCGTCAGTAGGACGCGCTGCTTTTGCGTAAGTCCATCCTTAAGGAAAGTATATTCGCGATCTATCGCAGGTAGCATGAGGGGATACGCGGCCGAACAAGTTACTGCATGTGCGACGGATATCCTGTTATCCTTGATTCTGCCGGTTCGCCAGCCGCCAGAAATTCTGTTTCCAAACCGAAACGCCGTCCCGGTTCGGAGTTCGCAGGCATTGAATACAACGTCAATTTCTGCGCGCGCAATTTGTCCGAGCTCAACTTCTCCGAGCAGGTCTTTAAGTGCCTCTTCCAGCGCATTAGTGCGGCTTGCCCAACGCCGCAGGCTGGGCTCTTTGTGCCGCAACCGAGAGAGAGTCGCTACTGGTCCGGCAATCAGGTTCGTTGCTGCCACACGGGCGAGGAGTCTTGGCGATAGTAGATGTCGAAGGGCACCACGTTGTAGGCCTCGCTGCAGCAGCTGGATAACGCTTTTATCGAAATCCTCAAAGCTTTGTTTCTTGTATGCGTACACACCGGCGATAACAGAGCCGCCTGATACTGATGAAATGACTCGAACCTTATCAAGCACACCTCGGTCGTGAAGTGCCCGCATGCAGCCCAAATGAAAGGCAACTGCCCGCGATCCACCACCAGAAAGAGCTAAAGCAATCATAGTATGTTCCTAGGTAAGCGCTTTCGTCCTTCAAGCAGGTTATGAATGGCCGCAGTCGCGTCGCCCTTGAGTCGGCGAAACAGAAATGCGCCGACCGTGTCATGACCTGACTCTCTTCCAAAGATGAGTAATAGATTCTTTCGCGGCGGTAGATCGCCAGCAGTAAGAATGTTGTGCATCCCTGCGAAATCGGTGTCGCTGGGAAGCGGCCGAGATGTCGGATGTGTATGCCACATGCCAATGTAGCCAACTGATCTTCGCGTTTGCCTGACGCGAGCTTCATGTTCCTCTTTCGTACCCACAGTGCCGCAAACAAAATGTTCTGCCGAATGCTGGCTATCTGGCGGTGGGCCGGACGCTTCACTCACCCAGACGACACCGGTAGCATCATCCCATTCACCCCACAGTAGCCCTCCAGTCTCGACTTTGTGGTTTCTAGTTCGGCGATTCTGACTGACCCAAGCCTGTATCTCCTTCATAGCTGATGGGCTAATCCGTACCTGATGATCTCCCATGAGAAGGACGATGTCCGATGCAAACTCAATAG
>Ga0137401_10000142_pt1 | contig 24298 bp, 22 predicted proteins | sample CZOMad1_1_16fung_FD_108286 | JGI IMG/M metagenome (GOLD analysis project Ga0137401, IMG submission 108286) | Vadose zone soil fungal communities from Angelo Coast Range Reserve, California, USA - CZOMad1_1_16fungal (Illumina Assembly) | ecosystem: Environmental > Terrestrial > Soil > Vadose...
AGCCAGAGGTTGTGGGTTCGACCCCCGCCGGACGCAGACTGATCTCCCTCGGCATGGCCGTGAGCCGTCCCCAAAGATTCAGGCTGGCATTTCGCGAGTGAAAAGATCGTCTCTTTCTCTTGCCCTAATACCGAATACCCAAAACGGCGCTGTCGCGATTCGTTTACAAAGCGGATTGGCGACTCGCGGCGATCAGATTCTTCTTCCTTCGGTGACACGCCGGTTATAGCGAACAACGGGATAAAATGTATTTTGTCCTCGCCCCGACCATACACCTGATATGAGAGCCTTTGCCCGATCGGTTCAGTGATCCGTAATCTTCAGCCTTCAAATCGAAGGCTCTTCCGTCGGAAAGATGGATAGTGAAGCCGCGGCTGCTGTACTTGTGTTCAAGAATACGTTCCGCAGTCGACATTCTGGTTTTTTCCTTACCGAGTGCTGGCGGGAAAACTAACATTATTCGTTGGTGGCGCCGATACACCTATTAGCTTTCCACGGAACTGGCGCTGTCCGAGGAAGTAGACCCAGACGACCAAGGAGGGTCGCAGTAACCGTACTTTCTGCCGATAGAACAGCGAACTTGGCTCATGGGCGACATCGCATCCTTCATACCGGTCTAGGTCATCCCAGACGGCTGGATCGAGCACACGAAAGACTTCGACGGGGATGATTCCGGAGTCTTGAACCGCCGCAGGGTAACTTCCTTGACAGAATAATTTGCCCCGAAGGCGTCCGGAACAGAAGAAACGGAGCTTAGCTGCTATTGATGGTCCTTGACGGAAAAGTGAACGTCTCCTCAAAGTGCCATAAACGCCGAGAAATTCGTCTTTCAAGGCCCGTATCCGGGTTTCGCTGAAAGAATCATCCATCAATTTAGAGAGAAATCGGTACCGGGTAATTTAGGCGGTTGTGACTGGAGAGTCCCCTTTGTGTCTTCGGAATGTTCGTCGAAATGGCCAAGAGCTTGAGCCAGCATATCGTTGACTAGCGCTTCTATTCCGGAAAAGCGATGAACCGGGCTCATCGCAGAATGAGAGAGCGCCACAAAGCTTGAGCTCGAGATTTCATAGGCGAAAAACCAGAGTTCTGAATCGCCCACAAAAAGGTATTTCTGAGCAGATTCAGGGAAGGAAGACCAGAGCGCGAGATTCTGCGCGACTAGACCAGGCACTGTTTCCTCCTCATTCAGGTCTCGGTCCGCGCCGTACAAACTAACGCCATTCTCCACGAAGCCGTCGACAACGGTTAAAACCCCAAGAACAGAGGAAGGAAGTGTCAACCCTAATTCGGCTTCGGCTTGAGCGCACAGGTTGGCAATCTGATCCGACGACGCTCCGGGAACGAGAGGACGCACGCCATTGGCCGCGTCTCGAGCGATTTGTTTCTCGAGGTTCGCCCGCTCATCTGCCGAAAGGCCTTGATAATATCGTGACGATCGAAGATCGCCGAGGAAAAGATCACTTAATTCGCGAAGAAGCTGTTCGTTCAGATCCATAGTTAAACTTTTATGCTTTGGCTGGGTTGTGGCTTTTGTGTCGGTGCGCGTGGTCTTACGCGTTTCTCTTGCCGTTTTTTGTTCTCGGAAATCTGGTTGGCCGGCTCTGTGGTGAGACCAGATTCTACTATCGGGAGTCGATGCTTCGGTTGATGGCTTGGTCCTAGTGTTTTGCCGTTAATGCAAGCGTCTCCTGGCAGCCACTCGGCCGCAAGCCCTTCTGCTTTAGCCGCGAGTTTATCCCGGACCGCCTGATTAGCTTCCGGGTCACGGTTTTCTTTTTTAAAGAGCTCGCCAAAGCCTTGCGTGATTTCATGAAACTGCTTTGGAACCAAGTACGGCTTATGCCCCATCGCTTTTGAGAACTCGAGGATTCGCCGTTCCCAAATTTCCGGCAGGGGAGTCGCACCCAGCGCAGATAAATGCTTGCGCAAACCTTCCACGCTTCTGAATCCCTGGGTTATCGGCGGGTAAAGTGGAAAAACCGGCCGGGGGATGTAAATCGGGTTTGATTGATCGAGGGTGCGATGGGTCTGCGGATGAAGAAACAGAGCGTGCCAGAAATGATGTGGGTTTTGAGATTGGTCGCGGCCGCGACGAGTGGTGTTTACGAGGACAAAATTTCTTGGATGATTAATGGCTGCGCGTCCTCCGGTTACGGCCACACTCTTCGGGATTATGTGATGGCAGTTGTAATACTGCCTTTTGAGCCGGACTGGCTGATTGGTAGGCTTTGTGACATTCATCACAGAGGATGGGCTGTGACCTGACTCCATCAGTCGTACTCCGTCTGCACCGACTGCCAGAAGCGACAGGGATCTTCCGACCGGGTGCAAGGCAAAGGCCTTTAGGTATTCGCCCCGCATTTTGCCGTACGCCTTGGTGGTTTGCTCGTACTCTTCGGAAGTGCGGTCCAGGGCCCGGCCAACAATTCGGTCGAGCACGATTCCAGGCAATTCTGGACATGCACCGATCGAGGCTGGATCAGAAATCAATTTTTCCAGTTCCTTTAGGGCCTCGTCAACCGCAGCGCGCATCTCTGCGTTGGGCGGCTTAGACGATGGGTTGCTCATAGTACGGGCACGTGCTGGGGAGTTACTATGTCAGATACTAGCAACAGACATACAAGATGTTGCGATAACTTGGCCCGAAAGTCAAATACACAAAGTAGAAATGTTTTGTACGCAAGCGACCAAAGCCCACGCCACACGCGGAAAACTGCCCGGCGCCGTTTTCCAGTTCAACCGCGCATTTTTTGATTCCAGCCGAAAGGCCTTGCCCGGCTCTTCAGCTGGAGGGTTGCTCGATTTGGTTTATCAAATCGTGAGCAGTCTCATAGATCCTGGCTACTTGAGGTGGGCCGAAGTTCTCAGCGTCATTCCAGGACTGCTGGACGCTTTGCAATCCCGCCGTTATCTTCTGGATTAGCTCATTCTTTTTGAATCGAGGAGCGAGCGAATCTAAGCGATCCAAGTAATAATTAAGCAATTCCCGGTTGCGCAGTCGTTCGGCGCGTTCCGGGCTGAAGGTCTTGACGACAGACTGAGCGCCAATCTCGAGCCCGCGAAGCCAACCGCCCAGACTGAGTAACTGGGCCAGCGGTTCATCGTGCAGCGCCAACATCGCGTTCTCGACGTCGGCCTGGGTGACGCTCAATTCCTTGCGGAGTTTATCCCAAGCACTTACCTGGGCCAGGTCGAGAAGCCGCTTGCTGTGCCGCGCTACACGCTCGCCCACACCCAATCCTTTGGCCCGGCGAATGAGCTCTCGACCGAGTGCGGGTAAATCCTGATCCCGTTCGGCCGCGACATCCAAAAATCCGTCCCCGATCAGAACCCCGAAAGCGAGCGCATATTTCGAGCGATCATTAGTGTTCAGTTCAGTGACCGGTCGTGTCACCGCGTCGAAAGGGATTGGGTTAAGGGCATCAAGAGACGCAAAAATCTTGTCGATGGAGGGAGCAGTAAATTCATTGACGCCAAGCTCTTCTCGGTAGTCGGGATCTTTTGATAGATCTTCTTTAACGTTAGACGCGAAACCAAAGGTGCCAGCAAAGATTGCTCCTCCGACCACACTCCAGATGATCGTTGAATACCGTCGACAATCGATTCTGACTTCCTTGAACAACACTATTCCAACGCAGCTTCTTTCATAGCTTTCTGTCAAGGTTTTCCGCTTGACGGTCTGATCCAAACGAGCATCATGACGCCCGTGTCTCCTGGCCCTAACCCTCAGAAGTAATCACTCTGACATGCATGGAAACGGCGGAACTTTGGTTTGGACAATTTGCTATTTTATTGTGCTGCTCGGGATGTCGGTCTACGGCATCCATCGATATTTCATAATTTTTCTTTATTTTCGCAACCGCCACCGAACGCCTCGGCCCCCTCTCAGATTTTCGGAGCTGCCGATGGTCACCGTCCAGTTACCGATCTACAACGAGGTCTACGTCATCAAGCGGTTGCTGGCGGCGGTTAGCCAAATCGATTATCCGCGAGAGAAATTGGAGATTCAGATCCTTGATGACTCTACCGACGAGACGACAGAAATTGCCCATCGGGAAGCGGTGCACCTTCGGCATTTGGGTTTTCAGGTCGAACTCGTGCATCGGCTTCATCGAATGGGATTCAAAGCGGGAGCACTCAATCATGGACTGAAACAGGCTAAGGGCGAGTTTTTCTTGATTCTTGACGCCGATTTCATTCCTCCTTCCAATATTCTGCAACAGACAGTTCACTACTTCACTGATCCGGCCATTGGAATGATTCAGACCCGTTGGGGCCACATCAACCGGTCATATTCCTGGCTGACGCGAGCCCAGGCAATTCTCCTCGATGGTCACCTTCTTCTTGAACAGACGGCTCGCAGCCGCACCGGTCGCTTCTTCAATTTCAACGGTACGGCGGGTCTTTGGCGACGCAATGTCATCGAACAAGCCGGTGGCTGGCAGCACGATACCCTTACGGAAGATCTGGATTTGAGTTATCGGGCACAGCTCAATGGCGCAAAGTTCCTTTTTCTTTCCAATCTTGTTACGCCGGCAGAATTGCCCGTCGACATGAGCGGATTTAAGTCACAGCAGCATCGATGGACGAAGGGGTCGATTCAGACTTGCAAGAAGGTGCTGCCGCTTGTTTGGAAGAGCCGGCTACCTTGGTGGATTAAGGCCGAGGCCGCAGTGCATCTAACCTCTAATTTCGCCTATCTACTCCTCGCGTTGTTGTGCATTCTGTTGCACCCCAGCCGCACCGAAATCGCGACCGATTGGCAGGGTGCGTTGATCAACCTGCCGATTTTCGGGGCGACGACTCTCTCCGTCGCTGTCTTCTACTTGTGTGCGCAACGGGAACTCTATCCGAAAGAATGGAAACGTGAGATTTTGTTCTTTCCCTTTGTTCTGGCGCTGGGAATCGGGCTTTCAATAAGCAATGCTCGGGCGGTGTTGGAGGCCGTGTTCAATCATGAATCGCCTTTTGCCCGCACACCTAAATACGGCTTTGCTTTGGCCGAAAAACTACGTAAAAAGAACCGCTACGCCTCTTTTGGTAATGCATTTCCCATCGTCGAACTGCTTTTTGCGATTTACTTTAGCTACTTTGTGGTTTCTGCTTTGGGAAATCGTGAGTTCCTGAGCCTTCCTTTTCTGATGCTTTTCCAGATAGGATTCGCATATGTAGCCTTAACCTCGCTAAAGGAACGGGCTGTGCGCAGGTACTTTGGCGTTCGCGAAGTTCTGTAGAGTGAAGTACATGATTAAGAGACGGTTGGTAGGTTTGACGATCTGTTCGGCTTTTGTTGCCCGCAGCTACGGGCACGACCCGACTGCTTCTCCCACCCCGACTCTAGCGGTCTATCAAAACGCGACAGCCGCGACCTACTCGGGCTCCGTACCAAACACTGGCTTGCAAGCCCCAGCAGGAAATCCTAGCCCGAGCAAAGGTACCTTGCTGAAAATGTCGTCGCATACGGTGTCACCTTTATCCTCGACGGAGCTCGTAAAACCGACGCCTTCGCCGAAGTTGGCAAAGATTGCAGCTGCGTATTCGCCCGATCTTTTGAATGCTGCGCCGACGCCTGCGCCCAAATTCGTTAAAGCTATTGCCTCCCTTTCCCCGAATGCCTCGGAGATCGTTGGTCCGCCCGCGCCGAATCTTGTAAAAGCCGTCGCGCCCGGCCAGCCGAGACCGCAAAAGCAAAAGGCGGACGCGGCCCCACCGCCCACGGTGGTGAACGCTGCCTCCTCGCCCCAGCCGAAGCTTCTTAAGGCAATGGAATCGACTTCAGCGGAATTTGTAAGACCGGTACCAAACCCGCCCGCAAGAAAGCCGCCCTCGGCTGCAGCTCCACCTCCTTCGGCGGTCTCCCCGCCTTCGCCCACGCCCGAACCCGAGGTAAAATTGATCGTAAGCGTGCACGATCAGAAGCTGGCTGTGGTCGTGAACGGCAAAATCTATCGAAGCTACAAGATATCGACGTCCCGTTACGGAGAAGGAGATAATTTTGGAAGTTGGCAAACTCCTCTCGGTCGTTTGCAGGTCGCGACAAAAATTGGTGGAGCCGCGCCAGCGGGCGCGGTTTTTCACCGGCGGCAACCGACTGGCGAGATACTGGCAGCAAATGCGCCCGGGCGTGATCCGATCATAAGCCGAATAATCTGGCTTCGAGGAATCGAACAGGAGAACAAACGCGCGTTTCAGCGGTGCATTTATATCCACGGAACGCCGCAGGAAGCGTTTTTGGGCAGGAAGGCGAGCTACGGATGTATCCGAATGCGTTCGTCGGACGTGATCGAGGTATTCAACTGGGTTGGAATTGGTACCAACGTAGCGATTGTGGACGAGCCTGTTCGCCAAGCGGTCAGAGATTTTGCGTCGGAGGCGATGGTCGCCCGAAACGATCAAAAGCGGGTACCTGAACCGGTTGGTAGCCCCTCTGAGGCCAATCGATAGCTCCAGGCGTACCCGGGGGAGGGGGTTGATGCGCGTCCGACGGGATTTCGCTAGTTATTTCCGATTCGAAACGCGTTTTACGGCATCAGATCGGTGCCATCTTCGGCCGTTTTCTAGCGATTTTTCGTGCCGGCCTCGGATTTCCTCGTAGGGTGCTAGAAAGGATCCAATGTTTTCCGCTTTTTTCTTGATCCCACAACATCTAGTGCTTATGGTGTCCATTGTGTCCTATATGATGGGGTTATTCTCCAACAATCACAACTAGGTCACAGGATATTGGCCAGAAAAAAGAGCGTTGTTAACAAGTTATTGGTAGCTGAGCGAACTCTGAGCAGAAAAACCCCCACATGATGAAAACAAAATCAGGTGTGCACTCGAGCGATTTGAAAGTACGGGGACGCGAAACGCGTCGGCCGAAAGACAAGGGTCTCAAGATTCAGCGCATTTTCAGCCGAAAAGATATTTCGCCTTTGGACGAGGTTGATTGGGAACGGCGTACCGCGGAAATCACCGACGATAGCGGGAAAGCGATTTTCCGGCAGGAGAACGTAGAAGTGCCGAAGAATTGGAGCACACTAGCTACCAAAATTGCAGTTTCGAAGTATTTCTATGGAGACATTGCCAACGGCAGTGATCCCTATCGGGGCGGACGAGAAAACTCCGTGCGGCAACTGGTGCATCGGGTGACTCGAACGATCACCGATTGGGGCTATCAAGACGGATACTTTGCCGGTAAGGACGCGGCAGAAGCCTTTTATAACGAGCTGACTTGGCTCTGTGTGAACCAGCATGGCGCATTCAACAGTCCAGTTTGGTTCAACGTTGGTTTGTATCAGCAGTATGGAATTGGCAAAGGCCGGGGTCAGGGAAATTTCTTCTTTAATCCACAGAAGCAAGCAGCGGAACGGGCGACCAGCCAATATGAATATCCGCAAGCCTCAGCCTGCTTCATCCAAGCCGTCGAGGATACCATGGAAGATATCATGCGCCTAGCTACGAGCGAGGCGATGCTATTCAAATATGGGAGCGGAACGGGAAGCGATCTGTCGACACTTCGAAGCACCCGGGAAAAGCTAAGTGGTGGAGGTCGTCCAAGTGGACCGCTCTCGTTCCTCAAAGTGTATGATCAGGTCGCTAACGTCGTAAAGAGTGGCGGTAAGACAAGGCGTGCCGCCAAGATGAATACGTTGAAGGATTGGCATCCGGACATTGAGGAATTCATTGAGGCGAAAACCAAGGAAGAGAAAAAGGCTTGGGCGCTGATCGAGCAAGGCTATGACGGCAGCTACAACGGAGACGCGTACGGGTCGATTATGTACCAGAACGAAAATCTCTCCGTGCGGGTGAGCGACGAATTCATGCACGCCGCCATTGACGGCAAAGAATGGTGGACCCGGCGGGTGCTGGATGGGAAGCCGTGCGAGAGAAAAGATGCGCGGTCAATGCTGCGCAAGATCGCCGAAGGAACACACATTTGTGGCGATCCGGGAATGCAATTCGACAGCACGATTCACCGGTGGCACACCTGCAAAGGAACTGCGCGACAGAATTCGACGAATCCTTGCTCCGAATATCTCTTTCTCGACAACACGGCCTGCAATTTGGCGTCGCTAAACCTGATGAAATTCAAGCGTGAGGACGGGAGCTTTGACGTCGAACGATTCAAAGCAGCCGTCCGAATCTTCATCACCGCGCAAGAGATCCTGGTCGACAATGCGAGCTATCCGACGAAAGAAATCGCCGAGAATAGCCACATCTTTCGGACTTTGGGTCTCGGCTTCGCGAACCTCGGAGCCCTGGTGATGAGCTACGGGCTGGGTTACGATTCGGATGGAGCTCGTGCCTTGGCAGGATCCATTACCTCGATAATGACCGGCGAAGCTTACTCGCACAGTGCCAGGATTGCGAAGGAGCAGCGGGCATTTCCGGGCTACTTGGATGCCCGTGCTTCCAGTGTGCCAAAACCGCTGTTGCCAGACAACGTCGAGTCGATGTTAGAAGTCATTCGATTGCATCGAATGACCTGCGATCAGATCCAGGATTTCACTGATTTTGATTATCTTAAACTGGAAGCGGCGCGCGCCTGGGATAACGCCTTAAGCTTGGGCCAAAAGCATGGCTTTCGCAACGCACAGGTAACTGTCTTGGCCCCCACCGGGACTATTGGTTTCCTGATGGATTGCGATACGACCGGTATTGAGCCGGATATCGCGCTGGTAAAATACAAGCTTTTAGCCGGTGGCGGGATGCTGAAAATCGTGAATCAGACCGTCAAGCCGGCGCTGGAAAAGCTGGGTTACACGGCGGAAGCAACCGAGAAGATTCTGCAGCATATTAACGAACATGATACGATCGAGGATGTTCTTGTTCCAGAGAGCAACCGCGTCATTCAAAGCGGGCTGAAACCCGAGCATCTGTCAGTATTCGATTGCGCCTTCAAACCGTTTAAGGGCAAACGCAGCCTCCATTATCTGGGGCATCTCCGAATGATGGCGGCGTGCCAGCCTTTCCTCAGTGGTGCGATCTCAAAGACGGTTAATTTGCCAACCGACGCTTCGATTGAAGAGATCATGAACACGTATATCGAAGGTTGGCGTCTGGGATTAAAGGCAATTGCAATTTACCGCGATGGTTCGAAGCGTTCTGCGCCTTTGAATACGAAAAAGACGAAAGATATGGGTACGGATGAGCGCGGCACAGGCGCGGTCGATGAGGTTATGCCGCTGAAGGCCCGAATTGCGGAACTGGAGCAGGAAGTCGTGACGTTGAACCAGCCTTCGCGCAGGCGCATGCCGGATACGCGTGTCTCGCTTACCCATAAGTTCGAGATCGCCGGACACGAAGGCTACATTACCGTCGGTCTCTATGAAAATGGACAGCCGGGCGAGTTGTTCATTCAGATGGCCAAGGAAGGGAGCACGATCGGTGGATTGATGGATACGGTTGCGACCCTGACCTCGATCGCCTTGCAATATGGTGTTCCGCTGGAGAGCTTGGTCAAAAAATTTGCTTACGCGCGTTTTGAACCAAGTGGCTTCACCAAGAATCCAGACATTCGCAATGCCACCAGTATCACTGATTACGTTTTCCGTTGGCTTGGTTGTCAGTTTATCGTTGGCTACAAAGAAGCGACTTCGCCCAATCGTTCTCAGCCGGACCTTCCGATGAGAGAGATATCGGAAATCGAAAAGAAGGCGGTGAATCGACCCGTGGCCGAGCTTCCGCGAACGGCGGAAAAAGAGATTATTGATGTGATCACCAATCGCACCAGCTCGGAAGGAGCATCACGATTGCTAACGAATGGGAACGGTGGTCACGGACACTCGGCGCAGGCGACTCATGCTGATCGGGTGCGTGAAGCATTGGGAAACATGTATCTGGGAGTGACTTGTTCTCATTGCGGTAGTACAAAAGTGATTCGGGCGGGAGCGTGCGGTGTGTGCACGGAATGCGGGACCTCACAAGGTTGCAGCTAACCGAATCTAATTTGTTGGCGAGAGACGCATCCTCTTGTTGCTTGTAACGAGCAAGAGGATGTTCTTTTGCATTAAGAAGGCGCGACCGAGGACCGCCGGCGACGAAAAACCGATCATTTCGGCGTAGGCTTGGCGGAGTCGGGTTTCGTACCTACCAGTCAGGCGATACGCTGGGAATGCGTTCGATCAAATGCGGAAAGCGGCAATCGCGGCAGTCGTTTCGATTGGCCAGACAGAAATCCTCAAAGATTTGCAATAGACCTTGTTGCTGAAACAAGAAACGCGTATGGGCATGGGCACGGTCTTGATCGCCAAACAAACGGATGCCGGCCAGCTCCAGGTGTTTATTGCCCAGTTCCGCGCGCACGGATTTATACGCCTCCCAGTCGGTCGTACCGGCAAATGCTACCAATGGAAATAGCACGTTGGCGAGGATCTCTTTGACTCTGGCTTTACCGAGTAACCCGATGCGGGCGGAACTCGCACTCGAATGAAGCGTGTAATGGAAGTCCCAGAACGAATGGGTCAAATCTTCAAACCAATCACACACCTTCATGAGATCGTTGGATTGCTTTCTAAATTCCGACCAGCGACTCGCTAGTACGGCCAAAGTTCCAAGCCGCCGATGGGGGTGGTTGGCAGGACGGCTGCCGCCGAGTTTCCAATGCTCCGCGGCTAATACCAGCGAGTGCAATTCGCTCCGCATTTTCCACCAGTGCGTCCATAGGCTCGTTGCATAATGATTCGGAAGAAGGAGGTTCTTGGAAGGGTCGGCCGATTCGAGAAATCCGGCCAATCCGAAAAGTATCGCTTCGGCTGCCTCCGAATCACGTCGAAGTCGGTGAAGGGTGACTCGCTGCGCCAAAATGAGAAACGGCACCTTGTTCCATTTGTAGCCAAGGGCAGTTGCCAGCGCTTGAAACAATGCTTCATCGATTCCGTGAATGTGAACCGCTCGTCGCAATAACTGCGTTTTCCGCTCAAGCCGCAGCCGGGCGGCAGTTTCCAGTATATGGTTGACTTTTTGATCGGGGAATCGAGCCAGTGGTCCACAACAAGCGCCCGGTTTTGCAGGATCGATTTCCGTTTCGACGATGATTGAGCGATAATCCTGCGTCAGCTCGAGTTGAAGAACCTCACGGTGCTCAATCGTACGGGTGAAGCAAGCAACTCCAGAGTGTCTGAGAAAGACATGAAGGACAACATTTTGGAACGCTGGGTTCTCTCCGTGGAGATGCCGCTCCCAATCGGCTGCGGATAAATCGAGCTCGATGTCTCCCGCCAAAGTCTGGATACCGTTGACTCGAATCAGAGCATGTACAAAATCGGGACCGGCTTCCTTGTTCCAGAAGCCGAACTGGAGAATTTCGATTGAAAAACCATTGGTGGCGCGAAAGGTGGAACCGAACGTGCCGGAATACCAAAGCGCCTGATATTCAAGCTCCGACCAAGCGTGGTTAAGATCATTGGTCGGCTCTTCGACCTTCTCGTACTCCAGCGCCTCTCGATAGATCGCGTCCAGATTCATACTAACATATGTACAAGATGTTATGAAACCTGGTGAGATTCGTAAAGACTGATTTTTCGAGGATGACTTTTTCCCGATGGGAAAGGAGAATTTAGTCCAGGATTTTAATTCTTGAGCACTAAGACAAAGGCGCTGAATGCCTCGACGTGCCTACCTATCACGGCGAAAACCTCGGCGCTTTGGGTAACTGCGCCGTTTCGCTTTGCCTCCCCCTGCGCCGGGGTTTGAGTCATCAGTACCAGCTTGTTCAAAACCACCAGAATGGGAGAGCAAAATGCTACCCTGCGCGCGCTGAGCGAATTCGCGGGATGACGCGTATGGTCATAGCTGAAGTTCGAGACCGTCATACGCCAATGAGCAACCCGGTGGCAACAGTTGCTCGGTCTCAGCATGGAGAAAATCGTGACTCAAGTGAGTAAAAATTGTCTGTCTCGGTTTGATCCTTGCTGACAGCGCGATTCCTTCTTCCAGACTAAGATGAGAGAAGTGAGATCTCCATAGAGGCGTCCCAAGCACTAGAGTATCGACGCCGTGGAGCTGCTTGAGCCCTTCTTCGGGAACGCTCTTGCAATCGCTGATATAAGCGAAAACGGATCGGTTTGCTAATCGCACGAGAAAGCCGAAGGTGTGAATATTCCCGTGCTCGACCGAAATCGGAACAATTTCGTTTTCCCCGAGCCAGAACGAACCGTCGATTGCATGGACTTCGGGCTGGACATAACTGGGAAATTTGGCCTCTCCGCTAAAGGCGTAGTGAAACATGCGGTCCAAATGCTCCAACGTTGTCGGCGACGCAAAGATCGGCATGCGGTCCTGGTTGGCCGAGCTGTATCTGCGCAGATCATCAAATCCAACCACATGATCCGCATGGGCATGGGTGTAGATTACGGCGTCTAGCTTCCTTATTCCGGCACGCAAGGCTTGCAGACGAAATTCCGCTCCGGTGTCTATCACCCAACTAGCGGTGGACGTCTGCAGATAGACCGAAGAGCGCCAGCGACGGTCTCGCGGATCGGGCGAATGACAGACCCGGCATTCGCAGAGAATCACCGGCACCCCCATTGATGTTCCTGTTCCCAGAAAAGTGACCGCGAGCATTTATTGAAAAAACGTCGGGCCACCCTTACATAAGCTCTTTGTGCCCGCAACGCTGCGCTCGCTTCGTATTCGAAATCTTGCTTTGGTTGAGTTCCTCGATTGGGAGCTGGAACCTGGGTTCACCGTGGTCACGGGAGAGACGGGGGCTGGCAAATCCATCATTCTCGGCGCCCTCAAGTTGGTGTTGGGGGAACGAGCGGACAAAACACTCATTCGCACTGGCGCGGAACAGTGTTCGGTGGAAGCACTTTTTGAGATTGCTGATCCGGGCCGGATCAACGAGTTGCTATTTGAGCAGGGCATCGATTCTTGTGAGGGGGACCAACTACTGCTGCGTCGACTATTGGCTGCGAATGGCACGAATCGACAATTCATCAATGGATGCCAAACCACACTTAGTGTTCTGAAGGAAGTCGGAGACGGGTTGGTTGATTTGCACGGGCCGCACGATCATCAGTCGCTGCTCGCTCGAGAGTATCAGCTTCGATTGGTTGATGCATTTGGCGGAAGCGAAGAGCTTTGCCACTCTTTTCGTGAGACTTTCGAGCAGCTCCGGACTCTGCACGACAAACTCGAGCAATTGGAGTCCGAGAATGCCGCTGGGAACCTGGAATTATGGCAGCACCAGTTGGCGGAGATCCGTGACACGGCAATCCAGGTGGGAGAATTAGAATCGCTCGAAGCCAAGTACGCGTTGGCCAGCAACGCCCATCGAATTCTGGAACTTACCTCCTTAAGTCTGTTGCAGCTCGCCGACGCCGAAGATTCGATTCTGACTCGGCTGGCCGACATTGCCCGCACGCTCCGCGAAATGGAAAGACTTGACCCGGGAGCGACTGAATTGGCCCGCAACCACGAGCGCGGCACCGTAGAGCTGGAGGAATTGGAGCTGGACCTTCGACATTACCAAGAGAAGATCGATGTGGATCCGGGAAGCCTTCGGCAGCTCGAAGAGCGACTAAATTTGCTTGAGGGTTTGCGCCAAAAATACCATCGCAACGAAGAGGAGCTGTTGGCTCTGGCGGCTGATCTCGAAAAAAAATTGGACCAGATCGACGGACGGGAAGCGGCATTGGAGAAAGTACGGGCTGATTTCGAATCGACTTCTCGGAAAATGCTGGAGCTCGGAAAACATCTTGCGGCTGATCGGAGAACCGCTGGAACGAAACTAGCCGAGCAGATTCGGGTTCATTTGACGGATCTTGGCTTTCAACAAGCGAGATTCGATCTGCAGTGGGAGGCTTTGAGCGAGCCAATCACCAGCGGATTCGACCAAATTGAGTTTCTTTTCTCTCCAAATCCGGGCGAACCACTGAAACCCCTGCGGGCGATCGCTTCGAGTGGGGAAATCTCTCGTGTCATGCTGGCGATTAAGACCGCACTGGCTCAACAAGATCTTATTGGGCTATTGGTTTTTGACGAAATTGATGCCAATGTCGGCGGCGAGATTGCTCACGCCGTCGGTAGAAAGATGCAGACGCTGCGCGAGAATCACCAAGTGCTTGCCATTACGCATATGCCACAGGCGGCGGCCGCTGCGCGTAAACATTTCTTCGTCAGCAAGGAAGTGAATGATGGACGGACCAGAACCGCCTTGCAAGAGGTCGGTGGCCCCGAACGCTTGGAGGAAATAGCGCGTATGCTAGGCGGCAAATCACGATCAGCGCTCGAACATGCTCGAACGCTATTGGCTGGCTAGTTGCGCAGATTGTTTAGGGTTCAGCACGATTTTGCTGGACGAATATATGCTGCTTAGCTCGTAACGTTCTGCTGTATGCAGGAGACCGTCATTTTGGCAGGCGAAGGCGGTTTTCTTAGTCAGAATTTGACGCGCTTTCTGATCCGTGAGGGCTATTCCGTCATCGTTTTGACTAGGATTCCGCAACGAAGCAATGCGGTTCGTTGGATCGAATGGAACGGAAAAACACACGGCAGTTGGATGCGGTTCGTTAACGGAGCGAAAGCCGTCGTGAACCTCACTGGGCGAAGTATCAACTGTCTCTACAACGAAAAGAATCGCCGCGAAATCCTCAATTCTCGATTGGACTCCGCGCGGGCTTTGAGCGAGGCGATCCGCGTTGCCCAACCGCCGCCGAAGGCGTTCATTCAAGCGACGTCGCTAGCCATTTACGGAGACAGCGCTGAACGAATAAATGACGAGTATGCACCTCCCGGGAGCGGCTTCGCGGCCGAGGTTTGTCAACGTTGGGAGGAATTGATCCACGAAATGGAGTTGCCGAGCACTCGGAAGGTCATTTTGCGCATTGGACTCGTGCTTGGCGGAGGGAGCGACAACCTCACGCCGCTGGTACAACTGACCAAGTCTTATCTAGGCGGTTCGATGGGGAACGGAAAACAATACATCAGTTGGATTGACGTTAACGACCTGAGCGAGATGTTTCGCTGGTCGATCGAGAGACCAAACGTCCAGGGTGTCTATAATGCGACAAGTCCCAATCCGGTGGCGAATCGCGAATTTATGCGTGAACTGCGGAAGGCGATAGGTCGTCCCTGGTCTCCGCCGATACCGGGCTTCGTGGTAAAGTTAGGGGCGAAACTCGTTCTGCGGACAGAACCAACCCTCGCACTCACTGGCCAGCGCTGCATACCTCGACGATTTCAACAGCAAGGGTTCGAGTTTCGACATCCAGATCTCGCGCGGGCCTTCAGGGATGTCTTGGCCTAGGCTTCGGTCGTGGCAGTTGCGAGACGGCCTGAAGGGCCAAGGAAACATAGTCCATGCGCGCCAACTTAAGAGTTCGCGATCGCGGCTAAGCAATTTGCCTCGCTTGCGACAGAGCTGGTTCGATCAGTTCGCAGAGCAGATGGATGATCACCTTGTGCGCTTCTTGAATGCGTGCAGTCGCAGAGTGAGGTACGATCAAATCGATCGAGGCGATTCCCCGACATCTACCTCCGTCTCGGCCAAGGATCGCAATCGAATGAAGGTCGAGAGCTTTCGCTCGTTCGAGGGCGCGACCGACGTTCTCGGAGTGTCCACTGGTAGAGAGTGCGATGAGGACATCTCCCGATGCTCCAAAAGCGATCACCTGCCGCGAAAAAACCTCATCGAAGGAATAGTCATTGGCTGTCGCAGTCAGCAGCCCGCTGTCGGCAGATAAGCTGATAGCAGGAAACGGACGCCGATCCTCGATGAACCGGCACGCGATTTCGGTGGCCAAATGAGAGCTATCCGACGCGCTGCCGCCGTTACCACAGGTTAACACCTTTTTTCCGCTCAATAGCGCCTGTTCGACAACTTGCGCCGCCGATCGAATGGGCGCTTCGAGGTTATACAACAGTTCGATAGCCGCAACCGCGTCTTGAATGCTCTCACGAACGGAAATCACCTGCGGCAGCCTCTCGCGGTGAAGGTGTGATTTCAAGCTGGAAAACGGTTCGCTGGCAATGATAGTGATCGATTCATGCGATATATCGCTCTGTTTATTGGGTTGCTTGTACTGGCCGCATGCGAGTCGAGTAGCGAGTCCTCGGCGCCGGGAAGGATCACGAAAGAACGTGCCATCGCCATCGCAATGGAAGCGAACAGACAGTATCCGTTCTTTTCCAAGGTGACGCGAGCGAAATGGCGAGCGGAAGGATATCCCAACGGTTACTACGCCATCGACTTGAAGGATGAGGATGAAGAATTTGGTAAGTTTTTTCTCGTAGATGGCCACGGTCATATCGTCGGGCAAGGACGCATTGCTGATGATCGGTATTATCCAGCGGGCACCGACAGGTAGGGGTGCATCGGGCTTTGGAGCCGATTCTCGCAGGGGTCATGGATAAGTCGAGCGATGGAAGGCGCTACGGCAAAGTAGCCGCAGCTTCCAGCTGCGAGAACCGGGACATTCCGTACCTGGAAGCTGCGTCTCCTATCTTGCCTGTGCTTCGGTCCTTTACCGTCATTCCAGGACCAGTTTTTCCGCGCCTCTAATGTCGAGAACGCAACCGAAACAATATCGGTAGCCCATAATATCCCAGCTGTTCGCGAATCTTGCCTTCAAGATATCTACGATAATCGTCGGTGAGCGTCTGAGGGTCATTTACGAACAGGAGAAAGGTCGGCGGATGAATCGAATCTGCCTGCTTAAAATCAATCTGTGTTGCATACATGATTTTGAGCCGGCGATTGCCACGTGCCGGTGGTGGGTGTGCTTCGAGCGCTTGTTGTAGCAAACGATTCAGTTGGCCGGTACCCAGCGTTCGCTGCGCGTGCTTTTCGATTCTTTCTATGCTTTGGAAGAGACGATCTAAATTCTCGCCGGTGTGGGCTGACAATACGTCGATCGGCGCGTAGTTGAGAAAGAATAGGTTGGAGCGAATTTGGCCGAGGATTGCGTCGAAAAAATCCCGCGCGCGGGTAGACGGTTTCACCAGATCCAATTTGTTCACGATCACTAGGCATGGCTTTTCATTTTCTTGGATGAGGCCGGCAATCTTTTTGTCTTGAGCAGTAACGCCATCGACTGCGTCGATCACCAATGCGCAAACGTTCGCTCGTTCGATACTTTTTTGCGATCGCATCACGCTGAAAACCTCTACCGACGAGCTTTGCTTTCCTCGGGAGCGGATTCCGGCGGTGTCGATGAGAATAAACTGTTTACCACCGCGCTGGTAAGGAATGTCAATGGCGTCGCGAGTCGTTCCGGCCTTATCACTTACGATCGTCCGGCGATCCTGGAGAATCGCATTGATCAACGATGATTTCCCAACATTTGGGCGACCGACAATCGCGAGTTTCAAAATGGGAGAGGGTGGGGCGGAATCACTCGCTTCGTCCGGTAGATGTGCGGCTATCCGCTCAGCCAGTTCGGTCATACCGCGGCCGTGTGCGGCACTGACCGGTACTACCTCAGCAAAACCAAGCTCAGTGAATTCGGTTTCATGATCCGTTTGGTTCGGATGATCTATCTTGTTTGCGACTACGATAATTGGTTTTTTTGTGCTTCGGAGTTCGCGAGCGAGGAGTCGGTCAATCGGTGTCAGCCCGTCCCGGGCATCGGTTACCAAAAGAATGAGATTAGCCATCTCCATCGCCAGATCTGCTTCTGCTCTGACCTGTTCATCAAATGAAGCGTCAATGGCGGAACCAATTCCGCCGGTATCGACCAGCGTGAATCGGACCGAATCAATCTCGCAGTCTGCACTTAGCCGGTCGCGAGTGACGCCCGGCTGGTCGTGCACAATCGCCACTCTCTGTCGCACCAGACGATTGAATAGCGCCGATTTCCCGACGTTCGGTCGTCCAACTATGGCGACGATAGGTAGTTTTCCCATTCGATTTCACTTACCCGACGATTCCCGGAAAAGGTGAAGCGATTAGATACTACTGCTCCTGGTAGTTCGGCAACCGAAGAAGTCGACGCTTAGCTTCGTTCATCAGGCAACCGCAATTCCATCGGTGCTTCACCGATGATTTCGTGCAATTGTGTTCATGACATGACTTAGCTGCGTCTGGCGACGCGTTCTCGCCGAATAAAGTCCAGAAAGTAACCGAACCCGGAGACGATCGTGAGCAGGCTTGCTAGTGATGCCAGCCAAATAAGGCCGGCCGGAATGCGGAGTAGCACCCAAAGAATGCAGATTATCTGAAGCACTGTAGCGGCCTTGCCGGCCCAGCTTGGGTGCACTTCCATTTGCCTGCGCAATTTGCTGAGCGTCATAAATCCAATTCCCAGCAGCAGATCGCGGCTAATGACGATACAAGGGAAAAACCAAGGAAGAGATGGACGCCAACCGGAGTTGCTAAGCACGATCATGGCTCCAAATATGAGACCCTTATCCGCGATCGGATCGAGAATAGAGCCAAGCCGGCTTTGTTGATTCCATCGACGGGCGACAAATCCGTCCAGCCCATCAGTAATTGCTGCGAGACAGAAAGTAACGGTAGCCAGAGTGTGAAACCCCTCTGCAGGAGAGGAGTGGAGAACTGAGCAACCGTAAGTCCATGCTGACCATACAAATGTCGGAATCAGACAGATTCGAGCGACCGTAATCTTGTTGGCCAATGTCATAAGACAGCATCCGGCAAGAAATCGCCGGAGAACGGCGTCGAGAGTCTACCGAATGATAAAGAGAATGGACAATCACCGAAATCTGCGATCGCTCGTTACTGGGCAGACGATGTCGCTCCGGGCTCGCTGCCACGATAAGTCACAATCCCTTGATAGATTCTTTCGGTGAGGGCGTCCAGGTATGCCGGCGAGGCGATTCGCTTGGCTTCCGCAGAATTCGTCAAGAATCCTCCTTCCACCAGAATCGCTGGAAACGCGTTTTTGCGAATCACATGGAAGGCGGCGGTATGAACTCTGCGGTCAGCCGCGCCGGGAATCCGCAGAATGCTGGAATGAACCAGCTTGGCTAAGTCGGCACTACGCGCCGTGGAATAATAAGTTTCGATACCACGGATATCGCGCTTCCGGGTGGCATTGAAATGGATGCTCACGAATATGGTGTTGGTTTGCCGATTACATATTCCCACCCGGGTATCGAGAGGAATAAAGATGTCGGAAGTCCGCGTTAGCACCGGATAAAATCCGCCTTGGGCCAGGCGTTTCTGCAGTCGCAGGCCAACCTGAAGAGTCCAAAATTTCTCCGGCGAAACACCACGTGGATTTGCCCCGGCATCATGACCACCGTGGCCGGGATCGATCACCACCGTCCGGAAGGTGCTTCGTTCGATGCCGCGCTGAACACAACCGGAAAGAAGGGCCGCCCAGGCCAGAAGAATTAGAAGTAAACCGCAACGATGTTTCGGACCTTTCCCGAACGCCAACTTTACCATGATCGTACAACAGCGAAGCGATCCGCCTCAGCTGACCCGATCTTAAGCCAAAATCGAAGGTGAGCAAACTAGCGGAGCTCGCTCTGTTCGTACTCGACGTGGACTTTATAGCCGAGAGGCGCAAGTTTCTCCTGCAGCTCTTTTTCGAAATGCTGTTGGGCTTCTTCTGGAAGATTCGGTTCTTTGGCCGTGGCAAGTTCCGGCAATGCTTTGAGTTCAGCCTGAACATCCTCTGGCTGAATCTTGTTCCAGAGTCCGTCCTCCAGTTGCTCAACATTCCAATCGAGCACTTCGGTGCTGAGGATTTTCGCTCGCGGCAGTTTAACCAGGGCGGTGGGCCCCTGAACGGTCACCTCACATTTCTTTTCCAGATCGAACCCGGCGTGGAGTCGAAAGGTCGCGCGTATTCGGATATGCTTCGTACTGCCGAGCCAGGTTTGGTCCGACTCACGCGTCACTTCGGTGTCTTTAGTCAGGACGGTCAACTCCAAGACATTCTGCGATTGTTCGTAAACGACGCGATCTTTGACCGAAATGCGAGGACGCAATTGGAAGGAGTCAGCTAAGATATCGCGTACTTTTTCGAGCTGGCCGGCTGATTCATGAGAAAATGCATCGAAGAAGCGGGATGGCCAGTTCTCAACTTGTTGAAATACCATAAATACCAGAATTGCAATAATGGCGCAGGCCAAAACAAACGCCAGAGGCCAAGATATGCGAATTCGGGACATCCCACTAAAAAATACAGCCCCCCGCATCCGCTGGATACGAAGGGCTGCTGTTCCCCCCAGAACAATCCGTAAAAAATCGAATGTTATACTTACCTAAACCAAAGCTCATTTCAAACGAATTATTTCCGATTTTACTGCTCGGTTTAGTTGCAAAATGCAAAGAAATGCAGATTTTAAGCCCGCCGGTGCAGTTTTCCTAGTTACATTCTTGTAAAATCGGTCGGTTTCGACAGGACCAACCCTCGTTTTCTTTGCTGGGCCGTCCCATGGACTAAATCGCCCAACCAACCCTGTTCAAGCAATATTTAACCGCCGCCCGGCAGAACAGATCGCAGTTCGCTACCAACGAAAAACGATTAGAGGTGCCTAAATCGAAAATACGGCTGTTGCACATCCGAGGTTCACCGCTTAATCAGCTAAGATTTCACCGTATGCAGACGATTGTAATTGGTCACCGCAACCCCGACATGGATTCAATCTGCTCGGCGGTAGCATACGCGGAGCTTAAACGGAAACTGGGAATGAGTGACGTGATCGCTGCTCGCGCGGGAAATACCAATGAGCGAATTGATTTTGTCCTGAATAAATTCGGCGTTCCTGCGCCGAATTTCGTCTCGGACTTAACACCGACCGTCGCCGACGTAATGGAGACATCAGTGGTTTCGGTCGAGAGCGAGGCCACGATTTCGCAGGCGCTGACTTCGATTGGACAGAAACGCTTGCGTGGTCTGCCGGTGATTGATTCAGATGGTCGATTCCTTGGGCTTCTTTCTGGATGGAAGATCAGCCATTATCTTTTCCCTCCGCGGGAGGAGACCGCGAATTCACGGGTGATTCGCGCGTCAATTGCCAACATCGTTCACGCGTTGGATGGGCATGGGTTGGCTGGTTCTGCGGATGGTACTCTGCGCAACCTCGTCATCATGGTAGCCGCGATGAGTCCGGAGAGTTTTTCAATGCGGTTGAAAGGTCGTGAGGGCGAGCCGATCGTCGTGTTCGTAGGTGATCGGGAAGATGTGCAACTGATCGCGATCCAAAACCACGTATTAGCGATTGTGGTGACCGGCGGAATGGGAGTCTCGGCCCGAGTTCGCACTGCGGCAAAAGAGACGGGAATTTGCCTGATTTCTAGTCGGTTTGACACTGCCACGTCGGTGATGTCGGCCCGTGGCGCCGTTCGGGTTGAACAGATGATCGACCAAAATTTCACCAGCTTTCATCCCGAGACACGTCTGCGAGCGGCCCGACAGACCGCTGCCAATGCTCCGGACTTTGTCTTCCCGGTTGTGGACAAAGATAATCGGCTAATCGGGATTTTATCGAAGAGCGATTTTTTGCGTCCAATCCCGCGTCAGATCATTCTGGTCGATCATAACGAGCTCTCGCAAGCGGTCCGCGGAGCAAACGAGAATGCGATCATCGAAGTGCTCGATCACCACCGACTGGGAAGCCTCAGCACAGATGCTCCGATTCTTTTTTGGAACAACCCGGTAGGATCAACCAGTACGATCGTCGCCCTTTGTTACAAGCAGTACGGTGTCGCGATCGATCGGCCGATTGCCGGATTGCTGATGGCGGGACTCATCTCTGACACGCTCAATCTAACCTCGCCAACCGCAACCGAAGTTGACGCTCAAGTATTGAAGGAACTCAGTCAAATTGCCGGAGTGACCCCCGCCAAACTTTCCGAAGAAATCTTTGCCGTTGGCTCTCCATTGCGCACGTTGGGGCCGGAAGAAGCGATCTTGGCCGATTGCAAGGACTATGATGAAGGCGGATTCCGCTTTAGCGTTGCCCAGGTAGAAGAGCTCAGTTTCGCTTACTTCGAGGATAAGCAAGAGGCATTGTTTGCGGCCTTGCAGAAATATCGGGAGGAGCAGCGTACCTATTTTTCCGCGTTTCTGGTCACCGATGTAAACACGCAGAACTCTCGAATGTTGATTTCAGCTCCTCCGGAATTTCTGGATGCGATTCATTATCCTGCTCTCGCACCCAACCTGTATGAGCTGAACAATGTGGTTTCTCGCAAGAAACAATTAGTTCCTTATCTCTTGGATTGCCTACAGCGAGTCACTCCGAGTATCTCCTAGAAGCTGTCCGCAGACTTTGCTTTGGCTGCTCTAGAAAAAACCCTGCGTAGTGTACGACGCTTGTTTTGGCGTAGTACGGACGAACTACGTGCTCCGCTTCCGATCGCAGTGGTCGCGATCAATTGGTTTCTCGCCTTTCTCCTGCTGTCGCTCTTGTGTGTCTATTCTTTCTCCCGGATCCAATACACTTGGAATTGGGATAGTGTCACCAACTACTCCAACATGTTTTGGAATGGTTGGTTTACTACCGTTGAGATCTCGGCGGTTTCGCTCCTGTTCAGCACGGTCATCGGTTTGATCGCAGCGATGGCTCGACGATCGGGCTTTCTGGTTCTGCGCGCTCTCAGTCGAATTTACGTCGAGACCATCCGCGGTACTCCCTTATTGGTGCAAATCTCTTTTGGTTTCTACGTGGTGGGAACGGCTTTCCATGTCGAAAATCGCTTTTTGGTTGGGGTTACTTTGCTTTCCTTTTTTTCCGGAGCTTACATTAGCGAAATCATTCGTGGAGGGATTGAAAGCATTGGCGCTTCTCAATTGGAATCAGCGCGTGCGATCGGATTAACCAAGTTCCAAACCTACTATTATGTCATTTTTCCCCAGGCGATCCGCGTGATCCTTCCGGGTTTGGCTGGCATGTTCGCATCCCTGATCAAGGATTCTTCGCTGCTCTCGATCATCGCGATTGGCGAATTTACTTATAACGCACAGCAAGTCGCTGGACTTACCTACAGTCAGTTCGAAGTCTATGTACCAATGGCGATCGGCTACTTAGTTCTGACGCTGCCGATCAGCCTCTGGACTCAATCGCTGGAACGAAGGACGAAATTTGAAACTTGAGGTTCAAAGCTTATGCAAATCCTTTGGCGACCAAGCGGTACTCCGGGATATCCAAATTTCTTTAGAGAAAGTTCATACGCTGGCTTTGATCGGACCGTCCGGCGGCGGAAAATCGACCCTTTTGCGAGTGATAGCCGGCCTGGAGAGGCCAGACCGCGGAAGAGTGGTATTGGATGACGAAGAAATTATCTTTCGGGAACGGGAACTCCATGAGCATCGCAAGACAGTTGGAACCGTTTTCCAGAGCTTCAATCTCTTTCCCCACTTAAGTGCATTGAGCAACATCACCCTTCCGCTGGAGAAAGTGCATGCTCATTCGAAAGTCGAAGCCCGACGGATTGCGGAAGAGATTCTGGTACGGTTTCAATTGATGGAGCATGCCACCAAGCAGCCAGCTCAGCTTTCCGGTGGCCAGCGCCAGCGAATTGCGATCGCGCGGGCAATATCGATTCGGCCGAAATTGCTTCTTTTTGATGAACCGACCTCGGCACTGGATCCGGAAATGACCGCTGAAGTGCTGGAGGTGATCGAAGAATTGCGGGAGGAGGGGAGGGATTTTGTGCTGGTGACGCACCAGATGGGCTTTGCTAAACGCGTGGCCGACCAAGTGGCCCTTCTGAGCGGCGGCAAAATTGTCGAATATGGTCCGCCGGCTCAGATTTTGGATAATCCGCAATCGGAAACCGGGCGACAGTTCCTGGCAAAGATTCTGAAGTACTAAAGACAGGACGGTAGCGGCGACTCGCCTGTCCGACATAGTCTGATGCTTACAGAGGTTGCGTTTTCCCCAGGGACGACGTCGGATCCAACCGAAGCCTAGCGCCGTACTAGTCCGTTCGAGTATCGCGGAGTGACTGGTTAGGCTAGCCGTGAAAAGGCAGTCGCCACCGCTCGGCAGGGAGGTTACCGGTGATCAATAATCAGTGCATCAAATAAGCGGACGCTGGTCAGAAAGGACGCGAACTCACAACGTTTCCGCGTTCGGCGTCTGGTGCAATCGGTAGCGGCGACTGTCCCTAAAACACCCCTGATTTGGCGCAAACTAGAAGTCGGCCCGAAGCTGCTCGCATGGTACCGCTCCAAACCGCAGTCGCCATCGCGTCGCTGCGTCTGGCGTTGAGTATTCCTCGATCCGACCATGCATTGCGGCATCGCGTACCACCCCAAGGCGACTGCGGTTTGGGGCCAGTGTGAACGAGTCGCTCCGTTCCAATCTTTAAGTTTGGCCGCACGAGGTGCTTCGCGGGACAGTCGCCGCTTACCAGAGATTGCGACCGGCTATCCATAGCGCAATCCCTCTC
>Ga0137401_10000146_pt1 | contig 23854 bp, 17 predicted proteins | sample CZOMad1_1_16fung_FD_108286 | JGI IMG/M metagenome (GOLD analysis project Ga0137401, IMG submission 108286) | Vadose zone soil fungal communities from Angelo Coast Range Reserve, California, USA - CZOMad1_1_16fungal (Illumina Assembly) | ecosystem: Environmental > Terrestrial > Soil > Vadose...
GCGGGCTTGAATGAATTTATTTCCGGCGTGCTGGCGACGCCATTGCCGCAACCGTAAATGATGATTCGTTTAGAAGCGGGCTACCGCCCGCTTTGGTGTCGGGCAGTAGCCCGACTCTAAACGAAGGCGAGAAGATCGGCCCCTTGACAACGAGTGGTCAATCATTAGAATCGAATTTCTTTGAAAAGCGGGAGTAGCTCAGTGGTAGAGCATCGCCTTGCCAAGGCGAGGGTCGCGAGTTCAAATCTCGTCTCCCGCTCCAAATTCGATCATTTCGAAGGCGGAAGCATGAAGAATCGCTTTTCAGTTTTTGGTTTGCAGTGTTGTAGTCGCTAATGCGTCTGCGAGGCCGAAAGACTGCAAACTGACAACTCGATAACTCTTCATTCTTCCGCCTTTTCTTTCGTCTCTTTGGGCGGCGTAGCCAAGTGGTAAGGCAGAGGTCTGCAAAACCTTTACACGTCGGTTCGATTCCGACCGCCGCCTCCACAACCTAAATCGAATCAATAATTAATGCGGACGTGATCACAGCACTCCACTTTGTTTGTGTCACTACTGAGTCACTTTCAGAACTGAAGCGACCCACGGATCGGAACGGGCCCGTTAGTCACGCGTCCAAAACGTTAGCGAATGCGGCGCTCCATCATGACTTAAAGACTCGAAAAATGATCTGCGAAGTAAGAAACCTTTATTCACTCGTTCGGATCTCCATTGCTGGATCGTTTCGCCAGTCAATCGCCCATGGACAGTCCTGGCCCCGAACGAAAATAGCTTTTTGCGACTCCGGTCTCCGATCGCGATGTCGATTAACAATCTCCAGAATCACACCAACCCCGGCTCAATCGCGACCTCCGCATACACACGCTTCATCTTTTCAACAATCCTCGGCCAAAGCCAACTGCGGCGTACTTCTCTTGCAGCTTCTCGGCCCAAGCGTTGACGGAGTTCCGGTTTGCTCGCAAGTTGCAGAATCGTATCGGTCAGGGCGTCCACATCTCTCGGGCGGAAAAGGAGCGCGTTTCTGTCATGTTCGAGAATATCAACTGGGCCGCCGACGCATGTGGCCGCGATTGGTAGACCGTGCAACATACCTTCGAGGATTACCATTCCGAATGGTTCGTACCAACTTGGCATTACTAGAATGTCAGCCCGTCGATACCATTCAGAAACCTTATCCGGAGTAAGCCAGCCAGTGAAGTGGATTTGACTGCTATACGGACGAAGCGTCTCATCCAACCAAAGGCGTTCAATCTCAACTCCAGTTCCATAGCCGCCGGCCAGGACGAACTGAACATGAGGGTGCTCATTCAATACCCGTGGAATCGCTTGGAAGAGTTCACGAATGCCTTTTCGATCAACGAAACGACCGGAATACAGAATGAGCAACGGATCATTTTCTCGGTTGAGTTTTGAAGTCGCACGAGCGCTCGCTGAATCAGCAATACCGTTCCCAACTATTCGGATACGCTCGCGAGCTTCGGGACAGTACCTGGCAATCAGGTCTCGCTCGTCGCGTGATAGCGCAATCACGCGGTCCGCAGCCGCAATCACTGTTTCCTGAGTGTCCCAGTGCGTAACGAAATCGCCAATCTCGTATTCCGCGCGATCCAGCGAGTGAACGGTGTAAACGAGAGGTATGCCCGTTTGTTCGCGAATCGCTCGGGCAATTGGCCAGAACCAGGCAGTATGCAAGTGTAAGACGTCAGGCCTCCACTTTTGCGCTAGCCGGACGCCGATCCTCTCGGCGTCGGTGGGCGGCACCTGAAAGAAAGACACGCCGTCCGAATTGACCACGAGCGATTCGCCTAACAATGACCGTTGTTCCTCCCCCGATATCGCTCTCCAACCTCCATAGGAACCATCGCCCAGGACTAACGCCCCGCCCACGAGCAACACGCCAACTGACATTCCCGCATGGGCCGAGGCAGTAGCCAATCCGCCTACGGCAGTGCCAAGGCCACCCCAAATAACTGGAGGAAATTCTGGCGTCAAATGAAGCACACGCATGCTGCACGCTCTTACGCTGCGCGGTCAGGTTTGCTCTGAATACGTAGAGAAGCTGGTGAGACAAAATGCGGCGAGTTCGGCAATCTGAGCCTAAGTCACCAATTTGCTCAGAGAGCCTTGATCTGAATCTTGCGGAAAGCCACCCGTCCAGTGTGCGTCTGCAATCCGATAAAACATGGGTTCGCCGTGCTGCCGCGCACCGGGTCCGGGTTTACATACTCGGTAATCTTCGCACCGTTGAGGAACACCGTATAGGTTTGAGCTTGCGCATGAATCTCGAATTCATTCCACTGGCCCGGAGGCCTGACGCTTGGATTCTGTGGCGCGGCAAAGCTATAGATGGCGCCGGTTTTATGTATGTCCAACCCCGGTGGATTGCCTTGCCCGATCTGATCGATTTGAACTTCAAAGCCAAAGTCGATTGCAACATAGGCAGTGTTGTCGTAGCCCTTGCTGTTCGGGTCGGGAAAGCGCAGAAATACGCCCGAGTTGTCATCGTCGCGCCAACGCAGCCACTCAAGCTTGAGAATGAAATTCTGCGGCGTTGGATCGATGTTCCAGAAGAGGCCGAGATCTGTACCCGGCAGAGATTCGACCGAACGATCGACTACCAGGAAGGTGCCGGGATTGTCCCTTCCCGGCTGATTGATGATCTTGGACATTCGCCACCGGCTCGTATCGCTGCCATTGAACAACATCGTGAACCCCGGATCGGGAGCGAATGTCGGAAGGACCATGCTATCGGCCAGCCGGCGCGCCAGAGCCACGCCTGTAAGCATCGGATTCGGCGAGCCCACTGTCGGGAACAGGGACGGTCCGGCAGCGTAAGCGTTGCTCACAAAGTGAAAGCGACTGTCGGTATTTGTTACTGACGTGTTGGGATCGGTTCCTATGCAAAGCGGACCTGCTTCATGATGGGTCGTACCCATCCCATCCCGGCGTCCACCGTCGGCCTTGGGTTTGTATGGAATTGCGTCCTTTGGGTCGCTGTTCGCCGCAACGGGTATCCAAGTGCGATCATCCGAGGCTAGCACTTCAAAAGCCACGCCTCCGGCAAAAACCTTCGCGACATCGTCGGAAGCTTTGTCCATCGCATCCCACAACGCCATATCCGTATCATTCAGGTGGTAAGTAACAAAAGCGCGCGTCATTCCAACTTCATCCGCTCGCTGGTTTTGCGCCAGCGAGATGTTGTTCCCAGGATTGAGCGACTGTGTTTCTCCGATCCCGCGAATGGTGATAACGATCGTGTTGTCGTTGGCCTTTCGCAGCACTTCAAAACCGTCAACGTCCGGGATCTTCTTGAACAGTTCCGCTTCGGAATCAGTGCTGGGACGATCTAATCCGGCGGCCGTAATTTGTAAATGAAAGTAAGACGTTTTGCCGTTGTGTTGACTCTTGCCTTTGACAAATAGAGCTGAAGCCTGAAGGTCCTTGACCGCTGCATTCAAACTGCTGATCGCGGTTCGCGGTATGCGAATCGTGAGATTCGAACGCAGGTGCGCCATCAGATTTTTCCCAATCTGATCGTAGTTGGTAACGCCCTGAAATGAGAGGAGCGCCAACCTCGCGCTTTCAATCGTGCCCAGCGCAATGACTACCTTGGAGTCCGGGCCGACTGGAATCGTCCCTAATGTCGTTTGCACTCCGGTGACGCGGCCCGTGCCACCCTGCACGTCGGTGATCAGGCGAATTACACGGCAGTGAGGCACAGCCATGAACCGTTTCTTGACGTCGTCGGTAAAAGGCATGCCTATTTGTGAATCGAACGATGCTGTACGCGTGGCTTTCATAAGAAGCGGGACCGCGCTGAACTTGTTAATCGGAAACAACCCAGAAACAGTTTGGCTCTGGACGGCCAAAGGCGCTTCCAGGGGCAGCTGCTTCTTGATTGCGTTACTGGTTCCCGGCGGCACCTTGAGGTGAAGTGGCAGGTCTGCTGGTTGAATAGCGCCAGTCACCTTATTACCTTTGATCCCGTCGTACAGTTGCTGGCGCAGCGCTTCGTGCATCTTACCGTTGATAAAATCATTACTTTCGTCAGTTCCAATTTGTTCAGCAGCCTCGTCAAAGTAGCGAGTGTTCAGATCATCGACTACAACTTGCGGCCAACGGTTCAGCGGCATCTCAGTGTCGCTTGCTGTGTCGAGCAGTCGCGGTGACCAACCACCGAAAAAGACGGAGCGCCCCCCGAGACAATAAGCGAGTCCAGGAAAGCCTCCGCGTACATCGGATCTCCACGGTAGTCCCCAAATCTCGGCGCGCGGAACACCCGGATCAACTTCAGTTGGTCCCGGCGGATTGAGTCCGAGAACCGCGAGATTCTGCACGTGCTCGGTGAGAACAAGTGGCCCGGCGTCCAAGACCAGGATGCGATGGCTGTGCGTGCTGTCCGCGAAAAAGAGATGCTGTGCAAAGACTGGACCAAAACTCCCACCACCGATCACGATGATGTCAAACGGTCGCGCGTCGTTTTGCGGGCTGCCGTTCGGACGGTGTCCGTTGGGGTCAGCGCTGGCTAGCGCTTCGTCCATACCATTGCAGATGTAGCGGCCCAGAACATCCTTAGTGAAATCTGTTTCCTGTGATTGTTTAGCGGTCATGTGAGTTCCTTCCTGAGGACACTACGGCTCCTCAAGCAACTTGCGTCCGAAGGGAAATCGCGTCTTCGACGTGTTTCGAATCAGATTATGAGAAATAGGCTTCGCTGCTTGATATGTCGCCCGGCGTCAAAGTATTTCGCGAGGTTAAGGACCGAACGAGCTTATCTTCAGATGGCCAAAACCCTACTCCAGGGGCGGCTTTTCGTCAAAGCAAACATATCGTACTTGGTTGAATTGAGAATACCTCCCCATAGACTAACGCGTGAACTGAGCAGAAATACTCTCACGATAGTTCAGGAATTATTTGGTTTACTGCTTGGCGACGCAGCGCGATACTAGGTTTTCTTGATATTTACTCTGTCGAGCGCCGCTCGTAGACCTCGCGCCAGTTTCTGCGCGTCATCACTTGCCCAGAAATGCATGAAGAAGAGATGCGGCGAGTCCGTTAGCATGTGGCTGTGGAGCGCCGTCACTTCAATTCCGTTGTCGCGTAATGCCTTGATTACCGGATTCACTTCACTTGCAATTAGCACAAAGTCGCCGGTGATAGCTGCCTTGCCGCCACCGATGGATTGAAAGTTGATCGCTTGCGCCACTCCCATAGCTGGCGGAATGACTGTACCCGAGGCGTTCATTGCAGTGTCCATCACATCATCTGCACGCGCTATGCTGTACTGGAAAACCACACCGTTGGCTTTACCGGTTTGCCCCATGATTTGATCGATTTGTTTCGTATCGATTCCGATGTCCTGAGTCTGGGCCGGCGCAGGTGAAGCCACGAAGGGAGTCTTGCTCAGACTTAATGCATCGTGAATTGCCTTGGCAATTTTTGCGCCATCGCCCATCGCATGAATGTGCATGTACATAACCCGTGGCGATTCGCGCAACACGTGGTTATGAAGTGCGGATATTTCGACTCCACCTTCCTCAAGCTTTGTGAGAACCGGAGTCACTTCATCTTCAGTAAGCACGAGATCGCCCATCACCAACGTCATGTCCCCGGTCTTCTTGAACGCCACCCACGACCCCAGAGCAAGAGCCGGTTTGAGTTCAACTGCGCCGACAATAACTTTTAGATCGCTGCGCGGCAGGCTCACTTTGTAAACGTCGCCCGGCTGCATTGAGCCTGATTTGCCCAGAGCCTGTTCCACTGGTTTCCAATCTGCGGCGCTCGGTTGCTGACCTGCATTGGCGTTAACGTTTTCGTTTTGCGGAGCTGAACATGCAGCCAATACAAAAACTGTCGTCAGGACCGCTGCCAGGATTGCGAACGTGACCCGCTTGAAGAGACGGGATGATATGAATCGCGCTAATACTGCGTCAGATGATTTCGTAATAGTTTTCATTACTCTTCCCTTTCGTGGTTCTACTTCCCTTGATGGCTGGGGGCCCTGGGTATCCATTCGTCAAGGTTCACGGCTTTCGGCGGCGAACCAAAGTCCACACTTACCAGTCGATCATGCTGCACCTGCTCGATTGATGTTTTCGCCGCCGAAATCGACTGACTGCCCTAAACCATTGCCGACAGCTCTTTCATAAACGGCCGCAGCGACGATAACGTCCTGTAGCGCCATGCCAGTGGAATCAAAAATGATTATCTCATCCAGTGATGATCGGCCAGGTTTTCGACCAGCGACTACTTCACCCAATTCGGCGTGCACATCACCTTTAGTCATTAGATTGGCTTCAATCGCATGATGCAGCTCCCCAATTGTCGCAGCTTGTTCCACCATGTCGACTACTGTGTGGTTCTGGCTCAGTAAAGTTGATTCCAACTCCTGCTTATCTTCACTATCAGCGCCCACCGCTCCAATGAATGTTCCAGGTCGTATCCACTCTTGCTTCAGGAAGAATTCCTTTGCCGGAGTGCAAGTCACCACTGTGTCGCTGCGGACGATTGCGGTTTCTATGTCGTCAACTGCTTCCACGCTTATCCCTATTTCTTCTGAGGTTTCGCGCGCGAATCTTTGCGACTGGTCGGCGTCGCTGTCATATGCGAACACCGTTTTGATCGGAAATAAATTAGCGAGAGCTTTAAGTGACACGCGACCCTGGTTGCCGCACCCGCAGATTGTGAGAGTCTCTGAATCGGGTCGAGCCAGATACTTCGCGGCAACTGCCGTGGCCGCCCCGGTTCGTTGAATTGTAATTTCGATGGAATCCATGAGCGCCAATGGATAACCATTCGCCGCGTCGGACAGCACAATCACACCTTGTATAAGCGGCAGACCGAAACGCTTTGAGTTTTGGGGGAAGTTGGCGTTGATCTTCGCGGCAAAGTAAGGACGATCAAGTTCGAGCACACCGGCCTTGATGTGAAATCCACCATCCTTCGCGTGTACACCCAGAACGCCCGGCGGAGATGTTTGACCCTCGCCGTACATCTTGAAAACTCGCTCAACGGCTGTGGTGCAATCCTCTATTGTCAGCAGTGACGCCACATCGCGCCGTGTAAGCAAAAGTGTTCCGGGTTCTTTCATTCCCATTCCCATTCTTATTGACCGTTGGTAAAGAACTCATCTAGTCGATCACCGGGTGATGTTTCCACCGGCTCGACACCTTTACGAAAGATTCTCGCGCCGGAAGATCCTTTTAAGATCGTGGCGCCGTGCTGAATGCGGACCATGGCACCCTCGCGCAGTCCGGCCACCGGCGTGTCATTCTCCTCGAGGAATTGCAAAATGCGTTCTTCCTGTGTCTCACCCATGTGCTTCGAATTCGGATCAGGATCTTGAAAGTGCGGACTAATCTGAAAAGGAACCAAACCGAGAGCCTCGAATGACGGAGGTTGCACGATCGGCATGTCCTTCGTGGTCTTAATAGTTGGTCCGGCCACATTCGAGCCAGCGCTTGATCCGACATAAGGCATTCCCTGGGAAACTCGTTCACGAATCACATCCAGTAGATCGAAATCGTAAAGCGCCTTCAGCAAGCGAAAAGTATTGCCGCCACCAATGAACACAGCGTCTGTATGCTCGACTGCCTGTACTGGATTAGTTGCACGATGGACCGAGGCTAACTCGTACCCCATCCTTTGAAATCGCTCGCTCGCGGTCGCTGCATAAGCATCGCGGTCATAAAGTGCATAAGGCACAAACAAAACTTTCTGCGTAGCGGCGCCCAGAAAATTACGAATCTTGTTCTCGGCATGATCGAGATAGCCACTTCCATGGAGAGTCGAATTGCTGATTAAGAGAACGCGCTTCGTTGATTCATTCATTTCGATCCTCTAAAAGTAAACTCTTCCAAACGCGTACAGGATGCCGCCAGCCATGGCGCAAAGCGCGACCAAAGCCACGTCGCGTTTGAGCAAAACAATCGCCAGAAAAGCCGCGAGAAAGATCGCAACGCCCGGCCAGCCGACGATCGCCTCGGGAATCAAGGCCACGGAAACCACCGCAATGACGCCCACAACTGCGGCGCTAACTCCGGCCAGAAACGCTTGAACGCTCTTGTGGTCCTGTACCTTCTCAACGTAGTGAGCGCCGCCCAGCACAAAAACAAATGAAGGCATGAACACGAAGAAAGTTGCGAGAATTGCCCCGACAATTCCGCCGGCCAGATAGCCTGCGAAAGTTGTAAAGAGCATGAACGGTCCGGGCGTGGCGACACTCAATGCAACTCCATCCAGAAGCTGGCCATCGGTGAGCCACTGATGCTGAGCGACTGCGCCTTGCTGAACGAAGACAAGCGATGCGTAGGCGCCGCCGAAACTCAAAAAACCTGTCTTCAGGAATAACCAGGAGATCTGAAACAGACGAGAGTCAATTAATGGAAGCAGCAATACGACGCCAGCGATCGCAACCTTCAACGAAGGCGCGGTATTTCTCAAACGTGGGAATCCTTCTTTGAACAGCAGATTCAGCAGACCCGCCATAATGAGAATCAAAAGAAAGTTGATTCCCCCGAACTGCATTCCGACAAACGACCCAATCAGCAGCAGCGCCAGAAAGAGACTGCGGATCGAGGCGCGACCGAGTTTGATAATCCCCGCGCCGATGATTCCAAGCACCGCAGGCTTTAGGACGTAGAGGGCGTTGTTGACTTGAGGAAGCTTCCCGTATTTCATGTACAACCAACTGAGCAAAATCATCACGGCCGCGCCGGGCACAATGAACGTGATGCCGGCAAGTATTCCACCGACGAAGCGGCGCTTGAGATAGCCGACATAGATCGCGAGCTGCAGCGCTTCCGGACCCGGCAGCATGTGACAAAAGGCCATAATCTTCACGAAGCGATCTTTCGTGAGCCACTTTCGCTTCTCGACCATGTGATTGAACATCATGGTGATCTGCGCAACCGGCCCGCCCACGTTCACAAAACCGAGAAACAGGAAGTACAGAAACACCTCGCGCCATGAAGGCATTTGGTCTCCGCCATCGATAACCACTTCTTGATTTGCCGTGTGCTCCATCGAGTTATTTCTTGGGGGATCTGTTTCTTGTCGGCTTAGTCTTGCGTTGTTTCTTCTCTGATTGCTTATCTAGCAATCTAAAGAGACCATCGAAGATCACGTTCGCTTGTTGCAGCCGCTTGCGATCGTCAGGAAATGTCTCGCTCAATCCATTTATGATTGCGCTAAGGCCGGGGGCTTCGAGCCGCTGGAACTTGTCGTCCTTGAGGTCGACGTCATGAACGATTTCGCCGAGGTCGCGCAAACCTTTGACATCACTCAAACCGAATCGTTTGACCATCGTTTCAAACGTACAGTCCTCTCCATGATGCGTGAACTCAGCGCCGAACATGTCGAAAGGAATTGCGTCTCTTACTGTTTCGCCCTCAGCCACAAAATAAAAGCGCGGACGTTTATCGATGAACTGCTTGATCAGCCAGGCGGAGGCGAGACGGTCGATATGGATATTTTTCCGGGTCACCCATCGATGACCCTGGTAGTTGGCGACGGAAAGAGCTTCACCCGCAGTCGATGTCTTTTGTTTCTTGGGAGTAAGAGTCTGCGACGCGCGCAGGAGGTTCTGACAACGCTCGTAAGCATTGAGCGCGACAGTTCGCGCTTTCGCCGCAAAGAAGTCATTCGCGACAATTCGCTCTAACTCCACATGTAAGCGGTCCAATTCCGCTTCATGGGTAGTCAAGCGTCCCGCTGAAAGATGTTTGCTACGGGTTTGCTTCTTGATCGATCCCGTTAGTCCATCCAGTTCGGCGGTTACCTCCATGAATTCTTCATCGCGTCCTTTGCGAAATGCAGAGATGATTTCTTTGTCTGTAGCTCCTTCGACTGAGTCGGCGCGAAACACGGCAGCTTCACCACCGGCAGATTCGATTTCCTGTTTCAACCAATGAAAATCTTCATTCGTCTTTTCATTTGCTGGAAGCACGTAAACTGAATTCTTGATCGCTATTGCGCCGAGCTTCTGGAGTTTGCGCCAGATGCGAACACGCAAATTCGTAGGGCGTGGCGGCAACTGATGGATTAACAGTATCCACCTTTGGGGAGTCTCGCTCGATTTCTGCTTAGACAACGTAGTCTCAGTGTAACTACTGTTACATTGCCGTGCAAGTACCATCGGGAGCATAATGCATGCGCGCAAAGGAGACTCGCCATGTTGCTTTCCGATCAGTCACGCCTGGTCGCGCTTATAATCGGCTGTGCGGTTCTGTGGACATTGGAATCGATGCTGCCTCTCTATCGCTATGAACCGCGACGCCTGCGACGAGCGTTACCGAATATTGCCCTGACAGTCCTTTTGGTTCTGACTAATTTGGCTCTTTCGTTCGTGACTGCGGGAGTTTCGCAATTCGCGGTGAATCGTAAGCTCGGATTGTTCTTTCTCTTCGACATGCCTCCCTGGTTGATAGGCGTGTTGGGTGTGATGGCGTTGGACCTGTTCACTTATTTCGGGCACGTGCTTCTGCACAAGTCATGGTTGGGATGGCAATTTCACCGCGTGCACCATAGTGACGCCGAGGTGAACGTGACCACTGCTTTTCGCCAACATCCGGGCGAAACTGTATGGCGGATTCTTTGGTACGCGTTGGCGGTTGCGGCATTTGGTCTTCCTATGTGGGTTGTGCTGCTCTACCTCGTGATCTCAACTCTGAATGCTCAACTGGAGCACGCCAATACTCGATATCCGGCACCCCTCGATCGCGCGTTGAGGCTGCTAGTGGTGACGCCGGACATGCACAAGGTCCATCATTCACGCGAACAGATTGAGACGGACACAAATTACTCGAACATCTTCTCTTTTTGGGACAGGGTTTTCGGAACATACACCTCCACAATAAACTTCGGTGAGCTGCGGTACGGTCTTGAAGGGTTTGGTGTTCGCAACAGACAAACGTTGCGGGCACTGCTCACCCTACCGTTTAGGACTGCGAATCGCTGATCGTATTGGCGGACCAGACCAGTACCTGACAAGAATTGCGAGAAGCGGGATGAGTAATTATCGTTTTATGTCTTTTGCTGAACACCCCCAACTCATTGATCGCCAATTAGCGGAATAGTATGGTAACGCCCGTGGTTCAACAGAAGAACGTTTTCAGCTTGATGCTCTGTTCGCTAATTGTTTTGGGTTTCGCGAGCACCGTTGCGTTCGCTCAAGCAGGCTCATTGCGAGGTCAAGTCACTGATCAAAATGGAGCCGTCGTAGCTGGTGCTAAGATCACAGCACGTGGCCCGGCTGGTATTCTGAAAACAACGACAACCGATGGCAACGGCTCGTATTCCTTTACCGGCCTTGCTTCCGGTGATTACAAGGTCGATGCATCAGCGCCGAGCCTCGCACTTCAAGCGCCCGTCAACATTAGTTTGCGATCAGGCATTCAGAACCTGAATTTGCAGTTAACTGTGCTAATACCCGAACAGAACATCACCGTCCAGGAAAACAACCGGGCCGTAGTCAGCACTGACGCGAATACGAACGCCAGTGCGCAGGTTTTACGCGGCGAAGATCTCGATGCCCTGGGTGACAGCCCCGAAGATCTTCAGGAAGCGTTGCTGGCTCTGGCGGGGCCCTCGGCCGGACCCAGTGGCGGACAAATCTTCATCGACGGCTTTAGTGGCGGGCAGCTCCCTTCAAAGAACTCGATTCGCGAAATCAGGATCAACCAAAATCCTTTTTCGCCCGAATACGACAAGCTTGGGTTTGGCCGCATCGAGATTCTCACCAAGCCCGGCTCCAATAAGTTTGGCGGCTCGGCTTATTACAATTTCGCCAATCAGTTCTGGAATTCAAGAAATCCTTATGCCGCCCGTAAAGCGCCTTTCATGCTTCATGAATATGGGGGCAACATCACCGGGCCCCTCAACAAACGTTCGTCCTATTTTTTCGACGTGCGGCGTGACGACGTTAGCAACGGCTCGATCGTCAATGCCATCGTTCTCGATCCGCTAACCGTGAACGCTGTTACCTTCACCGACACGCCCGTCACTTCGCAGAAGCGCTTCGGATTAAATCCGCGCATCGATTATCAAATCAATCAGAAGCATACGCTGGTGGCGCGATATGCATTTACGCATAGCGACATTAACGACGCAGGAATTGGCGGCTTCAACCTCAGCTCGCGCGGGGTGGAATTACTGAACACAAGCCACACGCTCCAACTTACGGAAACTGCGGTTATCAGTGCCACCACGATTAACGAGACGCGTTTCCAGTTCAGCCACTATGCTAACGAAACGGTTCCCAACAGTTCCGATCCGGCGTTGCTGGTTCTCGGTTCGTTCAATGGAGGCAGCGCGCAGACGGGTCATGCGGCCAGCACGCAGAACAGTTTTGAATTGCAGAACAATACTTCCATTGCGCACGGGAAACATTTCTGGAGATTCGGCGCGAGACTTCGCGAGGACAAAGTTACCAGCATCTCGCCGCAGAATTTTGGCGGGACATTCACCTTCGGCGGCGCGAGCACTCTCGCGCCTACGGTAATTAATCCTTCCAGTTGTACCTTGCCGAATAACCCGACGCTGGCTTCCATTACTTCAATCGAGCGCTATCGTCGCACGCTGCTGTTTCAGCAGTTCGGTTGCTCGTCCGCGCAAATCCGCGCGCTCGGCGGCGGCGCCACGCAGTTCAGCATCAACGGCGGCAATCCTTCCATTTCCGGCAGCCTGTTCGATGTCGGTCTGTTTATCAGCGACGATTGGCGCGTTAGTCCCGCACTGACCTTAAACCTGGGACTGCGTTACGAAACACAAAACAATATTCACGATTGGAAAGATTTCGCGCCGCGCATCGCCGTCGCCTGGGCGCCGGGCGCGACCGCAAAGACATCGAAAGTTAAAACCGTGATACGAGCTGGTTTTGGCGTCTTTTATGATCGCTTCGCCCTCGCAAACACACTGACTGCTTTGCGCTATAACGGCATCGTGCAGCAACAGTATGTGGTAGCCAACCCTGATTTCTTTCCTGCGATTCCTTCGATGCCTCTGCCGGCGGTATTTCAGACGACGCAAACCATTCAGAGAATCAGCCCGACTTTGCGCGCGCCATACATCATGCAGTCGGCGGTCAGTGTCGAACGTCAGTTACCCCATAACACCACGCTCGCAATCACGTATGCGAATGCGCATGGGCTGCATCTGCTGCGCTCGCAGGATATCAACGCGCCGTTGCCTGGGACGTTCAATCCGCTGGTGCCTGGCAGCGGCGTGTTTCCGCTGGGCAACGGCGGTCCGGTTTTCCAGATGGAGTCGTCAGGCCTCTACAATCAGAACCAGCTAATTGCATTTCTTAATTCGCGGTACAACAAACAGGTTTCCTTTTCGGCCTCCTACGTTTTGAACCATGCGCGCAGCAACACTGATGGACTCGGTACGTTTCCGGCGAAGCCTTACGATTTCACAGGCGAGTATGGATCGGCCGCGACGGATGTCCGTCACCGATTCACTTTCAACGGCACCCTCAATGCCAAGTGGAATATCCGTTTGAGTCCGTTTGTGGTCGTTCAATCCGGGCCGCCTTTCGATATCACGATTGGCCGCGATCTTTACGGTACGACGTTGTTCAACGCGCGACCGGGCATCGCCTTCGATCCGACGAGGCCGGGGTTGATTCAAACCAAATACGGTTTGCTCGATCCAAATCCGATGCTTAATCAGCCGACGCTGACACGCAACTTTGGGCGTGGCCCAGGGCAATTGATGTTGAATTTGCGAGTTCAGAAGATCTTTGAATTTGGCAAAGGCGAAAACTCAGGCGCGGCGTCAACCGGCCAACCGGGAAGCGGCCCGCGCGGCGGCACACCAGGAGTATTCACTCCAACCGGCGGACCAGCGGGGCCTGCATCTCAGTCGGCTGGGCATCGGTACAGTCTGACTATCTCGATGTCGATCCGAAACATCATCAATCACACCAATCCCGGTCCGATCATCGGTAACATTACTTCGCCGCTGTTTGCCTTGGCGAACCAACCATCTGACGCGGCAGGTTTTGGTTTTTCAGAGTCGGCAAATAATCGGCGACTGGAGTTGCAGACAAGACTGACATTCTAACCAGGCGTCCATAGCAAGGAGACCGGATATGCGAAGAGTGCTGCGCTTTCTAATCTCGAAAATTACAACGGTTAGCCAAGTGTTCGCTTTCACCCTCGCGGGTTTACTGCTTGCCTGCTCCAGCCCAAACCATCTGCCAGTTGACGCCCATCCATCTTCATCCCCAAGCGTAGCGACGCCGTCTGAAACTCTTGCAGCGGGCACATTGCCCTTGAAGGTTCTGGCTGATATTCCGCTCACCGGTGGAACAACCCGTCTCGACTATCAGAGTTTGGATAGCGGCAATGGCCGTCTTTACATCGCGCACCTAGGCTCTGATCTAATGACCGTGTTCGATGTTAATAAGCAGATGATCATCGGTGATGTGAAGGATTTGAAGCACGTTCATGGAGTGCTGGCCGTTCCCGAGCTTCATCGTGTTTATGCTTCCGCAACAGGCACGAACGAATTAGCAGTGATCGACGATCAGAACCTCACGATTGTCGCGCGCGTGCCCGCCGGCGATTACCCGGACGGCATTGCTTACGCAACTAAGGCCAACAAGATTTACGTCTCAGATCTGCACGGCAAGACTGACACAGTGATCGACGCCAAAACAAATCAGGTGGTGACGACGATTGCACTTGGCGGCGGCGCGGGAAACAGTCAATACGATGACATTTTGGATCGCATCTTTGTCACCGTCGATGGGCGTGAAGAACTGGCTGAAATCGATCCAACTACCGATCAAATCTCTGCGCGATATCCACTCACAGGTTGCAAAGGTAGTCATGGATTGCTAATTGATTCCGAAAATCGATTAGCGTTTGCCGCCTGCGAAGAGAATTCGAAATTGGTTGTATTCGATCTGCAAACGAAGAAAGTAACGGCCACACTCGCGGTCGGCTCTGATCCTGACGTGCTGGCTTTTGATAGCGGACTACATCGGCTCTATGTTTCGGCAGAAAGCGGCAACATCACAGTCTTTGACGAGCGCGATAAGAGTCTGGTGAAAATCGGAGAAGGCTTTTTCGCGGCTAATGCTCATAGTGTCGCCGTCGACAGCCGAACCCATCGAGTCTATTTCCCGTTGCAGAACGTTGGCGGCAAACCCGTTCTCAGAATCGCACAGCCTACCGATAAATAATTATGAGGAAAGCCTGGCGTTTCGAGCGGCAATTGAAACGCTTCCGGGCGCAGATGTTTGCGCTTAGCATAACGCTGTTCTCCGTCGCCACCCAAGCACAGCAGCCCTCGACAAGTATCAATCCTCAAGCAACCCCTTCACCTTCGCTGACCCCGCTATCGCAAGACAGCAAAGGATCACGACGAGTCCACACCATACGCACCACCGACGCGATCAAGATTGACGGAACACTTGATGAAGCCGCTTGGTCGCAGGTCAAACCGGCTACTGATTTTCTCCAACAGCAGCCAAATGAAGGGGCGCCTGCTTCTGAACGCACAGAAGTTCGCGTGCTCTTTGATGATAAGAATATCTACTTCGGCATTCGCGCTTTCGACTCTGACGCGGCGCACATCAATGCGCGCGAACTGGTGCGGGACGCCGACTTCTCCAACGACGATACTGTCTCGATTGTGCTCGACACTTATCACGATCGACGCAATGGGTTTAGATTCGTAGTCAACCCGCTCGGTACGCAACAGGATGCGCTGATCACCGATGAGGGGCGCGACATCAATATCACCTGGAATGGTGCATGGGTCTCAGCAGGGCGAATTGACGAAAAGGGCTACACCGTCGAGATTGAGATTCCTTTAACCACGCTTCGCTTCAAAGAAGGCATTGAGTCGTGGGGTTTCAATATCTCCCGAATCATTCGCCGCAAGAACGAAGAGAACTTGTGGACTAGCTGGCAACGTTCATTTGGTCTCGAACGCGTTTCGCAAGCGGGCGAGCTTGCCGGAGTCGAAGAGATTCGGCGGCGGCGTCTGCGCGAGATCAAGCCGTACGCATCTGGTGAATGGCGCGAGGGCGTGCCGCTGATCGGAAGAAACGGTTTAGATGCCGGCGTGCGTGGAAATGTAGGAATCGAAGTAGCCAAGCTTGGTATCACGCCGTCACTGACCGCTGAGTTCACAGTCAATCCCGACTTCGGTCAGGCGGAAGTAGACGATCAGATCGTCAACCTCTCGCGATTCTCAGTGTTCTTTCCGGAGAAGCGTGACTTCTTTCTTGAGAACTCAGGCATCTTTCTTTTTGGCAGACAGGGAGAGAATCAAGCCTTCTTCACGCGGCGAATCGGTCTGACAGATCGAGGCCAGCCCGTTCCGATCGACTACGGCGTGAAAGTCACCGGCAAAGTTGGTCCATACAACATCGGATTCCTGCAGGTGCAGACACGCAAGCTGGGCGAGGCCTCGACGGTTCTCGGCATTCCGCGTCAACAGTTCTCGGTGCTGCGCGTGAAGCGCGACATTCTCAAGCGATCGTATATCGGAGCCATCCTCGTCAATCGTCAGGGCGCGACCACGGTTGGCGGCGACAGCTACAATCGCGTCGGTGGCGCTGACGCAGAATTTAATCTGACGGACCATTACAAGGTGAAGGCGTTCTGGATGGGCTCAGCAACACCGGGCGTTCGTTCAGGCGCGGGGTCTTCGCGGTTGGAATCGATCTTTGAGAATGATCTCTATCGGTTCATTACTGTCTATGAAGACGTTGGGGCGAAGTTCAATCCCGAAGCTGGCTTCATCGAACGTAATGCCATTCATCAATACTTCGGGCAATTCGCTTACAAGCCACGGCCGAAGTTTATACCGCACGTGCAGCAGATGGAATTCGAGACGCAGATCGAATACTACACAGATCGGGCAGGCAAGCTTGCCACGCGTCAGACTGAACTCTCGTGGGACACAATCTTTAAGAATTCGTCTGAGTTTTTCTTTCGTCCAATCGAAGCTGTGAACGATGTCTTGACCGAGCCATTTCAGATTCGACCAGGAATTACCATTCCAGTCGGTACTTATGAGTTCAACCGCCCGCAGATCTCGTTCACGAGCGATCTCAGCAAGCGCCTCGTCTTCCACGGGAGAGAAAAATGGGGAGTTTTCTATTCAGGCAAACGTTATGAAACCTCAGGGGGAGTAACGTGGCGACCAAACTCACATCTGCTTGTCGATCTCTCAGAGAGTTACAACAAAGTGCGTTTGCGCGAAGGAAACTTTTCCACCAGTCTGTTTTCAGGAAGATTGAACTACAACTTCTCGCGCAAGCTGCTCACGTCCGCGCTAATCCAACTTAACTCTGCGGCTCGCCTCTCAGTCATTAACGTGCGGCTTCGTTACATCTATCGGCCTAATAGTGATTTCTTCATCATCTATAATCAGAGTACCGGAGCAGGACTTGAACGGCCTTCATACAGTCTACAGATTAAACTGACTCGCGATTTTACTTTCTAGGAAGGAGAGTATGTCGCTTTCTGATTGATCCGCCAGTGTGAAGAAAATGGACGCCAAGCCGCGAGCACCCAACACACTTTGGCGAAACCAAAACTTTCGCCTGCTGTTTAGCGCGCAAATTATTTCCTTGCTCGGCAGCGGCGTGACTACCGTCGGACTGGCCTTGTTCGCATATCAGCTCACCGGCGGTGTCTCAGCGACAGCAGTCATCGGCAATGCACTGACCCTCCGCATCCTGGCCTTTCTCTTGTTCTCTCAACCGGCGGGAGTTATTGCCGATCGCGTCAGCAAGAAAAGAATATTGATCGCAGCAGATATAATTCGGTTCGCGCTGCTTGCCCTCTTTCCCTTCATCACATCCGTCTGGCAGATCTATTTCTTGATCTTCGCCATCAACGCAGTGACTGCCTTTTTTACACCGACGTTCGAATCGAGCATCCCGGAAGTCGTCGGCGGAGAACAGTACGTCAAAGCTCTTTCGCTTTCGCGGGTCGCGACTGATGTTGAAGCAGTAGCCGCTCCCGCCCTTGCTGGTTTGCTGGTAGCGCTCTTAGGTCTGCGATGGGTCTTCTGGTTTGATGCTTTCACTTACCTGGTTTCAGCTTCGCTTGTCGCCGTGACAGTGATGCCGTATGTGAAAAAGAAACTGCCGCAGATTTCCTTGCGGAGCTTCTTAACAGAACTCACCACTGGAACACGCATCCTCCTGCGCGAGCCGTCCCTTAGGCAAGCGCTCACTCTTAGCATCGCGGAAGCCACGGCTGGCGCTGCGGCCATCGTCGCCACTGTCTCGTATGTGCGTGACGTTTTGGGCCGTGGCGAAACTACTTTTGCTTTCGTTATGGCAGCGGTCGGTCTTGGCTCGTCGTTTACGGCTATCGCTCTGGGGCGCGCGACGGGACGAAATGAGAAAGGCGCTCGCGACCGATCAATTCTGCACGGTCGCCGTCATAAGTGGGCCTCACATGCACTTCTCGCAGGCGGACTCGTGCTCGGCCTGGTACTCTTGCCGGATATTCTCAAACCACCGCTTCTCGTCTTCAGTTTTCTCTGGATGCTAAACGGCGCAGGCCAAGCTCTAATCGCCATTCCGTCTTCCACATTGTTGGCTGAACATACGATTGAAGGAGAGCGGGGACGCGCTTACGCGGCGCACTTCGCGTTGACTCATCTGTGCTGGCTCGCCAGCTATCCGGCGATCGGCCACGCCTCCGCGAAGTGGGGCTCGCCAGTGACTTTCACAGGAGCGGGAGTGGTCTGCTTACTTGTAACTGTAGTTGCGATGATTCTCGGATACGGAAGGCGCGAAGCACACACTCATGAACGGTACTCCGCAATGACATGACGCGCAGGATCTCCGGCAAAGGTCCGTGCGCCCGCCGTGTGCCATCAGAACTAGATAATCGTGCGGCGCGTTTTCTTGTATCACTCTTGTATCACTACCAGTCGAGATAGACCCGAATCCAGGCGATCACACGCAAACTCGAAATGCCGAAAACCCTAATTAAAATGGACACAAGAAAACAGGGCTGAACTTGCGCGAAAAGCTTCGCCAAGATTGCAAAACCTTTATTCATCGGTTCGATTCCGATCGCCGCCTCCAAAAACCTCTGGATCGAACTCACGAATGCTCGAAAGAGTGGAGAGTCCGAAGTTACGAAGCTCTGAGGAGATTCCTTGTGCCGAAATGGATCATCGGCACGCTGCTTTTCGTGGTCGCGACGGTTACCTGGGCCCAAACAAGAAAATCCGACCCCAGGCTTCAATATGTTGGAGCAATCTCGATCAATTCCGCTAATTCGAAAGCATTGTCTGGTTGGTACGCCGAAAAAACTTGGGCTCAATGTCAGTTCCGAATATCACGTGTAAGAGCAACAAATCGGGGTCAGGCCTGCGATTCTGCGATTTTCAATAATCAACGTTCCGAGCTCTTTCGCATGATGGGTAATTTGATCCCTGCGATTGATGAATGCAAATGCTGGCAAGCAAATTTGATCGCAGCTGAGTCTCACAGCTATCCCAGTCGCGACTTCCATACTTCAGGATCACGACGCGAATGGAAAACAGCTATGACCTGAATCTCATCCTCTGTAACTTCATAAAACACAGCGAACGGAAACTCCGAACAACTGCGCGTCTGAGAGTTCTGTAGACGATGGGATACAGGTGCGGATTGCGAACGATTCGCGACAGTGCGTCGTCGATCCTTTTCATGAATTCGATGTCCAAATCTTCGCGCTGGTGGGAATACCATTGACGAGCCTCGGCGAGTTCGACATCCGCGTCGTCAGTGGACCGAATGATCATGTGCGGTTAGCGCGACTTCATGAATTCAGCTTTGATCTCGTCCCAGGTTCGACCTTGTCCAGGATTTGTGCGGACAGACTCCAGCCGTCGATAGATCTCTCGCTTCTGGGCATCGGTTAACTCAAAGGCCTGACTCTCTTCGGCGATCGTGTCCCAAATTTCTTCGACCAGGAGGATTCGGTCAGAGATGCTGAGCTTTTTTGCCTGTTCGGTTAGTTCGCTTTGCATGGCAGGCATTATATCAAAGGAATCACTCACGACGAACGATCGCACGATTGAGAAAAGCGCGGCTGATTGATGGCTGACAAACCGATTTTCACCGTGGGAACTTTTGTGGGGAGAGCTGCAGCGATTTTGAGTGTTACCGAGTGACAGGGCTCTTCAAAAAACCGATTTATTAAGCGGCTTCCTCGTCTGCGCCCTTGCGCTGACTTTGATCGGCGCCACGGCCGGGCCAATCTACTTCCGCCTCCTGTGCTTTCTGGGCCAGCACCAGATGATCGCGCATGGCATCCCGGGCTGACTCTGGATTTCGATCGCGGATGGCGCGATAGATTTTCCGGTGCATCTCTGCGGATTCTTTCAAGTCGTGGGCGCGCCTGACCGTCTTGCGCCGCGCATCCAGGAGCACGGCGGCGACCATATTCATCAACGCTGTCAGGATTCGATTGCCCGCAGCCGCAGCTACCATCTGGTGAAAACTCATATCGTGCAGCAAATATTCTTCCGGCACATCGAGCGAGGCGTACATCCCGGCCATTTCTTCCGCCAGCGAAGCCAACTGGTCACCTGTAGCGCGCTCAGCTGCGAGGCCGGCAATCGACATCTCCAAAGCTCGCCGCGCTTCAAACATTTCTTTGGAGGTGAATCCATGCAGCGAGGCCATCAGGCTAAGAGAGCTGCTGTCGAGCGCCGGCGATTCGTCAGCCTTTACGACGAAAGTTCCTGCGCCCTGCCGTGACTCGAGGACCCCCACGGCGGATAGCGAACGGATCCCGGCTCTCAAAGTGGGGCGACTTACTCCGAGCAACTTTGCCAAATCTCGCTCCGGAGGTAGGCGATCCCCAGATCGCAACTCGCCACGATGGATCATGCTTCGTAGCTGGGTAACAACCTCCTCAGACGTTTGCCCGCGACGTTCTGGCTCGACGGTTCTGAACTTTGCCCTATCTGAATCGGTCATACCATTCACACTCTTGAGCAACCATTGATTACCAATTCCGGCGAGTTTCCGACCTCATTCCTCCGCTCAGGGAAATTGGATAACGGCATTCTAGACGATCCGGTGTCACTTGTGAACCGCTTTAGGTTGCGGGGCTCATCAAAGGTATTACCAACCCCATTCAGAGCTTCACAGACTTGGCGGGTTCGTGAATCGATCACTCTAAAAGAAGAACTTCCCAGGCTACTTAACTGATCAATCGACAGCTCCCATTACCCTTGTGACGGCCCCATCGACGGACCTATCACTGGTAAGACCCACTAACAGCGCCGCTGCAAATTGGTTTTAAAAGAGCTGGACACGATATGTAAGCCCTGACAGAGAATACTCCCGTTCAAAAGGGCCACAAACAATTCGCGGATTTTCAGCGCGGGATCTGTTTGTTGTTCGGATCTCCAGTGCGGGCAAAGACGATGAAGGTCTCGCTCATTTGATCGGCCATCGTTTGAGCTCTTGGACCAATCGCCGTCGCGCCCGGCTTGTCGATGTTGTCGAAAACCAATTGAATGTCCGACGCGTGAGCGTGAAAGGCAAAGGCGACGCGTCATTCCAATGCTCGTAGGACGTAAAAGTAAAGAGCTTGTTCTTGATAATTGGGCCGCCGACGGTCCCGCCATATATCCTTAAAACATTTTGGAGTGCGGCGGCTTGACGCCGCTTTTTCTGGGCAATCATGCGCTCGAGATGGCGCAGGCGGCGGGACTTCCTAAACAGTTGGTTTGGACAAGCAGTTTATGAAGGCAACAATACTTCTGTGTTCATGCTTTGCCGGCGCACCTGAATCCGGGCTGCTCTTTTACCTCTCAGGCGATCACGAATTCACCGCCGACTACGCAGCCGGTGGAGATCCAAACCCGAACTTTCTTCGTGACGTAAAGATTATTTCCGATGGCGCAAAGGGAAAGGGGGTTCGAATGCGCGAACAGCCAGTTGATGTCCTACTGGGCTCCCGGAAACATCTATGCCGAGCGTGGCACACTGGCTTTCTCCTGGCGCTCGCGCTGTCCGGTCGGTCCAACGGCGTTCCCAATCTTTCGCGTAGGCTATGCCGACCATTCCAGTTGGGACATGGTCTGGTTACGTATTGATTACAACGGCCGCGGCGGCTTCGATGCTTTTGTCACCGACATCAATCTGGCGCGCATCAGGGTTTCCTACGTGATGCCGAAATTTCCACGACCGGATGAATGGGTGCATCTGGCGCTGAATTGGGACGAGACGCGCGGAATTCGCTTCTATGTAAACGGTGCGCTGGCCGCGCAAGCGGGTCAGAGACCGTAAATGAAGGAGTCTCGGTGCCGGCAAGTCAGAGACCTGCCGCGCATCGGAGTGGCAAAGCCATAACCCAAGTCGCCTCGCTTCCGGTTGAAGATGCGCTCAGTCAAGATTTATGGCGCGAGCCAGCTCGCGATGCTAAGCTCTCAAACCATCGCGCCATGAAGACCACCGCCAATAATTCTCCTCACTATCGCAACTGCAATCTCACCGAAGCTATGTGTGGGATCGAAATCACTGTGCGGCCCGACGAGAGTCTGGACATCCGCGGTGACAAGGACGTTCCATTCAGTCGCGGCTACATCTGCCCAAAGGCCGTCGCCTTGCAGGACATTCACTACGACAAAGATCGGCTCAGACATCCCGTCCGTCGTACTCAAAATGGTTGGGAACGCATTGAATGGGACGAGGCTTTTGACGAAGTTGCGCAGAACCTCAAACGCATCAACCGAAAGTACGGCCGGAATTCAATCGCAACGTATCTTGGTAATCCCACCGTTCACAGTTATGGCGCTATGCTGTTCGCGCCTGGATTTATCCGCAGCCTGCATACGCGGAACCGATTCTCCGCCACCTCGGTTGATCAACTGGCGCATCATCTCGCCGCTTACTTGATGTTTGGTCACCAACTTCTTGTTCCCGTCCCGGATCTCGACCGCACAAAATTTTTTCTAATCCTCGGAGCGAATCCGGCAGCCTCAAATGGCAGCATGATGACTGCTCCTGGGATGGGTCGAAGGCTGCAGGAAATCCGGCAGCGCGGCGGCAAAGTAATACTCATCGATCCGCGCTACACGGAAACTGCCGAGTTGGCTGATCGCCATTTGTTCATCAAACCCGGCACCGACGTCTTGTTGCTGCTCGCACTTTTGCATGTTGTTTTTGAAGAAGGACTGACCCGGCTTGGCCCGGTAGCTGCGTTTACTAAAGGCGTAGAAACGATCGGAAGTCTGGCGGCCGAATTTCCTCCAGAGAGAGTCGCTTCAATTACCGGAATTGGCTCTGATCAAATACGCCGACTGGCGAGAGAGTTTGCTGCCGCCGGGTCCGCGGTCTGCTACGGAAGAATCGGTGTCAGCACCCAGGAGTTCGGCGGCGTTTGTCAGTGGTTGATTAATGTGCTGAATACCGTGTCGGGCAATTTAGATAACCCAGGCGGCGCGATGTTTACGCTTCCGGCGTTTGATCCCGTGACGGGCCCAGAGTCACTTGTGCCGCGAGGTAGTTTCGCCCGCTGGCACACACGCGTTCGCAAGCTGCCTGAATTTGCGGGAGAGTTTCCGGTCGCCGTACTTGCTGAAGAGATTTTGACCGAAGGTCCGGGTCAGATTAAAGCTCTGATAACGCATGCCGGGAACCCCGTGCTATCGACGCCGAACGGCCGTCGATTGGATCGGGCTATAGCTTCTCTTGAGTTCATGGCGGCAATCGATTTCTATATCAATGAAACGACCCGGCACGCGCACATCATCTTACCTCAGACCTCTTCACTCGAGCGCGGACACTATGATCTGGCCTTTCATCTGTTCGCAGTTCGCAACACGGCAAAATTCTCGCCGCCTTTATTTGAACCAGAGAGCGGGA
>Ga0137401_10000150_pt1 | contig 23592 bp, 21 predicted proteins | sample CZOMad1_1_16fung_FD_108286 | JGI IMG/M metagenome (GOLD analysis project Ga0137401, IMG submission 108286) | Vadose zone soil fungal communities from Angelo Coast Range Reserve, California, USA - CZOMad1_1_16fungal (Illumina Assembly) | ecosystem: Environmental > Terrestrial > Soil > Vadose...
ATACATAGGACTGAATTATATATTAAATAGCTCTTCTTAATTATAAATATAAAAATAAAATTATTTTTAATTATAATTGGGAAAATATTTATCAGTTTTTATATTTATTTAATATTATATTAAATAAAAAATATAAAAAATAACGTCTAGAAAGGAAACGAATGTATATCCAAGTTATAAAATAGATAAATAATTATTAATGAGGTTATTCTAGTAAATTAAATTATATAATAAATTATAAATTAAATTATAATTTAAATTATAATTTAACTTCTCAATTAATAAATTTAAAGTCAATTATCTTTTAAAGATAATAATAAAATTTAATTTAAATAAATAATTAAAAAAAAAGAATAATTAAATTTAATTAAAAAAAAATTTAATCTTCCCTCCGCAAAAAGAGGCAAAAATTAATTTAAATTAAATAAAAAACAAAAATAATAATTTAATAAAATAAAATGAATAAAAAATATTTAAAAAATCTTTACAGTAATAATAAAATTTATATTTTAAAAAAATTAAAAATTTTAATATTTCTAATTACAGAGTTAAGAGCGAAATCACTATGGGAAAAAATAATAAAAATAAGAAAAATATTTCTAATAATTAATATTATAGTAATATTTAATTCAATTTTTAAGATTGCTAATGTAGAAGTAGATATTTTTTTAATAATGGTTAGCTTTTCTTGTTTCTTTAGTAATTTATTTAGTTGCTTTTTTACATTCTTTGAAACATTCTATATCGATTCTATATTTAATGATATTGGGAAAATTAATTTATTTAATAAAATAATAAAAAATAATTTCTTATCCTCTGCTTCTGAAGAAGTATCGAGTATAGATTATAAAAAATTATTCAAAATATGTGTTGGTGTACTGTATATTAGTATGAAAATCTATTCCGGTATTATTGCAAATGATCCAGGTATACCTGGTCCTATGCCACCAGAACCAGAAATTCCTTTAGAAGAAATAGAAGAAGGTACAAACACAAATTAATAATAGTATCTTTACTAGTTCAAATTAAAAATAAAAATAAAAGTAACAAACAATATGTGTTTTTGTGAGTGGTGGGTGGTGGGTAAACTCAAAACAAGCCCGTCCTTCCCCTTTTCCCTTAAAGGCGGGGGGTACGGAGGGAAACAAACAAAAATTAAAATGAAAAACCTTATTACAACAATTTGCTTAGATAGCTCTTCTTTAATAATTTATTATTATTATTAAAAAAACAATTAATTAATTTTTATAAATCTATAACCCTATTTAAAGTTTTATTTTTCAAAAGTAATTACATATTAATATCTTTAATAATATTAGCGTTAATTACATTTTTATTTAATAATAACTTAGATTATTTTAATGATTTAACCCCGTCCTACCCACAACTCCTCCCTCCGAAAGGACCCTTTTGTCCGTAGGGGGCAGGTAGTGGAGGAGGGACATTTGAAAAGTAATTTATTATTTCTATAATATTCTAGTAAATTATATCGATCTGATTTATTATTGATTTGTTGTATAATAATTAATGCTTATTCATTCAATATAATAAATTTATTATCAAAATTATGTATAATTTTACCATTTACTAATGGATTGAAAGATATAGGTAATTTATTATTATAGTCAGATTGTAATTTAATCATATCTTTTTTAAATGTTTTTATGGGTGCTATTCCATTTCTTATTCCATTTTTAAATACAATTGATTTAATTGGAATAATTGTATAAACATCAGTTTTCTCTATAATATCCATTAAATAATCAATAAAAATAATTTTTATCTTCTCTTAATCTTTGTAAATTTCCTATTGTAATGAATTGTTCCGTAATGAATTGTAATCTTAAAGTAAGTAATATATGTTTATCTTCTGATAAATCATTTACAATTTCTTTCCGCAGGCCGCAGGCCCCTCCCCCTCTCCCCCGCCCCTTCCATTCCCCTCCCCGTAAAAAACGGGGGTATCGGGATCCCGTATCGGGACAAAAGGGAAAAGGGGAGGGACTAGGGACAAAATAATGTAATTTATTTAATATGTTTTTATAAAAAAATTGAAGAGCTATCTAAGCAATATTCTTTGTTATCCCATAATTTAATTTATATTGGATAAACAGAATTTTTATATTTCTATTTAATAGTAGAATAATTTCTTTTATTTATATTATTATTCCTTAATTCATTAAATTAGATATATGTTCATAGATTTTATATTATAAAATTAAAAGTATAAAGTTAAAAAAATTAATAACTATTAAATGATTATTTTTAAATTAATTAATTTACTATAAATTCTTTAAAAGAAAGAAAAAAAGTTATAATATTTCAAATAATATTTATTAATTTTAATAATTATAATTTTTATAATATTATAACTAAGGAAGCAGAATTCGAGTGGTTTGAATGTCCCCCTTTTAAGGGGAAAGTTCTGGTTCAAGTCCAGATGTTTTCAATAAAAATATAAAATATAGTATAATTTTAAGTATAAAAATAAAAAGGAGAAAATAATTATTTTTTTAATAAATTTTTAAATTTTTATTTTATATTAGAAATATAATTTATATTAAATATTTTTAATTAAAATTTTATTTAAGGTAAGGTGTTTATAATAATAAAAATAAATTTATATTTTTATAAGAATCTATTATAGAAATATTTAATTTATTATAAAAATAAAAAATATATATTTATTTAATTTAAAATTTTAAAATTTTAATATTTTTAAGCTAACTAGAAAAATTTTTATATTCTCAAAAGTGAATTGGTTGAATTCTACAAATGCTAAAGAGATTGGTACTCTTTATTTAATATTTTCAGTTTTTGCTGGAATGATTGGGACTGCTTTTTCAGTTCTAATAAGATTAGAATTATCAAGTCCTGGTATTCAATTTTTACAAGGTGATCATCAATTATTTAATGTTATAATTACAGCTCACGCTTTTATAATGATTTTTTTTATGGTAATGCCTGGATTAGTTGGTGGATTTGGTAATTATTTTTTACCTATTCATTGTGGTAGTCCAGATATGGCTTTCCCCCGATTAAATAATATTTCATTCTGGTTATTACCTCCATCATTAATATTATTATTAATGAGTTCATTAGTAGAAAATGGAGCAGGTACAGGATGGACAGTTTATCCTCCATTATCGGGAATTCAAGCACATTCTGGTGGATCAGTAGATTTAGCTATTTTTAGTTTACATTTAGCTGGTATATCTTCATTATTAGGTGCTATTAATTTTATTAGTACAACTTTAAATATGAGAACTAACGGTATGTCACTACATAAATTACCATTATTTGTGTGGGCTATATTCGTTACAGCAATTTTATTATTATTATCTCTACCTGTATTAGCCGGTGCTATAACTATGTTACTTACAGATAGAAATTTTAATACTAGTTTCTATGATCCAGCTGGAGGTGGGGATCCAATTTTATATCAACATTTATTCTTAAATCCAAACACTACTATTTTATCATCAATATTTTTTATAAATAGATCTACTAATTTTAACTTTGAAGAATTTAATTATAATTATAAGGCTAAATATGGAAATAAAATTCCTTGTAATAAATTTTTAAGTTGGTTTATAGGTTTTACAGAAGGAGATGGTTGTTTTGTAATATCAAAAACAAGAAACAACTTACAATTTGTAATTACTCAATCAACAGAAGATATAAATATATTATATTTTATTCAAGAAAAACTAGGTTTTGGGAAAGTGATAAAACAAGGAGAAAGAACTTCACGATTTGTTGTTCAAGATATATCTAATATACATTTACTTATTTTACTCTTTAATGGAAATATAGTTCTTCCTAGTAGAAAGAAAAATTTTAAAGAGTTTTTAGAAAACTTTAATTTTAAAACAAATAAGGGAAAAATCAAAAATCTCTCTCCAATACCAATAAAAATTATTTTCTCTGAAATATTACCTAGCTTAACTGATAGTTGGTTGTCTGGTTTTACAGATGCAGAAGGTTGTTTTACTGTATCTTTTCTATCTAATTCTAATGCTTTCAGATTAAGATATATAATTTCTCAAAAAGGAGATATAAATATTCCTGTTTTAAGCCATTTAATTTTATTATTTAAAGCAGGTAATTTAGAAGGACATTCTCAAAAAGGAAATTATTCTTACATTTTATCTGGTGTAAAAGCTTGTTATAATATTTATTCATATTTTGAAAATTTTCCATTAAAGAGTAAAAAAGCAATTAGTTATAATTTATGGAAAGAAATACATTTAAAAATAATAAAAAAAGAGCATTTAGATTTAGAAGAAAGAAAAGATTTAATAGATCTAGCTAAAAAAGTTAATTCAATTAAGAGAAAAAGTAAGTAATGTTAAATAACAGGAATAAAGGATCTGGTTTAACGGAAAGTTATGAAACTGTAAAGGCAAATGTATAATAATAATTTAAAGACCTGAAACAGTAAACATTTTATTTTAATTTAAATAGTGTATCAGTATTCTAGTCCAATATTTAATAATATTGCATTTCCTGACGAGGAGATGGAGTTTAATTAATATTAATTAAACTTGGCAATGCTAGTGAAAACGGTCAAAGCTCCCTAAGTAAGACCGTCGGTTCTCTAATATATTCTCACCTACATCCTATCGTCCCGATCCGTATGATAGGAAGGTAAGTAGGATGGGGAGAAAGAGGATCGCTACAGACTGGGTCACTGGTGGGTGCAAATTATTTCGTATTTATAATTTATATTATTTATATTGCAAATAAAAAGTGCTTAATGTACAGTCGATTTCTTTCTTTAATTATTTTAAAGTATTAATATTAAATTTTATATTAATATCTCTTATTCAGGGTTATATTGTACAGAGATAAAGAAATGGGTTTTTTGGTCAAATGTGGCCCTTTAAATTTAATTTATCGCAACAAACTATAAGCGAGAACTTCAGTAATAATTTATTAGATACTTTAAATGTAAGTTGCATATTATGTACCTATAAAGTAAAAATTCTTTTAAATCTGAACAACCCGCAAGTAACCAAAGCGTTTAACTCGCGAGTAGGAACTTCAGAGGCCATACGTTTGTTAAACATAAATACAAAAATAAGTCAAAATAGAAAAAATAAAAGATGGAATGAATGGTTAGCTGGTCTAATAGATGGGGATGGTAGTTTTTTATTATCTAAGAAAGGTTACGCTAGTTTAGAAATTACAATGGATATTAGAGATGAGCATGCTTTACAAATAATTAAAAATGTTTATGGTGGTTCTATTAAATTAAGATCAGGTGCTAATGCACTTAGATATAGATTACATCATAAATCTGGTTTATTAAATTTAATTTGTGATGTAAATGGACATATTAGAAATTCTCATAGATTAGTTCAATTAAATAAAATTTGCTATAAATATGAATTAAATTTAATTTACCCAGAAAAACTACTATATGATAGTGCATGGTTTTCAGGTTTTTTTGATGCCGATGGTACAGTAACTATTAATCAAACTAATACACAATTGTCTATTAGTGCTTCTCAAAAAACATCTGAAATTTTACAACCTTTACTTGAATTATATAATGGTAATATTTATATTGATAGAGGTAGTTCACAATCATTCAAATGATATATTACTAAACGAGAAGATATCCTTAAATTACTTGAATATTTTAAAATTAATCCCTTAAGATCAGCTAAAAAAAATAGATTCCATTTAATACCAAAATATTATGAACTTAAAGATCTTAAAGCTCATAAAGCTTTGCCTGGTACTTTTTTATACAAAAGTTGGCAATATTTTAATACCAAATGGTTAAAATATGAAGATCAAAATAATTAAAGTATTTATTTTAAAGATATGGTCCAACATTTATTTTAAAAAATGTAGCACCCAGAAGTTAAATATATAGGCTTCTTAACGTTGCTATATGCTGGGACAACTTCGATATTTAGTTTTAAATACTCCATCTTAATTGATAAAGTAAAAAAGTTAAAACGATGAAGTAAATCAGCAGGTAACAGTTTATTATATTCATTATATTATATAAATAAAACTGGAACTTCAGAGACTTTACGCAACGAAATCACAGTAACTACAGAAAAAATAAAATCTATTTCTGTTCATGTACCTACTCATTTAAAACCAAGTAATGATACAGAATTTGGTCATTATTTAGCTGGTTTAATAGATGGTGATGGTCATTTTTCTAGTAAACAACAATTTATTATTGTATTTAATTCATTAGATGTTTCTTTAGCTTATTATATTAAAAATCGATTAGGTTATGGTAATATACGTAAAATTAAAAATAAAAATGCTATTTTATTAATAATATCTTGTAAAAAGGGTATGGAAAAAGTAATTAATTTAATAAATGGAAAAATTAGAACAGAAAATAAATTTAATCAAATAAATAAAAATATATTAATTCACAAAAATTATCTGGAATTTAGTAAAACAATTAATTTAAATTTAAATATATCTAAAAATTTAGAAAATCATTGGTTATCTGGATTTACTGATGCAGATGGAAGTTTCCAAATTAAAATAATTAATCGTAAAAATAGAACAGAAGTACGATTAAATTTTCAAATTGATAAAAAAAAAGATAAAATTTTAATTTTAATTAAAGAATATTTAGGTGGTAATATTGGCTATAGAAAAAGTTTAGATACATATTATTATGGGTCTACAAGTTTTGGTTCAGCTAAAAAAGTGATTAATTATTTTGATCATTATCATTTATTATCTAGTAAACATATTAATTATTTAAAGTGGAGAAAAACTTATATAATTATTCAAAATAAATATCATTTAAATAATTCTGGTATTGAAAAAATTATTAAATTAAAAAATACAATGAATAGATTTAATTTAGATACTGTGATTTAAGATAAAGTCCTAACAAGGATGTTAAATTCTTGAGTATTAATTAGAATAGATTGTTTATATGGTTTAAAATATTCTTAACTATTCGATTAATCAAAAAATTTTTGTTATATTTTAATTATACCTGGATTTGGTATAGTTAGTCACATAGTATCAACTTTCTCAGGTAAACCAATTTTTGGTTATATTGGAATGGTTTATGCTATGTTTTCAATTGGAATTTTAGGTTTCCTAGTATGGAGTCTAATTTTTGAGTTTTATCAATTTAATTTCAGTGAATTGATAGGCTTGGTGGCTCTCCCTCATTGTGAAGTGGGGGTAATAAATCTCGCTATATGCTGGAACAGTTTAGTGCTAACAAGTACTTTAGCCATAGGCAGTAAAAATCTTGTTAGCTATACTCAATCAGCAGGAAATCTGTATACGAAAGGTTTAAGGAGTTCCTCAGAGACTACACGCGAGACATCTCTTAGAAATTTTGAAACGTTTAATAAACATAATAAATATTTAATTAGCAATGAATGGCTAACATGGTTTATAGGTTTTACTGAAGGAGATGGTGCAATTTTAACAACAAAAGGTAAAGCTCGATTTGTATTAACTCAAAAAGAAGGTGTAATTTTATATCATGTACAAGAAGTTTTAGGCTTTGGAACAGTACGACAATTTGATGGTTACTACAGATTTATAGTGACAGATCCTCAAAATATCCTACTTCTAATATATATCTTTAACGGTAATTTAGTTTTATCTCATCGGAAAAAACAATTAGGTGATTGGGTTAATGCACTTAATAAGAGCAGAAATCTAGAATTAGCACTAGATCCTAAATTAATGAAACCAAACCTTTCAGATGCTTGGTTATCTGGTTTCACAGATGCCGAAGGTTGTTTTAATGTTCAAATACAACCACGACTTAATACGGTTACAGGATATCGAATTTCTCTACGATTTTTATTGGATCAAAAAAATGCAGAATCTACTTTACTGCATGTACGTGAACTATTCAAATTCGGACAAGTGAATCTTCGAGGAGAGACTAATGAAGTATATCGATATAATAACAATACATTCAAAGGTTTATTTCCAGTTCGTGATTATTTTTTAGCATTTTCTCTTAAAACTAAAAAAGCTGAATCATTTAAACACTGGATAGAAATATTTACTATGGTATTAAACAAAGAACATTTAGGTGAAGAAGGGCTAGAAAAAATTCGAGCTATAGCTAAAATAATCAACATAAAAAATAGCTTAAGTGGTAAAACTGGCTCTGCTAAACCTTAAATTGCCTTTGGGCTTTCAGGCCTGAAGAGAGATGAAGATATAGTCCAATCCCGGTCGTGAGATCGGTTTAGATGGTTTGGCTCTGCCGCCATTTATTTCACATGCACCATATGTTTTCAGTAGGATTAGATGTAGATAAATTTGTGTCTACAGAACTTCACCTTGGCCTTTATTTTTTAGGTGAACGGGAAAAAATCTTGCTGTATGCTGGAAACTCCTGTATAAGTAGTCCACTCGCATTTATTGCGTTAGGAAAAATCTATTTAAATACTCTCCCAGGACAATCAGCAGGAAACTTTAGTTTTAGTACAAAAACTACGGTAGTTACTAAGAATACTTATAATAATTATAAAAATTTATCTTTAATTTCTGAACATGTACCTAAACCTATTAAAGTTACTAATCTTAAAGATAATGAATTTGGTTATTTTTTAGCAGGTCTAATTGAAGGAGATGGTTGGTTTGGTGATAATGTATTGCATATTATTTTTGCTGAAAACGATATATCATTGGCTTATTTAATAAAAAATCGAATCGGACATGGTAATGTGTACAAAATAAAAGACAAAAAAGCAGTAAGATATATTTGTAAAAATAAAAAAGGTCTGTCTATTATTTTATCTTTGATAAATGGTAAATTGGTAAGTAAACCTAAATATGAGCAATTAATTAAACATAATTATAGTGAAAATTTTAATTATACAATAAATCCACCTTCAAATAATCTTACGCTAGATAATTATTGATTAGCAGGTTTTACTCAAGCTGATGGATGTTTTTATATTAGTGTAGTAAAAAGTAAAACACACAAAACAGGATTTAGTGTCAGATTAGAATTTTCTATTAAACAAAACGATGTTGTTCCTTTAAAACTTCTATACGATATTGTTAATTTGGGTAATCTTTCTCAATATAGCAGTGGTATATGGTGTTATAAAAGTTCAGGATTTAAAACAGCAGCATTATTAATTAGTTATTTTGATACATTCAATATATTTGCAGGTAAATATAACAATTACTTAAAATTTAGAAAAGTGTATATTATGATAACTCAAGGTAAACATTTAGAAGATAAAGGTATAATTAAAATAAAAAGTATTGCTACTAAAGGATCCTCAGAGACAAGTACGCAAGAAGCTTAATATTTATATATTTATATAAGGCCTAAGAATATTTATATTTATATTTATTATAGCTAAGATACTGTCCTTATTATAAAAAAAATAAAAAAAGACTAGAGCTTATTTCACAGCTGCTACTATGGTTATTGCAGTTCCAACAGGGATTAAAATATTCTCTTGGTTAGCTACTTTATATGGAGGAAGTTTAAGATATAATACACCATTATTATTCGTATTAGGATTCTTAGCTTTATTCACTATAGGTGGATTAACTGGAGTTGTTTTAAGTAATGCTTCTTTAGATGTAGCTTTCCACGATACATACTATGTAGTAGCACACTTCCATTATGTTTTATCTATGGGAGCTGTTTTTGCTTTATTTGCAGGATTTTATTATTGGACACCTAAAATTGTTGGTAAAATATTTTATGATTTATTAGGTAAAATACATTTCTGGACATTATTTGTTGGGGTTAATTTAACTTTTTTTCCTCAACATTTTCTAGGTTTAGCGGGTATGCCAAGAAGAATCCCAGATTATCCAGATGCATATACAGGATGGAATACAGTTTCAAGTTTTGGATCTTTAATCTCTGTTATAGCTACTGTATTTTTTGGTTATATTATTTTTGATATTTTCGCTAATCAAAATAAATGTAATAATAATCCTTGGTTTGTTTTACCTTATTTCTCTAATATAAAAGGGAAAATTCAAAATATTTATCCATCCAATACTTTAGAATGGACATTATCCTCACCTATTCCATTGCATCCGTTTTTCCATTTGGCTTTGACAATATAAATGTTATATATATAAAAATAGATATGAAAATAAATATGAAAAATAATATGAAAACATTAAAAAAAAAATTTTTAAGGGCTTATACATATAACTTATTTTTTATAAATTTAATAATAATAATAAATTTTAAATTCTTAAAAAATATTATATTTAATAATAATAAAATAAATGTATTTATTAAATATAATTTAGGTTGTCAAAGCTTTTATTTTTTGTTTAAAATATTTGAATCCTTTAAAAACTTATTTGAAAAATTTATTGGATGGGAAATATTTTTAGACAAAAACCCACTAGAAAAAGGTATAGATTTAGGATATGAAAATAATTTTAATTTGGATTCTTTAATTGTATCTTTTGCTTCTCCTTCACAAGAACAAGACAATAATGAACTTAGTGATAATGGAGATAATGGTAATGATAACGAAGTCTACGAAGACGAAGAAAAAGTCTACGAAGAAAATTATATACCTAATAAATCTATAGATAAGGATAAAGAGAAAAATAATACACAAAATAATACACAACTAGAAGAAAATAATACTAGAGAAAATTATAACACAGAATTGGTTGATGAAAATATTTCAAATAATAATAATGTGGATATTGAAGAAGGATTTGTGGAAAAATTAATAAGAAATTATGGTTTTGATAATTTAGCTTCTCTTTGGGATAAAAATAGTAATAATAATTCTTCTAGTTCAAGTAATAATGAAAATAATACTAATGATTCAAATGCTAATGCTAATTCTTCTTATGATTCTAATTCAAATAATAATGAAAATAATATTAGCTCTTCAACAAACACAAATAATAATAATTCTAGAGGTCGATTTTACATAGATGAAGATGAAGATGAAGATAGTGATTCAGATTTTGGAGATTTTGGTGATGAATAAGATTTATAATTAAATATTAATTATTTTTATTCTTATTTTTTTAAACCCCCCCCCCTCAGTCCTTCCCCTTTATCCCTTCCCCTTTCCATTTACCCCTTTTTCCCGATACGGGATCCACTCCATTTTGTGGATAGTGGTTCCCGATAATGGATCCCGATAGTTGTTGCGGAGCAAGGGGCGGGGTGGGAGAAATAATTTATTTGTTTTTAAATAAAAAAAATTATAAGATAAAATAAAAATAATTAAAAGTATCGATGACAATATTGTAATAACATCATAAAAATAATAATATAATATAAAATATTATATAATAAGTAATTTAAAGGGGTTATTAAGGAAAACTAAGGCAAATTTATTAAAAAGGAGGTATAAACCAAAAGCTTCAAGAAATAATAAAATTATTTCCCGATATGAAAAATAAGCGATCCTAAGGTAAACCTTGTAAAAAAAAAACTTCCTGAAGTAAAACATTTTATTAGGGAAAGGAAAGGAAATCAACCGAGACTCCGAAAGTAATGGTGAGTGAAATCGGATTAGCCTAAATTAATGAAATAAATTGAATAACTTAAACATTTTTATTGAAAATGAATTATAATTATATAATAAATTAATTTAAATATGTATTAGTTAACATATCTATAAAAAAAATAAATAATAAAAATTTTATTTATTTTAAAATTTAATATAAATGTTCTAAAAAAGGTCAAAAACTATAAGTCCTGTAGATTTATTAATTAATTAATAAAAGTACGATGAGAGAAAACTTGTCGGAATATAGGGGTACCATCCTCTAAGGCTAAGTATAATAAATTTAGCGATAGTGAAAAAGTACTGTGAAGGAAAAGTTTGAAAAGCGAGTGGTAAACTAAAAGTGAATTAATAAATAATTATTATTTCTAATAATAAAAAAATTAATAATAAATAATAAAAATTTATTAATGAATTGGTGAAATAGATCTTGAATTAGTAACTCTATAAGCAGTCGAAATTCTACTTTAAAACATATTAGATAAATGAATGACGGCGTACCTTTTGCATAATGGGTCAGCAAGTTAATAGGAGTAGCAAGGTTAAAAGCCCTAGCGAAAGCGACTGGATTATAAAAATAATGATGGATAAGTTACTTCTATTAGACCCGAAGCCAGGTGATCTTACCTAGACCAGATTATAATGGATCGAACGGGTGAATGTTGCATAATTCTCCGATGAGTTTAGGTAAGCGGTGAAATGCCAATCTGACCTGGTGCTAGCTGGTTTTCTACCGAAACATATTTAAGTATGACGTCTATACAAAATTTATGGAGGTACAGCAAGGCAATTCCCAACAATTAAGAGAATTGTAATAATAATTTTTATCTTCCCATTATCCACATAGTGGATCCACATAGTGGAGTGGAGGGTAAAAATAAAAAAAAGAGAATTTAATCTAATTAAATTAATTACAACAATCTTTTATGCGTTTAGGTTGTGGGGACCTCGAAAATCTTACCTTTGGAAGCGAATCTCGGAATAACATAAATTGATGATAGATATTCAGACTACTCATGCTAAGTTGGGTAGTCAAGACGGAAACAGCCGAGAACATTGATCAAGGTCCCGAATGATTGTTAAGTGAAATTAAGGACGTAGCAATATCGTATACAGCTGTGAAGTGAGCCTGGTAGTCGCTACTTATAATGATCGTATGTAACAACGCATCAGCAGTTTAGATAGTAGCGCCGAAAATTTAACGGGTCTTAAACAATCAACCGATATCGTGTTGATTTAGAATAAATAATTGAATTTATTTTAAATCTAGGTAGTAGAACATTCAGTCAAACTAATTATAAAATAGTATTTCATTATTTTTTAGGTTACTGAAGAGAGAATGCTGACATGAGTAACGTAAAAAGAAGTTATAATACTTCTCGCCGAATACGAAAGGGTTGCAAATAGGAAAGGTTAATCCGTTTTGTTTGAATGCGGCCTCTAAGGACCAAAACCAAAGTTTTGGCTGATGAGTATAAAATAGAAAGTCCTTTATTTTTCATATAAGGACCAAGAAATTAATATTTTATTAAAATATTTATTAAACATTTTATTATAGTCAAAAAATAATTATTTAGGTTTAATTTATTTTAATAAATTTTATATTTATAAAGAAAAATTATTTTATAATATAAAAAAAAAATAATCATTATTCTTTATAATAAAAATATAAAATTTAAACTACCGTACCCTAAACCGACACAGGTTCGTAGGTAGAGTATACTAAGGCGTAGAGCTAAAAGTTGTTAAGGAACTCGGCAAATTGACCTCATAAGTTTGACGAAAAGAGGAACCACACATTGATTAATATAATGAATAATTTTATTTCTCATAAGGTGGTGGCACATAATCGGAGGCCACGACTGTTTACTAAAAACACAACACAGTGCAATCATTAATATGATAGTATACTGTGTGAAATTTGCCCAATGCCATAAACATAAGATAAATTATGGGAAACTGTAGATTATCGAAAGATTGGTTAATAGCGGTCTTAACTATGAGGATCCTAAGGTAGCAAAATAAATTGGCCATTAAATGTGGTCCAGTATCAATAATGTAACGATGGCCTCGCTGTCTCTACAACTTGCTCAGTGAAATTGAATTACGCGTGCAGATGCGCGTTGCCTCCAGGGGGACGGGAAGACCCTATGCAGCTTTACTGTAATTAGTTATCATATAAATCTAGAACAATCTTAACGCCATAGTAAATAGAGATGTCGATAGACAAATATTGGAAACCTTATAATTAAGATTGGGTTTATGTTTACCTTAAAGATTAGAAAATAAAGGGAGAATTGACTAATTGGCAGTTTGACTGGGGCGGTCGTCTTTAATAGAGTAGCAAAGTACATCCAAATTGTTAAATTTTTAAGGGTATATTACTAAAATATAAAATATTTTTTTATATTTAATACAAATAATTTATTATCTTTATTAAAATATTAAAATTTTTAATAGAGAGGTAAATTATAAATTAATATTAAATAAATATCAATTTAATAAAAAAATAAAAACTTTCTCTTCAAGCTAAATAATAATTTAGTGATCCCTCTCTATTTATAAAAAAAAAATAAATCGTTAGGGTCAAGAGTTTGACAAAAAACAAAAATACATATATTTATTTTAAAAAGGTATAGCTAGAAATTGAATGGAGATCAATCAACCATGAAGGGTTGCGCAGGGCTCAATGGCGATAAGCATGCTTAACTGAAAGACCTAAAAGTCGCACAGATACGTAAGTAGGGCATAGTGACCCCTCGCTATAAAATGGGATAGACGGGGATCAATTAATAAAAGTTACGCTAGGGATAATTTTGTTGTCCTCAAATATCGTAAGGTATTTGTAATAAATTGGGTGAATTGCAAAGATAACTTTAATTAGAATAATTAGAGTCAATTTGCAGCGAAGTTTATATTGATATAATTAATTTAAAGTTAATTTGATATAAAAACGTTCAACGACTAGGTAGTGAGTAGTATCAAACAATAATCTACCCACGAGCGCCCAACATCTTTTTGTTTAAGATTAGTGTTTAATAAAATAATTACAATTAAATAATGATTTAGATTTAGATTTATTTCTAAAAAGAATTATAAAAATTAGGTTTTATTCTAATCTAAAAAGTATGAATAAAATACTTAAGACGACAGAAGAAAAAATAGGATTAAGTCCTAATAGTAATCTAGTTAAAGAATATAAAAAACTTTAATTGAACTTTAACTTGTACAATTGGAAATAGCAATAGGATTGATGTTAGGAGATGCTAGTTTACAAACTCAGAATAAAGGTAAAACTTATAGAATGAAATTTGAATGGGGAGATAAACATCAAGCTTATTTATTTCATGTTTATAATTTATTAGATGAGTGGGTTCTAGCTCAACCTCATAAAAAAATTAGATTAAATTCTTATGTAAATTTTGTTACAACTTGGGCATTTCAAACTTTCAGTCATGAAGCCTTTAATATACTTGCTGAGTTATTTATTATTAATAATAAAAAAGGTATTATTAAAGACTTAATTAAAAATCATTTAACAGCAAGAAGTTTAGCTTACTGGTTTATGGATGATGGAGGTAAGTTGGATTACAATAAAAATTCTAAGAATTTTAGTGTAGTACTAAATACTCAAAGCTTTACAAAAGAAGAAGTTGAAATCATGGCAGTAGAGAGTAATAAATTTAATTTAAGTAGTACACGTACTAACAAAGATAAACAAATTATAATAATAGATCATTCTAGTGACAATAAATTTTTAAACCTAATTAAACCTTACTTAATCCCAGAAATGGAATATAAACTTCCTTCTTTCTTAAAACAAGAAACTAAATCATTATTAAATATCTTAAATTAATTACTTTAATTGTAAAAAAAAAAAATAATTTCACTATTAATTAAATAATAAGATGAAGAAATAGTCTGAACCATTAGGTGACTAATGGAAATAAGGGATAAAGAGCCTTTATGATAACATATTTGAACAGGCTGATAGCCGACGAGAGTACACATTGTCTCGGCTGTTTGGCACCTCGATGTCGACTCATCCTATCCTCCAGGGGAAGAAGCTTGGAAGGGTTCGGCTGTTCGCCGATTAAAAGGGTACGTGAGTTGGGTTTAATACGACGTGAGTCAGTATGGTCCCTATCTTCTGGAGGGAAAATTAGTAAAAAGGGGTAGACCTTCTAGTACGAAAGGATCAATAGGCTGTGTTTCTCTAGTGTACCAATTGTTTGTATTATTTTGTTAGGGACTCAAAATATCTTGAAGACAAAAGTAAAGAAAAATGGGAAAAGTCCTTTTTAACTTTCTTCGCAGAACGCAGCAGAAAAAAAGTTTTAAATTTATATTATAATAAATAAAAAGGCACAAAATAAGAATGCATAGTTGGGTAGCCACAAACATAATAGATAAATGCTGAATGTCTATAAAGCAAGAATCTAACCTCTAGATACTAATAGTGATTATTCTCATAATTATTTTTATAATTAAGGGTTAATAATAATAATCACATTAATTAAGAAATAGAACATTTCTAGATAGGCCGCAAATGTACATATTGTAAAATATTAGTTTAGCGGTACTAATTTATAAAAAAACTAGATGTTATTGGTTGTTATTTATTTTTATTTTTTTTAGAAAAGTAGAAATTTCTTCTCCCTCCCCCTCCTCCATTTGTGGGCAAGGAGGGACCCCTTTACCCGTAGGGACCCTTTCCACAATACCTCCTTTTATCCGAAAGGACCCCTTTGTCCCGATACGGGAGGGGGCAGGCCGCAGGAAATGGTTAGCCGAGGGGCAGGGACGGGCTAGAAGATAAACAAAAGATTAAAGAATAATACAGTTAAAGTAAAAAATGAAGATATAATAATTTATTTAAAATTATATTCTTTAGAGTTCGAGTCTCTTTTTCTTTTCTTTTCTTTTCTTTTCTTTTCTTTTCTTTTCTTCTAAATCTTAAAAAAAAAAAATGGTGTTTTAGGTATAATATATTTCATTTTTTTTTTTAATAAAATATCTCTAATAAATTTATCAATTAAAGAAAAAATGAAATAAATAGTTAACAAAATTAATTTATACCCTTTTTTTTCAATGTAATTAAATTTTTATATTTTTTTAATTAATATTAGAATAGAAAACATAAAATTTTATTTGAATGTCACATAAAAATAATAAGAATCCTTAGATTTTTATAAAAATTAAATATTATTAGGTAAAAATAATTTATTTATATATAGTTTATATTTTTTTACGTTATAACTAGTTTTTTAATTTTTATTTTTAATTTATCATAGTATAAAGGACATAATTTTCTTTATTCTTTATATTAGGGATATCAATAATTTTAACACTAAATTGAAAGTTTTCTTTTATTAATTTTTGAAATAATAATTTTAGTAATTAATTATTATTAATTATTAATTATTGATAATTAATATCTTTTCTTATTTAATATAAATTTATAAAAAAAAAAATAAAAGGGGAGGATGAGGGGTTAAATTATTTCTCTTTAATAAGTTTAATTGTTCTATTACTACCTATTGATGATCTCCCTCCTCCTTCCCCTACGGACAAAATGGAGGAGGGATAACTTAAAGATGGATTATTATCATTTGATAAGGTAGAATTTAAAGATACCGTTGAATTATTTAAGGGATACGATGGAAGTGAGGGTAAAGATTTATTATGTAATACTCTATCGGCCCAATTATTAGAATAACTAGGTTTATCACCAATATTATTATATATTATAGGAGGGCTTGATTCAGCAATTAAAGGTAATTTAGTTTTGAAATTAGACATTGATCTAAATTTATTTAACCGTTTCATAGTTTTATCTAATATACTTGATTTTTTAAATAATTTAATTTCATCTTCAATTTCTTTATTATAAGTTGTATTTAACTCATTAACATTTTTTTTAAACGTTGTTTATATATTTTGTTTTCCAGGAATATACAACTTATGATTAAAATGATTAAAATCATTCTTTGCATTCACAATTATTTGATATTTTTGATATCTCAATCTATCTAAATGGGAGTTTTGTGTTTTAGAATCTTCTTTAAAAAGATTTAACTGTTTATTATATTCTATCGTTTTACCATGTAATAATTTTATAAAACTAATTGTTTGTTTCGTATCTAACTTTTTATTTTTATCAATAATATCATTTATATATTTATCTATAAAATTAACTAAATCTTTATTAAATTTATATTCAACATTATTTTGAATTATAGGAGTAATCATATAATAATTAACATCCCCAGGATTATCGTTTTTAGATCATTTAAATTCGTTTAATATATGTTTAAATACCTTTGGAGATAGCTCATTAAAATTGTTAATCGTTATTTCACTTCTTATTAGACTAGGGGTTGAATTATTATCAGTTTCTCCAAGATGAGGAAAAGGTAATTTATTTATTCTTGATCCACTTGGATTTCTATCCGGTAAATTAGATTTTGGAGATGTATTTATATTAATATCTTTAGAATTATTAATTACAGTAATACTATTTGTATTGTTAGTTGTTATAATATTAGTTCCTTCTTTCAATCGTTCATTATATTTTAGATCTTCTGTAGAATCACAATGAATTGTTTGAAATTTAAATATATTATAATCACCTAATAAATTAATGATTTATTAGGAAAATATAACATATTTAAATTTACTAGTATTCATTGTCAACCAGCAGAAGAAACTAATTATAAAGAAGGAATAAAAGAAAGAAGTAGTATAACAATAACGAATAATACAAACAATTCTATTTATAGTGTTAATAATTCTACCGATATCAATATAAATTCCCCAGCTAAACCTAGTTCTTCTTCTAATAATTTAGCAACTGAAGAAACTAGTTCTATCCCTTTGGGGACTGGATCAATAGTAAATACTTTATCTCCCTCAGCACCAAACAATAATTCAGTAACCCCTTCACATTTTCCCTTTCTACGTAATGATCCTTTCTCCCATTTAGGGGAAGGAGTGAAGGCGAAAAGTGTAATATTTATTATAGATTTTGAGGAATTACCTAAAAAAGTATTTACTGAAATATTAAAAGAATTTCATAATTATAAATTTGTTACAAATTATTGTAAGTTAAGTTGTAATATGTTAAAACCTATTATTGATGGTAAAATAGAATATAAACTTAATGAAGATTTAATAAAAACTTTAAATAATCATATTACTGATATTTTAACTGATAAAAAAAAATTAGATATTAATCTAACTAAAATTTTAATCATAAATTTACATCAAATAGAAATGTATTATAAAGAAACTCTACAAACGCATATAGATCTTTATAATCAACAAATTAAATTTTTAAAGGATATGTATGATATTGAATATAAAAACTATGTAAATGCTGTCAATAGGTTTAACAATTTCAACAAAAAATACTTATGAACCTCATTTAAAAGTTTTACAGGTTAATCTTAATAAAGGTTTAAGAAATTTAAATTCAGAATTACAAATAGAAATTAAGAAAGAAATAGAAAGATGTAATAATATGAGTACAGTAGATAAACTATTAAATAGATTAAACCTTCATAATAGATCTAATCCTAATTTACCTGTGAAAAGTCCTTATGACAGAAGTGAATTTGGGGATTTATTTACAACAAAAGAATCTTTACAAGCTATTAAAAGAAATTAATAAAAAATAATATCCCCTTCTACAGAGAAGATAAGATAAAAATTAAAAACACTACTCGGCGTAGCGTAGGACAAAAAAAACCTTAATATATAAAATATATATAAATATAAAATATATAATAAGGGTAGAGCCAATCTTAGTGACCCCTTCAGAGTGAATAAAGAATACTCTTTCGCTAGCGAAGCAAGCCCAACGGAAAACCACAATTCCTAGCGAAGCAAGTGGAGAAGGGGTTGCAAGGATGTAAATGTATTTATAAAATATAAAATATAGTAGGGGATTATATGTATAATTAAAATAATATCAATTATAAAAAATAAATAAAGAAAATAAGAATAAAAGAAGAAACTCCGTATATAAAGAAATCTCGATTGTAAGGATTGCTAGTATGTAGAATAGTATTATTTTATACAGATTTATATTTGCTGAATTAGAATTAAAACTAAAAAACCTAATACATAGATAAGTTAAGGGGTTAATAAAGAGAATTATTCTAACTTTCCATTTGTTAAAATTAAAGGTTTAGTATCAACAAATTTATTATCTTTATCATAAATTAAATTTCTTTTTAAGTTATTATTCATTAATGTATATATTTCTTGTTTAATTTCTATATTACCTTTAGATATGTTTCTATACCATTTTTCTTGTGCAACTTCAACTTTTTTATCTTTATATAATAAAGGTTTTAATTCATTAAATTTTTAAGACCTTTAATCTTTACATATTCATAATTATCTGTAATTCCACCATAAACTTTAGGTGTTAAATAGACAGCATCATCAAAAATATGTTCTAATTTCATTTTACCTAATCCTTTACCAATATATTTATCTTCTAATGGTTTATCAATATCTATGTTGTCTGTATCTGAATAATATAATGTTATATCTTTCATTTGTTTAAATTGAGACATATGGATTCTAGAATAAGCAGTTATTGAGGCAGATATAGGTAGTGATATATTAAGATTAGTTTTACTTTTTTCACTCCATTCTACTTCATAAAAGAAAGATATTAATTCCTTACCATTTTTCAGATCAATTATATTAGTAATTGTTTTACTATTGTAATATTTATTTAATTCTTTATTTGAAATAATCAAATGATTTTCCATTACTGGATTCATTCCAAATCTTCCATATAAACAATTTAATAATAATTTAGAGATTGTATAGTCAGGACTATTTTTATCTGAATTAACTTTTAAATTATAAAGGAAATCTACATATTCACTAAATATATTAGCTTTATTAAATAGATAACCCCTTAATATTTTAAATTTGTAACCATATTTTTCCGCATTGTAAATTTCTTCAGAAAAATATATTCCTGTCCATGTACCTACAGGTGCAATAGTTCTCGTTCCATTACCAATTTTAATTTTAGTCTGTAATAAAGGGATTTTCATGTTTAAAGGTGCATTAACTTCAACTTCAAAGAATCCAAAAGGTTTCTTTCTTCGACTTAAATTATAACCACTATCTTCATTTAATAAAGTTAGATCTCCTTCAAAATAAGTCGGATTATCAATAGGCATGTTAAATTCTTTCATTGCATTAGGATATAATGAATTTACATCATATCTAAATACTTTGTCCCCTGTAGGAGGAGTAGGTTTATATACATCAACTGATCCACCAGTATATCCTTTTTTAATGAAATTAAATATATCACCCTCAATTAGAGGTATTTTATATTCTTCTCTATAGAAATTAGATCTATATATTGCAAAAGCTAAGGAAGATAGAGTAGGATATTTCAATATATCAATTCTAAATAATTCAAAGATTTTATTTTGAAAGGTACTAATAATTTGATGTAATGTGATAGTATCTTGATTACAATATTTAATAGCTTCTTCTCTTAAATTCCATTTACCTTTATCTTTAAATGATTTACAATAATTTAAATATTCTTCAAAACTTAAGTTATTAAATTGAGAAAATGAAGGTATTTGTCCAATGTAATTTAAAGATATGTTTTTATTATTTACAAATTTATGAGGAAATATTCCTTTATTATCTACTTTAAAATTAATTGCTAAATCTCTAAGAGAATCAGGAAGAAGTAATAATGAATCTCTAAAAAATAAATTGATTTTATTTTTCATTTCACCTTTGTACGGGGCAAAATTAAATTTAAATTCTATAATTCTTCCATCTCTGATTATAGGTTTAATTGTATTATTTGTTAATTGAGATAAAATAGTAATTAAAAATATACCATCAAAATCACTAAAATTATGAAGATAAACCTTATAATTATTATATTTATCTCTCATAATTGATTCGATTGCTTGAATTAACATTTCCTCTGAATTATTATAATCTAATAAATAAAAGGAATTAATATTTTCACCATCATAGATACTTACGGCATAAGGAATCATAATTCCATCAATAGTTCTAGTTTCTAGATCCATTGAAATAAAATGATTATTAATAAAGGATGATTGAATGATTTTCTTTAAGAATTTAGTTTGTTTAATTATCTTTTTAAGTGTTATTTTTCCATTTACATATGTATATTCTTGATTTTTTATTGTTCTAACAAAAGTATTTAAATTTCCAGTTTCTCCCGTACGGGCTAATAATTTATCTTTAAATTCTAATAAAATTCTATCTTTAAATTTTAGTTTAACTTCATAATAATTATTAAATATGTTGATATGATAATAAAGTTTAGAATTATATTTTTTTTATCATTATATTTCTACCTTCTTCTTCTATTATTTCTCCCCATTCTTCATAATCCATTGTATTAGGTAAATTATATCCTTTAAAATTAATAGTTTTTATATTTTCATTATTTTTAATTTTATTAAATTTAATTTTTAGTTTGTCCTCTCCTAACTCTTCAGCTTCGGAAATAATTTTAAAAGTAAAGACTATATCACTCGGATTTAAACAATGATATCCTTCATCTCTACTTTCCCAAAATCCAATGAATATTTCTATTAATTCATCTATTTCATTTTGATTGAAATTTATTGATTGAAGGTAAGAGATGGATCTAAAATTATTTTCTTCTATTTTTATTTTAAATTGTATTAATATCTTAGATCCTCCTGAAATATTATTGTCCTTTAAAGAATTTGTGAAAGTAGTTATTGAATTAGTAATAGTTATATTAGTAATTATTTGTGGATATAATCCATAATAATAATCAGTCCATTTATTTAATGTTATTTGTATATTTTTCATTTATATTTTTATTTTTGTGATCTAATTGTATAGAAAAAGAAAAAAGAGGCTTGTTACGTATAAGATTTATTCCAATTTAACCTCTAAATTATGTTGGAATTCTAATATTAAATAATAATGATTAATCATTTATCATTAATGATAGAATAATAGCTTGTTCCCTTACAGAGTGAGGGGATTATTATTTTATTCCTGAGTGTATAATTATTAAAGAAATAAATAATATATACATTAATGATAATAAACAAATTAAGGCTTCTATAATTATATATAATATTGTACTTTTCTTGAAATAATTTATTATTTTTATAAATTTAGGATATTTTTCTTCATAATCTTTATCCTTATGGGCTTGAATTATAATATATACAGATAAATATCCTAATACATTGATAAAGCAAAGAATAGATATTAAAGTTAATATAAATATTCCAGTAAATATATTAGTGATAGAAGAACTGGTTTCATTAATATTTATATCTAAATAAGATAAAATTAATGGTAGCCCACCACAAAGTGGAGAGGGAGAGGGAGAAAAAGAATGTTTAATTTTATTTTTTGTTTGTTTCATTTTTATCCGAAGCTTTTTTATTTTCTTGTTTATTTGTATCTTTTTTATTTTTGTCTTCATCTTTATTGTCTGAACCATCACCACCAAATAAGTTTTTATTTATAACTGTTCCCGCTGCTACTGTAGTTATAATTTTTTGTGCAATATCAGCAGCTTTTTTTTCCTGTAGATAATAATATAAAAGGAAAAAATATAATAATTCCTGCGTAGAATAATATTTCAATAGATATATGTTGAATATTAATTAAATCTAATAAATTATTAATAAAAACCCCAAATATTGTATATAAATTAATCATCATTTTGTTTTTGTTTGTTTAAAGATAGAAATGAAAAGAGGCTAATTAAGAATTAAATTAATAAGAATTAAAAAGAAGATATTTAATTGAATCTATCCCCTAAATTAGATTTAATATATTTTTGTTTTGTTTTTAAGAGAATTAAAATTAATATATATCTCTTCATTAATGCATCCTACCTTTTTTTTTTTAAGATTCCTTGTATATACCCCCCCTTCGGCTCCTCTTTTTGTCCATTTTGTGGATCACGATAGTGGATCACGATAGTGGATCACGATAGTGGATCACGATAGTGGATCACGATAGTGGATCACGATAGTGGATCACGATAGTGGATCACGATAGTGGA
>Ga0137401_10000151_pt1 | contig 23562 bp, 20 predicted proteins | sample CZOMad1_1_16fung_FD_108286 | JGI IMG/M metagenome (GOLD analysis project Ga0137401, IMG submission 108286) | Vadose zone soil fungal communities from Angelo Coast Range Reserve, California, USA - CZOMad1_1_16fungal (Illumina Assembly) | ecosystem: Environmental > Terrestrial > Soil > Vadose...
ACTCAATCGTAACGAGTTCAAGAACGTAATTTCCTTGACTGATCCGTACAAATAAGCGTTTTCTCCCTCGAGAATGGCATAACTCGTTAGCACTGAGTAGCATAGAAAAAGGGTTTGCCGGGGAGGGGACTCGAACCCCTAATCCTTGCGGAACCAGATCCTAAGTCTGGCGCGTCTGCCAATTTCGCCACCCCGGCTGAAAAGCAATGCCAACAATGCCACCGGTGCGATGATTGCCAACAAGTTTTCGCTGACCTAGCCTGACCAGGACCGAGCTCCTGATTGAGACGTGACCGTTTCCGGACTTGATTCCAAATCCATGAGCAACTTTCAGTTCCACGCTGCGACCCGGTCAGAGTTCCCAGCGATCTTGGCGCTTAACTACCAATCGGAGGAATTCCTCAGCCCGCTCGATCTGCCAAAGTTAATTCGAATCTCAAACGAAGCGTCGTTTTTCCAGGTAGCAATTGCGGCGGAAAGCGTCGCCGGCTTTCTCTTGGCGTTTCTCCCGAAAGCGGAGTACGACAACCCGAATTTTCTTTGGTTCAAGGCGCGGTACGCAGACTTCCTGTACATCGACCGGATCGTCATCTCCCAGGACTTCAGAAGGCATCATTTGGCCACCCAGCTTTACGCTGACCTGCAAGCCCAAGCGGTTGCACGCGGCATTCCTCAACTGGTCTGCGAGATTCACATCGACCCACCTAATCTTGTCTCATTGCGGTTCCACCAAGAGCAGGGATTTGCTGAGGTCGGCCAGCAATCCGTCGAGGATCCCCACACGGGCAGCGGTAAGAAAATTGTGTCGTTGCAGATAAAGGAAATGAAGCGCTGAAAGGCGTTGGGCTCGTTTCCTCGGCGAATCCTAGGTCGTTTCCGGGCGCCTGGCAGCTGCCGCACTCTCGCACTTTCGCTTGCTACAGCGGCCTGTAATGGCGCCAAGACCCTACGGCAGACAGGTCGAGTGCCGGGTATCGCAATGCCCTATTCCGTATTCCGTGTTCTGTATTCCAGATCCTAGATTCTAGATTCCCGCTTCTGGCTCTGGCTTCTAAAATTCTGCATCCCCATTTGCTGCTCGCCCTTTCCCGATTAACTTTCTCGAACCGATGTCTGATTCTTTCGTTCATCTCCATCTCCATACTGAATACTCGCTCCTGGATGGGGCTATCCGAATTCCGGAATTAATCCGGAAAGCTGTCGAATTTGGTATGCCAGCGGTTGCCATCACCGATCACGGCAACATGTACGGTGCGGTGGAGTTTTATCAGGCGGCACAAAAGGCTGGGATCAAACCGATTATTGGATGCGAGGTTTACATGGCGCCCGGCGCGATGACCGATCGAAGCGCGACATCGGCCCGAGATGCGTCGTTCCACTTTACACTGCTGGCGCAGGATCTCGTTGGCTACGGTAATCTGATAAAGTTGGTTTCAGCCGCCCATCTTGATGGATTTCATTATAAGCCGCGTATCGACAAAGAGCTTTTAGCCAAGCATAGCGCCGGACTGATTGGGATGAGCGCCTGTTTGAAAGGTGAAATTAATGTCGCGATTCAAAACGGCGATCTTAAGAAAGCCGAACGAACAGCTTCGGAGTTTGCCGATATTTTCGGCAAGGATCGTTTCTTTCTTGAATTGCATGATCACGGGATCGAGGCGCAACACCTGGTCAATGCACAGCTCAGGGTCCTGGCGAAAGGGTTGGATCTTCCGCTCGTTGCGGTCAATGACGTCCATTTCCTTGAGCGATCCCACCACGAAGCGCATGATGTCATGATCTGTATCGGCACGGGATCGATGCTGCATGACGAGCGTCGCATGCATTATCCGACTGCGGTCTATTTCAAATCGGCTGCGGAAATGGCCCAGCTATTCAATGACGTGCCGGAAGCGCTGACCAACACGCTACGCATCGCCGAGATGTGCGATCTGAAACTGGATTTCAATACTTCGAAATATCCAGCCTACGAACCGCCCCCCGGGAAGTCGCGCGAACAGTACTTGCGCGAGCTCTGTTCGGCCGGCTTGCGGAAGCGCTACGGGGAGCGAGCCGTCAATGATCAGGAACTCCGCCAGCGCCTGGACTACGAGCTTTCGATTTTGGAGAAGACCGGTTTCACCAGCTATTTCTTAATTGTTTGGGATTTTATTCACTATGCCAAGTCTCATGGAATCCCAGTCGGTCCCGGTCGCGGGTCCGCGGCAGGTTCGCTGGCTGCCTACGTGCTCGAGATCACCGATCTCGATCCGCTCCGATTTGGCTTAATCTTTGAGCGCTTTCTCAATCCGGAACGTATCAGTCCGCCAGATATCGACGTCGATTTTTGTCAGAATCGACGGGGAGAAGTGATCGATTATGTGCGCGAAAAATATGGTTCCCGGGCCGTGTCACAGATCATTACCTTCGGCACTCTGGGTGCGAAGAGCGTGATCCGCGATGTCGGAAGAGTGATGGGACTAAGCTATTCCGATGCCGACCGCATCGCGAAGATGATTCCGAATGAGCTCGGAATCACGTTAAAAAGCGCAATCGAAAAGAACCCCGAGCTGAAGCAAGCAGTCGCAACCGAAGAAGCCACCCAACAGCTCTGGGGTTACGCAACGGTACTCGAAGGGCTTACCCGTAACACCGGCATCCACGCCGCTGGGGTAGTCATCGGCGATCGGCCACTCGATGAATACATCCCTCTTTGTCGCGGCAACGATGAGGAGGTCATTACCCAATACGAGATGGGACCGCTTACCGATCTCGGCATGTTGAAAATGGATTTTTTGGGGCTGAAGACCTTAACGGTGCTCCAGGATGCCGCCACGTTGATCCGCGAAAAAGATGCCGATTTTTCTTTGGAAGACATCCCGCTCGATGATAAGCCGACCTTTGATCTCCTCAATCGCGGCGAAACAATTGGTGTGTTCCAGTTGGAATCCGGCGGAATGACTAATCTGTGTAAGCAGTTCGACGTGAGCACGATCGACGACATTATCGCATTGATCGCTCTGTATCGTCCCGGTCCGATGGAACTTATACCCGACTACATCAAACGGAAAAAGGGGCTTACAAAAATTAAATACGAACATCCGCTGCTGAAGGAGGTCTGCGCCGACACTTACGGTATCATGATTTATCAGGAGCAGGTGCAACGCGCCGCGAACGTGCTGGCCGGATACTCACTTGGCCAAGCCGATCTCCTCCGGCGAGCGATGGGCAAAAAGGACAAGGAGAAGATGGCAAAAGAGCGAGTGAACTTTATTGCCGGGTGCAAACGGATAAACGATATCGAAGAGAAAAAAGCCAATGCGATCTTCGACTTGCTGGAGAAATTTGCGGGTTACGGATTCAACAAGAGTCACAGTGCGGCCTATGGGTTAATCAGCTATCAGACCGCCTATCTCAAAGCAAACTATCCGGTTGAATTCATGGCTGGATTACTCAGCAACGAGGTCAACAATACCGACAAGATTTCGGTGTTCGTCGCGGAATGCCAGCGTATGAATATCGCCATTCTGCCGCCGGACGTGAACAAAAGTGGGCTCAAGTTTGTGCCAGAATTGGATGCGGAGCGCCGCGGTATTCGTTATGGGCTTTCGGCGATCAAGAATATCGGCGAAGCTCCGGTTGCCGCTGCGATCAGGGAAAGAGAAAAAGTCGGGCCTTTCCAGTCGTTGGAAGATTACTGCAGCAGGTTGGACTCTCGATCGGTCAATCGGAAGTTGTTGGAAAACCTGGTACGCGCCGGCGCCTTTGACTTTACTGGAAGAGATCGTGCCGAACTCTTCGGACGGATCGAATCGGCGCTGGCGGTGGGAACAGCAAGACAAAAAGATCGGCTTACCGGCCAAGTGTCACTATTCGGCGACCAGGATCTGCCTTCCAGCGCAAAACGAAACGGACATGCGGAGTCCTTTACCCCTTGGCCATTGAACGAGAAGCTTGGGTATGAAAAGGAGTTACTCGGTTTTTACGTGACCGGCCATCCCCTGGACGCCTATCGAGACCTGATCGAATCAGGAAAATTCACGCCAATCGCTGAGCTTTCCGAACAAACGGATAAGAGCCAGGTGCGGATAGCCGGATCGATTTCGGCGCTGGAGCGCAAATACACGCGCAAAGAGGGTAAACCGTTCGCGGTGATGACGGTCGAAGACTTTACCGGGTCAGTAGAAGTAATGGTTTGGGCAGACGTTTTCGCCAAAGCATTGAAAGAGCTCGAACCAGGCAAAATTGTCGCTATTACCGGAAAGCTGGATAGCCGAGAGGACAGCGTTCGCTTGATCGCCGCGGAAGTGGTGTCTATTACTCGAGCTAAGAAAACACCGGTCCTGACCATCGATCTTCCTCTGGATAAAACCGACGAAGGCCGATTACTCGCCCTGCGGGATCTCATCCTGCAATACCCCGGTCCCCAGCCACTGTATCTGAGATTCCGAAGCAATGACGGACTAGAGCTCAAGCTCAAGGCAGACAGCGGCTATTGCGTGCGCGACGCAGAAGAATTCCGACTAAAGCTGGCGGAACTGCTGGGATAGCCCGATGTTCTAGTCTCCGTTGGCTGGTGCTACTGGCTCGAAAAATGCCAGGCGGAGGGTCTTAAAGGCGGGTTGGGCTCAGGCGGTTTCCCGAGACGGAAGGATCAGACTACTTCCCTTGCAAATCATGGTTTTGAGTTTAATGTGCGGGTCCATTTTCACCTGGCTATGCCCCTGTTTAATCGTGAGATGAAGATATTCTCCGGGACGGCTCATAAGGAGTTGGCTCTGAAAATCGCTGAATCCGTTGGCGTCCCGCTGGCCGATGCCACGGTCACCTCCTTTCCGGACGGCGAATCGCGGGTCAAAATCAACGAGAATATCCGGGGGCGCGATGTCTTTATCGTTCAGCCGACCTGCCCGCCAACCAATCACAACTTAATGGAGTTGTTGATCCTGATCGATGCCGCCCGTCGGGCCAGCGCCTATCGGATCACGGCCGTAATTCCTTACTTCGGTTACGCTCGGCAAGACCGCAAAGATCAACCGCGGGTACCTATCACCGCCAAGCTGGTCGCCAATCTGCTGACTGCAGCCGGGTCAGATCGCGTCTTGACGCTTGATCTTCATGCCCAGCAGATCCAAGGATTTTTTGACATCCCGGTCGACCATCTCTACGCCGCGCCGGTGTTGATCCGGTACATCCAACAGAAGAAGATCGGTAATTTGGTGATCGTCTCGCCCGATGTCGGAGGGCTAAAACTCGCCTCGGCTTACGCGGAAGCGCTCGCTGCTACGCTGGCAATCGTTGGTAAGCGAAGGAAGAGTCCGACCGAAACCGAAGCCTTACAGGTTATTGGAGAAGTGGAAGGTAAGAACGTTCTGCTGGTCGATGACCTGACGGAAACCGCCGGGACCCTCACGAGCGCGGCGGCAATTCTAAAAAAACAGGGGGCCAAAGATATCTATGCCGGCGTTTCTCATGCGGTATTTACCGAAATTGCTCACAAACGTCTGATGAATTCCGAAATTTTGGAGCTAATTACAACCAACAGTACGCCCGTTCGACTCCATCCCGATTGCCGGATTACGGTGCTCTCCATTGCTCAACTCCTAGGCGAAGGAATCCAACGCGTCTATTCCAACGAGTCGGTAAGCTCCCTTTTCGAAATTAACGCGGTACAATGAATTAACATGGCGCAACAAGCTAAATTAACGGCGCAAAGGCGGACCCTAGTCGGGCGCAATGCGATTAAGAAAATTAAGGCCGCTGGTATGGTCCCTGGAGTCATCTATGGGTCGGCTCAGGAACCGGTAAATCTCCAGATCAATGGCCGAGAGCTACTCAACGTTCTATCCCACGCCTCCGGCGAGAATATTCTGGTCGAATTAGAAATTCTCGACAACGGCCAAAAACAGAACGCCTTGGCAATGATCCAAGAGATACAGCACCATCCCTTGGAGCGAGAGATATTGCATGTCGACTTCCATGCGGTCTCGGCCAACGAAACCGTCTCCGCGGAAGTGCCGATCGAAACTGTCGGCGAAGCAGTGGGCGTCAAAGTGCAGGGCGGATTGTTGGAACACATTTTGCGTTACCTGGAAGTGGAATGTCTGCCGGGTGACCTTCCTCAAGTTATCGAGGTTGATGTAACTAACCTTGACGTTGGTGAATCGCTCCATGTCCGCGAGCTCAAACTTCCACCCGGGGTGGAGGCAATCACGGATCCGGAACAAACTGTGGTGGCGGTCGTCGAGGCACGCGTCGAAGAAGAGGTCGCTGAACCGCTGATAACACCAACCGTTCCTGAAGTAATCACCGCAAAGAAACCGGAAGAAGGTGCTGCGCCAGCAAGCGAGTCCTGAGTTGGAATGGCTGCACTTCGGTTGGTGGCTGGTCTTGGAAATCCTGGTCCGGAGTACACCGACACGCGGCACAACATCGGATTCGTGGTCCTCGATGCCTTGGCCGAAAGCCAAGGCGTTCAGTTCTCGCCGGCGAAGAAGTGGCGGTGCGATTGGGCAAAATGGAATGATATTTTGCTGGTGAAACCAATGACGTACATGAATCGAAGTGGTGATTCGATTGGTCCCCTTGCCCAATATTTCCACATCGCGTCGGAGGAATTTTTGGCGGTGGTGGACGATGTAGCGTTACCGCTCGGAAGATTGCGGATCCGCGCAGAAGGCAGCGAAGGCGGACACAATGGACTGAGGTCGTTAGCCGCACACTTTGGATATGGTTTTCCGCGCTTACGAATAGGAGTCGGAGCGACTCCGGGCGATAAAGATCTGGTTGATCACGTACTTGGTCGCTTTGCGGCCAGTGAACGGATCAGCGTAAACCAAGCGGTCGAACGGGCGGTTGCTGCCATTCAGCAGATTGCGGCGGAAGGTGTGACCGCGGCGATGAATGTTTTCAATCGCACAGAAAACAGTTGACTACATTATGAAAAAGAGTTATGAATGTTTAATGGCGCTCGATACTCGAGGCCAAGAAGATGGGGTAAAAGAAATCGTGGAACGGTTGGAAAGTGAGTTTGTGAAGGAAGGGGCAACGATCGAGCAAATCCAAAAGATGGATAAGCGACAGCTTGCTTATACTCCGAGCAACATCGAATCCGCTTTCTACGTTAATTTCGTCTTCGAAGCCGAGCCGTCTCTCATCACGAAGTTACGGAGCAAATTCAAGCTCGATCCGATCGTCTTTTTGCAGCATTATCAGCTATTGCCGAGTAAACCGGCAGTAAAGAACCCCAAATAGTCACTCTTCTATGGCCAACCTCAACCGTGTTCTACTTATCGGAAATCTGACTCGTGACCCGGAGGTGCGGTACACGCCGAAAGGAACCGCGGTTGCGGATATTGGCATCGCCGTAAACCGGGTTTACTCGGGGGAAGATGGCGAAAAGAAGGAAGAGGTCACCTTCGTCGACGTGACGCTTTGGGGCCGGCAAGCCGAAGTTGCGCAAGAATATCTCAAGAAAGGGCGACAGGTCTTCATCGAAGGCCGGCTTCAGCTGGATACTTGGGACGACAAACAGACCGGTCAAAAGCGTTCTCGTTTGCGCGTAGTGGCCGAAAATATGCAGATGCTAGGCAGCCGAGGCGATAGCGAAGCCGGTTCAACTGCCCCGGGCACTCAAAGGCGGACAACGCCTCCCCCACCCCAACGACAGACTCCCAAAGATCCCGACTTGGACGCTGAGCCGGATGATATTCCGTTCTAAGAAGTTGCGAAGACGGAATCCGTAAACATCGGGACGGCCTAATCTAGGCTGCCGTCGCCGGCAATGTCCGCAGGTAGCCGCGAGCCCAGCTACACCCTACTGCCGCGGCCGTCCAATTCGGCAAAAAACCGCGCACATTCCGTGAGATCCTTTGCGATTGCGTCTGGCTCGATACCCCACGGATCAAATAACTGATCCGAATTACGCTGCACCCAGATAGCGCGTAGTCCCGCCGATTTTGCTCCGATTACATCCCAGGCATTACTGGAGATCAACCATACACTTTTGGCATCGGCAGCAACCGATCTCGTAAGGTAAGCGTAGACCGCCGGACTCGGTTTGAAGGTGCGGAGTTCGTCGACGCTGATGATTTGCGAAAAATAGCCGGCCAGCTGAGCCGCAGATAAGATTTCATTTACTGTCTTAGTCGTTCCGTTTGAAAACGCCACCAGCAATTGTTGATTCTCACGCAGTTGCGCTAAAGCCCGAGTCGCCTCCGGAAATGCAGGCAATCGCTGTTGAGATTCCAACAATGCCTTTTTTTGTTCTGACGCTAGCCGGGTTCGCATTTCCGTATCGACAAAATCAAGCGCCTGCCGGCTGCACTCGCCGAAATCAACATAATACTGCATCAGACCCCGTCGAAAAGCGTAATCCACAGTTTTCTCTCGCCAGCGCGCTATGAATGCTGAGCTCTGTCCATGGAGAAACGGTTCAGCAGTTTTCTCGTTTCCGTGCACGTCAACCAGTGTTCCGTAAACATCGAACGCCAATACACGCATGCGCCAAAATGCTCCGGCTTAAAAACATTTCCAAAACTCTGCGTCTCTCCTCTCGGCAGACAGATTTGCCCGAATGATCCTGTTTTATGGAACTCCTTGCTCTCGAGCTCAATGCCATCTTAGTCATCAGAGCGCAACGAAATTACCAATAAAGGCATTGCGATGTCGGTGATCGCTTCTAATTTTTTCAAGACTCAGTAAAAGCGCTCTGATTTCTGTATTTTTCTTGAGCAAAGAGAATCTCCATCGCGACAAGACGGAAGACAAACTTTCGCCGCCATGATCTGAGATCCGCTTGCCAAGAGTCCTTTTTGCAGCGAAACATGTTTTCCAAGTTCCCCGCCATTTCAGACAATGGTCTGAAACGCCATAATTTTCCCAAAAAACTATTGCCGCTCCCACGGATCTTTTGCTGCTCTTATGTCCACGCCAGTCTACCGCATCCTGATGTCATCGCGAGATGACGCTCGGTCCGAATGCGAGCGAGCAGGTGAAATAGTAAGACGGGTTGGTGAAGACTATCTCGAAGAGGTCACTCTTGAACTTGTCTTCCACCGCAATCACAGAGGCGCCGCCGATAGTTTCTCCGTCGAGAATCATCAAGCGTTCGATTTGGTGATATGTCTGATTGACGAAAAGTGTAGCGGTAATGACGCAGGCTCCGAAGCGAGCCTGCCCACAAACGCAAATTCTGATGGTATTGCGACTGCGCATACCACGCAGATCGGTCGCATCCCTGACTTTCTGCTATTTACAAAGGAGTCCGAAATTATTGGCGAAACGCCGGCCGCCGGGTCTGAGGAGAATAATTCCGGGTGGAACGCACTCGAACGTTTTTTGCACGACTGGAAGAAATACGGCGTCAATCGTCAAAGCGACTTTACTACCAGCATCAATCGCTATCGCGGTACCGAAGAATTTGAAAAAATCTTCGAACGAGTGTTGCGCCAAAAATGCTGTCAACGCTCCGTGCAACCAACGATCGACTATGTCTTCCCGCGAGGAGAAGCGTTGACGCAGACGGAACACTTCTTTCAACGCTTCGGCGAAGCACTGAGCATGGAGGTCCGCTCTTATGTCTATGACTGGATTTGGCAGATTCGAATTCAAGGCAGAAAAGAGCGTCGGTTTGTCGCAAAAACCGTCTTTACAATCAGTGGTGCGCTGGTCGCAGCAATCGTTTTTGGTTCCATCAGCTTTCATCGCTACCATCATTTTGAAGATTCGCGTCGGGTGGCAATCGCCCAAAAGGGTGAAGCTCAACGGGTAATGCGGCAAGCCGTGGATGCTCGGTACCGTGCTGAATCGATGATTCACACGATCGTCGCAGATATTGGAGATAGCCTTAACCCGGTTCGCCGAATGGATCTGCTCGACGGCGCGCTTCGAGGGATCGAGTCGTACAACCAAACAACCGGAGGCAATCCGCATGATCAACCGATTTCGGTATTACGCGTCGCCGCTTTGGATGATCAGGCTGATCTGCTTCGGGATGAGGGAAAACTCGAGGAAGCCCTCACATCGAGACGAGAAGCATGCGAAATTATTCGCCGATTCATCAAAGAAAATCAGGAGCACAGCCGCTGGTCCGATCATTTGGCCCACGAACTGCGCACGATTGGAGACATCCAGGTCTCCCTTAAGAGCGTAGATCCGGCAATTTCGTCGTACAAGAGTGCTGCCGACCAACTTCAAGAACTGGTCGATCAAGATTCTGAGAATCTACCGTGGAAAGATCGACTGGCGTCGGCCTTGCACAAGCTTGGGGCGATCTATTTTAACGAAAAGGAGTGGTCGAAAGCCATCGGATCCTATCAACGAGAGCGTAAGGTTTTGCAGACTTTGGCGGAGAAACAGTCAAACGATTCTGCCCGTTGGCTTCTGTTATCCGATGTTTTTAACCGGCTAGGCGAACTCTACGTAAACGTAGGCGCTCCAGAGCAAGCGACCACCTCATACAAAGGTGCGCTGGACGTCGCCAGAAAACTGGCCAATCTAAACCCCGGAAACGTCCAACTGCGCCGAAATTTGTTAGCCTGTCTGGAGCGAACCGGTTACGCTCTGGAAGTCGAAGGCAAACTGCCGGAAGCGCTGGATTTTTACAATGAGCAGTTGGACAGCGTACAACAATTGCTCAACGAAGATCTGGCGAACAAGGAGTTGCGCCGGGACGTCGCGATTAGCCTCGACCACATCGGCGGTGTCTTGCGCGCCGAAGGACGTCCGCAAGCAGCATTGAAGTACTATCAGCAATCTCTGGATATCACTCAGCTAATGACCGATGAAGAGCCGTCCAATCGTACCCGGCAACGTGATCTTGCGCTTGGACTCGTCAATCTGGGGAGTGTCCAGGCCGACCTTGATCACGCGGAAGAGGCGCTGAAGAGTTCTGAGCGCGGCCATACCGTCTTCCAGAAGCTATGCGACGATGAACCTGATAACTCGGGTTATCAAAGTGATTTAGCAGTCTGCCTAGGCCGCTTGGGAGATCTTCTGAAGGCGGACGGGCAACTCGATAAGGCTCTCCAATATTACGCCGACTCGCTTCAGATCTGTCAAAAGCTGACGCAATCGGATCAGACCAACATTATGTGGTGTCAGGACTTTGCGCTGGCGCTGCAACGCGTGGGCGAAACCTTAATTGTTCTGGAGAAGCCGGAAGATGGACTCAGGGATTACCAACGAAGCTGCGAAATCTTCGAACGTTTGCTGGAGTCCAATCGAGCTAATCCTGCTTGGCAAGAGTTCCTGGCCAATGGATACTTGCAGTCTGCAAAAATTCTCCAACGTCAAGATAAGGATGCTCGAGTCGCACCTAATCTGGTCCGTTGCCTAGAAATGCTGCGGGAGTTGCAAGGTTCGGAGCAATTGGATGACTTCGGTGTTTCTCTTCTCGGAGAGACCGAGCAGATCCTGGCGAGGCAGTGAGGCATTTTGGCAGGGCAAAAGCCTGATCTGGCTGGGGCCCGCGCACGAGCGGTACGGTAAAGCATTGGAAGCTCGTCGTGCGCGCGAGCCCATAGCACGAATGGCTCAAACCCGGCACATGGGATGCATAACGAAAGGGCGCAGCTACCCAATGCGCCGAGTTTTTCCCCCGACCATTACGTTCCCTCAGGAGATCCGCTCAATAGGTCACAATTCGAGGAAGCTTCTGAGCAACATCTACCCAGCGGCCAACCGTGCCAGCACCTGGAACCAAGTGTACTTGATGTTTTTTGTCGTTGTTCGCTTTAAGTGCTGCGTGCAGATGATCCGGTCTACGCTGAGCAAGTTCGAGAACGGAATCAACACCCGATGACTGTAGCAGTTCCGCATACTGCCGGCCGATTCCTTTCACTCGAAATAGATCTGCTTGATTGACCCACTTTAAAATGTGGTGCTCAGAGAACCCTGTCTTCTTTGCCAGTTCCTGGCGGTGCTTCGGACTCGATCCAGCCTGCAACAACTGTTCTGCAGTTTTGATTCCTTCGGCTTCTAACTTCTTGGTGTGAGAGACTCCAATACCTTCTATTTTATTGATATGGCTCATGTTCCGGGATTTGCGCTGAGTATGACAAACTCAAGAAGTATCTGCCAACACGTTTGTTGCCAGTGTCGGAAAATTATGGCTGTTCTCGCGACTCCACCATCTATTGTCGACAAGGCGCGGCGTATGGTTAGCTTTACCCCTCGGAATGAAGATTAAACGCGCCCTCCTGTCGGTCTCGAATAAGTCCGGACTTGTTCCCTTTGCTCAACGCTTGAGCAAAATGGGCGTGGAAATCATATCGACTGGCGGAACGGCAGCCCTCTTAAAAAGGGAAAGAGTTGCTCACATGGAAATGGAACAGTTTACCGGGTTCCCGGAAATCCTTGGTGGCCGGGTGAAGACACTTCATCCGAAGGTGCATGGAGGATTGTTGTTCGTTCGGAGTGACCCGGATCATCAACAGCAGGTCGAGACGAATCAGATCGAGCCGATTGATCTAGTGGTTGTTAACCTCTATCCGTTTGAGGCGACCATTAATAAGCCGGAAGTAAAGCTCGAAGAAGCAATCGAACAGATCGATATAGGCGGTCCATCAATGCTCCGCAGCGCGGCCAAGAATTATCGATTTGTGACGGTCGTGACAGATCCCGCCGACTACGATCAAGTCTTAGCAGAACTCGATCTACACAATGGCGAAACGACACTCGCTTTGCGCGAACAGTTGGCCATCAAAGTTTTTCTGACAACCTCCAGATACGATAGCGTGATCGCGGGCTATCTGAACCGCGAGCAGGCGACATTGGGATCTTACGCGGTATCGCTACCTCTGGAGATGCGGCTACGTTACGGGGAAAATCCGCATCAGAGTGCCTCACTTTACGGCCGTTTTGGCGACTACTTTCAGAAGCTGCACGGGAAAGAACTTTCTTATAACAATATTATCGATATCGATGCTGCCGCCGGCCTCATCCGTGAATTCGTCGAGCCGACGGTTGCCATCCTCAAGCACACCAATCCATGTGGGGTGGGATCTGATCAAGATCTCCGAGAAGCATGGTTAAAGGCTTTTGCGACTGATAAACAGGCACCGTTTGGCGGCATCATTGCCTGCAATCGTCCACTGACCGAGGCATTGGCCCGTGCGATTTCCGAAATATTTAGTGAAGTGATTATCGCGCCGGAGTTTGAACCCGAAGCGCGCGCTTTGCTGCAGAAGAAAAAGAATCTTCGCCTCATTAAAATGTCCGATTGGTTCAACTCAACTCGATCAGAACCGGATGTGCGCTCGGTGATCGGTGGGATGCTTGTGCAAGAAAAGGATTGGGGAGAATTGCAAGATCCAGAGCGGCGGGTTGTTTCGCAACGGCCACCGACGGCCGATGAAATGAAGGCGATGTTGTTCGGCTGGAAAATTGTTCGACACGTGAAATCCAACGCCATCGTTTATGCTGCCAAAGATCGCACCCTCGGTATCGGCGCGGGTCAAATGGCGCGGGTCGACTCCTCGCGGATTGCGATCTGGAAAGCGGGAGAAGCGGGCCTCTCTTTGAAGGGCAGTGCGGTCGCAAGTGACGCGTTTTTTCCATTTGCGGATGGGTTGATCGCCGCCGCAGAGGCAGGGGCAACTGCGGTCATTCAGCCAGGAGGTTCGGTGCGCGACAATGAAGTCATTCAGGCGGCCAGCGATCGTCAGATGACAATGGTCTTTACCGGCATCAGACACTTCCGACACTAGTGGCCTGTATCCATTATAGCCCAAGCGCGGCCGGGGGGTTGAGCCGGTGCAGTTCCATTGGCCGCCATGCTCCTCAGTTACACCGGGCAGCCGCATTTTCTAAGGTCTAAGGTTTATGCTGAAATTAGGTGTAAATATTGATCACATCGCAACACTGCGCCAAGCGCGTTACGTGGGAATGAGCGACTCTCCTAACTGTGAGCCCGATCTCATCGCGGCCGCATCCATTTGCGAACGCGGTGGCGCGCGCGGTATTACTGTTCATCTCCGAGCCGATCGGCGGCACATTCAAGACCAAGATGTCTTTCGGCTCCGGGCCAGCTTGGTTACTAAACTGAATTTTGAGATGGGAAATACGCCCGAAATTATTGACACGGCAATTCGCGTCTTGCCGGATGACGTTTGCCTTGTCCCGGAAAATCGGCAGGAAGTAACAACCGAAGGCGGGCTCGATGTCGTGCGAAACGCGAAATCTCTCAGAAAGACCGTCCAACGCCTTCAGGCCGCTGGCATCCGCGTGAGCATGTTCATCGAGCCTAAGGCCGAACAGATCGAGGCATCGGCTGATCTAGGAGCTCAGGTCGTGGAGCTGCATACTGGAGCGTACTCCAACGCACTGGACGATTTCCGCACCGACGAACTACATCGACTCGAGGCGGCGGCACGCCTGGCAGAGGAAAAAGGACTGATTATAAATGCCGGACATGGGATCAACTACGAAAACGTACATCCACTGCTCTCGATTCCTGGTTGGAATGAGTTTAACATTGGCCATTCCATAGTTTCGCGTGCGATCTTCATCGGTTTAGAAAACGCGGTTCGTGAAATGGTGCAGAAACTAGTTTCCGGAAAGCAGTGACAGTATTTGGCATTGGGATCGACGTGGTTGAGAACGCACGGATCGCCGATCTGATCCGGGGTCACGGCCAACGTTTCTTGGATCGCGTCTATCAGCCAGGCGAAATCGAATATTGTCAATCGATGCGAGATCCAGCACCCCATTTTGCCGCCCGATTTGCGGCCAAAGAAGCTATTACGAAGGCCTTCGGAACCGGATTTGCCCAGCGAATCAGTTGGCGCGATATCGAGGTCCGCAGAAAGGCGAGCGGTGAACCATTTGTTGTGCTCCACGCTGGCGCGGCCGAGTTAGCTAAAAGACTCAACATCGAGACTGTCTTAGTTAGCCTTAGCCATTCACAGGCATACGCCGTCGCCAATGCGCTGCTGCTAAAGAGTGCGAACTAACCGGCAATCCCGCCCAGAGCATCTTTTCCACCCCATGCCATCGGATTACAAAGTTAGAATCGAAGTGTTCGAAGGACCGCTGGATCTCCTTCTTTATCTGATCAAAAAGGAAGAGGTCGATATTTACGCGGTTTCAATCGAACGGATCACCGGTCAATACTTGGAATATCTCGATACCTTCCGAATGCTGGATCTTGAGATTGCGGGCGAGTTCGTCGTAATGGCCGCCACGCTCATCTATATCAAAAGCCGCAGTTTACTTCCCGTGCATCAACAGCCACCGGAAGCTGATACAGAAGAGGAAGATCCCAGATGGGATCTGATCCGGCAGCTCATTGAATATAAGAAATTCAAGGATGCCGCTTTTCAGCTTCATCAAAGAGAACTGCTGCAGGAAGGAGTCATTCCGCGGATTCCAGAAAAACCTGAATTCGATGAACGAGAAACGCTTCTCCAGAGCGAAGTCGGTATTTTCGATTTAATCAGTGCGTTTCAGAAAGTGCTAAAAAAGCTCGAAGATCGTCGCGAAGATCTCCGTGAGATTTTTGAGGAAAATTTCACCGTTTCCGACAAGATCGACTTTATCATCCGCACTACTAGCGCGAACCAGCGAATCGCGTTTTCAGAATTGTTCGCTTCGGCGGCAGGCCGAACCGAAATCGTTGTCACTTTTCTTGCACTGCTTGAGCTGATCCGCTTGAAGCAATTACGGGTCACGCAGGAGGCACCATTTTCTGAAATCGATATCGAACGAATAAGCGTCTGAGTTGCCGTTAAATGGAGGAGCTGTCCAGAGATTAATGACAAATTTGTCATCGCAGCTCCGGCCTGATTGTCATGATTGCCGTTGAGTTTTGGCTCTGTTGCAGCCGCTTAGGAACCGTGAGAATCTTGCTACTGTTGTTTTTTTTGTTTTTCAATGGGTGTATAGGGTATCAGACCTACCACGCAGTGCCGCTTTCTAGCTTGGGAAGAGAAGGGAAGCTGCGCGCACGAAGCCTGAACGCGCTCGAAGTCGATGTCGCCCAGCTTCACCATCCGCTGTTACCACCGATCACCTTGAGTTCCAAGCGCGGTATCGGTCCTGATCAAGCGGCAGTTTTATCCGTCTTGCTTAGCCCCAAACTCGTGGCGGAACGTGATCGCCGAGGCTTAGCTCAGGCGCAACTCGTACAGGCCGGTGTTCTGCCGAATCCGTCGATTGGCGTAACGCGCGAATTTGTTACCGGCGGCTTTACCACCGGTGCGTTTGATCCCTACGGATTTAATGCCAGCTGGGACGTTTCTTCTCTGGTCAGTCACGGAGCGAAGGTGAAAGCCGCTCGGACAAATGTTGATGCGGTTAGTCTCGACGTTGCTTGGACCGAGTGGCAAACGGCGGAAGGCGCCAAGCTTGCGTTTTACCGTGTCGTGGCCCTGGAAACTCAGCTCATTCGGGCCAAGCAAATCGACGCCGATCAACAGGCTACCGTAACCGCACTGCATGCGGCCGCAGACCGTCACGAAAAGAATGTGGTCGATTTGGCTGCTGCTCAGGCTGCTCGACAAGACTCCCTGACTGCCGTTCTTGCTTTACAGCAAGAATTGGATCAGAGGCGGTTGGCGCTAAAAAGAGCGATTGGATTTTTGCCTCAAGCTCAGCTGTCAATTCGGTATAATTTCGCTCTCCCTTCTTCCGTCTCACCACCTTCAGAAAAAGAATTAATTGCGAACCTCGAAAATCAACGACTGGATTTAGTCGGACTTCGGGCGGGTTACCAAAGCCAAGAGGAGACCGTCCGCGCCGCGATCCTGGCTCAATTTCCCAAAGTGGCACTCGGGTTCACCCATGCCAGCGACAACTCAAATATCCATACCACCGGATTTGGTATTACGTTCGATTTGCCCCTCTTTGATCGTAACCAAGGAGCGATCGCTACCGAAAAAGCAACGCGTCTGAAGCTTTACGACGAATATGCCAATCGCGTATTCGAAGCGCGTTCCGATATTGCTTCCGCCTTAACGGACATCCGATCGCTAAATCAGCAGATTACGGTTGCGCAAGCGGCCCTGCCGGTCTTCGAGCGCCTCGTCGATACTGCAAAAACTGCTGCAGAAGAGGGTGCTGCCGACGTACTCGGGTACTTTCAGGCCCGGATTAGCTTGAACCAGAGAAGTCTGCAAATCCTCAAATTGAAGCAAACACTCATCGAAGCCAAAAGCGCGCTGGAACTTGCCTCCGGCAGGTATCTGCCGGCCGAAAACTAAGCGGGAATAGTAACTATGACAAAGAAGTCATTCGTAATTCTAGTTCTCGTCTTGGTAACCGGCGGGATCGTCGGCTATTCCTTGAGCAAAAACACCGCAAAGAACGCTTCGGGATCAGGAGAAGCTACGGGAACGGCAGCTGAGGAGTCCAAGCCAGTTGCTCAGGTTGAGACTGCTGCGATCGAACACAAATCAATTTCTCAGATTCTCACCGCGTATGGAGGAGTAGTCGCTGCTCCCGGCAAAACTCATTTCATGGCAGTCTCTTTTGAAAGCCGGGTCAAACATGTTCTGGTCAGTCCGGGTCAAATCGTAAACAAAGGAGATGCTTTGCTGGAGCTTGAGGGAACCGCCGCAAGTCTCCTACAGCTGCAACAGGCAGAAAGCACCGACGAAGAAGCGCACAAGGAGCTGGAACAAACCAAGAGACGTTTTGACATGAAATTGGCTACCAATCAGGAACTCAACCAGGCACAGAAAGCTGCCGCAGACGCAGATTTGCTGCTGAACAGTCTTCGTCAGCAGGGGGTTGGTTCCGCAGGTAAGATTCACTCCGATACCGGTGGAGTCGTTGCCAAGGTGGATGTCGAGGATGGACAAGTTGCCGCTAGCGGAACTCCGCTCATTGAGATCGTCGCAAGCGAAGATATCGAAGCGAAACTGGGCGCAGAACCGGAAGATGTCAGGAAAATTGCGCCGGGCCAAAAAGTCGGTATTTCCCTGGTGAACGATCCGGGATCCCCGGCCATCGAAGGAACGGTCCGTCTCGTAACTCAGCGCGTTAATCCGACTGATCGCCTGGTTGACGTGTTCGTGTCTCTATCGCCGGGAACTCGGCTGCTGCTGGCGGCCTATGTTCGTGGCGAGATTGCCATCGCTTCTCGCGAAACGTTGGTTGTGCCTCGCGAAGCTGTTCTACCCAATGAGTCCGATTTTACACTCTACTTGGTGCACGACGATCGAGCGGTCGAAAAGAGGGTCAAGCTCGGGTTAGAAACTGCCTCGGAAGTCGAGGTCATCGATTCCAGTCTTAAAGAAGGAGATCGCGTCGTTACCGTCGGAAATCGCGAGCTCAGCGACGGGATGGAGATCAAGGAATCAAAATGAATTTTACCGATTGGACCTTCCGCCATCCTCGTTTCCTGCTATCGCTGCTTGCCGGATTGGCGATAGCGGGGGCCACTTGTGCTATTTGGTTGCCGGTCGCACTTTTCCCTCAGGTCAGTTTTCCTCGAATTCGCATCAATTTGGATGCGGGGGACCGCCCGGCTGAGCGGATGGCCATCGAAGTAACCACTCCGGTGGAAAATTCGGTTCGTTCGATTCCCGGCGTCCGAACACTGCGATCCACGACAAGTCGAGGAAGCGCGGAGATCTCGGTAAATTTCGATTGGGGCGAAGATATGATCACCGCTCTGCTCCAGGTAGAATCGCAGGTGAATAAAGTATTACCGACGCTCCCGACCGGAACGACCTTCAATGTAATTCGAATGGATCCAACCGTATTCCCGGTAATTGCCTACAGCATTACTTCGGATAGCCATTCACTCACCGAACTACGCGATTTGGCCCAATACACCCTTCGTCCTGCTCTAACGACGGTGCCAGGCGTATCTCAGGTCGGAGTGCAAGGCGGGAAGGTAGAGGAATACGAAGTCGTTGTTAATCTTCCCAAGCTCCAGTCTTTTGGCTTGAGTTTCAACGATGTGGCCAATGCACTGACTGCTGCCAATGTGCTCGTGGCCACCGGTCGAGTCGAACAATACGGAAAACTTTATCTGGTTATATCAGATACGCGGTTTCAGACCTTTACCGATATCAGCAAGACGATTCTCAAGTCCGGCCCGGACGGAACGGTTTTGCTGACCGACGTAGCCACCATCCAATCTTCCAACGAGCCGCAATGGATCCGGGTCACTGCCGACGGTCATGATGCTGTCCTCTTTCAGGTTTATCAACAACCCGGGGGCAACACGGTTCAGATCGCCGAAGGAATCAAATCCAAATTACGAAACTTACAAAAGCAAGTCCCGAACGGAGTGCGAATTGCTAGCTGGTACGATCAAAGTAATTTGATTCTCGGCGCCACCAATAGCGCAAGGGATTGCGTGTTTATCGGAGTCGGTCTGGCTGCTTGTGTTCTATTTTTGTTTCTTCGAGACTGGAAGATAACTCTCTTCGCCGCGATTGCCGTACCGTCCGTCCTATCAGCAACCGTGCTTCTTCTCTACGTCTTCAAAATGAGTTTTAATATCATGACGCTGGGCGGACTAGCTGCAGCTGTTGGACTCATCATCGACGACACCATTGTGATGGCCGAGCACATTGTGCGGCGGGTTCGCGAACAGCGAAGTGGTGCTCCCAGGCAAGCGGTTGTGACGGCGGCAGCTGAATTTACTCGACCACTGGCCGGTTCCTCGGCCGCCACCATTATCATATTCGCGCCCCTGGCGTTCCTGTCCGGAGTAACCGGAGCCTTTTTCCAGGCGCTATCACTGACGATGGCGGCAAGCCTGGTCATCTCATTCTTCGTTGCTTGGATCGCGCTGCCGATTATTTCGACTCGTCTACTCACCACGCGTGACGCAGATCTTAATGACGGTGGCAAGCTAACTCGGAGCATTCATCGAGTATACCAAAGCTGGATGGGTTCCCTGTTGCGAACGCCCATTTTGATTGTCTTTGTCCTGGTGCCGCTAGTCATCGCTGGATATTACGCTTTCTCCAACGTCCAGTCAGGCTTCATGCCAGTGATGGATGAAGGAGGATTCATTATCGACTATCGCGCTCCGCCGGGAACATCGCTGACCGAGACGGATCGCCTCATGCGCCAAGTCGAGGCAATCATTCAGAAGATTCCCGAGGTCCAGACCTATTCGCGACGTACCGGGCTTGGGCTAGGAGGCGACCTGAACGAAGCTAATCAGGGCGATTTCTTCGTGCGGCTAAAATCTGGTCCCAGGCGAGGTATTGAACAGATCATGGACGATCTGCGTTCGCGGGTGGAACACAGCGTACCCGGGGTGCAGATTGAAACCGCACAATTGATGGAAGACCTGATCGGCGATCTCACGAGCGTACCACAGCCGGTCGAAGTCAAATTATTCTCCGATGACGAGGGGCTTTTGCAGAAATTGGCGCCTCAGGTCGCCGAAGCGATCAGCTCCGTGCCAGGGATCGTCGAAGTGAAAAATGGAATCACGCCGGCGGGCGATGCTCTCGAGGTCCGCGTCGATCGAGTGAAAGCCGCATTGGAGGGGGTTGATGCGGATTCCATAACCAAGATATTGGATGGTTATCTATCTGGTACGATAACCACAAAAATACTGCGTGGCCCGAAACTAGTCTCCGTTCGCCTTTGGACACCAAAGAATGATCGAGCAACCGATCGAGATTTAGGGAATTTACTTTTGCCGGCTCCAGACGGCCATCTGTTTCCACTTCGAAGAGTAGCTACGTTCGAAACGTTCTCCGGCCAACCGCAAATCACGCGGGAGGATTCCCGCCGAATGATCGCGGTGACCGCACGAATCAGTGGGCGCGATCTCGGTTCCACCGTGCACGACGTGCAGCGGGTGCTTGATAAACCTGGCCTGCTGCCGGCTAACGTGCCTTACACGCTGGGAGGCTTATACGAACAACAACAGATCGCTTTCCAGGGACTAACCGTCATCTTGATCGCGGCGATTGTTCTGGTCCTTTTGCTGCTGTTGTTCCTCTACGAGAACTACAGCGTAGCAATCGCGATGCTGGTCACAACCTTATTGGCAGTCGCTGGCGTTTACATCGGCCTCTGGGCAACCGGCACCGAAATCAATATTACCTCGCGAATGGGCATGACGATGATCGTAGGCATCGTTACTGAAGTCGCGATTTTTTATTATTCGGAGTTTCAGGAGATTGGGGAAAGGGATAATCGGTTTATCATCGCGGGCATTAACCGAATGCGTCCGATCACAATGACCACATTTGCCGCGATTCTTGCTCTGCTCCCGTTGGCCTTGGGTATTGGCGAAGGATCTGCCATGCTCAAGCCGCTGGCGATCGCGATTATCTCAGGGCTGGTATTTCAGCTTCCTTTAGTGCTCATCGTTTTCCCGTGCCTTCTTGCGCTCGGCCGGCGCAATCCGAAAGGGAAACAATGGAAAGCCCAGCCCGATCGGGTCCCGGTAACGGCCGGCTAGCAATGGCTCCGAATCGGACGTTACGAAAACCATTCAGCGATCCAAATGAGAATCTTAGTAGTAGAGGATGAAAAGAAGATTGCCCGCTTCGTTCAGAGAGGGCTAAAGGAGTGTGGCTTTGTGGTCGACGTTTTGTACCGCGGTGACGAAGCTTTGGATGTCATTCTCACTCACCATTTCGATGCGGTCGTACTGGATATCATGCTGCCCGGTCAAGACGGTCTTCGCGTTCTCCGAGCGCTTCGCGAAAACTCGAATTTTGTTCCGGTTTTGCTGTTGACCGCCAGAGGGGACGTTGCGGAGAAGGTGGAAGGTTTGGATCTTGGAGCCGACGATTATCTGGCGAAACCATTTTCTATCGAGGAAGTCGCGGCTCGGCTCCGTGCACTCGCACGCCGGAGAGCAGGTGAACAGTTTACGCGTTATCGAGTGAGCAACCTGGTACTCGATCCCGCTACCCGAGTCATTCGCCGCGGAGAACGAAAAATCGAACTAACCAGCCGAGAGTTTGCCTTACTTGAGTGTTTGATGCGATCACCGAACCGAGTTTTCACGCGCACCCAGCTCAGCCAGCAGGTCTGGGAGTATGAATTTTGTCCGGACAGCAATTTGGTTGATGTTTACGTCCAGAGGCTGCGACGGAAGATTGATGATGGCGAGCGGGCCAAACTTATCCAGACCGTCCGCGGAGCTGGATACCGAATTGGAGATGGGGTGTGAAGCGTTGGCCGCTAAGAAGCCGGTTGGCATTGTGGACCGCCGTCTTGTTGACTTTCGAGTTGGCGATTTTTGGGATCGCATCGGGTTGGTTAATTTTGCAAAACCAAACCGACGCCTTGCGCGAAATTGATGCACAACCGGTCAAGCCGAGCTCGATTCAAGATGAGACTCGAGAGCTGTTAATTAAGTTAGTTGTAGCCGACCTGACCGCACTACCATTGACGGTGCTCGTTGCTACTTTCGGTGTTTGGTGGACTACCGGTAAAGCGCTTAAACCATTGCAAGATATCGCCGACGCGGCCGAGCGAATTCACGCGAAAGCGCTGCGTACCCGCATTCCGAATCCACCGGTGCACGACGAGATTGGACGATTGGTATCTGTGCTGAACAACGCATTTGATCGCTTGGAACGCAGTTTCGCTCAGGCGACCCGGTTTTCCAGCGATGCTTCTCATGAACTAAAGACACCGTTGACTATTATGCGCGGTGAGATCGAATCCGCTTTGTCCAACGATTCGATCGATCCGCAAAACGAGAAGCTGCTCGAGGGTCTTCTGCAACAAACGCATCGTCTCTCGGCAATTGTCGAAAACTTGCTTTTGCTCTCACGGGCTGACGCCGGTGCCCTCAATCTTCGGAAAGTAGCAGTCGATTTTTCAGGACTTTGTCAGGAATTAGCTGCGGACGCCGAAATACTGGCCCTGCGGCACAAGATAATCATTTCTTCCGCGATCGAGAATGAGGTTCAAGTATTGGCCGATGAATGGTATCTGCGGAGGCTTCTGCTCAATCTTTTAGATAACGCCATCAAGTACAACCTCTATTCCGGAAGGGTCGAAATCTTCCTGGCGAAATCAGGAGATCTCGCTTCGTTCCGAATCGCCAACACCGGCCCGGAGATTTCGGAGGAACACCAAACTCGGATTTTTGAACGATTTTATCGGACAGAAGACAGTCGGGCCTCTGAGGTTGTCGGTTCCGGTTTAGGACTGAGTATTTGTCGAGAAATCGTGCTCGCGCATCAAGGCCAGATCTGGATGGAAAGAACCCGTCCAGGTTGGACAGTGTTTGTCGTCAACCTTCCTCTCGCTGTCCGACAACTCGAATTGACCGCCAATTCGACGTGATTCCTGGGGGGCATTGGCTATACCGCCTAATGGCTTAGTGATCACCAATGCCAACGGAACACAGGGAGCTCATTATTCGCGCCCATTATTGGGGCATCCGTAGTAGTAACCTACGCTCAGCAGATCGTCCGAAGCTCACAGTCCGGCGTTAAAGCGGATCGCCTTATTCGCGCGCACGAAAAGAAAGCTTTTGAACCCGCGGGGCCGTACAATGGTAGGTACGAAAACCTCGGCGCATTGGTTGGCTGCATCCTTTCGCTTGGCATCCCCATGCGTCGGGTTTGAGCCATTCGTGCGGATTTGCCCTACCGTAAACCTTTACTGCTGCACCAACGCCATCATGTCTGGCGC
>Ga0137401_10000152_pt1 | contig 23552 bp, 18 predicted proteins | sample CZOMad1_1_16fung_FD_108286 | JGI IMG/M metagenome (GOLD analysis project Ga0137401, IMG submission 108286) | Vadose zone soil fungal communities from Angelo Coast Range Reserve, California, USA - CZOMad1_1_16fungal (Illumina Assembly) | ecosystem: Environmental > Terrestrial > Soil > Vadose...
GTCGGTTTAGGCTCGGTGATGTGTTGATCGTTCAACGGCTCGGTCAACATGGTAGCGGAAGCGAGTTGGCTGGTTTCCACGCCGGGCTGGGTGCTATCGGTCGCTCCAAAGTCCAGTGCTGCCTTGAATATATCGCCCTTTAACGAATCGATGGCATACCGGCCAATTTGATCGGCTGGCACATTGATATCCATGTGCCGTCCATAAACTGTAAACTGCATTTGGTAGCCGGCCTCTTTGGCGGTCTTGCGAACGACCTCATTGTGGAAGCCATACGGAAAAGCGAAGGCGATGATTTTGACCCCAAGTTTGCTCTCCAGGGTTTCCTTGCAGCCATAAACTTCATTATGCAGCCAAGTGGTGTAATCCTGTCCCTTCGGTGCATGCCTCAGATCGTGGTGTGATACCGTGTGAGCTTCGATGTCGACACCGGCGTCCCGCATCTCTTCCAGCTGCCCCCAAGTCATCGCCTTACCGCCTGTCCCTACCCATTGCGTGTAGATAAACAGGGTGAACGGATAGCCGAATTCTTTCAGGATCGGCCACGCAACGTAATATTGGGAGTTCCATCCGTCGTCGATCGTAATGATTGCGCTCTTTGCTGGAATGGCCTTTTCGCCGTTTCGCCAAGCCTGAAGATCCTGCATTGAGACGACAGAAATGCCATTATCTTTGAGCGCCTTCATTTGGGCGCGAAAATCGTTCTGAGTGGTCACCAACTCGGCCGGCCTATCCTCGAACCGATGGTAAAGAAGCACGATGAACTTGGCCGTACGATTGGTATCGGGCGGCGGTGTCGGCGTGGCCTGAACGACCGGAGTGGGGTTGGTCGGCGCAGATGCCGTCGGACTAGGCGTAGACTGACTTAGATTACTTTCTCCCTTCTTACACCCGGCTATCAAGAGCGGTAACGCCCACAGAAACACCAATAAACAACGGCGCATACAAATCTGCCGCAGATATATCACGGCTGGGAGAATTGTGAAGCGCAGATTCGTTATCAAATGCGGAATGCGGATTGCGGATTGCGGATTGTAAGCAAAATTCGCATTGCGCATCAGCGGCTTAGTCCGATTTCTCGTTCCGCGATCCGCATTCCGCATTCCGCATTTCTTCAGTAAGCCCTAGTCGACGAAACGTCTCGTCCACATGCCTGAAATGCTGTTCGACCGAGCAAAGCTTCGCCAGTTCAGCCTCCGGTATCACTTTGGCTATTTCCGGTATCTTTCGAACCTCATGCAGAAAATCGGAGTTACTCTTCCAAGTTGCCATCGCCGCTTTTTGCACCGCTTCATAAGCCGCTTTACGTTCCATGCCGCGTCTGGTCAGCTCGAGCAAAATCGATTGGCTGAAGTAAAGCCCTTTGCTCATCGCCAAGTTCTCCTCCATCCGATCCGGATAGATCACGAGGCCCTCGACGAGCTTAGCCAACCGACCCAACATATAGTCGAGCAGCGTGCAGGAGTCCGGAAGAATGATCCGTTCCACGCTGCTATGACTGATGTCTCTCTCATGCCACAGCGCGACATTTTCGAGCGCCGCCACCGCGTTACCGCGAATGACGCGAGCCAAACCACTCAGACGTTCTCCTGTAATCGGATTGCGCTTATGCGGCATAGCCGAACTCCCTTTCTGGCCGGGACTGAAGTACTCTTCGAGTTCGCCCACTTCGGTTCTTTGCAGATGGCGGAACTCGGTCGCCCAGCGATCGATACTGGAGGCAATGAGGGCCAACGTTGCGCTGAATTCCGCATGACGATCGCGTTGAATGATTTGCGTCGACAGCTGATCCGGCTCTAACTGCAATCTTCGACAAACAATCTCTTCGACCTTCGGGTCCAAATGGGCGTGGGTTCCTACTGCGCCACTTAATTTTCCAACCCGGATAACGGATCGCGCACGTTGCAAACGAGTTTCCGCTCGGCCGAACTCGTCATACATGAGTGCCATTTTCAGACCAAAGGTGATCGGTTCCGCATGAATTCCGTGACTTCTTCCGATCATCGGGGTCATCTTGTGGGTGATGGCTTGATGGGCAGCAGCCGAGCGTACCGACCGAATTCCCGCGGCGAGCAGATCGCTCGCTTGCACCAATTGAACCGCCAAAGTGGTATCCAGAATATCAGATGAAGTCAGGCCCTGATGCATCCATCGAGCGGCCGGGCCGATTGATGTCGCCACATTTTCCAGAAAAGCGATGACGTCGTGATTCGTGCGCTTCTCAATCTCTGCGATTTCACCTATAGAAAACCTGCCCTTCGCCCGAATAGTCTCCGCATCGGATCGAGGAATTAGTCCCAGCTCGGCCATCGCTTCACAGGCCAGGGTCTCGATCTCGAGCCAAATAGAAAACTTTCGCTCTTCCGACCAGATATCCCGCATCTGCGGGCGCGAATAACGGGCGATCACGCACCTTCAGTGCGATGACAAATGACAAATAGCAAATAGCAGATTTTTGGGAGCGGACTCGCCATTGGTGACGACCCGTTTTCGACGCGAGCTACACGTCAGTCAGATTCGAAAACATGTCATCAGAACCAAAAGCACATCTGCGCGTGAAGGCGCGCTCAGCAATACCTTTGATGGTCGCAAATACCTAATTTGCTATCTGCTACTTGTCATCGCGCTGAATGCGCGCTAGCGGACTCGTGCTCTAATCTTCCGGCCATTATTCATGATACTGACTTGGCCCGAAGCAAGAAGGTCAGCGACCGTTGCGACCGTTTCTTCTTGAGTGTCGGAATATGAGCTAACTGCTAAAATCAAATCGCCGAGCGACAGCGGCCTGCTCGTTACTTTTCGCCTTTTCATCGTGATGTCCTTTCAGTGTTTCGGTGCAGGTTGCCCTAGTTCCAAAAGATTCCCCCTAGCAGCATGGCGAGCACCACATTCTTACGTCCGAACCGTTAGACCGAGAGAGGCCGGATTCCGTTTAAACTTTTCTGTTCTCCCCTCTTTTTTTCTTCTTTCACATTTAACGATTTCGGTTGCAGACGGTCCGCGCTTCGCCGAAACATTGCCGGATTCGTACCGAGCTTTTTTTGTATGCAGTGGAATCCCATTGATCTCCTTCTCCATCTGAACGATCACCTGGATCAATTGGCCCTGCAGATCGGGGGATGGTCCTATCTGTTGTTGTTCCTGATCATTTTTTGCGAGAGCGGAGTCGTCGTCACACCTTTTCTTCCGGGAGACGCTCTCCTCTTTACGGTTGGCGCTTTGACCGCTACGACCAAGCACTTTGAGCTTTATCTTGTCCTGATTCTACTCCCGATCGCTGCTTTTCTGGGTTACACTCTCAATTATTGGGTTGGCGCGGCTTTCGGAAGAAGGCTTTTCAAGCGTGATGACTCCAGAATTTTTAAGCGTAAATACCTCGAGCAAACTCATGCCTTTTATGAGCGGCATGGAGGCAAAACCATTGCGCTGGCGCGATATCTTCCGGTAATTCGTACTTTTGCCCCGTTCGTTGCGGGAATGGCAGCAATGGATTACCCGAAATTTTTCCTCTACAATCTGCTTGGGGGCATATTATGGGTTTTCAGCGTTGTCTTGATCGGGCATTTCTTTGGCGGACTTCCTTACGTCCAACACAACTTCTCGTTGGTAATCTTCGGAGTCATTGTCATCTCCATGGTTCCGCCCGGAATCGAGTTTGTCCGAGCCTGGTTAGCGGGACGTTCGGAAACGGGCAAGACGCCGACGGGCGAATAGGCTCCTTGCTCAGGCTGGAGGCAACGAAGTTCCTGACCGGGGAACACAATGTGTTGTGCTGACCGTTCGCTGTGGGTGAAGCGAAGGCTTGGGCGATAATTGCCATTCCGATCCTGGGCGTAGTCGGACTCGGCTGGTGGCTGGCCACGAGAGCTTCATCTCTGGGGACCACACTGGTGCACGCCAATGCACAACAGGTCCTTCTTCTCCAGGTCGGAAGCGAACCGTCGGGACTCGACCCCCCAACAGATCCGCGCATACCGGAATCAACAATCATCAGTTACCGTACGGTATCCAAATCTGCAGGCTCGGCATCCTGTCCAATTCATTGATCTTCAGCCAGGAATTCCGCTGCACTAACCGCACTTTGCTCCTCGCGCAAAGCGGCTCCTCAGTTCTTTACCGCTGTGTTTTCGGTGGCGCCAAGCTCATAAGCAAAGAAGGAATAGACATCGGTCAGTTGCGAGACTTTCTCGTCCAGGGAACTGCCGATTCCATGTCCAAAGGTGCTCACCCGCAGCAAGATCGGATTACCAGGCGCCGCTTCCGACTGCAATCGGGCGGCAAACTTGAAGGAATTGTGGGCAGCTACCCGGCCATCGTTGAGACCCGCGGTCAGTAATATGGCTGGGTATTTCTGTCCTTCCTTTATGTGGTGGTATGGGGAATATGCCAATAAAGCTTTGAACTGATCCGGGTCTTTGACCGTCCCGAATTCGGTGGTGTTAAACAATCCGTTCGGTTCGAGCTCGCTGCGGAGCGAGTCGTAAATTCCGACTTGCGACACTACCGCCTTCATCAGAGCCGGATGTTGGGTGATCATCGCACCCATGAGGAGTCCCCCGTTACTGCCTCCATGCATTCCAAGTCTCGATTTGGAAGTATATTTGTGCTGAATCAAATACTCGGCACAGGCCGTAAAATCGTCGAAGACGTTCTGTTTCTTGGTGAGATTGCCAGCCTTGTGCCACTCTTCGCCAAATTCGCCGCCACCTCGCAAATTGGTGTCAACATAGATGCCGCCCCGATCAAACCAGGCCCGTAGTGCCAGGCGAACTCGCGGCACCTCATTTATTCCGTATCCTCCGTACCCGTACAGGATCGTCGGGTTGTTTCCATCTAATGGTGTGCCCTTTCTCCGCAGGATGTTGAGTGGCACCTTGGTTCCGTCCTTAGAAACCGCAAATTCCCTAGTGACTTCGATATCGGCGAAACTCACTGGAGCAGGATGGCTGAGCGAAGTTTGCGTGAATTGATTACTTTGCGGGTCGAATTGAAACCAACGCGGCGTTTCGGTGTAGCTCTGGAGCTCGACTAAAACCGGACTCGATCCCTCGGTCGCCACTTCGACGATGCTGGAAACCGGGGGAATTGGCGCGGTCATCGCTTCACCTCCGTTCAAGCCATACACCTGCAAAGCCGAGGGGCCGCCCATCAATGTGTGCACCAGCAGACGCTCAGATGTGAGCGCCAGACCCTCTATCACTCCATTCCCTTGTGGCACGATCACCGAGGGTTCCGCCGCGCCAATACTGTTCAAATCATATTTGACTACCTTTCCTCGAGGAGCGTCAGCCAGTGAAATAGCATAAAAGAATCCTCCAGTACCAAGCTTGCCTGTCTTGATTCGATCCTCGAACCGCGTCAGCTGTTTCCAGGTTTTGTCCGGGCCGAAAACGAAATGTTCAAAGTCGCCCCCATCGCCGTTTTGGACGGTCGCGACGACCCAATCGGAGTCGGAAATCGATTGTAATGCAACTTCAGCAATCTTCGGAAAATCTTTGCCGATCGAATAGGCATCCTCTGACTCGCTCGTGCCAAGTCGATGAAAATAGACCTGCTGATAAAAGTGTAGATCAGACGCCGGTCGCTCCCCCTCCCGAGGGAAACGGGTGTAGAAAATTCCGGCACTGTCCTTGGTCCAGGCCGCACTACCGCCCGCCGTGGGGAACTGCACGTGCTTAAGCACCTCGGGACTCTGCTTTCCATCCGCTACCGAAAAGAAATAGAGATCTCCGTCCTCACTGCCTTTCTTCGAAAGCGAAACTGCGACCGATTTGCCATCCGGCGAGGGAACAAACCAATCGATCGCCGTCGTGCCCGCTGAATCGATTATATTCGGATCACAAACCGGCCGCTCCGATTCGGGCCGATCAGCAGCCTCAAGGATCACCAAAAACTGTTGCTGCTTTTTGGGGTCGAATTTGAGAGCAAAGATTTTGCCGGCTATGAGTTGGATATCACCGTAAGAGATCGGCTGTATCGAGGTAAGCTTCTTCATCTCTTCCGCAATCGCGCTGCGACCAGGCAACGCCGCCAGGAATTTTTCGCTGCGCTGATTCTGTTGCTCGGCCCACGTCTTCACCTCCGAACTCTTTAAGTCTTCCAGCCAACGGTAATTATCTTGGACGGTGACGTCGTAATAACTATCTTTGACCGGCTGTTTTTTTGTTTCCGGAGCCGGTTCCAATTTGGGAGATTCCGCAAATGCCCATTGCGATCCGATCAGGCCAAGGCCAGCTAGTAACGAAATTTTCGTGTGTTTCATTGGATTAAAAGGGATACGATGCAAGATGGCCAAAGTTTCACCTTTCCTGCACGCTGCGGCTGCGAGCAAATTTTTTCTGCGGAGCGATTTTTTCGATAACGGAGTGACCGGTACATCCGTCTGAAACTGAGTAACATGGAGTGCCGCAGGAGCACTGACTGGGGATTACCCGAGGAACCGTGGACGTGTTGAATCCGCTCACCGCCGGAAATTGGAATTACGACGCGGCAGCGCATCTCGCTCTGCGAGCGAGCTTCGGCGAACCTCCTGCCGAGCTCGAAAAGTGGGTTAGCCAAGGACTCGATTCCACGCTGGAACATCTCCTGTACACGCCGCCGCCCGCTGCGACAGCTCCAGATTGGGCCTATCCGACCAGAGATGAAGATCTTCTTCCACGCATTCGCAACGCAGAGACGACGGTGGTTTGCCAGTCGGCAAAATTCTCACCGCAGATGATCGCCGCGACTCGCAGCGCGCTCTTCAGAAATTATGTCAATGCATCTTTCAGACCAATCCAAAACGGGAGTTCGTGGAGAAATTCGTTCAGATCGCTAACTCGAAGCCGCACCCACTGGATGATCACGCGATTCGTGATTTGGCAATTCTCATGATGAGCACTCCGAACTATCAGATTTGCTAGTTGCAACAAACGTCAGCGAAGGTCAGCGCGTTCGTTGACGTTCGTTGACGTTCGTTGTTGTTCACTGTTGTTCATTGTAAAGAAATGGGAGATTTCTTCCCATTCGACCGCGGTTTGCCGGCCCTGATCAAATTCTTGGATCATCCAATCATAGGCTCGCCTGACCCCTGGATCGGCTTTGGTAAAATGGCCCTTCAAATGTTGATGGGCCGCAAAAATGAGCCCGGCCAGACCAGAATCCTTGGTCAGCGAAACCTCCAGGGGTCGACCAATCAGCCGAGGTACATCAAACGGTGCGTACATCCAGAACTTATTGAGCCCATCAGCGTGAATCCCGGCTCGGGTCCGGTGCGCATCACGCCCATAAAGCGGAGCCTTTTCGGCGACGGGCTGGCCGAGCCTCGCGTACGTTTCAGCTAGCTCGTTCAAGGCGGTAAAATCTGGCAGTTGCTTCACCAAGAACCCCATACCGATCAAATGCATGAGCACCAACTCCAATGGCGCGTTACCGGTTCTCTCACCTTTACCCAAACAAGTTCCATTGATCACTCCGCATCCATTTCGTATCGCTGCCAGGCAATTCGCAGTGATTAAACCGGTATCATTGTGCGGATGAAACTCAAGATCAGCGGGCGGCAAACCGATCTTGATCAGCTCACGAAAGAGCCTTGGTATACCTCGCGGGAGCGGAACATCTTCATCGGGTAGACCCAACCCGAGGGTATCGCATAAGCGAAACTTAGGTCGAACGGTTTCCGGAAAATCAGCCGACTTCTTCCGCACAGCATCGACAAAGTAGAGGATAAAATCGATCGAAGCGCGAGTAGCGTCCTCGAGGTGCAGCCGTGGACGTATCCCATTCTCTAATGCCATTTGTACCGCGTCCAGGTAGATTGACGCGGCCGATTTTCGTCCTCCGGGCGTAAATTTATGAAAAACGTGATAATCGGAAATCGAAGCGAGCAGTCCGGATTCGCGTACTCCCAGAGATTGGATCAGTCTTACATCTTTGGTCGAGGCGCGGATCCAGGTCGTTGGTTCGATCGGATGACCGCTTTGGAAGCGCCGTTGCGCCTCCTGTAGCGCATCCAGATCGGAACGACGGTAAACAAAAAACTCCGCTTGCCGAATAGCCCCAGAATTCCGAGTAAACCGGCACAAAATTTCGTAGATCCGGATGCTTTGCTCAGTAGAGAGCGGCAATCCTCCTTGCTGCCCATCGCGATGGGTAGTTTCGGTCGTCCAGACCTCGGCCGGCAAACCTGGTGGTCGGGTCTCCCAGCCATAGAGAGGAAACGTCTCTTTCGGAAACTGCCGTTCAAAATAATCCGGTCCCTGCTCGACGGTCCGCATTCCGAGGGTGGCTGGCATAGGATTAGCGAAGTTCACCCTCGCCCATCCGTCAATGTTGATTCATAAATCAATCTATCTTGGCTAGGCATAGTATGAAAATCCATCTGACTGCTACTGAGGCCGCTGATTTCCTGAACATTAGCAAAACAACGCTTTACGCGTATGTCAGCCGAGGGTTGGTCCGATCGGAGTATGGCCTGAATCAACGTTCACGCGTCTATCATCGGCTCGATCTTGAGCGATTGAAGCAGCGCAAACGGATCAGACAACAACCGTCGGCAGAAATGGCGAACGCCTTGCACTGGGGCAGTCCCCTTTTGGAATCCGGCCTCACGTTACTCACCAATGGACAAGTGTTCTATCGCGGCAAAGAAGCGACCGCGTTAGCCTCATCCCGAACCTTCCTGGAAGTCGCAACCTGGTTCTGGACCGGCAATTGGGAAGTCTCCGGGAGCAGTCATTCGACGGTCGGACCGAAAGAATGCAACCGAGATCCAATTCTGCTTTTTCATGAGGCGCTGTTACGAGCTGCAATGACCGAACCACTCGGATATGACTTTTCTCTACCGAATCTGCGGGAAAGTGGAACTCACATTCTCTCCCTCTTTCTTCAGATACTAACTCGGAAGCTAAATCCCCACGTGAGCGAAGCAGCCCGGGAGCTGCGAAAAGCATGGTGCCGGCCAAGAACTGATGCAGAAATGATAATTAATGCGGCGCTTATTCTTTGCATCGATCATGAGCTGAACGTTTCGTCGTTCACGGCTCGAGTCGTTTGTTCCGCCGGCACCAGCATCTACGAAGTCGTCAGCGCGGCATTGTGTGCCTTGCGCGGCAGCCGCCACGGCGGCGGAATCGAACGAGCAACCAAATTATTGGTTGAGATGCAAGGGTTAACATCGGTTCGCGATTCCCTTCTCCAGCGCATCCGAGCTGGCATCGAAATACCCGGATTTGGTCACCCACTCTACCCCAACGGAGATCCGAGAGCAGCCAAGCTGTTCGACTTACTTAACAAATACTTCGCTGCCGAAGCGCGACCTTGGCTGAAGGTGGTGGTTAGCGCCGCCAAAGCATTGAAGCGGAAGCCCAATATTGATCTGGCCCTAGCCGTTTGCTCGTTGAGCCTGCAACTTCCATCGCATGCGGCGTTTGCTCTGTTTGCGCTCGGAAGAACTGCCGGCTGGATTGCGCATGCCGCCGAACAAGCACAAAGCGGAAAGCTCATTCGCCCACGCGCCCGCTACACTGGACCGGTGCCAACGAGCGACAGCGAACGGCTGTGAACAACAACGAACGACAGTGAACATCAGCGAACGGCAGTGAACGGCAGCGAATGAGAACGAATGACAGCGAACGCAAACGAAGGTCAACGAAGTCAACGAACGTCAGCGAACCGGCGGCGCGGGCGTTATCGTTCGTTGCCGTTCACTGTTGTTCACTGTCTTTACCAAATCCAAGGAATTAGCCGTTTAGTTCGGGCAGCGTACCGCCGGTAATCGTCCCCCAAATTACTCATCAAAACATTTTCCTCGACCGATATGCGGATCAAATAGGCGAATAGGGAACCGCCAAATACAACTATAAATCCAAGCCAATTGAACGTCAGACACGCGACTCCCGTCATCGCAATCATCCCGGCCGAGTACGATGGGTGTCGCACAAACCGATAGGGTCCGTCCTGAACAACTCGGTGCTCCTTTTGGACGCCAATGTCTACTGTAAATAATTCTCCGAGGTGCCGGATTGCCCACAGCCTGAGAAAAAAACCTGCAAGAATGAGCAGGTCGGCGACGGCTACGATCCATAGCGCTCGCGGCCACCGCAGAAATGGAAGTCTCCCGGCTACCAAAAAGCCAAACAGGCAACTGCCCGCAATAAGCAGCCAAATCCGGGAGAGTGTCCCCCGATCATGACTGGTTATCGCGCCGCGTCCGCGTCTGGCCGCGAGCAAATAAATTTCGAAAGCCAAATAACCAAAAGCCAAAATTAAGGTGATCGATGAGATTATAGTGCGCATTGGCGGCGAGAAACGGTAGCGGCGGCTGTCCCCATCGGCTCCCAGCGTTGCCCGGCCTCAAGAGTTAACCGAAACGATCGGCTTGACGCCATCACAAATCGCGGTGGCCACTGCCAACGAACGTCAACGCGGGTACTGGCGTTCGCTGACGTTCGTTGTTGTTCACTGATGTTAATTGTTCGAGTATAATTCATTTCTTGATGAATTCGACCGTTCCTCTCCAATCTGAAATCGAGCAGCGTGGACGCCAGATTTTTGCGCTCATTGACAAATTCCAAGGCAACACCGCCGTTTTTCGCCGTAACGATTTTTACGGCCGGTTGATGGAATGGTCGATGAAAGACGAGGCATTCAAGACCCAGATGTTTCGCTTCGTCGACGTACTGCCGACCCTCACTTCCTCAACCGATGTAGTAAAACATCTAGCGGAGTACCTGAAGGACGCGAAGACGTCTGTTTCCGGGCTTATGCGCGGAGCGCTTACTGTTGGCCGCATCGCACCGGCCATTCCGGCGGCAATGATAAAGAGCAATGTCACGGCAATGGCCAATATCTTCATTACCGGCACGGACGGAGAATCCGCTTTCCCGAACCTCCAGCAAATTTGGAAAGAGGGTGCACGATTTACTGTAGATATTCTGGGTGAAGCCGTGGTCAGTGATCGGGAAGCAGACGAATACGCTGGCCGCTACCGCGCTCTTCTCGACTTTCTGGCCGACGCAACGCGCCAATGGAGACCGAAAGAACCACTCGCGACCAATGAACCTCCCCTGGTGAATGTGTCAGTGAAACTTTCTGCGCTTTGCGCACGGGTCCAGGCAGCCGATCCGAACCAAAGCATTGACACGATCCTGCGCCGGCTTCGACCGATCGTCTCACGAGCACGCGAGCTCGACGCGTTTATTAATCTCGACATGGAACACTACGGTCTGAAGCAGTTGACCGTAGACCTGTTCAAACGACTCGAAGAAGAGTTTTCCGGATACTCTCGGCTCGGGCTGGTGATTCAAGCATATCTCCGAGACTCTCTAGCTGATACGGAGGCGCTACTGAAATGGAGCCGGAATACTGGCTGCCACTTTACGATCCGACTGGTAAAGGGCGCCTATTGGGATTTCGAGAAAGTAATTGCCGCTCAACGGACCTGGAAAGTGCCGGTCTATCTAGCAAAACCGGAGACAGACGCCAATTATGAGAGGATCACTCGATTGGTTCTGGAAAATCACGAAACGGTTTATCCTGCGTTCGCCTCTCACAACGTGCGCAGCATTGCGTACGCGATGGTGTATGCCGAGAAACTTGGTCTGCGAGCAGGTGACTACGAGTTTCAGATGCTATTCGGCATGGCGACCGCGGTGCGTCGGGCTTTAGTGGAACTTGGACATCGAGTCCGCGAGTATTGTCCGATCGGAGAACTTGTTCCTGGCATGGCGTATTTGGTGAGACGTCTTCTGGAGAATACTTCCAATGAAGGTTTTCTCCGGGCCAAGTTCAGTGCAAATACATCGATCACCAGACTGCTCGAGGATCCCGCCGCAATCGCCGGTCAAGAAGGCTCAGAACGTCGGGAACCAGTGTTCGTTCAACCGCGCTTTGTCAATGAACCTCCGCTTGATTTTGCACTCGAATCCGCGCGAACGGCGATGAGTGACGCCATTTCGAAAGTACGCCAGCGGCTGGGAAAACATTATCCGCTCGTGATCGCCGGAAAACCGGTGGAATCATCGAGATCTCTCAATTCGGTAAATCCCGCGCGGCCCGACCAATTGATAGGTACGGTCGCCGCGGGCGGCAAAGAAGAGGCGATTGCTGCGGTCGAATCGGCCCAAAAAGCATTCCCACGCTGGAGCCGCCTCTCCACAGAAGACCGGGCTCGCCTTCTCGATCGAATAGCGGAGCGGCTGCAACAACGCCGAACCGAACTGGCCGCTTGGCAGGTCTTCGAAGTCGGTAAAACCTGGATTGAAGCCGATGCTGATGTGATCGAAGCGATCGACTTTTGCCGCTTCTACGCAGAAGAAGCCCGTCGTCTGGGCCGAGGCCGATTGACTCAAGACGTCGCCGGCGAAGTTAGTTTGGAGAGTTATCTTCCTCGCGGCATCAGCGCAATCATTGCTCCATGGAATTTCCCGCTCGCCATTCTCTGTGGAATGAGCGTCGCCGCGCTCGTTACCGGAAATACCGTAGTGATCAAGCCAGCGGAACAATCATCGGTAATCGGCGCGCTGTTCATGGAAATTCTGCAAGAATCAGGCCTCCCGAAGGGTGTTGCCAATCTGTTGACTGGCACGGGAGAGGACGTTGGATCTTATTTGGTTACCCATCCCAATATTGATCTCATCGCCTTCACCGGCTCAAGAGAAGTGGGAACGACGATCTGGCAATTCGCCGGCGTCACGCACTCGGGCCAACGCAACTTGAAGAAGGTCGTTTGCGAGATGGGCGGAAAGAACGCAATGATCATTGACGGCGACGCCGATCTCGATGAGGCAGTGCTTGGGATCATCCATTCCGCCTTTGGTTTCCAGGGCCAAAAATGTTCTGCGCTCTCTCGCTTGATTCCGGTCGGGAAAGTGGGCGAGCGGCTTTTACCGCGATTGGTTGAGGCAGCTGCCGCGTTGAAAATTGGGCTCCCAGAGGAACCAGGCACCGATATCGGTCCGGTGGTTGACGAGGCAGCCAAAAAGAAAATCGAGACCTATTTGGCACTTGGACGAAAAGAGCATCGCATCGCTTTCGAAGCAAAACTTCCGGCAAACCTTACCGGCTATTTTGTTCCGCCAACAATCTTCATTGACGTCCCGGTTGGTGCGCGGTTGGCCCAGGAAGAAATTTTTGGACCGGTGCTCGCGGTAACACCGGCCCGCGATCTGGATCAAGCGTTAGAAATCGCAAATTCTACCGAGTACGCGCTGACCGGAGGACTCTACTCCCGCAGTCCGCAAAATATCGAAAAGGTTCGTCGCTCCTTTAATGTAGGTAACCTCTACATCAACCGGAGCATTACCGGCGCGGTTGTCGGCCGTCATCCTTTTGGTGGATACTTGATGTCTGGCGGAGGTACCAAAGCAGGAGGGCGTGATTACTTGCTTCAGTTCACCGTCCCACGGGTGGTCACCGAAAACACCTTGCGACGCGGGTTCGCGCCGGAGATGGTAGCTCGCACAGAATTCGCAAATGAGCTGACAATTGGCCGTTAATGGTTATCAGCGAGCCTCCTTTACTCATTCGTTGGGGAATTGAAATCGCCAGAACAAATGAGCGGCTAACGCCAATTTTGCCGTGATAAATCCTGCTGCGAGGAAAAACAAAAGTCGGGCATTCAGCTCCGAAGTTCCAATCAGATTGGCTCGAACTGCCGCGTAAATGAATATCGCGTCGGCAACGAATTTAACCGCACCTAACAGGTAAATCCTCGAGGCGATCAAGTCCAAGGTCTGTTGTCGCCGTACCGGAGACATCCAATAGTCAAGATTGGGAATCTGCACAAATTTTTCCGGCTGCCGTTTCACCAGCCGTATCGATATCAATGCAGCGATAGCGATCAGGACCGGAAAAGCTCCGGAAATTGTAACAAAGATCCACTTTGGTCCTTCCGCGCCAATGTGCAGCCAAGAAGGAAAATGGGCACGCACTCGTTCTGGCAGTTGGTTGTATGCCCAGAATAGTTCAGCGACACAGGCCGCGAACGTCAGGGAAAAGAGCGTTGCCGTCAAACGAGTCGCCGGCCGGCGCAACTTCGGACTTTCATTGGGCGCGAGAGCCTTTAGCACCATGAAACGACATCAACGCTGTGTCCGTCGCTGCTTACTCCCCAGTGCGTTTCGTACCAGCAAAAGTTCGCTAACATTCTCTGGGGTAAAAAGGCCAATCAGACGGCCGGTATGGTCCACGACCGGAAGCGCCGGCGAACTGGTCTGTTGGACGAGCGCCAGTGCGCGCTCGAAACTGGTATTGGGCAAAATGGTTGGTAATCCGGTGATCATCACATCGGTTACCAGCGTCTCCGGCCCGGAACGGCGCAAGGCGAGGATCAAATTATTCTTGGTTAACAATCCGGCAAACCCGCCATTGTCGTCGAGAACTGCAAACTCGTGCTGCGAAGTACCAAGCAACATGTCGATTGCTTCATTCAGAGTCGCCTTATGATCGAGTGTATCAAAACGAGTGACCATTGCGCTAGAAACCGGCAAACCGGCCGTCATATAACGCATCTGCACGACGGCTGACTCAGTTTCGGCTCCCATGTAAATGAAAATGGCGATTAGGATCAGCGGTATATTGCCCTTAAAAATAGCAAAAGCAGAGACCCCCATAGCCAACGCCAGGCCCTGACCGATGGTTGCGGCGATTTGGGTCGCTGTAATATACTTCATGCGCGTGGCGAGCAGAGCGCGCAGAACTCGCCCTCCGTCCAAAGGAAAAGCCGGGATCAGGTTAAAAAAGAACATTAGAGTATTGATCCAGAGCAGGACCCACAACAGGTCCATCGACTTTCCTTCGGAAAGAGATTCGAGAGTCAAATTGCCAGTAACCGCCAGGACCAGAACGAGGACTGCCGCGATAATAACGTTTACTAACGGACCGGCCAGGGCGACGACTAACTCTTGCCAAGGTTTGTCTGGCATCCGTTCGAGCCGGGCCAGACCACCCAGGGGATGGAGCGTTATATCGACCGTGGTTATTCCGTAAGCTTTGGCAGCGAACGCGTGACCCAATTCGTGGAGTAACACGCAAATAAAGACACAAACCCAGATCAGAACTGCATTCAATGCGCCGTTGCGATCTCCCGTGTAAGAATAAATGTAGAGAAATCCGCCCAAAAGTAGAATGAATGTTCCGATGTGTACTCGGATATCGATTCCGGCAATTCGAGCGACTTTAAACGACCATCTCATCGGATTTTTTGTTAGAAACTAGCTCTACTCTGCACCAATGCTGACCACACTTAAAGTCCATGTCATTCCGAATGCTCGGCGGAGCGAACTATCCGCGATCTCACGGGATGAGATACGACTCAAGGTTCGAGCTCAAGCTCAGGATGGAAAGGCGAACGCAGAAGTCATCCGATTTCTCGCCGAGTTGATCGATTGTCAAAAATCGAGCATTGCGATTAAAAAAAGGTGAAAAAGCGCGGATCAAAATCATTGAAATGGCAGGTATCAACCCGGAAGCAGGGTGGGGCAAGGTTGGCGAGCAATTCGCTACTGGGAAGCAATAAAGACGCAGCGTAGTATTGACAAGAGCAACGATATATTTCTATCTGTGGTGTAAACCGGTTTACTAAACCGGTTCAGCCCGCCGGGATTCTCTCCAACTATCGTATGCAGCTTCCGAGTAAGATCACCATCCGGGATGTAGCGAAAGCCGCCGAACTTTCGGTCACTGCCGTTTCTCGGTTTTTGAACGGCGATATCGTACTCCCCAGGACTTCCGCCTCTCGGATCGAACAGGCCGTCCGCGATCTGAACTATCAGCCCAATCGGTTAGCCCGTAACTTGAGTCTCGGCCAGAGTAAGATGGTCGGACTGATTATTCCGGACATTTCAAATCCCTTTTTTGCCAGACTCGCTTGCGCCGTCGAAGAAGTGGCATTCGAGGAAGGATACGGGGTTCTCCTGTGCAATACGCAGAATGATCGGAACCGGGAATTAGCCTATCTCCAACTATTGAGCGGACATCAGCTCGACGGCATCGTATTTCTCACTAGTCACGCTGAGGATCGGGAGTTGGCCGATATCCTGCGGCGAAATCGTAACGTGGTCCTGATCGACGAAGATGTGGCAGGCGTTTCTGCTCCGAGGGTCTTCAGTGAAAATCGGGTCGGCGGATATCTCGCGACACGCCATTTACTGGACTATGGCCACCGACAAATAGCCTTTATCGGCGGACCCAAGAATCTGCTCTCCACTCAGGAACGGTTCACCGGATTCAAGAACGCGCTGCAGGAATACAGGTTAAAGCCGGCCACCAATCTTATCCGGTTTGGACCTTATACTTCGGATTTCGGCCGGGACGCCGCCCTGGCGTTTCTTAATTCGAGGAAGCGACCAACCGCAATTTTTGCATCTAGTGATTACGTCGCTCTCGGTGTGCTCAACGCAGCTCACCGGTCCGGTTTGAAAATTCCCGATGCCCTTTCCCTGATCGGCTTTGATGACATGCCGTTGGCCGAGCTTTTGCAGCCTCCTTTGACCACCATCCGCCAGTCCGCGCAGGAACTGGGAGCAGCGGGGACGAGAATTCTTTTGCAAGTGATCGCTGGCGTAAGGGTCGAACCAATGGAGACGCGGCTTCCAGTCGAGCTCATACGACGAGATTCCGTCCTGAGGCTGCGACCGAAAATTCGAGCGACAGCAAATAAGCGATGATTGGAACCGAGAATAGCTGGTTACGCGTTGCCAAAATTTCGAAACATTTCGGCCCGGTGATCGCATTGGAGGCGGTCGATGCCAGTGTACGCCTAGGCGAAGTGCTCGCGTTAGTTGGCGATAACGGGGCCGGGAAGTCGACGCTGGTGAAATTACTGTCTGGCGCCTATCTTCCTTCGGCTGGCGAAATAACCGTTGAGGGCAATCCAGTCACGATCGAAAGCCCTGGTAAGGCAAGGAATTTGGGCATCGCGACAATCTTCCAGGAACTCGCGCTGGTCGAAAATCTGACTGTCTACGAAAACATTTTTCTGGGCAGAGAGCTTGTTCGACCGGTCTTTGGGCTACCGATACTCGCCAAGAGGAAAATGCGAGACCGAGTCGTGCAATTGATCGATGAACTCGGTTCGCATATCCCATCGCCTGGCGCCCTGGTCTCTGACTTGTCCGGCGGTCAACGTCAGGCGGTTGCCATCGCGCGAGCCATCGATCTGGAAACGAAATTGGTCATTATGGATGAACCGACAGCCGCGCTCGCGGTCGTTGAAACTCGCAAAGTGCTAAAATTGATCGAGCAGCTTCGCGCCAACGGCAAAGCCGTGCTGCTGGTCAGCCACAACTTGAACGACGTTTTCGAAGTCGCAGATCGAATCCTTGTACTGCGACGCGGCCGGAAAGTAGTCGAATGCAAACGGTCAGAGACGGACCCCGAGCAGGTTGTCAGTTGGATTACTGGAATTAAACCTGGCCCACAATTCAAAGAGCCAGACTACAAAATGCCCCCCAGTGGGGATCAATATTAAGAAAGGTTAAAATGCGCAGACAAAATCGATGGTCGGCCTGCCTGGCGGCAGGCCTCATGTTGTTTACTGCAGAGTTCGGCCTGGCCCAGAGTAAGTCGAAAGTTGCGTTTGTGCCGCAGATCGTCGGCATACCGTACTTCAATGCGATGGAGGAAGGTGGTAAGGATGCCGCTCAGAAGTTCGATGTAGAGTTCGTTTACACCGGACCAACCGACACGAATCCGGCAGAGCAGCTGCGGATCGTGAACGGGCTCATCGATCAAGGAGTATCGGCAGTCTCCCTTTCGGTACTTGACGCCAGTTCGATCGACCCGATTATCAGGAAAGCAAAGGAAAAAGACGTCAAAATCTTCACGTCGGATTCTGACGCACCGCAAAGCGAAAGAGCAGTCTATGTCGCCCAAGCGCTGGATCAGGACCTCGGGTTCACCATCATAGACGAACTCGTAAAACGGATCGGCGAGCAAGGAACAGTGGGCATCGTTTCGGGCGAAGCTACCGCCACAAATCTGAACACCTGGATCCGCTTCATGCAGCAGCGAGTAAAAGAAAAATACCCAAAGATAAATCTATTACCGCCACAATTTGCTGGAGGTACCGCTCAGCGCGCTTTTCAGATCGCTACCGATCTTATGACGGCGCATCCGGATCTCAAGGGCTTGATTGCGGTAGCTTCTACCACCTGTCCAGGTGTGGCTCAGGCGATCGAATCGGCCGGCAAAATTGGTCAGGTCATTGGGACTGGCTATGGTTCACCTAACACGGTGCGCGCCTACCTGAAGAGCGGCGCGTTCGGATTCAGTGTCCTCTGGAATCCGCGTGACCTCGGCTACTTAACCGTCTGGGCCGGCAAACAGTTAATCGGCAACCAGGCGTTCGCCGAATCTAACTCGGTGCCGGGACTCGCAGCTCCCGCCAAATACGATTCCGCCACCAAGGTGCTGCTGCTCGGTCCCCCCACCGTGTTTACAAAGGACAACGTCGATCAATACAAATTCTGAAGTGAACTGGAAACAGTTGTTCCTCGGTCGCCGCGAGGTAACGCTCGCGCTCGCTTGTGTGAGCGTTGCGATTCTTTTCCAGTTCTTGTCACCCTATTTCTTGACCGCACAAAATCTGACAACGATCCTTCGAAACAGCGTCGAGCTATTGCTCGTAAGCTTGGGCATCTCGTTCATTCTGGCTACGGCCGGAATCGACATTGCGGTCGGCGGGGCACTGGGAATCTGTGCGATTTTCGTCGGATGGAGTATCGAGGCAGGCTGGCCTTTGGCAGCGGTCTTGTTCATCGGACCTATTATCGGAACAGCGCTCGGGCTTGTTTCGGCGGCTCTCATTGTTTGGGGAAAAATACCTCCAATCATCGCGACCCTCGGCTTGTTCGGTGTCTATCGATCGGCCATCTTCCTACTCCTTGGCGGAAGCTGGATTTCCGGGTTACCCGATACCCTTCGGCTCGTGATAAACCAATCGATCGGCGGGATTCCCGTCGTCGGCATTTATGTTCTTATCTGCTATTCAGTGGGTTGGCTGATCATACGATGGACGCCGCTGGGCACAGCAATCCGCGCGACCGGTGAAAACGAGCGAGCTGCCAGGCTTTCTGGGGTCGCAACTGGCAAAACCCAATTTTTCGTTTATGGCTTTACCGGTCTGCTCGTTGGCTTCGCGGCTTTGCTTTATGTGGCCCGATATCGAAACGTCGAGACTTCGACCGGCGGTCTAGTCGCACTCGACGCGATTGTTGCTTCCGTTTTGGGCGGTGCCTCCGTCCTAGGTGGAAAAGCGAACCTTCTCGGCACGATGTTAGGCGTCTTTCTTGTCCGCCTTTTACAGAATGGCTTCGTGCTGGTCGGAGTTCCGTCACTTTGGGAGCAGGTGATAACCGGGGTTCTTTTGATTGCGGTGTTGGTCCTGGACGCATTGGCCGGTGCCCGAATCTCGAACTACCTGCGCTCGGCTGCGAACCCATGATAACTGGCGGAAGACAAGTCCGGTTCGGCGGACTCATTCTCCTTTGGGTGATCGTGCTCGCCGTTTTTGCGGCCCGCGCGCCGGCTTTCTTCAGCCTGGCCAATCTCACCTCCATTCTTCAGTTCTCGACTCTGTTGGCATTAGTAACGCTTGGCCAGACTTTCGTGATTCTTACGGGAGGCGGTGGCATTGATCTTTCGGTCGGCGGAATTGTCAGTCTTGGTGGATTGCTGATCGCTTTTCTAATCAAACAAGGTACGACCCCCTTTATTGCGGCGACTGCCGGAGTTCTCTTTGGTGGCCTCTTGGGAGGCGTTAACGGCCTCATCATTACTCGATTGCGACTGTTACCATTGATCGTGACGCTGGGAACATATTATGCCTACAATGGTCTCGCTCTCGCCGTGACCGGCGGAGTGCCAATTTCGGGACTACCATCTTCTTTTGGTCTGCTCGGACAATCCGCAGTACTGGCAGTTCCGCTACACACGCTCGTGATTGTTTTGCCCACTTTTATCGTAATGACTTTCACCCTCACTCAGATGCCTTTGGGACGATGGATCTACGCGATCGGAAGCAACGAAAGAGCGTCGCGGCTGGTTGGTCTCCCGGTAAATGCAATTCGGCTTGGAGCATATACGTTCAGCGGGATTCTCGCTGCACTGGCCGGCCTAGTGGCAGATTCCTGGCTGTTAAGTGCCCGCCCCAATATCGGTGATAATCTCGAGTTGTTATCTCTAACGGCGACTCTTTTTGGCGGCACGAGCATCTTCGGCGGATCAGGCGGTTTGATTGGCTCACTCCTTGCCGTGCTGTTCTTCACCTCACTGCAGGTCGGGCTTCAGATGCTAAACATTAACAACATCTGGCAGCTCGGAGTGGTTGGGCTTTTTCTCATTGGCAGTGTGGTCTTGGACAGAACCTTTCGAAACAGAGAGACCAGATGAAAAACGAACAAGAACGATGCATCGTCGATGCCGTTAACCGCAATCGGGAACGGATTACCCAAACCCTTCAAGAGTTAATTCGGTTTGAGAGCATTGTGATGGCGGACCCGAGCAAGGCCGGCCCGGGCGAACGAAAATGTCAGAATTACCTGGAGCGCAGACTTACGGCCGCCGGATTCAAAACCGATCTCTGGGAGCCGGACGCAGACGCGCTTCTGAAGATCTACCGAGGCAAACCGGGTGCGCAGCAGGGTCGAAATTTCCGCGGCCGCCCTAATCTTGCCGGAACGCTTTCCGGATCCGGCGGAGGCAGATCGATTCTTTTGACCGGCCACATCGACGTGGTCCCGCCAGGCGAAATCGCTCACTGGCTCCATGCACCCTTCGCTGGCGCAAGAGAAGGGAACAGCATTCACGGCAGAGGCGCCGTCGACATGAAGGGTGGGGTCGCATGTATGCTTTCGGCAACTGAAATTCTTCGGGAGCTGGACGTTCCGCTATCTGGCGACATTCTTTTCGCGACCGTCGTCGATGAAGAGATTGGCGGTATGGGCACATTGGCGATGGCGGATCGCGGCTATCGAGCAGACGCAGGGATCCTGACCGAGCCAACCGGCAACCGGGTATCGCCGCTCTGTCACGGGATTCTCTGGGGCAAAATCGTCATCGACGGGATTGGCGGCCATGCCGAGTTAAAGGCACGACATTGGGATGCTGGCGGACCAGTCGATGCCATCGCTTTGATGCGCTTCATTTTGGATGGGATCGACGTAATGAACGAACGCTGGCGAACTGATCCGCGAAAGAATCATCCGTTGATGGAACTTTCGAACCAGATCACTGTCACTCAGGTACGAGCGGGAGAACATCCAAGCTCCACGGCGGGGCGAGCGGAGATCATCGTCGATGTGCAGTATCTTCCCTCAGAGAAAGACGCTGATGGGGTCGGAGGCTCAGTCAAGCGCGAAGTCGAATCGTTAGTCGCCACGATATCGCGGGTTGATCCCTGGCTAGCTGAGCATCCCCCTCGAGTCGAATGGATCCTTGATGCCGACTGCGCAGAGGTGGAACCAGATCATGCAATCATTAGCACGTTTGCTGAAGCTTGCCGGACGGCGTCTCACCCGTTTCAGCTCTGGGGAATAGGAGCACACACCGACATGGGCATCCCAACTGACCTTACAAAAACGCCAACAATAAACTTCGGTCCAGGTGACCCAAGCCAGGCGCATCAGCCGAATGAACATGTGTCAATCGATGATCTTGTGACCTGCACGAAGGTGATCGCCTTAGCGATCGCTCACTGGTGCCGCTGAGACCCTTTTTATGGAAGCAAATGTATTGTTAGTCGGAGAGAGTTGGATCAGCAGCTCAACTCACCTGAAAGGATTCGATTTCTTTTCCTCGACCTATTACGCGACGGGTGCCGATTTCTTGATCGCTGCACTCAGTTCGGCCTCGATTCAAATTACCCATCAGCCAAGTCATGAAGCGGCCAAGTCGTTTCCATTCGAGCTCAGTAAACTGCAGGCTTACGACGCAATTGTCCTCAGCGACATTGGGGCAAATACGCTATTGCTCCCACCCGAAGTTTTTCTGGAAGGTAAACGCGTTCCAAATCGCCTCCGGTTAATCAAGGAATACGTGGCGGAAGGAGGAGGATTAGTCATGGCTGGAGGTTACCTGAGTTTTCAAGGCATTTACGGTTCGGCCCGTTACCATCGCACACAGATCGAAGAGGTATTGCCGGTTTTGCTTTTGCCAATCGACGATCGGATCGAAAGACCTGAAGGCATCAATCCCAGCGTTACCAGGAAAGATCACCAGATCACCCACGGTATCGACGGAGCGTGGCCTTATCTTCTCGGATTTAACGAAGTGAAACCAAAGGAAGGCGCCGAAGTCCTGGCAAAAGTGGAGGAATATCCGCTCTTGGTCGCCGGATCCTTCGGCAAGGGCCGATCGGTGGCCTGGACATCCGATGTCGGTCCGCACTGGTGCCCAAAAGAGTTCGTCGAGTGGCCCGGATACACCAGACTCTGGCGACAGATAATCGCGTGGGTATCGGGCAGGTGAAAAGCAACAACCATCAAAAAGTCCAAAAAAGCACGTGAACCAAACTCGCGGACCAATCGACGTGCATGTTCATCTGTCCGGGAACGGCAAAGGAGGAGCGGATTGCTGGCACCGCCGCCGCTGGCTTATGAAACCTTTCTTGCAGGCAGGGGCTCGCGATATCGGCCTGAACTGCGCCTTCGATGATGTGCATTTCGACCAAATGTATCTCGACCAGCTACTCCACTGGGTATCCCAATCCTCGCTGGAAGCGGCGGTGCTGCTCGCTTACGACTGGGTCCACGACGACCAAGGAGCAGTCAGGAAGGATCTTTCCGACGTATTCGTCTCAAACGATGCGGTCTTCGCCGCAACGAAACGGTTCTCTAAGCTGCTGCCAGGAGTCGCGATCCACCCGGCCCGACCTGACGCCTTGGAAGAGCTCGAGCGTTGTGCGGCGGCGGGGGCGGTACTTTTGAAACTGTTGCCGTGCGTTCAAAACGTCGATTGCAATCTGCCAAAGTTCAAAAGGTTTTGGACCAGATTGGCCGAACTCGGACTGCCCTTTCTGGCGCACACCGGTGGTGAGTTCTTCGTGCGCAGCTGCCGAAACGATCTGAAGTCTCCGCAGTGCTTACGATTGCCGCTCGAGTGCGGAGTCACTGTCATCGCTGCGCACTGTGGCACCCGCGCACTCCCATGGGACGGCGATCACTTTGAGGAGTTCTTGCAGATGCGGAAGCGTTTTCCCAATTTCTACGGCGACCTGGCTGCTTTATCGCACATCACCCATTTGAAATCGCTGGAGCATTTACGGGGCGCGCCCGAACGCCTGGTACATGGAACCGATTACCCAGTGATTACGGCGGTGTTTCCTTCCTGGTTGAAAGGCTGGATCGACCGCGAAACCATGCTGCGTCTCCGCGCGATCTGTAATCCGCTCGAAAAGAAGATCCAACTGACAAAGGCCCTCGGATTCCCGGACCGCGTCTTTACCGATCTCTGGCAACTCTTGCCGACGGCGACTGCGCGGCGGTAGCGCGTGTCCGTCCCCGGACCGCATCGCGATAGGGCCGTCCGTCCCGGACCGCCGAATCGAGGGCAGCATCGAATCCTTTTGAACCAAA
>Ga0137401_10000155_pt1 | contig 23418 bp, 20 predicted proteins | sample CZOMad1_1_16fung_FD_108286 | JGI IMG/M metagenome (GOLD analysis project Ga0137401, IMG submission 108286) | Vadose zone soil fungal communities from Angelo Coast Range Reserve, California, USA - CZOMad1_1_16fungal (Illumina Assembly) | ecosystem: Environmental > Terrestrial > Soil > Vadose...
GTCATTTCCATCAAGCCAAGTTGCGAAATCGGGAGGATGTGCGTTTTGGCTTTATCGCGTTTTAGCCGTTCCTTCATCAAATTGAATGCGGCCTGCTGATCTTTGCGGCTCTTCATGTCAATGAAATCGGCAATGATGAGACCGCCGATGTTGCGGAGTCGTAGTTGTCTGGCAATTTCATCGGCAGCCTCCAGGTTCGTTTGTAAGATTGTCTTTTCGACATCCCTTCCTCCCTTGTTGCGGCCGGTGTTTACGTCGATCGCAATCAACGCTTCAGTTTCGTCGATGACGATATAGCCCCCGCATTTGAGCCAGACCTGACGATGAAACGCGTCGTCGATCTGTTTTTGGATGCCGAACCGTTCAAAAATCGGTGCCGATTCGCTATAGGGAACAATTCGGCGCTTTGAGCGCTTGGATATCTGGCCAACCTGTTCTTGCATCCTGGTGACGGCCGGCTCGTCGTCGCAATACACGACATCGATGTCTTCGGTCAGGAAATCCCGTACTGTCCGATCGATTAGATCCGGCTCCTGGAACAAAACGGCTGGCGCCGGACGCGATTTGAATGCGGCTTCGATTTGACGCCACTGTTCAAGGAGCAGCCCCAGATCCCGGACGAAATAACGCGACCGCTGACTTTCCCCTATCGTCCGAATGATCACTCCCATTCCTTCCGGAATTTCCAGGTTCTGCAGAATCAACCTCAGACGTTCCCGCTCTTTCGGGTCTTCGATCTTACGCGAGATGCCGCTTTGGTCGTTGTGCGGCATAAGAACTAAGTACCGGCCAGCGAGGCTGACGTTGGTGGTAATTCGCGGGCCTTTATTGCTAATTGGCCCTTTGGTGACCTGTACCATTACTTCGGAACCGACCGGATAGATTTCGGGAACATCTTTAGCCGTAATCTTCTTCCGATGTTTGCGTCCGGCGCGGCTGACCTCCTCAACGCTGCTATCCAGGCCGGGCAAGGCGTCCCAGAAATGGAGGAAAGCATTCTTCTCAAAGCCGATGTCGACGAACATCGCTTTGAGACCTTGCTCGATGTTCTTTACTTTGCCCTTAAAGATGCTGCCGACGATGTTACGGTCGGTATCTCGCTCAATATTGTATTCTTCCAGAACGCCGTCTTCCAGGAGTGCGACTCTGCGTTCCAGTTTTTCACAACTGATAACAATTTGATTGCCAACTTTCTTCGGATTGAATCCGAGAAATTGCTTCACTTTTTCTAACATTTTTCCCAGTCAAAAGAGGTTTTGCCGCTACCCGCTAAATCAGAAAAATAGGAAACGCTTTTTCTTTTCGGTTTGCTGCGGTTGCTGTTGTTGTTGGCCCGAGTTGTCCTCTTTCGGTTTTCTGCGAAAAAAATCGAAGAAGCTCTTGTGTTTTTCCTGTTGCTGAGCCGTTTTATTAACAGTTGAAGAATGATTGTCTGCCTCTGGGCGAATGTCCGGTTCCGAAGCCTTGTTTTTGGAGGAATTCTTCGAGCCTTCCTCTGCAACCGGTTGCGTATCGACTGTTTCTTCGTCATTTGCCGCAAATTGCGCCGGTACGCCGGTATCCTTGAAATTGATGGTCTGGACAAACTTAAAATTCCCGATCGCCGGGTCCAGTGGCTTGACCCCCGGATCAAAGCCTTTGTCGAGCGCGAGGATCTCTTCAAGCAATTTCGCGGCGATTGGAGCAGGGACTTGCCCGCCCGCTTGCGCTCCCTGTACCAGTACAGCTAGCGCGATCTTTGGATTGTCGTACGGCGCAAACGCGAGAAACCATGTGTGATTATCTTTTTGGCCATCGCGCCAAAATTGAGCGGTTCCAGTTTTTCCGGCGACAATCACACCTGGAATCTTGGCCCGAGACCCAGTTCCCCCCGCGTCATTGACGACTCGCCACATCCCGCGGCGAACCAGCTCAATTTCGTCTTTGCTCAGATTATTATCTTTGCGAAGATCGCCGCGGATTTTCTCCGGTCGCCGGATCATCGTGCCGTCTGGCTCCTGGACCTGATAGATGATACTAGGCTTATATACCGTGCCGCCGTTGGCTACGGTCGCCGCGACCATCGCCATCTGGAGGGGACTGGCAAGCACGTACCCTTGACCAATCGAGGTGTTGGCAGTTTGCCCTTGGCTCCATTTTTCGTTGTGATTGATCCGGAGCCACTCCGGGGATGGCAGCAAACCAGGATCCTCGCCGCTGAGTTCAATCCCAGAGGATTGACCGAGTCCGAGGGTATTTCCAACCTTGTCGATCGCATCGATTCCGGCCGCGTTTCCATATTGATAAAAATAAGCATTGCAGGAGTTTTTAATCGCCTCAGTCAGGGTCTGAGTTCCGTGAGAGCCCCCTTTTGCGGCGATCCAGCATTTCATGTAAGTGTTTCCGTAGGTCACGCCGCCGCTACAGGTAAACTGAGCTTTCGCTAAACCACGGGTCAAACCTGCTAATGATGTCGAAAGTTTGTAGGTCGATCCTGGGGCGAAGGCGCTGATCGCACGGTTAGTTAAAGGATCAGCATCAGCGTCTTTGATTGCGGCCCAGTCCCGCGCCGAAATCGATGGTATGAATTTATTAGGATCGTAAGAAGGCACCGATGCCATCGCGAGAATTTGGCCATTGTTGGGGTCCACCACGACACAAGCGGCGCGGCCCACCGAACGAAGGGTTGCCTCGACGATGTACTGAATACGTGAATCGATTGTCAGATAAACATTGGCTCCCGGGGTCGGCTGCACGACCTCTTTCTCGCCCTCTATCTTGTTCTTTGCGTTCTTTTTAAGGATTCGCTTACCGGGTTTACCTCGTAACTCGTCATCCAAATAGTACTCGATGTTGGTGCGCCCCTGAACGTCGGGTTCGTAGAAATTAAAATCCTTAATGTCCGGAAGCTTGTTAATGTCCTTGGGCGCTCCGACGTAGCCCAGAATCTGGCCTGCCATAGCGTTGTAGACGTATTTCCGTACCGGCCGGACGTTTACTTGGACTCCGGGTAACCCAAGATCCTTTTCCGCAAATTTGGAGAAAGTCGCAAAATCCAGATCCTCGCGATAGGTGAAAGGAACCAGGGTATTGTTTCGATAATGAGTGCGTAAGCGCTCGGAGTTGTAGGGTTCGGCGACCCTCAGTTCCTCCAGGCGGGGGATGATGGTTTTGTCGACAATTTGCACGATGTCTTCCACCTTCCGGTCATGCAACATCCCCTCTGAGTCGCGGGCGCGATAATCTAGTGTCGGAGGCTGACCAAACTGTTTCTTGTAGCCGGTTACGAGATCCGGCAGATAAAAATCAACCTCGTAGCTTGGACGGTTGGTGACTAGTGCGACCCCATTTCGATCTCTGATCTCGCCACGCACTGAGGGTATCCGGACCGTCACTTCGGACGAGCCTTGGATTCGCGATTTGTAGGTGGAGTACAGTCTAATCTGCACCCACCAAAGCCGGATCCCAATAGCGGCAAGGGCAAGCAGAAAAAGTCCGGCGAGAAAGAGTATCCGAAAATCAAGTAAAGAAGAAGATCTCAAGCGTGCCATAACGTCAGCTTAGTTTCGTAACCTCCGCTTGCGGCCGGAATCCCACCAGATGAGATAGAGAGGAAAGGAAAAGAAAAACAAAGGGCGTAGTGACCATAGCAATCAGACCGGGGCCTAGAATGCGCCATACTATGACATCACTAAAGAAAAAATCACTCCGTTCGAAGCTGATGATTGCATATTGGGCCAACAGGCAAAAAGGAGTCAGAATCGCGGCAAGCTCGGCTAGAAACAAGTGAACGCCCCAACCTTTCTTGATAAACAAGGGACGAAAACCATGGATGATCATCGCTGGAATTAGGTAAATGACGATCGAAGTACCGATAACGTAGTCCGGACGGCCAGAACCCAGGGGAATAGTTAGTAGGTCATACCAAAGGCCGGTCAGAAACACCAAAACCAGTACGAAAGGAAGAGGGAAGGTCAGGCTGCCGTAGAAAAGCAATGCGGGTACGAAGAGAATAGCCGCTCCCTTAAGGAAAATCATCGGGGGAATATAAAGTTGGAATATGAGTGACAGGAAAATCAACAAAATCAGAACAAGAAAAAACCTTATCATTTGATTCCACTAATTACGAAAACATCTTGAACCTTGCTGAGATCCACTGCCGGTTGGACGATAGCTACGCCTTCCAACTCCTTGACCGTAAATTGTTTAATCGTGCCAACGATTACTCCGGAAGGGAATACCCCACCGGTTCCCGACGTAGTAACCCGCATGCCTGGCTTGATTTCCGCAGTTTTGGTCAGAAAACGAATGCGCAAGTCTGGGACGAAATTGGAGGAGGCGCGAGTTCCGCTGATAATGCCTTGTTCGTTGGTGCCTTCGATCGAGACCGAAACTCTGAGGCTCTCGTCCGAAACGAGGACGACGCTGGAGACATTCTTCGCGACCGTTGCGACTTTTCCGACCAGACCAGCCTCAGTGACCACCGCCATATCCACGGCCAGACCGTCCTCACTTCCACGATCAATTGTGCAAGTGTTCCACCAACTAGCATTATCTCGAGCAATCACCCGAGCAGGGATTAATCGAAAAGGTGACTGCTCCCGAAAACCGAGCGCCTTATTGAGGCGATTGACCTCGGTTTCGAGAGTCTTGAGGAGATTGTTGGTTGTTCGAAGCTGCTCGTTTTCTTGTCGCAGCTGACGATTTTCTTTTTCCAATTCGTCGAGTTTTTTCAAACCACCACTTACCCCACCGAGCCCCTGCTGAACTGAGGACCCGGTTTTCAAAATCGGAGAAACGAATTGCAGGAAGTTTGCCTGAATCTGTTGCTTGCAACCACCGGGGAGGAGAATGAGAACAACAACCAACACGACGAAAACTGCAAACGTCGCGATCGATGGTCCCCTCATGAGAGCGGAGATCTGCTACCGGGTTGGCTTGTCGGAGGAGGCAACTTGTCGCAGAAACTTGATTTCGGTCAGTGCACGACCGGTCCCCTCCGCCACTGCGCTGAGTGGGTCCTCGGCAACGTGAACTGGAAGCCCAGTCTCTTCCTGTAACAGTTTATCTAAGCCCCGCAAGAGAGCGCCCCCGCCGGCCAAAACCAGGCCGCGATCAACTAGATCCGCGGAAAGCTCTGGTGGACAGCGCTCCAGGGTGACGCGCACCGACTCTACTATTGTCGAGATTGGTTCGAGCAAGGCCTCACGAACTTCCTGAGACGTAATGGTTAAAGTCTTCGGTAGGCCCGCCACCAGATCCCGGCCTTTTACTTCCATACTGGTCTCCTTTTCCATTGGGTATGCGCTGCCAATCTTGATCTTGATTTCTTCGGCCGTGCGTTCACCGATCATTAAGTTATATGCGCGCTTCATGTATCCTGCGACCGCTTCATCGAGTTCATCGCCAGCTACGCGTACACTCCGGCTAAAGACAATTCCGGAAAGCGAGATCAAAGCAACCTCGGTAGTGCCGCCGCCGATATCTATAATCATATTGCCGGCAGCATCTTGGACCGGTAATCCGACCCCGATGGCAGCCGCCATTGGTTCTTCGATCAGATAGACCTCGCGTGCGCCGGCGTGAGCTGCCGATTCTTTGACCGCGCGTTTCTCGACTTCGGTAATTCCGGAGGGCACAGCAATAACGACTCGAGGTCGAACCCATTTGCTACTGTGGACCTTGGTGATGAAATGTCGGAGCATTGCTTCCGTCATTTCAAAATCGGCGATGACACCATCTTTCAATGGGCGTACCGCAACAATATTACCCGGTGTACGGCCGAGCATCCGCTTTGCTTCATCACCAACCGCTAAGACGTGGCTGCTACCGGATCGAACCGCAACCACCGACGGCTCCCGTAAAACGATGCCCTGATCCTTTACATATACCAGCGTATTGGCTGTTCCCAGATCAATGCCAATATCGTTCGAGAATAAGCCGAAAATGCCATTAAACATGCAAACTCTGCCTTTTTGATTTACTATTTTTGCTTCGGTCCCTGGCCGGACGAGCAACCTTTTGCGCTACGTCAGTGTTCAAGAGTGTCTGCGAGCCATCTTTATGATAGCCAGCCTGTATCTAGGTAGACGGAGACAGGTCGTCAAGGAAACAATCTGACTTAAAATCGCTAGATTAAATAAGCCTCTTCATTGGACAGATACCGGTCACAGTTTCGACTCCTACTAACTTTCTGCAGGGAGATTTATCTGCTGGAAATTTTCGGAGCACTATCGGTTTCGGCGCTGGGCTGGGCCGCTTGCCAATGCTCGGGCACACCGTGGTATCCTTCCGCTCCACTTTGGTTGGGGGGATATCTTGTCGTTTACAATTTGGACCGACTGTATCCGGACCCGGCGGATTCGTTGAACACTCCAATGCGTTTCCGGTACCGCGATCGGCTTCGTTGGAAAAGAGTCGTAGTGATAATCTTGGGATCGGCGATTCTGATAGCCTGGCCAATATTGACCGGGCAATCTCTTCTTCTTCCCGGGCTTCTGGCCGCGGCCGCGGGCTTTCAGTTTTATTCGCGCCCGTTCCCTGGCTCTAGTCTTCGGTTGAAAGACCTGCCCGGAATCAAAAGCTTCTTTGTTCCCGCCTTTATCGCGACGATCCTGGTGGTCTGGCCAATTCTGCAAACCGGCGAGCGGTTCTCCTGCTTGGATCTGACCATCTTTACGTGGTGCTTCTTGGTCCTGGGTATCAACAGTCTAGTGTTTGATCTTCGGGATATAGCAGGGGACCGTCTGCATGGCACACCGACAATTCCGGCTCGGCTGGGAGGACGGCTAACCAGCCTCTTGCTCCTGGGCCTCGGAGCTAGCATGGTCTTCCTGAGCGGATGCCTTGGGTTGCCCGGTGATCTGCGGCGTACACTGTCTTTCGCATTGGCTGGTGTACACGTTGCTATCATGGTCGCGATCACGTGCAGGGCTAAAGGCCATATTGCTGAGTTTTTTGGCCGATCTGCTTCTCTTGACTCCAGCCTTTTTGATCGGCTTATTTCGATGGAGGTGAGGGATCGATTCGCGCTCGTTCTCGAATTGGCATCAGTCCATAATCGTCGGGATTTCGTCCTACCAAAGATGGGTAATTTCGAGGACCACGAAGAGGGCAAGGCCGACTGGAGGCTAGCACGACGTCGGCAAACCTTGCGCAACTTTTACCGCGTGAGGAATCGCAGCTGCAACAAACATCAGACAGTCAACCGCTCCGGCCGGTTTCCCCGGCAACGCAATGACCAAGCATCGATCAACCATCGCAGCTAGACTTCGGGAGAGGATCGCGTTGGGCGTAAGCTTCATCGATTCGGTTCGCATAATCTCGCCGAAACCGGGAAGTTCAATCCGCATGATCGCCCGGATCGCTTCTGGGGTTTGATCGCGAGGTGCAATACCGGTGCCACCAGTGGTGAGAACGACTTGGCATCCCTGGGCCGCCAACGCCTGAATGGCCTCTTGAATACGCCGGATTTCATCCGGCACGATTGCTTCGGCCTGAACGTTCCAACCTAATTGTTTAACCTGGCTCGCCAGCGCTGGGCCTCCCAGATCGTCATAGACCCCGGCGGAGGCGCGATCCGAAACGGTAACGATTCCGACACTGATTTGGTTCACAAGGTCTCCTTGGTTTTTAACACTAGATGGACGTCCGTGATCTCCATTGTCTTGTCCACGGCCTTGCACATATCGTAAATGGTAAGGGCGCCAACGGTAACGCCACTCAAGGCTTCCATTTCGACTCCGGTCTGGGCATTGGTTACGACGGTACAACGGATGCGGATTCCTTCGGCAAGCTGTTCGAATGTTACTTCGGCGTTCTGAATCGGCAGAGTGTGGCAAAGGGGAATCAATTCGTCCGTCCGTTTCGTTGCCAGGATGGCCGCAACTTGGGCCACCACGAAAACGTTGCCTTTGGCGATTTGAGATTGATTGATCTTTTCTAGAGTGGCCGGTTGAAGGCGGATGATTCCTTCTGCTACAGCGACGCGTCGCTCAACCGGTTTGGCGGATACGTCGACCATGGACACTTGGCCGTCGCTTGTGAGATGTGTCAATTCCATCTAATACAGTCCAGTATTGCGCTAGCCGCCGATGGCGACCATCTTTCGGCCGGGTTGATAGTTCGATCGAAACTCGTGCATTTCGGGTTTCTGATCCACAACCTGTCGGAAAAACCGCTGAAGGTCCTGGTCCGAAGCGCCTTCCCGTAACGGTTTTTTGATGTCGAATTCAAGGTGACTACCCAGACAAGGACGAAGTTTCCCTTCACAGGTAAGCCGAAGCTTATTGCAGCTTTCGCAAAAGTGAAGGTTGGTGAGAGCGCCGATAAAGCCAATTCGTTGCGGATACCCGGGACATTGATAATAGACGGCCGGACCATTCGTTCGGTATTGCGGATCGGGAATCAAAGGCCCGAATTCCGATTCGATAAGGCGCTTTGCTTCCGCAACCGGAAGGAAATTCTCGTCCTCGAGGACCGTCTCAGTACTTACCGGCATCAACTCGATAAAGCGCACCAAAAACTGATGAAACCGAGCAAATCGAATAAGCTCGGTCAGTTCGTGTTCGTTCTTCCCGCGCATCAAGACGGTATTAAGCCGAATATTGCTAAAGCCAGCCTGTTTGGCGGCCTCGAGACCGGCCAAGGTTTGTTTCAAAAAATCCCGGCCAGTAATTGCGGCGTAAGTCTCGGCCTTAAGTGTATCAAGTGAGACGTTAAGGCTCGACACTCGGAGCTGGCGCAGAGCTTTGGCCATGGTGACGCCGGGAGCGACTTCCTTCGCCAACAGAGAACCGTTAGTCGAGACGCCAATCTCTTGAATTTTCCGTAGTTCGCTGATCTGGCGAAACAACTCGAGAACGTTTCTTCGAGTGAGCGGTTCGCCGCCGGTGATTCGTACTTTTTTTACTCCCAATTCGGAAGCGACTCGAACCAAGCGCTGAATCTCCTGGTAGGTTAGAATTTCGTGGTGGGGGAGCCACTCCTGAAGCTCCTGGGGCATGCAGTAGACGCACCGCTCGTTGCATCGGTCGGTAACCGACACCCGTAGATAGCTGATGCGGTGTCCAAATCGATCCTCCATGAAGAGAGTCTAATCACGCGAGCGTTTAGTGCAAGACTACCTGATAGCGAAGGAGCGAGCGCGAGTCCGTTGCCCATCTGGATTCTCTTTGAATGGATATTAATTCTCGATACTCTTTGTTCAATGAAACGGCGGTGGGCATTTGCCTTGATACTCTTGCTTCTCGCCGGCTGTTCGACGGTTGAAGACCGGATCAAAGAAAAACCGTACGCGTACGCCCAGCTTTCGCCGGCCGATCAATCGTTGGTGCGCTCCGGGCAAGTTCGAAATGGCTTCACCCGAGACCAAGTTTATTTGGCTTGGGGTTCGCCGGATCGGGTAAGAAGTGGATTTCGCAATGGTCACGCCTATGAAGCATGGGTCTACACAACGTACCGCACGGTTTATTCCGGCTACTACTATCCGGCTTACGCGCATTTCGGCTTCTACCATTACTATCATTACTGGCCGGGCTTTCGTTATCGTTACGGCTTCTACGATCCGTTCTACGGCCCATATGACGATTTCACTACCATTGAAGTTCCCTATAAGACGGCGTTTTTCGAAGGGAACCGCCTAACCGGTTGGGAATATCTTCGATAACTTTGCGTAACGGTTGGGTGGCCGGTGCTACCTCTTTTCTCAGGAAACTCCATTTTGCCAAACACGATCTTTTGGAAATGCAAACGACTTCCGCTGTGTCTACACTTGCCAATTCGTTAATTCATGGCCTATCCATCGCTTGAGCAATTTGTTACCGAACTAGATCGATGCGGTGAACTCATTCGTGTTTCTCAATCGGTTGCGACCGAGCTCGAGATCACGGACGTCGCCGACCGTGAAATGAAGAAGACGGGAGGAGGGAAAGCGCTTCTATTCGAGAAGCCGACGATTGATGGAGCATCCTCGCGGTTTCCGGTCGCCATCAATTTGCTTGGTTCGGAACGCCGGATGGGCCGCGCGCTCGGTTTGGATTCTGTTGAAGAACTGGCTCATCAAGTTCAGCTGATTCTGAAGGCAAAGCCGCCCACATCAGTGAGCGAAGGATGGAATCTCCTGCGGCAAGGGTTGGATTTGTTGCATGCCCGGCCAAAGAAAGTAACCGACGGTCCATGCAAGGAGGTCATCCATCGGTTTCAGCCAGGCGACTCATTCTCGCTCCGGGATTTACCGGTTTTGCATTGCTGGCCAAAAGACGGTGGGCGTTTCATTACCTTGCCGAATGTCTATACTCAGGATCCGGAGAGCGGACAACGGAATGTGGGGATGTACCGCATGCAACTCTACGATGGACAAACAACGGGCATGCACTGGCAGGTTCATAAAGTCGGCGCACGTCACGGCCGGCTCTACTACCAACGCAACGAACCAATGCCGGTAGCGGTCTGCCTGGGAGGTGATCCTGCGTACACGTTCGCAGCAACAGCGCCTTTACCCGATGGCCTGGATGAAGTGTTATTCGCGGGATTCATTCGGAAGAAGTCAGTTGAGCTGATAAGATGCGAGTCCATCAATATCGAGGTTCCGGCTGATGTCGACTTTGTCTTGGAAGGGTACGTGCAACCGGGAGAGTTGAGAGAGGAGGGACCTTTTGGCGATCACACCGGATTCTATACGCCAATCGATCCGTATCCGGTTTTTCATCTCACTGCAATTACTCACCGTAACAACGCGATTTATCCGGCCACGATCGTGGGAGTTCCACCGATGGAAGATTTTTATATCGGTGATGCCAGCGTTCGGATTTTTCTTCCAGTCTTTAAGATGAACTTTCCGGAAATCGTCGACATGTCCCTGCCAGCAGAAGGAGTGTTTCACAACCTGGTTTTTGTGAGCATCCGGAAACAGTATCCTTATCAGGCTTACAAAATCATGCACGGACTCTGGGGGATGGGCCAAATGATGTTTTCGAAATACGTCGTAGTCGTCGATGAAGATTGCGACGTGAGAAACACGAGCGAAGTACTATTTCGACTCTGCGCAAATACCGATCCTCAGCGGGACACGACGTTCATCAAAAATCCATCGGACAGCCTTGATCATGCGCCAACGCTACCGAACATCGGCTCCCATATGGGATTCGATGCTACGCGCAAGCTCGCGGGCGAAGGTTACCATCGAACGTGGCCGGAGCTGGTTCGTATGGATGAAGCAACCCAGCGTCGGGTAGATCAGAAGCTGAGGGACTGGGGGATTGGGTGAGGAACGCCGGCAACGCCGTCATCGCCGCGAACGCCGACTCCCGGCGTTGTCGGCGTTATTCCCCGTGGCGTCGATCCCGAACCTGGAATACGCTCGAATGCCGTGGACCTGATCTGGCTAGAAGATTTCCTGAGTCTCGCAAGCACGCATAGTTTTTCGAAATCGGCGACTCAACGCCACGTTACTCAATCGGCATTCAGTCGCCGGATTCAGGCGTTGGAAATGTGGATTGGAACTCCGCTCGTTGATCGGAGCACTTATCCCACTTCGCTTACTCCCGCTGGACGACAGTTTCGGGCGGTCGCCGAGGAGGTTGTAAGGATGTTGCAAGAGGAGCGCGGCCGATTGCAGAGTCAGGACAAGCTTACCGGCTCAACCGTGAAGATCGCCGCGCTACACGCCCTTTCTCTGCAGTTTTTGCCTGCCTGGCTGAAGAAGGTGGAACGCTCTTTTGGTACAATTGGAGTGAGCCTATTCACCGATGATTTCCAGGATTCGATTCAACGATTGGTGGAAGGAGAGTGTGATTTTTTGTTCACCTATTATCATCCGATGGTGCCCGTATTTCTGGACCCGGCGAAGTTTCCTCACGTTGCTCTCGGTTCGGATCGCCTGGTTCTGGTTACCGGCGTTGATGTGGAAGGCCATCCCTATTTTCCTGTTTCGCAATTCGTCGGCACCGCGATTCCATTCCTGGGGTACACCTCGGAGTCGTTCTTAGGTAGATTGTGCCGCGTCGTGCTGTCTGAATCGGCCAATCGACTTCAACTAAAAAAAGTTTACGAAAATGGAATGGCGGAAGCGGTTAAGGCAATGGTACTGGCGGGTCATGGGATCGCTTGGCTTCCGGAAAGTTCGGTCCGGAACGAGCTAAGTCGATGCACAGTTCAGGTCATCGATATTCCCGATGCCGGGCCGATGGAAGTGCGCATTTATCGATCGCTCGAGAGAACCAGGCCACTGGTCGAGCGATTCTGGACTTTTCTTACCGCTAACCCGTCCCTGGAGAGCATTGCCTGACAGGTTACGGGTTGCCGGTGACAAGTTGCAAGTTCGGCCCGACGCAGAAAACCTGCAACTGGTAACACCGGTAATTCCTATGGTTCGAGCAGCGCGGCTAACTCGATTTCTGCAGTTTGCGGAAACATGTCGAATGGCTGCACTTCGGTGAGACGGAATCTTGGCCGCAAACGGCTCAGATCGCGAGCGAAGGTAGCGGGATTACAAGAGATGTATATCACTGTGCTGGGTGGATACTCGCCAATCGTTTCGCATACCTGTTTCGTCAAACCTTCTGCCGGCGGGTCAAGAAGTAGTGTGGAAACGCGATACTTCCGCAAAACATGCGGCAGTAGACCTGTCACGTCTCCACAATAATACTTTTCGTGGGTAAAGGCCGATTGAGCGGCCAACTTGTATGCCGCTCGATTCCATTCGATACCGATAACTGTTTCGCACGCCGGAGCGAGCTGGTGAGCGAAGAAACCCGAACCGCAAAAGGCGTCTACCAGAACCGTGCCTTTCAGCCGTGCTCGGACGTAGTCCAAGAGTTTGGCGGCGACTTCGTCGTTAGTCTGCGTGAAAGTAGCGCTCGTATCGTCCTCTCGCACCGTGGCATGACTGAGTGCCGCCAATCCCTGGTGACGAAGTTTAGCCAGCTTGGCATTCACTATATCGGAAGCAAGGGCGCAGCGCGCAATATCAACGATCTTACGGCTTTTCTTCCGAAAAAAGCCGATCACCTGACCATCGGAGTGGACCGTAATCCGATTGCGAAAGCCGTAGATTTTTGGACTAGGGCAGACGGGCGGAACGACTATTTCCGCGAGTTTGGCGATTCGGTGCAGCGTCTGTTCGACCTGGAGGCGTTTCAATTCCAGTTGATGCGCGTATTGAATGTGTTGGTAATCGCAGCCGCCGCAAATCTGGTAGTAAGGGCAAGGTGGTTCCTCGCGATGGGGTGAGGCTTGCAGAATGGCCTCGGCCGACCCCAAACTGAAACTTTTATGTGATTCGGTGATTCGAACCTGAACTAACTCGCCGTCGACGGTGAAAGGCACGAATACGACTTTGCCGTCCGCCTTTCCGACCCCGCTACCGCCGAATGCGACTTCGTTAATTCGAAGTTTCAATTCCATTTGGTGAGAGTCGGTTTTTGATTCTTTGAGAATGCAGAGCGGGAATGAACTATTCCGAAATGGTCTTGGATCGCATTTTGCAAAATAGTACGCTTGAGACCAAGGGACGAAACCGCATGAGCGACAGTACGCTTGGCACTAAAAACACACATAACCAAGGCATTATCTCCTGGGTTGAAAAAATGGCCCACATTTGCCAACCGGAACAGGTTTTTTGGTGTGATGGCTCGGTGCAGGAAAAGGATTTTCTCACCCGTCTCGCGGTTGAGCAGGGGATCTTGATTCCACTGGATCGAGAAAAGTGGCCCGGTTGTTATTACCATCGGTCGGAAGTTAACGATGTCGCTCGCGTCGAACAGTGCACATATATATGTACGCCGAGCGCGGATGAAGCTGGACCCACGAACAATTGGGCTGCTCCCGCGGACATGTACAGCAAGCTTTACGGCTTGGCCGAAGGAGCGATGCGCGGCCGGCGAATGTACGTGGTTCCCTATTTAATGGGCCCTCCCGGGTCGGGCCTGGCCAAAGTTGGGATCGAGTTGACCGATTCGATCTACGTCGTTCTGAGTATGCGAATCATGACGCGCATGGGCGAGATCGCTTATCGTCAGCTTGGCGAAAGTGACAATTTCAATCGCGGCCTACACTGCATGCTCGATGTTAGCCCAGAGCGGAGATACATCGCCCACTTTCCGCAGGATAACGCGATCATTTCGGTTGGATCGAACTACGGCGGCAACGTGCTTCTAGGGAAGAAGTGTCTCAGCTTACGAATCGGTTCCTATTTAGGGCGGCAAGAAGGCTGGATGGCCGAACATATGTTGATCCTGGGGGTAGAGGATCCCAATGGCGAAAAGACCTACGTAGCAGCGGCTTTTCCGAGTGCCTGCGGAAAAACCAATTTCGCGATGCTCATTCCGCCCAAACGATTCGCCGGTTGGAAGGTTTGGACGGTTGGCGATGACATAGCCTGGATGCGGCCGGGAGCGGATGGACGTCTTTATGCGATTAACCCGGAGAACGGATATTTCGGAGTGGTTCCTGGCACCAGCTATCGATCCAATCCTAACGCGATGGAGTCGATGAAGCGGGACACCATCTTCACGAATGTCGCGCATACTTCCGAAGGCGACATCTGGTGGGAGGGGAAGGACAATCCAGCTCCAGAAAACCTTTTCGACTGGCAAGGACGGCCATGGCGCAGGTTTGGCGGGGAAAAGGCGGCCCACCCAAATAGCCGGTTTTGTTCGCCGGTCACCAATAATCCCGCCTTGGATCCCAAGTTTGATGATCCGGAGGGAGTGCCGATCAGCGGGCTTATTTTTGGCGGCCGCCGAGCGACGGTTTTTCCATTGGTTTTTCAAGCGTTTAACTGGATTCACGGCGTCTACGTGGGCGCCACAATGGGTTCTGAAACCACAGCGGCGGCGGCCGGAGCGGTGGGCCAGGTGAGGCGGGATCCAATGGCCATGTTGCCCTTCTGTGGGTACAACATGGGCGCTTATTTGGGTCATTGGCTCAAAATGCGGAAGATCATTAAGCGCCCTCCCAAAATTTTCCACGTCAATTGGTTTCGGAAAGATCGTAATGGCCAATTCTTATGGCCTGGATTCGGGGACAACATGCGCGTTTTGAAGTGGATCATCGATCGTTGTCGTGGACGAGTAGGCGCAGACGAGACTCCTCTGGGATGGATGCCCGCGGCTAGTGACATCGATTTGGAGGGGATGGACTACGATCGCGTAAGATTGGAGGAAGCACTCAGTATTGATGTCGAAGAATGGAAAAAAGAAATACTAGCCCAGGACGAACTCTTTCTCCGTCTTCATAGCGATCTTCCCTCGGAGCTGCACTACCAGAGGGAATTGCTGATTTCTAGGTTGTAGCGTGATCAGAAACGGATCTGTCCCGGAGGGACATGTGAGAGTAGATGACATGAGCCGACAGTTTAGCAGCGGGTGCTGTTAGCTGTCGGCTTCATAGAAGCCCGGTACGTAGTGCTGGGATCGAGAGAGAGCAGCGCGGCCCGTCCCGGCGAGGACGATCGAGCATCTTCTACCCGCGGGACTAGTCCTCTCTGCGTGCGTTTCTGGTCTGCCTGATGGAGGCCTATGCGCGTCCCCGGTTGGCCGCCCGTCCGGCTTTCTTAGTTGCGGATCTTGGGATTCAAGGTACTGGATAGCGGAATCGATTATGGTTGAGACTACCCTTGTACTACTCAAGCCCGATTGCCTCGCTGCCAAACATTGTGGCGACGTACTGAAGCGGTTTGAGCAGGCCGGACTGGAAATCGTCGGATGTAAGATGGCCCTGCTAAACGATGCGCTTTTGGCCGAGCACTATGCGCATGTTGCTGATAAGCCCTTTTATCCTGGACTTCGAGAGTTCATGCAATCCTCCCCGGTCATCGTGCTAGCTCTGAGTGGCGAAGGGGCAATTCTACGAGTACGGGAGCTCATCGGACCCACGGATTCACGCAAAGCGCCAAAAGGGACCGTTCGTGGCGACTACGGTACAGATTCAATGCTCAACATGGTTCATGCTTCCGATAGCCCGGAGACTGCGGCGATCGAATTGAAGCGGTTTTTCACCGACCTTGAACTCTTTGAGCCAGCATTGAGGCGATAATTTGAGACGCAGGCAGGGTGACAGGACTTAAATCGAATTTTCTCTGCCTCGATGACTCTCCAAGCAATCGTTTTCGATTTTGATGGGCTAATAGTCGATACCGAAGGACCCGGTTTTGTGAGTTGGTCTGAGCTATATGAAAAGTTTGGCCAGAAATTGACCCTGGATGATTGGAGACATGCGACCGGATATGTGGGAGGCTTTGATCCCGGTTTGCATTTAGAGAAGCTTTTGGGTCATAAGCTCGATTGGAGCATTTATGCGCCTGGTCGGGAAAGTCGAAACTGGGAATTGACACTCCAGCAGTCCACACTCCCGGGAATCGACCGATTAATGGTCGGTGCAAGCAACCGATCTATCAAGATCGGAGTGGCCAGCAACTCTGGGTTCGGCTGGGTCGAGGAGGGACTTGAGCGACTCGGTCTTCGGCATTTCATTGAGACGATAGTCACTCGAGATATGGTCTTGAATCCAAAGCCCGCGCCTGATGTCTATCTCAAAGCGGTTCAAACGCTGCAGGCTGATCCTCATTATAGCGTCGCTCTAGAGGATTCTGAGCCCGGTTCTCGCGCGGCCAAGGCGGCAGGTATGCGAGTGGTGGCGATTCCGAATCAATTCAGCGAGCGACAAGATCTCTCGGTCGCCGACCTGATTGTGCCCAGCGCGAAGGATTTATCCATCGAACGATTGGTCGAACTGGTCGTGAATCGGTAGAGCGAATTGGTCCGCCAAAACGGGCTAGTTCACTTGCCATGCGTTCTACGAATATTTAAGGTCGCAGTCTCTGGTTAGCCAATGAAATTGCCTGAACTTCGGGGTATTCTCCAATACGTCACACGCTTTCGTGACAAGATCTTTGTCATCGCTATCGATGGCGAAATCCTGGCTTCAGACAATTTCCCGAACATCCTTCTCGATATTGCGGTTCTGCGGTCGCTCAATATTAAGGTGGTGCTTGTCCACGGTGCAGGCTCCCAAATCGAGCGCACCGCTGTCGAACACGACATTGCCATCTCCAATTCCGATGGAAGCGGGGTCGTTGATGCTCAAACCTTACAGCTCTCGATTAATGTTGCCATCCGCCTGACCAACGAGATTATGGAAGGTCTGACCCAAGTGGATCTCCGAGCCGCCTATGCCAATTGCATCATTGCTCATCCGGCCGGTATCATTGGTGGGATTGATTACCAGTTCTCCGGCAAAGTTGAAAAAGTCGATACCCGATGCCTTGAGCTCTTTCTCAGAGAGCAGATTGTTCCGGTGATCCCGCCGCTTGGGTTCGATGGAGAAGGCCGGACCTTTCGGGTCAATTCCGATTTGGTTGCGCTCGAAGTCGCCTCGGCGCTGCATGCCGCCAAACTGATTTTTCTGTCCACGCACGATGGCTTGGTCCTTGACGGGCAACGGATCGGGCAACTGGTCGCAGCCGAGGTCGAAGAGGTTTTAAAAAAACAGCGGAATCAGTTGACGCCGAATCTGGCATCTAAACTTGAGCATGCGGCCGAGGCCAGCCAATACGGTATTCCGAGAGTGCATCTTTTAAACGGGACGATAAACGAAGCATTGCTGGCGGAGATCTTTAGCAATGGTGGCATCGGAACGATGATCTATTCCAACGAGTACGAGCAAATTCGTCGGGTCTACAAAAAAGACGTTCGGGCAGTGATTTCTCTCATCCAACAATCGATTCGGAACGAGGAACTGCTCCGCCGGACTCGAGCCGAAATTTTGGCTGATATTGATGATTACTGGGTTCTGGAGATCGATCGGCACATTGTCGGTTGTGTCGCAATGTATCCTTACCCGGAGCAAAAAATAGCGGAGCTAGCCTGCCTTTATGTCAGCCGCTCAACTGAAAACCAGGGCTTAGGAAGAAAACTCATGTCATTTGTCGAAACCTTGGCCAAACAGCGCGGTTTCAATCGTCTCTTCGCATTATCGACCCAGGCTTTCGTATATTTGCAGCAAAAAGGAGGGTTCATGGAAGCCGATGCCGATATTCTTCCGCCCGAGCGGAGGGTTAAATATGAAGCCAGCGGTCGAAATTCCAGGATCCTGGTTAAGAACCTCACTCCTGAGCCTTTGACGAAAAGCATTCTGACTTCCCTCCATTCTTCCTAACCGGTCAACCTGCATGCCAAATTCCCCGCACGATCTTGGCGCGCTGTTGATCGATTTGGTTGTCCTCTGCCTCTATTTTTTCGGTATTGTTGGGATTGGTCTTTGGGCAGGACGGCGTAACCGAACCCTCAGTGAATTCGCCCTCGGCGGACGGTCGATCCCCTGGTGGGCGGTGTTGGCATCGATCATTGCCGCGGAAACAAGCGCCGCGACCTTCTTAGGGGCTCCAACCGAGGGCTTCAAAACACGCAGCTTCATTTACGGTCAGATGGCGATAGGGACAGTTCTGGCCCGCGTCATCGTCGCATTCACCTTTATTCGCCCGTATTACCGGTACGGGGTTCAAAGCATTTATGAGTTTCTAGACATACGATTCGGGCCACTGACCAAAAATTTGGCTAGTGCACTGTTTCTGTTCACGCGAGTTCTCATGATCGGCGCGCGTATTTATCTAGGGGGTGTTATTATCAAAGTCATTTGGCAGTTCCTGTTCCCCAATTCGCCAATCGATCTCTGGGTTTACTTTTGGGGGATTCTGTTTGTCACCGTACTAACTACTATCTATACAGCCGTTGGCGGTATTAAGGCAGTGGTCTGGACTGACATGATCCAGGCATGCTTGATGGTTAGTTCAGTTGCTCTCGCGATCTGGCTAATTGTTAGTCATATTCCAGGAAGATTCACAACTGTTAGTCAAGAGCTTGGCGGTATACCTCCTTTCTTTCAGGTCGGTTTCAATGCCGGAGATGGCTTTTGGAGTGCGGTCAAAAGCATACTGCAAGAACCTTACACGATTGCGTCCGCTTTAGTCGCTTCAACCTTCATTACCATGTCAACTCATGGAACCGATCAGGACATGGTGCAGAGGATGTTAACTGCCACTGACTTCAGGAAGTCGCGGCTCTCTCTCATCACGAGTGGACTAGCCGATCTGCCGATTGCGACAAGTTTCTTGTTAGTTGGGATCCTTTTATGGGTTTTTTATAAAATCCAACCTGATTCCAATCTGCCGGCGGCCGACAACGAGATTTTCGCGTACTACATCATCACACAGATGCCGGTAGGCTTGCGCGGCTTGATCGTGGCGGGGGTCTTTGCCACGATGATGGGATCAACGTCTGCGGCGTTAAATGCTCTGGCAACGAGCTTTACGAAAGATTTCTTTCTGCCGTATTTCCCGCATCGTGACTCGCAAAGAACGCCGATTTGGGCAGCCAGGGTCTCCACCGTGGTATTCGCCGGATTGATCATTGTGGTTGCGATGGCGACGGCGATCGCAGTGTTGATTGATCCCAAACTGACGATTATCGCGATTGTATTTCAAATTGCGGGATATACTTACGGGGCATTGCTTGGTGTGTTTCTGGTCGGCATGTTAACGAAAAGCCGAGGTAGCGATCGAAGCAATATCTTCGCCATGCTGTTAGCTATCGTCGCAGTTTTGGTGATTGCGCGAGTTAAATTACCTGGGTTCGATATAGTTAGTTTATTTAGTCAGGGCCGCCTGCGCTGGGTCGATTGGAATCTCGGCGGCTGGCTTCCTCCGAGTTGGCCGTCGATCGCCGGGCCTTGGTGGGTTTTTATAGGCTGCGTCGTCTGCTTTCTTGTGAGTATCAGTTTTAAGACACCGCGGAGCCAGATTGTGCGGAGCCAAGGGCGTTTGCGAGAGGCCGAAGACCTAGCTCCAGACGGCGGGGATGTAAGTTCGGCGGCAGTCAAGTGAAGAGTGCAGGCGGTAGCAGAATTTATTAATCGATGGTATCGAGTTTTTGCTTGCTGCTCAGGCCGAGTCTTCTTTATTCTCCACGACGCTCGACGGAGAAAAGGCGGGTCGTTGTGAATAACTTGTGAACAAACTATGTTGGGCGAATTTTGGTTCCGTGGAGGTGCCGTTTGGCATACTGGTGACGAACTCATCACGATGAACCAAGTACGATTTAGATGTACCCCTGCTCGACCAATGTAACCCCTTCATTCGCTACTGGTTCGATCGCTTTCTCGTCTTCTTTTTTCATCTAGTGGTTATCTGGAGGTCGAATTCGTTTCGGGCAGGGGATGTGGGCGACACTGCGAGTAAAACATCACTGGCTGCATGCGAACTGTGGATAATGTAACTATGGAACAGAGCTTCCGAGGGATTTGGGAAGAGATCGCGGGTAATATCCGGCCTCATGTAAGCAACGACGCTTTCAATCGATGGTTTTCCGAAATCGAGCTCGTTCAAACGGACGAATGCATGCTCACCTTCCAGGTACCGAATACGATTCATCAGCTCTGGATTGAGAGCAATTATCTCCCCCTTGTTCAATCTGCGACATTAGCCGTCTTGGCTGGCCCTCGAGAAATCAAGTTTCGGGTGGCCGACCAAGATAAGGTCAAGGCACTTGTTCCCGACCCGGAGCCAAAGTCGGAAGAGCTGCCGCCGGTCAGGACTTCAGAAAAAGAGGCTGAGGGGGCCGCGGTGCACGGGATGAACCCGCGGAACACCTTTGACACGTTTGTCGTCGGCTCGAATAATCAATTCGCTCATGCTGCCGGCTTGGCGGTAGCTCAATCACCAGCAAAGACTTATAATCCTCTTTTCATTTATGGGGGGGTTGGTCTAGGCAAGACGCATCTGATGCAAGCGATTGGGCAGCACGTAACGGACCGAAAAAAGAATTTCAAGGTGATGTATCTCTCGAGTGAGCGATTTACCAACGAGTTCATCGATGCGATTCAGCACAATACCCTAGTCAAATTTCGCAAACGCTATCGTCAGGCCGACCTCCTATTGATAGACGATATCCACTTTTTGGCCGGAAAAGAGCGCTCGCAAGAGGAGTTTTTTCACACGTTCAATACCCTTTTCGATGGTCGCAAACAGATCGTGTTGTCTAGTGACCGTCCAGCGAGCGAAATTTCTAATCTCGAGCATCGATTGGTTTCGCGGTTTGAGTGGGGGTTAACGGCCGAACTCCAGCCACCCGACATTGAGACCCGGATGGCTATTCTGCGGAAGAAGGCACAGTCTTTACACGTTCAGCTTGCACCAGACGTTCTTGAGTTTTTGGCACAGCGGGTCCGGACGAACGTTCGCCGGTTGGAGGGTGCCCTGATGCGTGTTGCCTCGTTCGCATCCCTGAGCGGACGCGAGGTTTCTCGAGATGCGGTTGAACACCTGTTGCGCGACATTCTTCAGGAGGAAGCGAAGAAAACGGTAACCATTGACCAGATCCAACGGAAAGTTGCCGAGCACTTTGACGTTAGGTTGGCTGACATGACCAGTAAGCGGCGTCCGGCGAACATCGCGTTTCCTCGCCAGGTGGCGATGTATCTGGCGCGGCGTCATACCAAGGCTTCGCTCAACGAGATTGGAGATGCGTTCGGTGGCCGCGATCACGGTACGGTGCTGCACGCCTGCAAAACCGTCAAAGATCGCATGACTAAAGAGGATCAAGTCCGGCAGCTGGTCTTTCTGCTCGATAGTCAACTCGAGCGTTAGGCCTTAGATTCCGTGATTCCCGAGGACCTTCGCTGTCGGAATTGGGTAGTAGGGTGCTTGGCCGGGCGGCCGTTGTACTGGTCGCCGGGATCGGCCATCACGATAGGCGAAATCCTCCGTGCGCTGAAAACGTACTATGTCTGTCTGTGGGAGCAGCGCCCGGGTTCGTGCCATGCATGAGGAGTGATCGGTGTTGCGTTTCCCGTTCGATTTATCGATGCAGGACGAAGATGGCGAGAGGCAATATTGGCGGCGAACGGGAAAAATCTCCCGACTTCGCGAGCCTTTGTCGCGGCCACGCCCGTAAACTACGCAGGCGCGCGATGCGGGGGCGAGCCTTAGCTTGCCGAGACGGCAGATCAGCTCCGGAGGAACCCGGATCAGGCTTTCGCCGTACCTCAACATGGGAATCGGCGATTATCGAGGACGACGGCAGCCGGTCTGTTATAGCCTTCACATTGTTAAGATGGCAAAATGGGTGGCCAAGGCGGAAGCATGTGTAGCAAAAATCGTGATGCCTTGCGACGCAATCATTGACCGAAAGAAAGATTTTATTTAAGCAGCGAAAGGTGATTCACTGGTCAAATCCTCTTGACGTTCGCTTTTGCCCTACTCTCAGCGACTTGCGGAGGGTAGGGGCGCATGATTTTATATCTCATACACCATGAAATTTAGTGTCAGTAAGGACAAGCTGCTTGAAGGTCTATCAACGGTGCAGAATGTCGTCAGCACAAGAACTACTCTGCCAATTCTGTCCAATGTATTACTACAAGCAGCCGACGGAAAAATCCGGCTGACTACGACCGATTTGGACGTCGGAGTGCAGGGAAGCGTAGAAGCGCAAGTCGAACGGACCGGGGCAACGACTTTGCCCGCTCGGCGGTTGTTTTCTATCGTCCGCGAGCTGCCCGCGTCCGAGATCTACTTCGATGTGGATACAAAAAATTTGGCTGCAATCCGCAGTGGTTCCAGTTATTTCAAGATACTTGGGCTTCCAGAAGAAGAGTTCCCGCCGTTAGCTCGATTCGAAGACGCGAAGGTCTTTACAATAGCCCAAAAATCTCTCAAGGACGGACTAAAGAAGACCTCCTACGCTATCTCGACCGATGAAACCCGTTATGTGTTGAACGGAATTCTGTTCTCGTTCAAAGAGAATATGTTGACGCTAGTGGCAACCGACGGCCGCAGGTTAGCCCTGGTGGATCTCGATCTCGAGTTTCCCAAGAGCCAGGAAGTCGATCTGATTGTTCCAACCAAAGCTGTAATCGAGCTGCAGCGTCTTTTGCATGAAGAGGGGGATATGAAGGTGAGTGTGGGCGATAATCAGATTGCATTTGAGCTCAACGAATCTTTCCTGGTTTCGAAGTTGATCGAAGGCAATTATCCAAATTACCGCCAAGTCATTCCGAGTGAAGCGAAAGAGCGAGTGACACTTGAACGAGAGACTTTCTTGAATGCCGCCCGCCGCGTATCGTTGCTGGCCAGCGAAAAATCGAATTCGGTGAAGCTGATATTCACGAAAGGTAATATCGATATAGTGGCAAACACGCCCGATGTTGGTGAAGCCAAGGAATCGCTACCGGTCATGTATAAAGGCAAAGAATTTTCCATCGCCTTCAATCCGGAATTCCTGATGGCCCCGCTTCGGAATCTTTCGGAGGACGAGATCTATTTGGATCTCATCGATGAAATGAGCCCGGGAGTAATCAAAATCTCTGGCCCATTCCTATACGTTCTCATGCCGATGCGGTTGAGCTAGCGACCCTTCCGGCCGAATAGCAAATAGCCGATAGCAAATA
>Ga0137401_10000158_pt1 | contig 23304 bp, 21 predicted proteins | sample CZOMad1_1_16fung_FD_108286 | JGI IMG/M metagenome (GOLD analysis project Ga0137401, IMG submission 108286) | Vadose zone soil fungal communities from Angelo Coast Range Reserve, California, USA - CZOMad1_1_16fungal (Illumina Assembly) | ecosystem: Environmental > Terrestrial > Soil > Vadose...
ACTACGATGGAGATGGGAAGACAGACTTTGCGTTCTGGCGCCCGTCGTATGGAGTGTGGTTCATCATTCCCAGCAGCAATCCGAGCGTTCCAATCATCCTGCAGTGGGGGATACAGGGAGACATTCCGGTGCCTGGGGACTACGATGGAGACGGGAAGACGGACATGGCGGTGTTTCGGCCCTCGAATGGAGTGTGGTACGTCATCCCCAGCAGCAATCCGAGCGTTCCCATTTACGAGGGGTGGGGAGCGCAAGGAGACATTCCGGTGCCTGGGGACTACGATGGAGATGGGAAGACAGACTTTGCGTTCTGGCGCCCGTCGTATGGAGTGTGGTTCATCATTCCCAGCAGCAATCCGAGCTCTCTAATCGTTCAGCAATGGGGAATTCAGGGAGATATCCCGGCGCCTGGGCACTAACGATGGAGACGGGAAGACAGACTTCGCGGTCTGGCGCCCGCCGAATGGAGTGTGGTTCATCATTCCCAGCAGCAATCCGAGCGTTCCGATAATCCGGCAGTGGGGCACGCAGCGAGACATCCCAGCGCCGGCAGATTATGACGGTGATCAGGTCACAGACATAGCTATGTGGCAGCCCACAAAGGGCATGTGGTTCGTCATACCTTCTTCAGCACCCTCCACCACCACGCTTACCCAATGGGGAATCGCCGGTGACGTGCCTGTCCAGATGCCCAGAGGTCTGGTAGGACTATTCTATACGGACGCCTAATTAAAGGGACATAATAGTTAGGAGCGGTTTAACTGCGGGTAAGACTGCATCTCCTCGAAGACGCGCGTCGGCACGGCCTTGGTGGGAGGAAGCATCCTCGTGCCAAAGCCGGCTGCCGGGATCACTACCTTTGTGATTTTTGTGCGAGTGCGCACAGCAAACCTTCCGAGAAAAACAAATGGTGAAAACCGCAGGAGAGAGAATTACCTCAGCGAGAGGCGGCCCTGGATTTCTCCACGCTTGCAGGCCCTTGAACGGATTCCCATTTCATTTCAGCGACTTTCAGTTTAGGGTGGGACACCAAGAGGTGCCAGATCATGGCCTGAAAGGATTCCGTGTGCGGAGTTATAGCCGATGAATTGACGACGGGAATGATTACGCAGGCGTCGGCAACCTGCGCGGTGTAGCCTCCGTCGCGGCCGACAACGCCACAGATAGTGGCGCGTACTTCCCGAGCGTATTCGAGAGCTCGCACTAGGTTGGCGCTGATGTTTTCCTTCGCGTCACCACCTCCGACCGAAAAGACGAAGACCATATCAGCTTCATTCATCCGACAGCCCCGAAGCCAATTGGCGTAGCACGTTTCCCAGCCGTCATCGTTCACCCGCGCTGTGAGTTCGGAAACATTGTCCGACGGTGCGTAGGCTTCAATTTGAGCAATCTTACGGAAGTCGCAGACAGCATGGGAAGCATGCCCTGCCCCTCCACCAACACCAAGCAGAAATAGCCTACCAGGGCGCTCGCGCAAGTCGAGGAGCAGATCGGCGGTCCGTTCGATAGTTGATTGGTCGACAAGCCTCAAGATCTCTGTGGCTTCTTGAATGTATTGAGCGACGTAGTTCATCCAGTCTGCCTCTTTTGATTAGGGATTCTGGTTCAACAGCTGACTCAACTGAGAGGACTCATATCTGTACAACAAGGCAATTCGATGAGGAAGTAACTTGGCCAGTTCCTGTCATTTCCGAGCGAATGAGCTGCGCAGCTTCCCACAGATCTTTTGCGACAAAGGCTGGGAGTACGTGCTGGGCTTCGGTGAACTGGCAGATCTCGCACTTCCAGCGGCCGATGAAGATAGTGCGGCAGCCAGCGCGAGATCCCGCCAGCAAATCGGGAATTCCGTCTCCGATCATATAACACTCCGCGAGTGACACATGCAGTTCTGCGGCCGCGAGCTCTAGCAAGCCGGTCGCTGGTTTGCGGCAGCGACAGGTTTGGCGGAGATCCGGCCGCCTCGCCTTCGGATGGTGCAGGCAGTAGAAAATGCAGTCAATGTGACCGCCTCCAGAGCGAATCTTCGAAAGCATTTTACGCTCAAACGCCTTGAGCATTTGCGGCTTCAGGTGCCCCTTGGCGATGCCGGGCTGGTTTGACACGATGGCCGTCTTCAAACCCATGTCGTTCAGCAGCCGGATAGCCTCTGGTACACGTGGAAGCAGTTTGAATTGGGAGCGCTTGAAGGGTGCGTCAATCACCCCGGCGTCCTCATGATAAACAAGCGCATTGATGACGCCGTCACGATCCAGCAACACTGCCTTCATGTCTGAGGCACCCCAAATGACAATTGGTTGTGGTTTCCTTCAGTTTTTGGATAATTGACCTACCAAAAAGTGTAAACCGGTGCCGGAACAGCTAGTAGAGCAAGTGGGCACTGGGTTGGAACAGAGATCTAGCCGGAAAGCTTTGCCGCGAGAGCGATTCCGTTTTCGTGGCCATTCTGACGCCAGATGTGAGCCAGGCGGCCGTCGCGCGAAACGGCGTCGAAGATGACCTTGCTTCCTTCGAAATCGAAGCGGAAGTTCAACTCACGCAGGCCAGCCTTGCGCATCGCGTCACGGACCTGTGGCTTTTTCTCTTCACAGTAGAACATCAGGAAACCACCCCCTCCGGCGCCGGAGATCTTTCCACCAACGGCACCATTGCTCTTGGCCAGCGCATACCAAGCATCAATCTGAGGGTTTGTTACACCCTTAGACAGCCGCTTCTTCGACTCCCAGTGAATGTCCATGAGCTCGCCGAATCGGTGGAGATTGCCTTTGGTGATGGCGGAGCAGATCTCGATCCCAATGTCCTTAATTTCGCGCAGGCTGCCGACAACGGTCTGATCGTTGCGGCGCGTTGCCTCATCCTGTTTTTGCAGAATGGTCGTGGCATCGCGGATGTCGTGCGTGTAGAAGAGAATGATATTTTGTTCCAGGGCCTCTACGAGATCCATACTCAAATTGAGGCGCGAGACTTTCACCTTGCCGTCTTGGGTGATTTCCAGGATGGTCAGGCCGCCGAACGCCGCCATGTATTGGTCCTGCTTGCCAATGGGCTTTCCTAAGATATCGAGTTCGATGTGACAGGCTTCTTCTGCCAGCTTCTGTTGAGTGGCTTGATCCTGCAGGAGCGCATGCAGGGCATTGAGGAGTCCCACGAGATAAGAACTGGAAGAACCGAGTCCCGTTCCGGCGGGAATATCTGCGATCGAAACGATCTCCAACCCGTGGGAAATGTTGAAGTATTGCATCGCCTCGCGTGCCAGAGTGTGCTGAACATGAGCCACATGGTCAACTAGCTCGGAGCTGGTGTAACGAACTCGAATCTTATCGTCCACAATCGGCGTGTTCACGTTTAGGAACATATATTTGTCAATAGCTGCGGCAAGTACAAATCCGCCGTGATCTCGATAAAACGACGGAAGATCCGTCCCACCTCCACCTATGGTGATACGAAACGGCGTCCGCGTGATGATCATCGATTTGCCTCTTGTGGTTCATTTTCCAAAGCCGGGATTAAAGTCCAGGAATGCTGAGAGGCACTCTGATAAGCAGCTTCTATCAACTGCTGGGCTCGCAGGCCGTCGCTTGCGCTCCCAATTGGTTCCCTTGCTTCCTCTATGGCCGCATGAAACTCTCGCCATTCCCGATCCCACGAATCGTCGGGAGTTACAAACTCGAATAGCTCTTCTACCGGCCGGCTGTGATCTGGCTTGCGTTTGCCCCAAATCACCCGTTGTTGCCCGTAGTGACCATCGCGACCCTCGAGTCGCAGGTAACCGTCGCGCCCAAAGAGTTCGAGTTCGAAGAGGTTCACCCACTGCGTCCAGCTGACGTGGATCTGCGCCACTTGACCGTTAGCGGTTCGCAAAATGCAAAAGCCGTTGTCCTCCACTGCAGTAAAATTCCAGTAGAAGCACTGAGTTTCCGCCAAGAGTTGCGATGGTTCGCCCAGTAAATGACGCACTAGATCGAAAATGTGAATGCCTTGCTCGAGCAGCACCCCCCCGCCGCTCAGCTCGGCGTCAGTGCACCATTCTTTTTCATAGCCGGGTCGCCCGCCGTGCCCATAGCGGCATCGCAGGAAATGCAAATCGCCTAGGACTCCAGTGTCCAGCAATTCCTTTGCTTTCCGCACGTGGGACATGTGCCGATAGTTAAATCCGGTCTTCAAAAGACGCCCAGTTACACGGGCTGCATCGAACATTCTCCGGGCCTCGCGCACATTTCGGCCTAGAGGCTTTTCGCACAAAACATGTTTTCCGGCTTGCAGGGCAAGGATGGTCACCTCGGCATGGTATTTAGTGGGCGTGCAAACTACGACCGCGTCCACATCGTTTCTTGTAACAACGGACTTCCAGTCCGAGCTGACATGCACTCCTGTTCCCTCCGCAACTTTTTCGGCGCGTGCCTGGTCGGTGTCGACAACGGCAGTCACGAGCGAACGGTCCGAGCGGCGAATGACACCGGCTCGAATTCCCCCAACGCGTCCGGCCCCGATAATGGCCACAGAAAGCACGATATCAATCCAGAGGGACGCGGCGAAGGGTCCATGAGTCCGTGGACATGATCTTCGGGATACGCGGCCCCATCTCTTCCCATTTGTCGTGGACGGCACTAATCAAACGGCCCGTCAAGCCTTTGCAGCGATCTGACGCCAGGAACAAAGCCAGTGCAGCGGCGCGCTCAGCCGGAACGCCACCCGTCAGGTCCATTTTCTCTAGCTCCTCAACCGCCTGAGGGCCACCGGCGCCACCGCTCGCGCGCAGTTCATCCCACATCCGGCTCTTTACAGGCCCAGGAGCGATCGCATTAATCTCGATGTTTTTGTCACGGACCTCGGCAGCCAGACTTTCCGTGAATCGCACTAAGGAAGCTTTCGAAGCGCTGTACGCAGTGAAAAAAGGGCGGCCATATGCCGCTCCTCCCCCCGAAAACTGGATAATCTTGCCTCCGCCCGTAGCCAGCATCGAAGGAAGAATGGCCCTTACGAGATAGAAGCTACCTATGAGATTGATTTCGATAGTTTGCAGCCAGTGTTCCATCAATACCTCACAAGTAGCTCCAATCGGCCCGAGGACGCCAGAGCAATTCACCAGAACGTCGATGGGCCCAAACTTTCTCTTAACTCGGGCCACGACAGACTGGATGTCTTTCCATTTGCACACGTCCAGCTTAAACGCCGCGATACGTGGGTCGTTGGTCGGCAGGCCGTTTGAAAAGACGCTCTTTTTCTGAGAATGATAAGTCAGCGCGAGGCGTGCGCCCTCGCGATAAAAATTCATCGCGGTGGTGCGCCCGATGACTCCGGATGCTCCGACGATCAGGCACGTTTTGTCAGAGAGTTGCATGAAGGGTAATGAAATGGGGCCAAAGTAAAACAACTGTCGTCGACAAGTTCGGGCGGGCAGTTTAACCAGCAACTGAGGCTGACTTAGTCGCCGTAGCCACCTCCCGAAAGTAGTTGACTGTTCGGCGTGCTCCCTCAGCCAAAGACACCGTCGGCATCCATCCGAGTAGGCGTGCCGCCTTCGAGATGTCGAGACAAATTCGGTCGATTTCTCCAGGGCGCCTTGCGACGTACTTTGGCTCAACCTGCTTGCCCAAGAGGTCGCGCACGAGTTGGAAAACCTCCAAGTCAGTTGTCTCCACACAGGTGCTGATGTTAAAAATCTCGTTGCTACCTCGTTCGAGCGCAGCGACATTTGCGGCAACCACGTCCGAAATATAGACGTAATCCCGCACTTTGCTACCGTCCCCATAGATGACCGGTTGGATCCCGGCAAGCATTTGCTCTGAGAAAATAGCAAAGACGCCAGCCTCACCCTGTGAACTCTGCCGCGGTCCATAGACGTTTCCGTACCGCAAGACGACGTACTCCAACCTGTACAGGAAATGGAACGTGAAGAGGTAGTGCTCGACCGTGTGCTTGCTGATGCCATAAGGAGTGATAGGATTGATCGGGTAATCTTCGGGAACGAGCGTTTGCTTTGGTTCTCCGTAACCTGCCCCGGCGCTTGCGATATAAATGAACCGCTTCGTCCCATGGGCAAGCGCAGCTTCCATTAGATTGAGAGAACCCAGAATGTTGACCTGGGCGTCAAAGACAGGTTCTCGAACGCCGCGGCGAACGTCCATTTGGGCCGCATGGTGGTTGACGACCGCCGGCTTTTCCAATAGAAAAATCTTTTCGATGGCTTCTCGGTCTCGGATATCGCACCGATGGAAGCGGGCTTTCGGATTCACATTCTTCTCCGCGCCTCGAGAAAGATCGTCAACGATGACGACTTCGTGGCCTGCACTAACGTACGCATCTGCCACGTGTGATGCAATGAATCCTGCCGCTCCGGTCACAAGTATTTTCACGTTTAACCTCTCCTCTATTAATACGCACCTTCCGTTTTCAGAACCTTCCAGAACGTCTTGGCGATAATGACGAGATCGAGCCAGATAGACCACCGCTCGACGTAAAACATATCCATGCGAACCCGTTCCTCGTACGTAGTTGTTTGCCGGCCCATTACTTGCCAAAAACCAGTCAAGCCTGGCTTAACTGAGAGTAGCTTCGGCAAGAGTTCCCCATAGAGGCGTTTTTCTTCTTCACAAATGACTCGTGGTCCAACAAAAGTAAGTTTTCCGATAAGGACGCTGAAAAACTGCGGAAACTCGTCGATGCTGAATCGTCTCATGAATCGTCCTAGACGCAACAACCGGGGATCGTTCTTCAGCTTGTATTGGCGGACAAACTCGGCTTTTAATTCAGGGTTGCAACGAAGGATCTTGTCTGCGTCCTTTAACATCGTTCGAAACTTACGGTAGTAGTGAATCTTGCCATCAGATCCGACAAACTCCCGCATGTAGAACACCGGACCAGGATCCTCTAGATTCACTAGCACAAAGATGATGGGCGTCAACAGCAAAGTCACCACGCTGCCGATGAGTCCGATCACTACGTCGATCCCTCGTTTTCCCGCCTGTTGCACGGCGAGGGACCATTCCGGCTGGGGATAAATACGAAAGCAACCCGAGAACTCGTCGTATTCGCAGTTCATATTGGCGGTGCCCAGAACGCCCGAATAAAGTTCGACGTCAACGCGCAATTCCTTGCAGCGGCGCAGGACTTCACCTAGCCATTCATCTCCGCGAACACCGGGGTACGTCACAATCAGTACGTTTGCTCCCGCGCCTGACAGGGTCTCCTCCCATTGATCCAAAGAATCGACAGGAACATGAGGCAGCACCGCACGTTCAGTTGCCAACTTCGCGGAGTCCATCAAAACTCCGACCACGTCGTACCCATAGTGGCGCTGGATCGAGAGCAATTGTTGATACTCCGATAGCCCGGTTGGAGAACCGGCCAGCACGGCTCGCCGCCGGCACAGACCAGCCTTCCAAAGCCTTTGGTAGAAGGCTCGCAGTGTAAAGCGCATGGAAACCAGCAAGACACAGGCCAGCGTGAACCAGGAGACCAGGAGGTAACGCGAGAACACTTCTGACCGGAAGACGACAAAGTTGAACAGTACGAGCCCCAAAAAGCTAACCGCTACTGCCTTGCAGCTCCCTTCTAGCTCTTGTTCGGGTCGGCGTAGCTCGGGACTCTTGTATGCCTCGAAAAGGTACAAGACCACGGCGAAGAACGGGATGTAGAAACGGTGGTACTCAAACGGATTCAAAACACTGACGGGAACTCGCAGAAAATGGACGACAATTCGAATGGCGATTAGGTGCGCCAGAGTAATAGCCAAGAGATCGCCCCCCAAATACACAAGCCTGTGCAGGAGAGGCCAGGAGAGGGTCCGAGTCCACCCCCTTTGGGAGACAGCATGGTTCGCCATCGGTCGCAGCACGGACGTTTCGCGAGGGGCTACTGATTCACGCGTGGACATGGGCGTTGGACCTGTGATGCTTCTGGGCTTTCATTGCTGAGCGCTGGCAGCCGCTGCGATGACTTTAGTCTGTTTCATTTCCGCGAGTGTCTTCTGGGCGTCCTGGACAAACTGGCGGACGGTTTCCCGTGTGTAGCGGTGATCCACCATTTTGGGCAGGAATTGCGGCGGGATAGTAATTATGTGCGCGCCAGCCAGCGCGGCATTCTGGATGTCAATGACGGTGCGAATGCTGCCGACGATGATTCGAGTTGAAAACTCCCAATCGTCGAGCCAGCGCCGAACGTTGCGAATCACCATGGCCGGGTCGTTGCCCTCATCGGCGACGCGACCGGCAAAGATGCTGACGTAAGTCGCTCCGGCCTTGGCGGCGAGCATAGCCTGGTTGAACGACAAGATAGCCGTAGTATTGATGGCAATGCCTTCCTGCGATAGACGGTGCACGACGCTGAGGCAGGATTCTCCGTACTCATTAACAACGGGAATCTTTACAACGATGTTACGGGCCCAGGAGGCAAATTGGCGCGCCTCCTCGAGCATCGCAACGCGATCGTTCGTAGTAACCTCCACGCTCAGGGGGAGATCGCCGAGCATGGCCGCCAGCCTCCGCGCTCCCTCTCCGATTTCTGTCACTCCATCCTTGAACAGGATGCTCGGATTGGTGGTGACTCCGTCCACCACGCCTTCCTTCATCCATGTTTCAATCTGATTCGAGTCCGCCGAATCCAAGAAGATTTGCATGATTATCTCTCCCTTTCTCCCTTAACGAATTACCTGGATGTAACACATTGCAAGAGCCACCCCAATTGCGGACTAGTTCGATTCTTTCCGGGCTAAAAGCATGGTCGAGTAACCGAAAACCATTCGACGTAGAGTGAGGTAGTACATCGCTTGGCCCAAGGATCGTACGACCCACTTTCCTATGTTCCTGTGAACTGCGGAATTGTGGATAATTGGTGCATTCATGATGACTTCTGCACGAAATCCACAGCGTTTGGCCAAAGCAGAGATGGTATTTGGTTTAAACGATGAAAGATGATGCGGCAGCTTGAAACCGCAAGCAAAGCTTCCGGGACGACTGAGCCAGTACGGATCCGACACCCCAAGTCTGCTACGGATAGTCCCGAGCACGGCGTGGAACTGTGCATTGGGAACGACTATAGCGAGGATTCCTCCTGGGTTCATGAGTTGGGAGATCTGAATAAGTGTCTTTGCCGGGTCTGTCAAATGCTCAAGCACATTCAGGATAGTTATGACGTCAAAGGATCTGTGGTTTGGCAAAGACAGATACTCTTCAACCATCCCATTGAAAACTTCGACGCCATTTGACGCTTCGGCGTACTTGCTGCCAGTCTTGGACGGTTCGATGCCGAAAACAGAGAAACCTGCCTCGCGCATGCACAGAAGAAAATTACCTGAGCCACAACCTACATCGAGTACCGTTCCTCCGGGCTTGAGACTCATTACCGCGTCTCTTATCGCTCGGTTGAATGGCTCCTCGTTTTGACGCCACTGAATCCCTTCGTCGTACCTAGCGTAGAATTGCTCTAATTCCTCAACAGTGGGCTGAGGGTTGACAAACCACAGTCCACAATCTCGGCACAACACGATGCGATATCCAAGGGCTTCTGCGAAAGGAATGTGGTTAAGACTGGAACACACTCTACATGGAACCATTTCCCGCTTGTGAACCGCCGCCATGACGGCTTGGCTGCTCATTGCGATACTCCTTCTTCTGCTTTAGTTACATCGGGCGCGGACTTGCGTGTGACAATCTCTACTTTGAGCGAACACATGACCAATTCAACCAACGCGCGAATCTGGCTAACGGAAGATAATGACTTCGAGTTGCGCGCGATATTTGCCCTTATAAACTGGTAGTCCTCCGGATTCGTAGTCATTCCGTTCACCACAGCCCGCCCCAACCAAACTTCGATCTGGTTGGTGTCTCCCGAATGGATAAACATTTGCGTGTGCTGGTTTTTCCTTAGATAGGCATTTACACAGATTATGTCGAGGAAAAGGGCCGCTGGGCCTCCCGCAATCTCAAGCCAGGTCCAACTGGGCCCATCCCGCGTGAGACACGGCCTACCCTCAGGCCGAAATGGCTTGGTTCTTTTGAACTCGGGCTCGAAGATAGCGGTCAAGACTGTCACGCCATTGCGGAACAGACAAACCCAGTTTGTGCAAACGGCCCTTACTCAGGACTGAATATGGCGGCCGTTTCACAAAGCTCGGAAAATACTTTGTCTCCACCGGGATGAGATCCACTTGAATCTTCTGCAGGGCGAAGATTTCCCGTGCGAAGTCATACCAGGAGCATGCCTCTTCACAACTAACATGATATAATCCGAATGCTTCTGTTTTGATCAATTGACTGGTTTTCGCAGCAAGGTCGGGCGTTGAGGTCGGCGTTAATATTTGGTCGTTCACAACGCGGATCGTACTACCTTCGGTAGCCTTTTTCAGCATTGTCTCTACGAAGTTCCCACCTTTGCCGCTCGAGCCTGCATGACCATATAAGCCGGAAGTACGTACGATGAAGTAACGCTCTGCATTGGAGGTAATCAGGCTCTCTCCTGCTACTTTCGATGCGCCGTAAGTGTTGAGAGGAGAGGGAAAATCGGACTCCGTATACGGGATCCGCTTCTGCCCGTCAAAGACATAGTCTGTGCTGAAGTGTACCAGCACGGCTCGAGACCTAGCGCAGGCGCGGGCTAAATTCAGCGCTCCGATGCCGTTAACCTCAAAGGCTCGAAGCGGTTGCTGTTCACACTCCTCTACCTTGTGGAAAGCTGCCGTGTTAAGCACTAATTCAGGTCGCACTACGCCAATCAAATCCTCTATCAACTTTGGGTTACAGACGTCTACAGAAGCGTGGTCAACCGGTACGACTTCATGCCGTTCTCCGCTGAAAGTTCGAAATAGGTCAGACCCCAATTGCCCTTTGGCGCCAACTAATAAAATCTTCATGCGGTGGCTCCGACCATGTAGGAAGCAGTCGAACCCTTAGACTCGAGAGCCTTTAGAGTAAGAATGTTGTAATAGGCTGGGTTGTCCCAATCTTGGAATTGGGCAAGATTCTTCACGAGATCGACGACAATTGACTTCACGTTATCGACGGGGTGAAAACTGAGTATGTTTTCTGCTTTTTCGATATTCACTTTGTAATTTCGCAGGTCGCGGATGTGCTTGATTTGCAGCGTCACGCGGATTCCAAGCATTTCTTCCACCGTCGCTCGAACCAGATCCGCGGTATCCCCTACGGTGTAATTCCCCGAGGCAACGTTGAAAATCCCGGAAATTCTTTCACTTGCCTCGATGGCACGAATATAAGCGTTCGTTGCGTCGCCTGTGCTCACGATAGGCCGCCAGATCGAAGGGTTGTTGACGGTGATGGCATGGTCGCGCACCGCCGTCTTGAACATGGTGTTCACAATTAGGTCGAGGCGCATCCGTGGGCTGTAGCCGGAAGCCGTTCCCTTGCGTAACGCGATCACCGAAAACTTGTCGTCCACCAGATTCATCACGGCCTGTTCGCCCTGCAACTTCGAAATCCCATACGGATAAGAAGAGGAGACGGGGCGGGTCTCGTCAAACAGTTCATTGTCCGTGTAACCATAGACGGAACACGAGCTTCCGTAAACGTAGCGTTTTACACCCGCTCTCTTGGCGACATAAGCGAGGTATGCTGGTGCAGCAGCGTTGTAGACAAAGTTCTTGCTGGGCGCGAACTCCGCCATCGGGTCGTTCGACAGACCCGCCAGGAAAACCACCTGATCGTATCCAGCTAGGTCTGCCTCCGAAATGTCAAAAATATCTTTACGGATGATCCCGGTTTCACGCGGTAAGTGATTGCCGAACCAGAACAAATCCACCACGTCGACCTGATAGCCGCGGTCAAGCAACTTGGGGATCAAAACCGAACCAATGTATCCAGCTCCTCCGGCAATGAGCAGTTTCATCAGCGTTCTCCTGATTGCGAACATGCGAGTTGGGTATTGCGGAAGAACATCGATTCCGGTCGTGCCAACCACTGAGACAGTGTCTGCGCTTTGCGATCCTTTTCAGAAAGCAAAACCTCGCGCAGCGGCCACTTGATGCCGATTTCGGGATCATCCCACCGAATTCCCGATTCACACCGAGAGTTGTAAGTTCCTGTGCACTTGTATTGAATTTCGGCGTAGTCGGAGAGCACGCAGAATCCTCGGGCAAATCCGGCTGGTGCCCAGATCTGTCGTCCGTCCTCGGCCGAAACCTCCTTGCCGAACCATTGGCCTAGCGTCGGCGAGTCTTTGCGAATGTCTACAGCAACGAGAAAGGCCGCGCCACGCGTTACCCTCATGAGCTTGCCCATTGGCGGATCCCACTGGAAATGCAAACCCCGGAGCACGCCCTTCACGGAGCCGGAGTGGTTGTCCTGCAGAAACTCGTGCGGCAGGCCCAGTTCTTTGAACTGATCCGCACGAAATACTTCACTGAAGAATCCGCGCCCGTCTCGAAAGATGCTCGGCACTAGCACAACCACATCGCCGAGATTTCTTGATTCAACCTGCACGCTCATTGTCCAAGTCCTTCCCCTGTTTATCGTAGCAATGCCCAATGCTGACTGACCGAATGTTTCTCCGACAAGTCTTTCCAGATCACTCAAAGAGTCGAAACGCACTCAAACGCCGCTTGAGAGTTAGCGGGAGATACCGCTCATGCAAACCCAAAAATAGTCCTGCCGCCTTCGCGAGGTCTTGGCGCAGTGATGTGCTTACCTTCGTGCCGCTGTTGTTGCCATCGAACCGGCTGAGCTTTTTGCGAAGCAGCCTTCCCAAGTCCCTTAACATGGACGACCGTGTCCGCTCGTTCCATATTCCCAAGCGCTTCCAGGTTACCCCACCATCGAAATATCGCTTAAACAGCCCGGTTGTCGTGTGGTTATGTGAGTGGTAGACGGTTGCTCTCGGCTCATACACGATCTTCCAGCCGCTTTCGAGAAGGCGTTTCGCGATCCCCAAATCCTCGAAAACCTTGATGTCTTCCGGGAAAGGTGTGGCCTGCCAGGCACTTCTCCGGAGCGCGGCGTTCACGGTTGAGAAGTGATAGTAGCGATAGCCAAGCTCTGCGCAGCGAGACGGATCTTTCACCAGCCTCTCCTCGCCATACACCGCGTCCAGCGCATCCTGCCGTTCGAGCGTGGAGCCGGCCTTCGGCAAGTGCCGTCCATACACCCCCGCAACGTCAGGATCAGAAAAATTTGAGATCAACGCATGCAGCCAATCCGTAGTGGCCGGAAGAGCATCGGCGGCCAGATAGACGAGGAATTCGCCTTGGGCCAGCCTACCGGCGAAGTTCCGTGTGCGCGCGTGATGGAATTCTTCCGATGGGATTGAATAGCAGCGGGCGGGATACCGCTGCGCAATCGCCAGGGTGCCATCGCTGGAACCGGAATCCACGACGACTACTTCATATTCCCCTTTCACTTCTTGCCGGAAAACCACGTCCAGACAACGCTCGATATTTAGGGCTTCATTCTTGGTGAGAATTAGGATGCTGATCATGCTCGAGGGTTCTTTGCTTTCCGCAGTCTGTGCCAGTCGGACTTGCAGCAAATCGCAACCGATCTGTGCAATTTATCTCTCGGCAACTATACAAATCTTCCAGGCGATCTTCCCTAACAGGGGAATCTTCATCAGAGCCTCGTCAAGAGGTCTAAGCCGATCGAAACCCTTCTCTGTCACGCGATGAACAAATGGGTTCGTGTTGTCCCAAATTCGGTCCAAGTAAATCATCAAAGTTGTCAACAAAAACATCCCACGCCAATGGACTCTGCTGAAATCTCTGCGCAGGATTTCAACATCGCGCACTCGCAGCGGTTTTTCATGGGAAGTTGCAACTCGCCGAAATATGCGAGCCAACCGTCTGTAAACCCAAGCAGGGGGATTGGAGGCCAGTGGCTCAACGAAGACAACGCGCCCGTATGGGCGTAGGACGCGAGCAATCTCGCTGGACGCCAATTCTTGGTCCATGTGGTGATACGCCGAAATGCAAAGGACTGCATCGAATGTCGAATCAGGAAATTCCAAACATTCGCCTGCCATTTGTCGTAGTTCCACGGGGACTTGGTATCGGGCGGCCATACGACGGGCTCTATCCAGAGCCTCATTTGAAACCTCAATACCCGTCACATGCGCACCACGCTGCGCGAGTAACACTGACGAATGGCCCTCTCCAACTCCAATGTCTAGTACGCGACGGCCTGCCAGACTGGGCCCTAGCTCCTCGATGGCCCAAGTCAGCATCCTGGCATGAAAATAGTGAAGGCTGGAAAGATCCAAGAAAGAGTCGTTGCGGGTTCGATAAATCGCATCACATTCCTCGATCTCTCTCCGAATGCGCTCAGCTTTGGGAGCAGGCAATCGCTCCAGATTCAATTCGTTCAACACGGGCTCCTCCTGTTAGGAATAAACTAAAACAAGTTGCTGGCGTCACGCGAATAAGAGTTTACAATTTGCGAATACGAAAATCGCGAGGCATCAACCACGGCCGGTCGACACGGACTTGTCACCTCTTGAACTTGAGTCATTGAAGGGTTTCCCGGAATACGGATGACAACGCATTGTGAATCGGATCATCGCACTCTTTTCTTGAGTTAAACAGTTGTGCCCACGAGCACTAGCTCCTCTCCGGTTTCCGACCAGAGGGTCTTTACAGCTCGTTCCCAAGTGAGAAAGGCCAGTCCACCTATAAGCGAACTCTGTCGCTTGCTCGCTCCAGTTCTGCGTCTTGAGATCTGCCGGCTCTCAAGCCAAATGCCAGGCGCCATGCAGGCAGACGTTCGCAGGAGCTTGATTCTAAACCCCGCCTTTTCAGCCCCGGCCGCCAGAGCCTTCGGCGAGAATAGGTGAAGGTGTCGGGGCGGTTCTAACCCTCTCCAATTCTCTTTGAACCATTTGTGTCCGGCACTTGAAAGATTCGGCGTTATCAGCACCACTTGGCCCCCAGGCTTCAAAATGCGGCGGCACGCTGCCATCAATTCAATCGGGTCAAAAACATGCTCAATGACATGATGCAGTGTGACAGCATCAAACGAACAGGGTTCATATGATTCGTGGTTGAGTTCTCCCGTGTGGATGTTTGTTCCAAGTCTCTCAGCCGCGAGTTTTGCTGCCTTGGGATCCGGCTCAAGACCAGCGATATCCCATCCTGCGGAGCGCATTAGTTCCAGAAACAATCCATTCCCACATCCTACGTCCAGTACTCTGCCGGGCTTGACCCCTCCGAGGTACATCGTACCCATGCTGCCGATCTCTCTGCAGAAGGGATCTAGGCTCAAGATTTGCGCAATCTTTGCCCAACACCAATTAGGGGCCAGAGCCGGCCTCCCCAAAGCCTGTGCCCATAGAGCTAGTTTGAACTTGTCGTTGAGCCTCCTGGCAACCAGATGATCGCTTTTCGCTTGATGAGTAAGATACGTGGTGTAGAACCTTCCTATATCCCTAGGAAAAGGTCTCGGACTCAGCCATAGTAGACCGCAGCGTCGGCACTCTCGATAGTTCCACACACCTACCGCACCGAAAGTGTGGTCGCGTAAACCGCTATATGCAGGCAGACCTTCTCGCGAACACATGACACAAGTGTTCACATCTTCAAAAGCCATTTCGACATGTTCCGTAACCATTTGTGTGCTTGCCATGAACCTACCTCACTATTGCCGCCGGAAAGCATTAGGCGGGGCTTACTGAAATCCTTTGTCCTCGCCGCGGCAAATTCATCTATTCATCCTTGGGATATCTGCCCTGTTCTTCTCCCTACGAGCCACGCCCCGACAATCTTTCTGCCGTGCATTGTCACTATAACGGCTAGTTTGCGGTTATCTTCGAAAGTGAAGAGGGCTGCGCAATAAATTGCAATCTCTGCGGCTCCGAGGGCGACCAATTTTGCCGCCCCCGGTTCCCGACCAAAGATGGCGACAAGAACCAATCCGGGAACGACAGCACCGCACACAACGACGAGGCCCATGCGGATGAATGACCTCACGTTGAGGGTGAACTCCTTCCAGCGTTGGAGACCGACCAGAATTAGAAGGCTTTGTCCAACGTACGCGAGGGCTGTCCCTGCTAAGAGCCCCCGAAATCCGAGATGCTTCGCTAGAATCGAACTCAGGAAGAGATTTAGCGACAACGCTGTCAAGCCTGTGGTCACGAGTAATCTCATTCTTCCCGTACCGGCCAGGATCAGTGCCGCCGGTGTCACCAGTGCAAGCATGAATCCTGTTGATGACAAAACGACGAATGCCCATCCGGCAGGTCCACTCAATTCTGGCCCCAACCAGATTCTCATGATTCCGAAGATCACGGTCATCGGAATCAGATACAGGCCTGCGCTTAAGACAAGGTTCGCGCCAAAAACCCTCTGGTAAAACGCTTGCCTCTGCTCTTTCGTCTGGTTCGCCAGTGCAGCTCCGGCCAGAGGAAAGATGGGCAACAAGAGAAGTTGCGTAGCACGTTTCAGAATCTCAATTAGTTTGGCCGCGGCCTCGTAGATTGCGACATAAGACAGCCCAACAAAGCGCGCCAAGATCAACTTGTCGATTACCGGGGCTAACAAACTCGTAGAAACCGTCACCGACCACCTGGTTGTGTAATGCGCCAAGTCGAGAATGCTCCGTCCAGATACAGACTGCAGTCTCAGTCTTAGATGTGGAAAATGATAGTAAGCCAAAATTACGCAAAGGAGAGCACAGACGATTGCCCCAACTGCGTATACAAAAACAACCCGCGAGAGCGTAATACCTAGAGGAACCAGCACTAATATTCCAATGAGTTCGATGAGAAGAGATACGGTTCCAACAACATGACTGAGGTGAACTTTTTGGACGCCCATAAGCAGCGCAAAGAATGGATTTGACAGCAACAAAATGGCATAAATCCAAAGGAATTGCCGGAGTGCCGTTTGCGCTGTGACATATAGGCGCACATCAAGCCCCAAGAGTGAATGGAGCAGTGACGGAGACGCCAGCTGATATAGCACCAGCAGCGACGCGCCAGCTGTAACATACAGCCAAAATGAACTCGTACAATACCTGTTGATGCTTGCGTGATCGCCCGACGCAAAATCTCGGCTGAGAAACCGCACGAGCCCCGTAGCGAGCCCCAAGTCGAAGACGCCGTTAAATCCATATCTCAGAAAAGGAGTAACCAGGGCCAGAATGGCAAACTGATCTCTTCCGAGCCGGGAAATCAAAATTGGCGTAAGTACAAGCGTATTGGCGAGCAACACGCCACCGCGAATGCCACCATAGCCAATGTTCGCAACGAACTTACCGAGAGTGGTGTTCAGTGGGGAGTCCCCACGTTGGAGAGGCACGATTTCATCTCTTTTTATTATTGATGGTGTGAGAGCCGACCAGCGTTATCTCACGCGGCACGGATTGAACCGTGATGTGAGCTGGACTGTTACGCGTCGCCAGAGCTGGCGCTAGTCACAATAGGCTTCTCGTTTTCAGAATGAATTTGTCTCTCTAATCCGCTGCCGACAAATAATAGACCCATCAAGAACCAATACATAAAAGCGACTTTAGAGATATAGAAAGAATCCACAGTGAGTCCGTTGATCAGCAGTCCGACGGTGCCGGAGCATAGCCCGATTGCAAGAGCGCGTTCAAGCTTGTTCTGCGATGTGGCGATCGTCTGCCTTTGATAGTCAATTGCCCTGAGAACCAAGATCGCAAAGGAGGTTAGTCCGAGAATGCCCCATATTCCAAGGAGCATCAGGTAGAGGCAATCCACTCCCATTCCTTGGAATAGCGAAGCTGGGCCGGTACCGAGTAACGGAGAGCGAGAGATTGCACTGAAGGCATCCGCCCAACCCAATTGCAGACGTCCCCCTAGAGCGTATGTTGCGAAAGGATCGGCGGCGGCATAGACCAAGCGCTCTTTGAACCCGGCAATAAAAAGGGCAGGGAGGATGCAAAGAGAGCCCAGGACGATCCCCATGCGACGTTTACCAAGGAGCAGCAAATTGATGAATAGGACTACTGGCATTGCAACAAGCGGACTCCGGGCATATGTGAGATAGAAACACACAGCAGAGAGCGCTAGGACTGCTCCCAGAAGAAGTTTGGCCACCCTTGAGCTAACAGCTGCCCAAAGGGCGATGCAGATGGGAATAGCCACCAAGTAAAACGCGGCAAGATCATATGGCCCAGCGAAGGTGGAGAACATGCGCTCTTCACCAACTTTTTCGAAGAAACGTACGACCACAATCTCGCCACTGATATGCATCGCGTCAAAGATGGGGACCAGGCTGAGTTCTTGGAGAACACCATATACGCCGATCAGCGAAACACATACTATGAATGCTACGATCATCTGTCGGTAGTGCTTCCAAGTCGTCACTCCAAGCAGGCAGAGGTAGGAACCTGCAAAGTATTCGGGTGCGCGCAGCCAGTAGAGGAATCCAATTTTTGCGCCGGGCACCGACTTAAGAATGAAAAGCCCGAATAGAAACGAGAGGCCCGTAACCACGGAGAAAACCACCATCCATCTTCTCAACGGATTTCGCGCCGGCTTTTCGCGGTAAATGAGATACCTCAGCAACACTGCGAAAAGCCCAGCGGCCAAAAGAACATCTTCGATCCTAATCGGGACCAGGTAGTCCTTAATCTCAATTAGAGGGAGCTTTGGGAATAACAAGTTAAAGAAAAGAAACAGGGCAAGAACAATCGGGGGATAGAAAACGCCCACGAGAGGAACGATAGCCGCGCACAAGATCAAAAGAAGAACCCCCGAGGATTGGAAGATAACCGAGAGCAGCGCGGCCAACGCCAAGACTGAAAATACTACCAAAGTACGAAATGGCAATTCGAACGTTGCTTCTCGCATTTTCATTGCACGCAAACTAGTACGAGGTATGCTACTCATTTCTCAATCGGTGGGTTCCAAATCTGCTGCTTCAATCTCGACTGCGGCGGAACGATTGATCAAATCAAGCGAGAGGACAAATCGCAGTCGGTTCTTCTTGCGGATCACCATCCCTTCAAGGCCCTTGAGTGGCCCTGCCTTCACGCGCACGCGTCGTCCAACTCGTACATACGGATGTGGCTCGAGAGAAGCCGTGCGAGCCAAACATGATTGCAGCGTTGCGATTTCTGATGTCGGCAGTGCGCATGGCAGGCCGTTGAACCCCACAAGCCGCGCTACACCCGGAACCTGTAAGACCTGGAGGCCGTCGCGCAAGGCAATGCGGACGAATAGATAGCCTGGAAAAAGGGGCAAATGTAGCGTCATTCGACGGTCCTTCCAGCGGCGCACCGACTCGTATAGGGGCAGGAAGTGCTCGACCGATCTCTGGCCCAGTTGTATGGCCACTCGCTTTTCGTGGTTCGCGCAAGTGTAGGCGGCGTACCAACGCGTCTCGACGTGATAATCTTCCTGAAAAGCAGGCTCTTCCTTGTATCTGTGCTCGGAAATTGCAAACGTGGCCATCGCCAGTTGCTCCTGCAAGATTCTAGACAGCTTCGCCCCGTCACTCACATGGGCATTTGTGACCTAACCCTAATCTAGTCAATCTCTTACACAAACTTTAGCCAATTAGTGCGACTCTTCCCTGCTATTCTGGTGTCGACGTTTCCAGCTCCAAAACTTGCGACTCACTGAGTCGGTGCCGGAACCGTTTCGGGAGAATCTTGGTATCCGAGCCGTGACTGTCAAGAAAACATCCCGAGCAAACACCTTTCGCGGGTCGTCCGCTTCGGTTTCCTGCCACAGGGCATTCCCAAAGACCCAGGTTGCAGCGAGCGCCAATACAAAAGTCGTCCCCAGAAATATGATGAACAGGCGCGGTGGAAACGACTTCTTATCTGGGATGTTGGCCGCATCGAGCACCTTTACGGTCGGAATCTCTTTCACTTCCTGGACTTTGGCCATCTCGTATTCCTTGGTCAAGGTTTCAAAGACGGCTTCCTCCACTCTGGTGCGGCGGTATAGGTCCGCATAGGTGACGCCAAGCAGCGGTAGCTTACGTATTGATGGATACAGATAGTCCGCTTGCTGACCGGGTGACTCCGATGCTTGTTCGTCCTTCCCGCCGAGTTTTTCGAGCTGGCGCTTCAGCTCCGCAATGCGCGCTCTAACGGAGCGGACGCGCACATTGTTGTCGGTGTAGATCTGCTTAAGCCCTTCGAGTTCCGATTGAGACGCGATGTACTGTCCCTGCAGGGTCGCGGCCGCTTCAACCATGGCTTTGCCCTGTTCCTTGATGTCGATTGCGGTATTCTTGCTTGAGAACTGGCTGAACTCTTTCTCCGCGGCTTCTAAATCCTGACTCACGGCTTTCAGCCGCTCCTCTAGAAAAATCCGCTCCCGCCTTGCAGACGATGTGCTCAATTCGGCGACTAAACGGTTTAGTTCTTCGACGTAGGCCTGCGCCATCGCGGCGGCGCGCTTTGGGTCATGATCCGTGACTGTGATTGTGATGATTTGGCTCTTACGGTCCACGCCGATGCCAGTTCGTTCGGCCAAGTCTTTTCGCGCATCTTCCATGCGTCGATCTCCGTAGAGTTTCTTCAGATCGAACTGTTGAACCAGTTTGTCTTGCACCGTGCGGCTGCTCAGGATGCCGACAAAGCTATCGCTCGTGCTCTTAAGTCCTAGCAAATCGCCGGCAATTCCTCCAAGCCCGCCAGTCGCGCTGGACATCGCAGCAGCCGCCATGGCGAGGCCAGAACCGGACTGATTATCGGGTGGCATCAAACGTGCCGTCGATTCGTAACGTGAAGGTACGAGAAACGCGGCGAGTGTGGTCACCAGCAGCGCATACAACGAAACGCGGGAAAGCAGCCCACGGTGATCCCACAGCACCCTGAGGTACGCGAGAGTCTTCCCACTTTTTAGGGTCCTCTCTGGCGGCGCGGGTGTTCCGGGGAGGTCGCCCTCCGGCAACTCGGGCACAGGTTGGCGAACTGGAGCGCTGCCTGCGTAATTCACGGCCGGTCTCCTGTCCCCAACGTGACTCCCTGCGCGTTTGCAGAATGCTGGAACAATTTGTGCGGCTCAAACAGAAGTTGCACTGCAGCCGTCACGTCTCTGGAAATGTTCGGCTGAATCGCAGGAAAGAGCCAGCGCTCGTGTTGCACCGAAACAGAAAGGCTAAGATTCGAACGCAATGAATAATCTGTTCGAACACCCACGTCTGTGAGCGAGCCACCGCCAGGCATGAACTCCTGGCTGACCTTCTGGTGCCGGAAACTGAACTGCACTCGGTTGCGCGGACTAAACCAGTAGTTGGACCAAGCTTGCGCGCCTTGCCCTCCGCGGCCGATCCAGCTACCGATCAAGTCTCCGTTGTTCGTGTATCCGTTAACCCAGGTCCGGTTTTGATAAAACGTGCCTGGAGTCTTAGCGTTAAGGGCTGTTCCCCCGGGTATATCCGTATAAACGCCCTCGACGCGAAGATCCATTCGCGGGACGCGCGGGAAGTGTGACAGATAGAGCCCGGCGTGCCACGCAGAGACATCCACATAAGCGATCGGTGAAAATTCGTCGAAGGTGAGGCCATCGGCGTAGAGCGTCAACCAGTTGCGCAAGTAGGGGAGGCGATAGCTAAAGTTCAGCCCCGACGTCCGTTTCCCTGGCTTATCCGCACTACCCGCGGGTGAATTCCCAGTCGTGAACAGGCTGCTGATTAGATGGTGGAACGTCAGGGGATAACCGGGCCCACCGTAGATGGTAGTGCGGTAAAAAGCGAACTCAAAATTAGGGGTTGGCTTAAAACTGATCAACTGTCCGTGAATAAAAGGCTGCGGATCGAGTGACTTGCCGTACTGCCCAACGAGGCCGGATGGGTTGAATATAAACTCATGGCCCGTCAATTGGCCGAAGAAAAATTCCGTCCGCATCGGCCCCAGCCAGTGGAGAAAGCGGGGCAGTTCCAACGGCGTGACGCGGTTAATATGAAACATCTTGATCGGCGGCGCATTGTAGCTGAGGTCCAGGGATCCACCGACACCTGATGTCCACGACAGGCTCTGCTGGCCGAATGTGACCTGCCAATTGTCGAAATTCAACCCAACGTAGGCTTCAAGAAGCTGAAGCTGATGAATCGGCGACGTGGGGGTGGCTGGGGGTGGCACTGGGATAGGGTCAACCTCAGCTATCGTTGATCGCGCCGAGGCCGACAGGGCAGGCGCGGAAGGGCTCTGTTGGTATTCTGCCCGAACATACCCGACCCAGCGGCCTGCAGTGGTCCACGCCGAGAACCCGGTGACAGAATTGAATCCTCTCTCATACGGGCGGCCAAAGTCATTGATAAGAGTCTGGCCGAAATCGTAACCGTCCGTGAGTGGCTCTCCGGCGATCTCTGTAAGACGCGTGTAGACAGACTCGATCCGTGCGCGAAAGGGCGCGCGTGTGCTTGCGCCTTCCAGCTCTTCCCTAAATTCCGTCTCAAGAAGTTGATAAATCCTTTGTGCCTCCGCAGGTCCCCCGTCAACTCTGTCTGTAGCTTCAGTCAGAATTCGTGCGCATTCGCTGCGTGTCCATGGCCGAACCCCAGTAAACGCGCTGTCAATCATGCCCATCCCAATCAAGCGGTCGAGGGCCGGATAAATCCAGCTATCGAGCGGAACGTATGGCGAACCCTGATTTGCAGGGGACGAGTTTCCCTCGCCGCGGAAGAGTTGGCTGAACGATCTCCACTCACCACCGCCGAGTTCCGAATCGTGATGCCTGCTGTAAATGTCTTGTGCGACGAGATTACCGATGACGCTGCCAACAAGCACGTCCGAAGGAAAATGCTGATGCGCCTTCACGCGTGAGACACTCACCAAAGAAGCCAAACCATACGCCATGATCTTGGTAAAAGGGCCAGGGTATTCGTGGGCGATTACCCCAGCCACGGACCATGCTGCTGCGGCATGCTCAGACGGAAACGAAGTGCCGCCACTCTGAAAAAACGGCCCGCTGCCATCGCCTTGATAGGGCCGTTCGCGCCGCAGCGAGTATTTGAATGACTCGACCGCTACCAGACTGTTCAACGCCGCTTCGCCAGCGAGGAAGCCTGTCTCGCTCCAATGCTCATTGTGGCTCACGTGGCCCATCAGCCACATTCCGCCTGCCCCACCTACAAGGGCTGCTACACCAGCGTTTGAGAGTGTTTTGTAGTGGCTAATCGTCGTGGGATTCTGCGACAAGTGCTTGCTGAAATCGTGGTCCGTCACGAAAAGTCCTGCAGTGACACCGCTCAGCGGAACAAGCCACTCCGTATCGGAGAACCGAAGTTTCGCAGGACTCGTCCAGATTTCTCGCTGATCCCGCACAAACCTTCCCACCAATCCTGTTCGCGATCCGTCAGACGTCTTCCTCATAGCGTTCGAGTCCTCTTCCGTCGACGCATCGGTCTTTGAAGAAGAGCTTTCCTTGACCGGCACCGGAGCAGTTTCC
>Ga0137401_10000159_pt1 | contig 23208 bp, 13 predicted proteins | sample CZOMad1_1_16fung_FD_108286 | JGI IMG/M metagenome (GOLD analysis project Ga0137401, IMG submission 108286) | Vadose zone soil fungal communities from Angelo Coast Range Reserve, California, USA - CZOMad1_1_16fungal (Illumina Assembly) | ecosystem: Environmental > Terrestrial > Soil > Vadose...
CCACGTCCAAACGGCTTTACCGGACGCGCGCAGAGCTCCCCGCCTTCGTTCACTCCTTACCGAGAACGCGCATCCGGTAAAGTGCCAGCGTTTATCGGGAGCAATCTGCCAACCGGAGGCAACTATCCCACCAAGTGCCTACAGGGTTTGCTCTAGTTAACTTAAGGCGGTCTCCAATTCGGAGAAGAGTGTCTCGGCTGAGGCCGTCAGTTGCTTCGACTTTTATTTACAACATACGCGTCCGAGCGACTCCGCTCACGGCCTCATTGATCTTGCATTATTGTCGATCGGCGGGATCTTTCTTGCCAAGATTCAGAAGATGTAACTTCAGCTCTCAGCGTATTATGCATGACCCGCAAGGGAGCACGAAAGTCCATCACCTAAGGCGTCCTCGAACCACTGAAACACCGAAAAGACAGGCGGCCGTGCCAACGGATCCGATCAGCAAGAGGGTCCTGCGACCGAGCTTGTCAATGACGGACATGCCTAACAGTGTTGCAAGCAGGTCCACGCCACCAACGGCCACGGCCTGGGATTCCAGCAGACATTGCTCCGACGACCGTGCCAATAGGCGCCATGGTCACAGTCACACCAAGTTCCCGGGGGCCCAGCCCGTATGCGATCGTGAGCCAAAGAGTGGTTCCGGAGATAACCGCTGTGTCGAAGCCAAACAGCAACCCGCCCAGTGCCCCAACGGCTGTGGTTTTTGCAAGATTGGCGTTCACTCTTAGCGGCTCCGTACCGTTTGCGAAGAAGATTTCGCCGCGAACTGTATTCGAATCGTCTTGATCTCGTACGGGTTCGTGTGAACTGTCACTGCACCGCTTTCAATCCCAAGTTTAGCCAATGATTTTTCCATCAGATCGGTTTCTGAAGCCGTCTCTGCGCCAGCCGGAAGCTGCAACTTTACGTCCGTCTTTTTTCCTGCCCACTCATAGAACCGCAGGATGAGCGCGTCTTGGTCCTCCGCTTTTTTCGCTGCTGTCAAGACCACGTTGTCAGCTTGAATTTGCATGAAAGAGAAATCGTCCTTAAGTTCACCTTCGTGCTTCTCGATTTGCCGTACCAGCAGCGGATAATTGAGTTCGAACCCCCGCCGAACCGTCAGCGCATCGCGCCAGTTTCCGCCATGCGGATAGAGCGAATAACTGAATTCATGGCGGCCTTCGTCGGCGTGCGGGTCAGGCCATTCGGGCGAGCGCAGAAGAGAAAGCCGCAGAACGTTTCCTCTCGCGTCGTAGCCGTACTTGCAATCGTTCAACAGGCTGACGCCGTGCGTGGCATCCGAAAGATCGGCCCAATGCAACGCCGGCACTTCGAACTTTGCTTTTTCCGCTGGTGTATTGCGCGTTGTCGGCCGTTCAATGGAGCCATAGGGAATTTCAAACGTCGCTTTTTCGTTGTGCGCGCTCGATGGCACCGTCACCTTCAGCAGGATGTGTTTCTCGTGCCAGTCGGCCGTCATGTTCACGTCCACGCGCGGGGACCCTACGGTAATCGTGATGTCGCGCACGAACGTGGAGTTCTGAAAATGGTTTTTCACGCGCAGAATCGCGCGCAATGGCCCATGCTCCACAAGCTGGACCTCATCGGCGTGGTCAAGATCCCAATGCTCTCTCTCGAAATCGGCATCGATATTCCAGGCGTCCCATTGTTTCGGCTTGTCCCGGAAGGTCTGCAGGAGATTCCCGCAGACGGATTGCCTCGGGCCTCCCGCGTCTGTTTCCGAAGCCGCCAGCGCCTCGGTCTTGCTGCGCTTATCGTAGAGACTTGTCATACATCCGGTTTGCGGGTCCAGTTTGAGCCGCACGAGATCGTTCTCCAGCGCTTCCCCGGACGCCTTTATTTCCGGCGGTATCGCCGCTTGTTTCGCGGCCCCGCGAACGTAATATGTTCGGTAGCCCAGCCCCGCCACGCTGACTTTTAGTAAGAGCCTTGCCTGATGCGTGATTTTGGAGATCGCAAGCAGTTGTGATGCCACCGGCTTTCCCGCGCCGTCTACAACTTGAACCGCTGGCGCCGCACTGGGCAGTTGAACGTCCGCTTCGACAACTTCATTTCGCGGCCAGGACATCGAATTGAACACCACGACAGGAACGCCTGGCCCGGGCGTATTGATGTGCGCGGCAATTTCCGACAGGGAACCGTCAAGAATTCCGCGCCCCACGCGGCTGACATCCTCAAGGTTGCGCTTGGCGTCCAGATAATTTACGGCGATTCCCGATCCCGGCAGGATGTCGTGAAAATCATCGAAGAGCAGCTCCTTCCAGGCCCGGCTAAAGTCTTCGGAAGGATACGCGCGCCCATACAGAGTGGCGAGCGCCGAGAATTTTTCGGCATTCAAGAGCAATTCTTCCGTCGTGCGGACACGCTTCTTGGTTTCGGCCTGCGTGGTTTGCACGCCGCGGTGATACTCAAAATAGAGTTCGTCGCTCCAAATTGGCACCTTCATCGCGGGGAGTTTTTTCTCCAGGTCGTCAAAGAAGGATTTGGCCGCGCTGAAGCGGATGTTGGGATAAACAACATCAGGTTTCATCCACCGCGCCGCATTGTCGAGCATCGTCCGCGTAGGTCCGCCACCATGGTCGCCAACGCCGTAGAGATGCAACATTTCGGATTGCTGCTTGGAGTCTGTCCCGTACAGTGACGGGATCCAAAGCGAAAGGTCCTTGGCCATCTGCGCCGGATCGATTCCCGCTGCGTAGTCATGCGGAAAATAAGTCAGAATGCGGCTGCCATCGGGCGACTCCCACCAAAAGAGTTTGTAGGGGAAAGTGGTAAATTCGTGCGCCCACATCAGCTTTTGCGTCACGAAATAATCGATCCCCGATTTTTTGTAAATCTGAGGCAGTTGCCAGCTGTAGCCGAACGAATCCGGATTCCACCCAATCTTCACGTCAATCCCGAATTTATCGTGGAAATAATGTTTGCCGACGAGGATTTGCCGCACCAGAGACTCTCCGCCCGGCATATTGAGGTCCGGCTCGACCCACATGCCGCCGATAACTTCCCATCGCCCCTCGCGAACCCGCTGTTCGATTTCTTTGAACAAGTCTGGATATTTTTCTTCCATCCAGACGTAGGTGCGCGCCGAAGACATCGTGAATTTGAAGTCCGGATACTCGCGCATGAGATCGAGCGCGCTGCGGAAGGTATTCCGCACCACTTCCACGGTCTCCGTCCATGGCCACAGCCACGCCATATCGATATGTGAGTTGCCCGCTGCGCGAATGGTGAATTGCTTCAGCCACGGATCGAGCACCTTCAGTTTTGCCTGCGCCCGGCGCAGTGACTCATCAAACGCCGATTGATCGCCGCGGTCCAGGGCGGCGAAGTCGATGGCCTTCACGCTCGCATCAATCTGGGCCTCGCGTTCCGCCTTGCCTTCGGGAAACGCTGCCGCGAGCGGCCGCACAGACACTATTTCTTCCCGCAGAATATTCGGGTCCGGCCGGGTGAGCGCAGCCTCCAGGTTCAGTCTGCTGCCGTACATTTGCGTCCCAACGGGCGCGTTATCCACGCGCACTGCAATCAGGAACTTTTGCCCCGGCTGCGCATTTTCCGTGAGCAGGATGGGCTGCTGGGTGTCTTCGTCGCTGCGCTCCACGAGCGAGCCATTTGAAAAAACCGTGATTGTCATGGAGTCATTGCTCGTAAATAAGACTTCCAGCTTCACGCGCATTCCGCGAACCGCGTAGCCATTTAGTTTCTCCGGGATTTCGATCAGGCGCCGCAGCACGCGCGCCCCGGTCTTCCATTCCTCCCTAGTCTTCACCACCGGCCAATCTGCGTCATTCAAGCTGGGATCTTCTGGATGCGCCAGGTCCTCGTGGTAGCGCCACTCCGGCAGTGAGACAGTTTGTAGTGATTCCAACCGGTCAACCATTGGCTTGTAGGGGTCTGGCGGCTTATCCGTCTGCGCGAAGCAAACTCCTGCCAACAGGAAAGGAACGAGTAAGACCGCAGCAACTAGGTTTTTCACGATGTCTCCCTCAATTTTGGGAATGGACGTTTTATGGAAGCATTGGAAATGACTGTTCACTCTTGACGAGCAGCTACGTCACTGTCAATCCACTTCGGTGTCATTTAGACCTTCCCGCGTAAGCAGTTCATGGGCTTACAGATATTTCCAATCCTTCCCCGGTTCGGAGCCACAAGGTTGCGCCCAGCGATGCCGAGTCTTCGCCCATGCTGTACTATGAATTGCTTATGCGAATTTTCCCGGGACTATTCCTTGTCGCGCTTATTGTCGGGCCCTTTCCCGCACAGCAATCGGCGAAGCCTCCGGGCGAACCCAAACCGCTCCCAGGCAAGTTCACAGATGTCACCCGCGAGCTTGGCGTCCGCTTCCAATACCTCTCTTCGCACACGCCCAAGCATTACCTGCTTGAAACTATGGGCGCGGGCGTCGCTCTGTTCGATTTCGACAACGACGGCCGGCTCGATATTTTATTCGTGAACGGCGCGCCGCTAACGGACCCCACGCCCAAGGGCAGCATCCCTCAAAAAACCGCACCGAAGTATTGGAACCGGTTGTTCCACCAGAAACAGGACGGCACGTTCGAGGAGGTAACCGAGAAGGCCGGATTGCAAGGCACCGGATATGGCATGGGTGTCGCCGTCGGCGACTTCGACAATGACGGATTTGAGGATCTCTACGTGACCGCTTACGGCGGCAACAAGCTCTATCACAACAACGGCGATGGCACATTCACCGACGTCACGGAAAAAGCCGGAGTCGGCGGCAGCGGTTGGTCCACAAGCGCCGCCTGGGTGGACCTGGACAATGACGGCTTACTCGATCTAGTGGTCCTTCGCTACGTTCAATGGAATTTCGACGACATCTGGTGCGGCGAGCACAAGGAAGGTTTCCGTTCCTACTGTCATCCCGACATTTTTCAGCCCATCGCCCCGCTTGTCTATCACAATGACGGCAACGTCCACTTTACCGAGGTCTCGCAGAAAATCGGTCTCGCGAAACCGGGCAAAGGTCTCGGCCTCGCCATCGCGGACTATGATCGCGACGGCCACATCGATTTATTCGTAGCTAACGATTCGATGGTCGAATTTCTCTACCACAACAAGGGCGACGGAACTCTTGAAGAGGTGGGCCTCCTCTCGCAAGTTGCCGTTGACGGCGACGGCCGCACCTACGCCGGCATGGGCGTCGACTTCGCCGACTATAACAATGATGGTTGGCCCGACCTGATCATCACCGATCTTGCCAATCAGAGCTACGCGCTCTACCAGAACAATGACGACTCCACTTTTACTTATGCCGGCTTCAGCACTGGCATCACCCGCGCCACCATGCGGCACTCCGGATGGGGTGTTCGCTTTCTGGATTACGACAACGACGGCTGGAAAGATCTTCTCGTCGCTCAGGGCCATGACCTTGACACCGTCGAGCTCAACTATCCCAACCTTCACTATCGCGAACCAATGCTTCTCCTTCGAAACACCGGCAAAGAGTTCGTGGACGTCTCCGCGGACTCCGGCGCCGTCTTTCACGAGCCCTGGCTTGGCCGCGGCATGGCCATCGGCGACATTGACAATGACGGCCGCCTAGATGCGGTCGTCACCTCCAACGACGGCCCCGTCTACATTCTTCACAACGAAACCCCCACGCAAAATCATTGGCTCACGCTCAAACTCGTCGGCCACAAAAGCAACCGTGACGCGATTGGCGCGGAAGTCAAAGTCATGACCGCAAACGGCGCGCAGTTCGCCACCGTCTCGACCGCCGGCAGCTATCTTTCCTCCAGCGACAAGCGCGTACACTTTGGGCTGGGGGGCGAAGCCGCTGCGCAATCCATCGAAATCCGCTGGCCCAGCGGGATCCTCCAAACGCTCAAGAACGTCCACGCCGACCAGATCCTCGAAGTCGATGAACCCCTGCCACCCGCGGCCGGAAAATGAACGCCTATTCCCCGCACCGTTCGAATTGGCTCACCGGCTTATTCCTATCGCTACTCCCCCTGTTGCTCTCCGCTCCTGCAGCATTCGACGAGCAGTCTCCTCCTCCAAACCCGCAAACGCCGCAATCTCCCGGTCCGGTGAAACCCTCCGGCATGTCCACCGGCGGCGCCCACAATCCGGTGAAGGATCGAAAGTCCCGTCCCATCACCGCCGGCGGCTTCGTCGACGGCGCACCTGTCGTCTTCCTCGACATCACGAAACAATCCGGCCTCGCCAAATTCCACCATCGCTCCGGCTCTCCTGAAAAATCCGCTATCCTTGAAGCCCCCGGCTCCGGCGTAGCCCTTCTTGATTACGACAACGATGGCTGGTTGGACATTTATCTCCTGAACGGTTCGACCGCCGCCGCGATGAAAGGAAAAGAGGCGCCGCCCCGCGCCATGCTCTTCCACAACAATCACGATGGCACCTTCACGGACGTCACTGAACGAGCCGGCGTCGCCAATGACCGCTGGGGGTTTGGCGTCGCTGTCGCCGACTATGACAACGACGGCTGGCCGGACATTTACGTCGCCAACTACGGCAAAAATCGTCTCTATCACAACAATCACGACGGCACGTTCACCGACGTCGCCGAAAAAGCCGGCGTCGCGCTCGGTGGCTGGTCGACCGGCCCTACTTGGGGCGATTACGACCGCGACGGTCTCCCGGATCTCTTCGTTCCCGGCTACGTAAAGCACGATCTCGATCACCCGATCCTTGCCGGAAAGAACGGTGTTCCCGAAGGCGCATGCCAATACCGCGGCGTCAATGTTTTTTGCGGTCCAGTGGGACTGCTCGGCGAAAGCGATCATCTCTTTCACAACAATGGCGACGGCACCTTCACCGACGCGAGCGTCAAAGCCGGCGTCGCCGATCGCGAAGGGCGCTACGGCTTCGCTTCTGTCTTCGTTGATCTCGACGACGACGGCTGGCTCGACCTCGTCGTCGCCAACGATTCCACTCCCAACTATCTCTATCGCAATCGAGGCGACGGCACGTTCGAGGATGTCAGCTATCTCAGCGGCTTTGCCGTCAATGAAGAGGGCCGCGCGCAAGCTTCCATGGGCATTGGATTGGGAGATTACAATCGCGATGGCCAGCTCGATCTCTTTATCACCACGTTCTCCGACGACTACAAGACTCTCTATCGCAATGACGGCGGCGCGAATTTCACCGACGTTTCCTTTCGCGCCGGTCTTGGCAATCCGACGATTCCGTTCCTTGCCTGGGGCGCCGGTTTTCTGGACTTTGACAACGATGGCCTCCTCGATATTTTCATCGCCAACGGCCACGTCTACCCCGTCGCGGACCGCGCCGAGTGGGGCACTACCTGGGCCGAGCGCCCGCAACTCTTCCGCAATCTCGACGGCGCAAAATTCCAGGAAGTGCCTCCGGCCACCGGGAGCGGCTTGGCCGCAGTAGTCTCGGCGCGCGGCGCCGCCTTTGGTGATTTATTCAACGACGGCCACATCGACGTCCTGCTCAACAATATCGACGCGCCGCCAACCCTTCTTCACAACGTCGTCAGGAACGACAATCATTGGCTGGCTTTGAAATTGGTTGGCGGCCCAAAGAGTTCTCGCGATGCCATCGGCGCAAAGGTGTTCCTCACCGCGGGCGGTGTCCGGCAGCGCGCCGACGTTTCGAGCGGCGGTAGCTACGCCTCTAGCTCCGATCCGCGCGTCCATTTCGGTCTGGGCGCGGCAACCAAGTTAGAAAAGCTCGAAATTCACTGGGCCAGCGGCTCGGTCGAAGAAATCTCGGTCCTCGAAGTTGACCGCATCCTTACCGTAGTTGAGGGCCAGGGAATTTCACATCCATGACCCGGGAGACCCATAAAACCTGGGTTAGGGTTCGAATTGTCCCCCGGCTGCTTGTAGCTCTCTCCCCATCCCTATTCCTCGAATTCAAAAGGGCTTGCACCCCACAACCCGTTAGCTCTCTAGGTCCTAATTCATAGGGAAGAAACACCCAGCTAGCGGTTTGTTTTCAATCATTTAGCCGGGAAGATAGGAATGACACCCGAGTGTATTGACTCCCTCAAGGCTCTCCGCAAGACTCCGCCGCAACGGTCGGTGTTCGAGTTTTCGCGTTTTTGCTCAGTTCTAAACAGATGGGAGCTCACATGAAATCACTCCTAGATTGCCTGCATAGGTTTGGTGGTGGAACCAAAAGTGTCCGCTTTCTTGCCGCATCGGCTTTATCTCTTCTTCTGCTATCCTCTCCAACCGGTCTCGGCGCCCAAACGCTCAGCGGCATCAACGGCACCGTCACCGATCCGGGTGGCGTGCCCGTTCCGGATGCCAAGGTAACCATCACGAATATTGATACCCACGTAGTTCGCTCCACGGTAACCAGTTCAGCGGGGACCTATACCATTACCGACTTGATCCCGGGCGCCTATACCGTCCGAGTGGAAAAGGCCGGATTCAAATCATTTGTGCAAAACAATGTCAACGTGGAGGCAGGCACGCAACCCACCGCGAACGCTTCCTTGGCGCTCGGCGCGGTCACCGAAACAGTTGAGGTGAACGCCTCCGAAATTGCCCTCCAGAGCGAAGAGCCGCGGGTCAGCACCACCTTCCAGGAAACGCTGGTGCAAGAGCTGCCCCAGATCATCTCCGGGTCGGGCCGCCAGATCGACTCCTTTCTTTTCCTGGCCCCGGGCGTAACAGGGGACAGCTTCAGCCACCGCATCAATGGCGGGCTGGATTTCCAGAACGAAGTCGTTTTCAACGGCGTGCCGATCGCCTTTGCGGAAACGCAGGGCTACCAGTTTTATATTAATCCGCCCTATGAGTCGTTGAAGGAATTTACCGTGCTGCAGGGGTCCTTCTCCGCGCAGTACGGCCTCTCCCAAGGCGTGGCCCAGTATCAGTTGAAATCTGGAACGAACGCCATTCATGGAGACGTATTTGCCATCTACCGCGACGCCTTCTTCGATGCCGCAGGAGCCTTCAACGATGTGAACAAGAAGGGTGTGCCGAACGCCGCTCATGAGATTAACTGGGGTTTTACGGCCGGTGGCCCCGTGCTTATTCCCAAGTTGTACCATGGAAAAGACAAGACCTTTTGGTTCATGAGCCTGGACAAATTCCGGCAGGCCTCTGGGCAGGGACCGGTTACTGTGCCGACACAGGCGGAGGTCAACGGCGATTTCAGCGCGTTAACCGACCCCAACGCAGGTCCGAGATTTGGAAAGCCAATTCCTATCTTCGTTCCTATTGCTTGGGCGTCCGACCCATCACTCATTCCCGCTGGCTGTGTCCCAGGTGCGGCGCCTGGCAAACAGTTCCCGGGGAATAAGATTCCGCAGAGTTGCATCAGCAAGGTGTCGCAGTCCCTTCTGTCACTCGTCCCAACGCCGACCAACCCGCAAGAACTCAGCAACTATTCGCCAAACTTCGTTCCAGTGACTACGTGGTCCAATTGGATCATTACCGGTGACCACAATCTGACCTCCAAGCAAGCTCTCCACGGGGTCTACTGGCGGAATCATGGGACCACTTCAGGTGGCTTCATCCAAAATCCGCTGAATGACGCGACGAGCAACTATTTGCTGGGGACTGGCCTATTGGCTTCTTATTCGAACGCCGTAACCTCTCGCCTGGTGATGACCGCGGGCTTTAGTTGGCTCGGGGAGACCAATAACTTTTTTCAGCAAAACCCCATCGGCAGTTTCGCTGGCGCTGCTCCTTCTCCGACCGGGGGAGTGTTCCTGCCGGGGGTGAACTTTGACAACGGGCCGTGGGAACCCCAGAACTGGGGCACGGGGGGCTGGCAGTACTCCATCAATCGCAAGCACGGCCTGGCTATCACCAACAACTGGTTGTACACGCGCGGCAGGCACACCATGAACTTTGGCGTGGATATTCGCCGTACCTTCCAGGACGACGGCGAGTGCCAGCATTGCGCCGGTAGTCTTCACTTCGCCTCCACGACCACGGCGGATGGCGCGGGACAGACTCTGTTCACTCAAGGTCTCTGCCCGCCCAACTCAAACGGTACCCCAGCAACGGGACCCTGCTCGGACACGAATGGGGACATTAGCGGCAATGGTTTTGCAAGTTTTCTCCTTGGTGTTGCGGACAGTGCTGACCGGCAGTTTGCGGCCTTGACCAAGCTGCGCAACTTTTACGTTGCCCCTTATTTCCAGGACAACATGAAGATCACTCCGAAGTTCACTCTCAACTGGGGTCTGCGTTGGGACATGGCCTTCCCTTTCTCGAACGACAATAGCTCCAACCAATTAGTTTTCTTCAATCCATTGGTGCCGAACCCGAGTGCCATTAACCCGGCGACCGGCCAGCCGCGGCTGGGGGGAATGGCCATATTTGGAAAAGGCTGCCCCGGCTGCATTGGTTGGGACCACATGGACATGCAGTGGAAACACTTTAGCCCCCGTCTCGGCTTCTCGTATCAGCTAAACAACAAAACCGTATTTCTGGTTGGCTTGTCCTTCAGCTTCCTAGACACCGGCGCCTACGAATACGGTGTCAACAAAGTGGCTGTAAACTTCGGCAATAATTTGAACGGCTCTTTCAGTGCCAGCGGCCAGCCAAACCAGGTCCCTGGCTTTGGCCAGTGGGACAACACCAAACTTCCCTCTCCGGCAAAGCCGCCTTTTACCCCAGACTACTTCAACACTAATTCAACGAACGAAATGCACAAGCACGTCAACCAGGGATATACAGAGCTGCTCACCGTTGGCTTCCAGCGAGAATTGCCGTGGAAGATGTTTGGCTCTGTCTCCTATGTGCATACTCACGACCTGCATCTGCCCGCTTCTCTGCTTAGACGTAATGAGCTCAATGCCAGCTTTCTCTCGATGTGCGCTACAGGACTTACGGCCACGAATCAATGCGTCCTCGGTCAAGCATTTACCAGTGCCGCAGCACAGGCCGTTCTTCAAGCCCAGGGGTTTGGCCAGTGCGGCGGTATCTACACTCCGTATTGCAACTTCCAGAATGACTACGGGAATACTTTTCTGGCTCGCGCCCTGCTCCCCTATCCGCAATTCCGCAGTATGACGAACAATTTCGATACCACCGGGGCCGACAAGTACGACGGTCTCCAGGCTAGTCTCCAAAAGCGCACCGGCAACGGTCTGACCTTCTTGGTGGCGTACACGCTCTCGAAGACCCTGTCGAACACGGATAGCGGCTTTTCGACGTTCAACTTCAGGGGTTTGAACCAGCTTAACCCCAATGCTGAGTGGTCCGTTGGTAACGATGATCGCACGCATGTCCTCAACATCACGGAGGTCTACGAATTGCCTCTCGGGCCGGGTAAGAAGCTCCTGAATCGCGGCGGCCTGGCCATGAAGAATCTGGTTGGCGGCTGGGAGTTGAGTGGCATCTATACATACCATGGCGGTACGCCGGTGCAGATATTCTGCTCCGGAGCTATCAATGGCAGCCCGCTCTTTTACAGCGCTGCCAACCGATGCAATATCCAGCCGGGCTCATTCGACGTGAATTGGAACGGCTATTACACTGGGCAGCCGGTCTTTAACGCTAAGAAGTTCGCGCTTCCAGGTGTCTGGACCATAGGAAATGCAGCCCCACTCTATTCGGCCTTTCGGAACCCCTTCCAGAGCAACGAGAGCGTTAGTTTGAAGAAAAAATTCTTCTTCGGGGAACGGATCACCGCTGAATTGGCGATCGAGTTCGCCAACGTCCTCAACCGCATGCGGGTCTGTGATGGCGGCGGTACGCTTAGCCCTTCTTCAACCGGATTCGGCTTTGGGAGCTCCACGGTTTGTCAAGGCAACACGCCGCGGCAAGGGCAGGCCTTCTTCACGGTTAAATTCTAGCTCGGGCCGGGGCGATCAGCCCTGGTTCCGTAATCCCGCAAAGCCGGGGCTCATGGCCCCGGCTTTGTTTTTCTCGGCGAATGGATAAGAATGATTGAAGTCAGGGAGGAGGATTCGACATGAAGAGACAGAACTGCAACGCCTTCCGGAAACCCTTGCTGATCTCGAGCGTGCTGATGCTTTTAGCTGCCGCAGTCTGGGCCGGCAGCGAGCCCTGGAAAGGAAAGCCTTACCAACAATGGGACGGCAAGGACGTCGAACGCGTTTTCCTGGACTCGCCTTGGTCACGCACTGCCACAATCACGCGAACATGGTTGCCAATTTCCAGCAAGGACCTCCCCGACAAGATCATCTCTGGCTCTGGCAGACCCGTTCCCACCGAACTCGAGCGATCGGCTGAAACCTCCGTCGGTGGTGAACTCAACTTCTATGTGTTCTGGGCCTCCTCCCGCGTGATGCGCGCTGCCTCGGCTCGTAAGGGCGTGCTGCACGGAGACAAGTTGGGCCTGGACGTGGACAAATACGCCACCGAGCCGCAGGAAGAGATTCAAATCCTCGTTCAGTCCGAGGACATGGCTCCTTTCACCCGAAAAGAGGAAAAGTTCTTTCAGGCCAATGCCTTTCTCCAGCCGAAAAAGTCGAAGCAAAAGATTTCGCCCAGCCACGTCCGCTACGAACGGGACGGGAAGGGCCGCCTGGTCACTTCGGCCCTGTTCTTTTTTCCCAGAAAAACCGCGTCGGGCGAACCCACGATCGCCGCCGATGAGAAAAGCGTCGAGTTCAATTGCAACATGGACGGTTCCAGTTTGCGCGTCATTTTCGAACCCCAGAAAATGGTCGACCAGACCGGGCCCGCCCTCTGAGTTTCAGGCTCCCATGAGTTGCTACATCAACAGGTCATGCATGTCTCGGCTTGTCCGTTCCGCGACGAACCTTGCCTCGTTTACTTGTCTTGTGATCCTGTTTTCATGCACCGCGTTGTGTCAATCGACGTCAACCAGTTCTATGCCGCCGACCGCTCTGAATTCGGCCAATCCGGCTCTCGCCGAGGCCAGATCCTTGCTGCAACAAGGAAGAGCAAGCGAGGCGGACCGCGCCGTTCGCCAATTTCTCACCGCCCAGCCGGAATCCGCCGAAGGCCACTTCCTGCTCGGGCACATCCTGTTCCGCGAAATTCAAACCGATGCCGTTGCCGCAGCGCAACTAGAAGGCCCAAGAGACTCCCAGTCAAATTCCACCGACGGAAAGTTGATGCCAGAGAAGGCCAGAGAATCGCTGGCGGAATTCACGGCTGGCGCGAAATACCATGACCCTAGTGCCGCCGATCTGAAAGTTGTCGCCCTTGATTATGTTTTATTGGGGGATCTCGTGGATGCCGACAAGTGGCTGACGAAAATGCTCGGCGGGGCTCCCAACGACGCCGACGGCTGGTACCTCCTCGGCCGCACCAAATACAACGAGAACCGTTTTGCCGAGGCCGTCAGTGCGTTCGCTGAGTGCCTCAAGCTCGACCCGCGAAACGTGAAGGCCGAAGACAATTTAGGCCTGTCATACGCCGGACTCAGCCGCAATGAGGAGGCGATCGCCGCCTATCAGCAGGCCATGGCCTGGCAAGCGGAAGCACCAGTGAAAAATCCAGGCCCGCACATTGATCTCGCGTCTCTGCTCATGGATCAAAATCGCTCCGGCGAAGCGATTTCCTATCTTCTCGAAGCGGTAGAGATTGCTCCGCGCGTTTCGCGGGCACACGAGCTCTTAGGGAAAGCCTACGCGCGCCTGGAGCAGTTAAAAAAAGCGCAGATGGAACTGGAAAAAGCCATCGAACTTTCTCCCGAGAGCCCGAACCTCCACTGCATGATCGCGCCTGTCTATCGCAAGCAGGGTCTGGCCGAAAAAGCCAAAGCCGAATTTGATCGGTGCGCCGCGATGACGGGGACTCATTCGACGCCCGAGACACCCCGTCGGTGAGTTAATCCTGGTTTCAACTGGAATTTCGCTCGAGAGTCGAGGTCCGCGCGGACGGGGCAATCTTCAAGGTTGTTCTTTGTTTTTCTCTTCGAGAACCTGCTTGGCGCGCTCCGCCTTCGCCGCTCGCGCGCTTTCTTCTAGTTCGCTAAAACGCTTCATTTCGGTCTGTGCTTCCTCTGTCTTGCCCAGTGCTCGATATGTTTGCGCGAGCAAGAAGTGCGTGGAAGGTTCCGCCGGATCGGCCTTTTCCGCAGCCTCCAGGTCGCTGACCGCTTCCGCCGGACGATCGAGTCTTACGAGCGAGCGAGCGCGATCCACACGCGCGCTCATCAAGTTTGGACAGGTGTCCAGAGCCTTCTGGACATTCCCCAGTGCCTCTCGAGGATCTCCGCGTTGCTCCAGAATGGTATTTGCGAGTTTCCACTCGGCCATGCAATTCGCAGGATCGTTGAAGAGTTCCGCCCGGAACTGTTCCGTCGCCGCGCTCCACATGTTCAGGGCCCAATACGCATTTCCGAGCAGATAGTGAGTGCCGGCCTGTTGCGGAGCCATCTCCACCGCTTTTTTATATTCGATGAGAGCGCCATCGTAATTCTTCATGCTCTCCATGACTTCGCCGGAAATCTCGTGCGCCCAGACGGAGTTTCGATCGATTTCATTGAGCTTTAAAAGTGCTTGCTCGGAGAGTTTCATATGGACTTTGCCAAGGAGGTACCAGATTTCCTGGTTGGCGGGCTGCCGCTGCGCAATTCTTCGCAAGTGCTCCGCCGCCATATTCAATTCGTCGAGTCTGATCAAGTCCTTGGCGAGAAATAATTCGGCGTTGCCGTCACTCGCGTTGCCATGCAGCGCAGATTCAAGAGGCGCGCGCGCGCCGTGGTAATCTCCCATCTCGTAACGCGCGATTCCCAGCAGCGCAGAAGCTGAAATCATTTTCGGATCGATCTTCAATCCCTTTTCGAGGACGGTGGACGCTTTTTTGTATTCTCGAAGCCTCAGATACAGAGACCCCAGATTGTTATAGGCGGGAGCGAGGCGCGGGGAAATCTGCAAAAGCGATTCATAAATTTGAGCTGCGGCTCGGAGATCGCCGCGAGCTTCCGCGGCCTTCGCCTGGGCGTAGAGCTCTTCGACGCGAGTGTCATTCGAATCGGGATTCGATTGAGCCCGGATGGGGGAAGAAAGAGCGAGCGAGAAAAGAGCAAGTAAGAAAAGACCGGGCGGAAAAATCGGGAAGATTCTGTTGCGGCACGAACCGAACTGTGAGTTGCGGATTTGCCGGAGCCGAGGCATGCGCACGAGTTTACACTGGAGGAAAACGTTCTGGAAACCATTCTGAAGATTGGAGAGCCGGCGGCCGAAAGAGGGCTGCACGTTCCAAAAGGGGGTAGCGCAAATGAGGTGCCCGGGAACCAGGCAGGAGAGTATTGAACCGGCCATATCTGCGTGCTACCCTGCTCGGCAATCTAGGGGAGTGGTGTCATGCGAGCTACGGAGAACCGACCACAGACTCGTGGGTTTGGGGTTTTTGAGGTGGACGAGCGCGCCGCGGAGCTGCGGAAGCGCGGCGTTAGGATCAAGCTGCAAGAACAGCCCTTCCGAATTCTTTGTCTTCTCTTGGACCATTCCGGACAGGTGGTAACGCGAGGAGAGTTGCGGCAAAACCTCTGGCCGGCTCATACGTTCGTTGATTTCGACCGCAGCCTCAACAAAGCGATGACCAAACTGCGGTCCGCCCTCGGAGATTCGGCGGAAAGTCCGCGGTACGTCGAAACGATTCCGCGGCATGGATATCGCTTTTTGGCCCCGGTGTACGACCATCACGAAGGGCCGGAAGTGGCAGCTTTTTCGGGCAGCCCTTCCGTTCGAGGCCAGCCAAGAATTGCTTCCGGAGAAGATGAAAAGCCCAGCCGCTTCCATCGTTTTCTGACCACTCTGAATTTGCACACGCGATCCGGACGACGGCGCAGCGCTGTTTTGGCCGCCGCGTTGGTATTCGTGATTTTGGCCGCGTTTACATACACAAGAATTCAGGCTTCTTCCAGTCACACCGGACTGGCAAATGGCAGCAATTTGCGGCAGTCCGTGGCCGTTTTGGGATTCCGGAATCTCTCCGGCGACGCACATGAGGGATGGCTGTCCACTGCGTTTTCCGACTGGCTCATGACGGAACTCACGGCCGGGGAGCAAGTGCGCACGATACCTGCGGAGAGTGTCGCACGAATGAAGGCGGAACTTTCCCTGACCGATGTAGACACTCTTAGCACGGACAGCTTGATGCGGATTCGCAAGAATCTGGGGACCGATTTTGTTGTCGTGGGTTCGTATGCGATGTTGGGCGCTAAGTCCGACGGGCAAATTCGTCTTGATGTGCGGTTGCAGAACACGCGAAACGGGGAAACAACCGGCGCTTTTTCCGAGACGGGAACGGAGACGCATATGCTCGATCTTGTTTCCCGGGCAGGAGAGCATCTGCGCACGAAATTAGGCGTGCGCGCGGTGACCAGGGAAGAGGCGGCGGAGGTGGCGATTGCGCTTCCTTCGAAGAGTGAAACCGCAAAACTCTACTCCGAGGGACTCGTCCGGTTGCGGGCCTTTGATGCGCTCAAGGCAAGTGAGCTTTTGCAGAGCGCCATTGCCGTCGAACCCGCTTATGCACTGTCTCATGCGGCCCTGGCTAAGGCCTGGGCGCAACTCGGTTATGACGAGAATGCTAGGGCCGAGGCGAAAAAGGCCTTCGATCTGTCTTCCAACTTGTCTCGCGCGGAGCGCCTCCTGGTTGAAGGGCGTTATCGCGAGACTTCCCGGGACTGGGACAAAGCCGCCGAAATCTACCGGGCGCTCTTTGAGTTTTTCCCTGACAACCTGGATTACGGACTCGCGCTGGCCAATGCCGAATACAGGGCCAATAAATGGAAGGATACCCTGGCTACTGTCGCTGCATTGCGCGAACTGCCTGTGCCCCTCAGGGACGACCCTCGAATCGATTTGGCGGAGCAGGATGCGGCACGATCGTTAGGGGACACGAAGAGGTCGGAAGCCGCGCTCGTGAGGGCCGCGGAAAGGGCTCAAGCGGCCGGGGCATCTTTGCTGCTGGCGAAGGCGCGGCTCGATCAAGCGTGGTTGTTTGAGAACCTCGGCAGGTTTTCTGAAGTTGAAGCCGCGGTGCGCGAAGCGAAACAACTCTATATAGCGGCGAATGACCGAAGCGGGGTCGCGGAAGCGACGACACTCGGCGCCATCGCTCTCAAAAATCAGGGAAACTACCTTGGTGCGAAAAAGAGCTATGAAGAGGTTTTAGCGCTTTATCGCCAAATCGGGAACCGTAACGGCCTTGCCGCCGAGAATGACAACATCGGGGACATTCTTGTTTACCTTGGCGATCTCGATGGAGCCCGCCGCGGGTATGAGGCGGCTCTCGCAATTTATCACGAGGTTGGCGATCAAAACGGTGAGGCTCTGGCGAAGAACGGTCTCGGTGATGTGTTCTTGGCGATGGGCAAGCATCGGGAAGCAATAGAGCTGTTCGAGAGCTCTTTCGAGATTTGCGGAAGGATTGGCAATCGAGGCAGGCAAGCTGTGGCCACGGCCGGCAAGGCCCGGGTGCACCGGCTACAAGGGGAACTCACCCAAGCGCTCGCGGAGGAAACGGAAGCTAGAACCATTTTCGAGGAGATTGGTGACAAGACCGAGGTAGCGCACGTTGACCTGAATCTTGCCGAACTCTTCCTTGATGAAGGGAAGAGCGGGGAGTCGGCACTCTCAGCCCGGCGCGCGGCGGACATGTTTGCAAAGACAAAGGGAACGAGCGACGAGGCGGCCGCAAGCCTGCTGCTGGCTAAGACATTGCTGCTTAGCGGCCACATCGCTGACGCTCGCAAGATTCTCGATCAGGTCGTGGCCGTTGCTACCGAGACGCACAACCGGGAATTGGAGTTATCGGCGACGTTGACGGCTGCTCGTGTTCGTGCGGCGTCGGGAAATTCTTCCGAAGCGAGGGAGGCTGTACGGCGCCTCGATAGGGTAATCGCTGATGCGACCACGACGGGCTTGCAGGCAATCACGTTGGAGGCCCGGCTGGCAAAAGGCGAGATTGAGATGGGAATCGCCGATCCAAGCAAAGGCCGCACAGATCTTGACGCGTTACAGAAGGAAGCGGCCAAGCGCGGTTTTCAGCTATTTGCCCAGAAAGCGTCTGCTGCCTTGCAGATGGCCATGAACCGGAGTTCGCACGGCGTCGGGAATTAGGAGGCCGGGCGATCTCTCCACAACCCGCCAAGAGAATTTAGAAGCAGCCACCTCGCCTGCCCAGTGCCGGCGGCCAACAATCCGCACACTGCACTTGGGGAATGTCTACGAATAAGGTTCCATCTATCAATAGGATACGGAAGGCTGCGCAGAGGACATGCGAGTGGCTTGACAGGCCAAGCTGCGTTTCTGAAACTGCATCTCACGTCAAATTTCTGCCTTCTGCGGTGAGATAGGAGTCTTGGCATGCGAGCAAGGATGTTGGCGAGACAATTCGTATTTTCCACGGCTTTTCTAATGGCGCATGTTCTGGGCACTCCACCCGCTGCTGCCGCACCGAATCCGCCTGAGAGCAAGACACGTATTGCCATCGTGGGGCTTGACCACGATCACGTTTGGGGGTTGCTGAAGTACCTTGAAGCGGAACCCGATGCGGAACTGGTGGCTATCGCCGAGCCGCAGCCCGCGCTAGTGAAAGAGGCGAAGTCACGGGTGCAAAGCAGCGTGAAGTTTTATTCTGCCTACGTCCCCATGTTGGACGAAGTCAAACCCGACGCCGTCATCGTCACCACCTCAAACGACCGGCATCTCGAGATTCTGCGCGAGTGCGCCAAACGCCACATTCATTACTCGGTCGAGAAGCCCATGGCGACGAACGCGGCCGACGCCCGCGAGATGGAGAAGCTGGCCAAACAGGCTGGAATCAAGCTCATGGTGAATTACTGGAACGCCTGGGTGGCGCCGAGTCATGAGCTTTTTCATCGCGTGCAAGATGGACAGGTCGGCGAGGTGCAGAAAATCATCGTGCAATACGGGCACGCGGGTCCCAAAGAGATTGGCGTGTCGGAGTATTTTGCGGATTGGCTTTACGATCCGGTCAAGAATGGCGGCGGCGCAATCATGGATTTCGGATGCTACGGGGCGGAGTGGGCGCTGTGGCTGAAGGGCCGGCCCAAAGACGTGCAAGCGATCGCGCAAAAGTTGAAGGTTTCACAACACAACAAAGTGGACGACGACGCAACGATTCTTCTCGAATACCCGGACGCCACGGTGATTGTTGAGGCTTCCTGGGATTGGCCGCACAGCATGGGACAGGTGCAGGTCTTTGGCCCGAAGGGAAGCTTGCTCGCGACCCGCAACACTTTGTTCTACAGGTCCAGCGAAGATCGCGGGAAATCGGGATTAGAAGGCGAGCCGGTTTCGCTCAATGCACCGCAGGGAGCGGCGAGCAATCCCGTTGCGTACTTTGTGGATTGCATCCGCCACGATAAACCCATCGAAGATCCGCTTTCGCCTCGATTGAACGTGCAGGTGCTGGAGATCCTGGACGCGGCGAGGGAATCTGTTCGCACCGGACGCGCGCAGGAACTGCGCTGAAGTTTGCGCAGGCACAGCTCAATCGGCAGCGGTTGCACTCGGCGCTGGGCTATCGTTCTCCGGAAGAATTCGAGCAAAAGACCGAATGCCAGGCCGAATCTCGAAGCGCGACGATGGAGTTTTTTGAGAACAAAGAGAACCACAAAAAGACTTGTTCGCAGTCGAAGTGGCAAAGTGGTCCGACCGAACGGCCGCACCCATGCATCAAGAGTAGATTGACCACTAGGCAATCGAGACATCCCACTGAGCTCCGGCTTGGCAACCCAAGTGGTCTGCCCAGCGAATTGTCGGCATTAGCGGCCAATCTCTGCCCATTCTCAGGGCGTCGCGAGCTTGCGCACTTCGGTAACGATCTTGGTGAGCCGGTTGGAGAGGCGGTCGAGGCGACGGCGAGAAGTGCCGTTTGTTAACGTCCGGCGAAACATCTCGAGCAGATGTTGAGCAGCGAGCAAAGAATCGATCAGGCCATCGGCGCCCGCTCGGGGAGTGAACGGCGTTTTCGGCTGGGGAACAAGATGCCGAGGTTTGGAACGAGCCAGCTCGAATTCCCGTTGGAGATCCGTCAGCGCCACATCGAGATAGCGCATGGTCATCTCGGGAGAAGTGTGACCGAGTAACTTCATCACGGCGAGAAAACTAACACCGGCGCGAAGCATTTCTGTGGCATAGGTGTGACGAAACTGGTGTGGGACGATGCGGGTGGGAAGACCGAGCGCGTGACAGACCTGATGCAAGTAATCGCGGAGTTGACGGACGAGTGCTTCTTTAGTGCGCGGACGGGCCAGGAGCCGCCCATCGGCAGGCAGAGGATCAAGGGAACGAAAGAATTGGAGGCGTCGGACGAGTTCACACACAAAGGAATCTACGGGGACCATACGTTCTGTTTTGAGCTTGCCGAGCGGCACGTGAATTGCCCATTGATCCGGGCCGGTGGCGCGAAGGCAGTCGCAAGACAGATCGGCGCATTCACCGATGCGCATGCCGGTGTGTCGAATCAGCAGAAAGGCATTGCCACCCAGATCGTTGCGGCGGAGGAATTCCTGCTGCAGGAGTTCGTCCGGCTCTGCCGTGAGCGGACGTGGAAGTCTCTGCGGGAGGCGCGGAATGTCCTCGCGGCGGATCAGATGGGCGAGTTCAGAAAGCTGTTCGGTCCAAGCCAGCTCGTTGAAGATGCAGCGCAGAGCGATAAGCCGGTTGATACAGGATGCGGTCGCGAGTGGCGGTGTTTGCGAACGCAGGCGGGACATCCAGCCGAGGATGTGAGGTTCACGGCGCAATTGGTTCAGGCGCTGTACCTCAGGATGATCAGCGCCGAGATAGCTCAGATAGTTGCGGACGGTCCCACGGTAGTGACGAGTCGTGTCGGGACTGAGCGAAGCGCCGAGGGAATCGACAGCGCGGTCGAAGACCGGAGCCAGAGGATGTTGGAGCGGAGGGCGTCGCGCGCGGTTCATGAGGCGGTCACCGGCAGGGGACGAATGTGCTGCGCCACGGCACGTGCATATTCAAGGTAGACATCTTGCGGAGTGACCTGCACGTAGAGCAGCGTTGTCTGGATGTCGGAGTGCCCCATCAGCTGCATGAGCGCGGGCAGACTCATACCGGCGCGGATCATGTCGGAGGCAAAGGTGGTTCGAAAGCGGTGTGGATTGGCAAGCTTGATGCTGGTGGTCAGGCGATGGTAGCGAAATAAGGACCGCAATCCCGCCCGGGTCATGCGAGCTCCGCGCAGGCGTCCTTTGAGTGAGACGAACAGCGCGGCGGAGCAGGGATCGGGTCGTTCGAGGCGCAAGTAGTGTTCGAGCAGTTGCACGGTTTCGGGCGCTAACGGCAGGAAACGAAATTTGTTGCCTTTGCCATGAACGCGAAGCTGGGCTTCGGAAAGCAACGCGTCGTCCCGATTCAAAGCCAATACTTCGGCGGACCGCAGCCCTTGCAGAAGCATCAATCCCACGATGGCCAAGTCGCGTGATGTTCGGAAACTGGACCAGAAGCGCGATACTTCATTCACCGAGAGCGGCACAATGTTGCGTTTGGGCACTTTCACTCGCAATCGGCTCATGGCCATCCGCGGCCGGCCAAGGCCCATGGGCCCTCGCCGCAAGAACGCTTGATGAAAGCCGCGGGCGACCTGGCAGGGAGCATCGGGGAACTCATTGCGAATGGCGCGATCGGCAACGGCGACGCGGTCATTGATGATGGAAGGGGAAGGCCGCGGTTGTTGGCCGGACTGGAAGCGCACATAATCCAGGAGCGTGGACTCGGTAAGGTCACCTTCCCTAATGTCGCCGGTGTAGTGAACACTCTCCCACCAGCGAATAAAGTGCAGCAGATTGTAAGCATAGGTGCACAGGGTGGTGTTCGCCAGGCGGCGAACATATTCGCGATCCAGGTAACGATTGATCCAGCCGACCTCGCGGCCAGTGGTCTGCTCGACGACACGAATCGGACTCTGTGCGTTAGGAGAGATCTGCTGCTGGATCAGACGGAACTTCATGGCAGCGCAGCCTTGAGGAGAGCTTGGAACTGTCCGGCATCACCACCCTGGACGAAGAAGGAGTTCGGATCGTGGCCATCGGGCAGGAGCACGCGGCGAGTGAAGAGGCCTCGCACCCGGAGACGCTGTGCTAGCCGTTGCGAGGCTTGTTGGCCGCTGCCGTTGGCGTCGACATCGAAGGTGAGATAGATCGTGCGCGGGTGGTCGCACAGCTGTTGAAACTGGCAGGCGTTCAGATGCGTGCCCAACGAGCAGGTGACCTGGCGAAAACCCGCCTGCCACAACACGGCATAGTCGAACAGCCCCTCGACGAGAATCACCTCGGGGCATTGTTGAACCTGCTCCCAACCATACAAGCCACCCTTGGAGCCGGGGAGGAATCGATGGGCAAAGGCGGCAGCGATGCTGCGGCCGTAGAGGTTGACGATGCGTCCGCCTTGGCAACACGGGAAGATGACGCGGCGGTAGAAGGCGTCGCGGCCCTGTGCGTTGAGCAGGCCGAGACGCTGCAGGAGATCGCAAGAATAACCTTGAGCGGTGAGATGCCGGCGCAAGCTCGCGCCGGGGGCGTAGCCGATCCGCAGTTCTTGGATCGCACCGGGATCATGCAGCCCGCGTTGTTTCAGATAGCGCAGCGCCTCAGGGTAGCCATCGAGTTGCTGTTGATAAAAAGTGGCGGCTTGTTGGAGCACCGCAGCAGGGTCGGTTGGAGGAAAATTGTGCTGCTCGAGGTAAGCGAGGCTTTGGCGGAAAGACAGATGGCGGGACAACTGGACAAAGCGAAGGAGATCGCCGCCCTGGCCGCAACCGTGACAGTAGAAGAGATTTTTGCGGGCGTTGACATAGAACGAAGGGCAGGTTTCCGGATGCAGGGGACAGAGTCCGACGAACTCGGGGCCGTGACCAGCAGGCCTGGCGACCCAGTTCTGCTGCCGCAAATAATCGAGCAGCGAAAAGCGCTGTTTGAGTTTTTCGAGGTCCTCGCCCACGGCGAAATTTTCTCAGCACTGCAGAGGCCAGAGAATTTGCAGAACCGGAGTCAGCCAAGACACAGGCCCAGCTTGGTGATCGGCCGGATCACCAGGCGCAAGCCAGTGATTGACGCGCGCGAGTGTTTGCTGGAGAAAGGAAAGAGCCGGTTGGGAGCGGTCGAGATGCTGGGCCCAGCGACGGAGCGTAGAAGGATCGGGCGTCCGATGCGGGTCCTTCAGCGCAGGCGTCGCCTGTTCCCAGGAACAGTGCTCTACAAAGCGCCGCCGCAATGCCTGACAGCGAACCAGCAAGCTGTACTGAGTGTAAGGGAGAGAAAGCAACGGCAGGAAGGTGAAGGTCTTTCCGCAAC
>Ga0137401_10000162_pt1 | contig 23016 bp, 14 predicted proteins | sample CZOMad1_1_16fung_FD_108286 | JGI IMG/M metagenome (GOLD analysis project Ga0137401, IMG submission 108286) | Vadose zone soil fungal communities from Angelo Coast Range Reserve, California, USA - CZOMad1_1_16fungal (Illumina Assembly) | ecosystem: Environmental > Terrestrial > Soil > Vadose...
CAACAGCCAAACGCACAACCACAGCAACAGCCAAAGCCACAGCAACCGCCAAAGCCACAGCCACAGCAACAGCCACAGCCACAGGGAGCCGCCATAAGGGGGGGGGGGAGGTTAGCGATAAACACAAATTAATTTAATATAAAAACTAGAAGATTGCACATTGCTAGAGGGTTATATTATAGTTCTTATAGAGAACCGAGAGGATTGGTATGGTCAATTGGAGTAATTATTTTAGTACTTATGATGGCTACAAATACGAATGTTTGGCCAAATTGGGAATATGAATTTACGGCGTATAGTTCTAGTACTGACCTATTTGGTTCAATATTGCCCTTTAATAAATCTAGAACTAAATCATTTCTTAGAATAGGCCCTCATAATAAAAATATACTAGAAATTATAATTTGTGGGATGTTAGGTGATTTTTGGGCAGATAAGATTCCAGGAAAACAATTAGATAGTATTCGATTCAATATTGAACAAGGTATTAATAATAGTGCATATATCCACCATTTAGCTTTATCCATCTATGAATTAGGCTATTCTGCTCGTCCAATACCTAAGTTAGTTGAAAAATCAGGGCCCCTTAATATAAAGCGTTTTAATTATAGATTAACTTTTTTAACCTTTACTAATTTTTTATGGATTTACGATTCTTTTTATAAATCTGTGGATGGAGTAAGATTGAAATGTGTTCCTTTTTGGATAGATGAATATTTGACACCCTTAGGCTTAGCTCATTGGATCATGCAAGATGGTTCTCGTCAACATGGTCAAGGATTAAATATAGCCACAAATAGTTTTAAGTATAACGAGTGTGAATATCTTGCTAAGATTCTAACAAAAAAATATAAATTTAAAACCAGTGTAGTTAAGACAGGTGTTCCTAATCAATGGAGAATATCTATATGGAAAGAATCTATGCCTTTATTAGTACAGACTGTTCAGCCTTATTTTTACCCAGAAATGCAGTATAAATTGGCCAGATTCTTATAGATACTACGGATCGCTTAACAAATAAGAGCCGTTTGGTCTTGTGCACATCCAATGGGTAGCCAGCGATTTTTATTTTTATTTGTAGCGTAAGGTAGATAAGTATTCTTAAAGTCCTAACTTTTAGAGCAAAGCGTAACTTGTATTGGAAAGCATTGCTAATTATGTAAATAATAAAAATGTTAGAATACCATGACAGAGGTATCAGTTTAAAATAAACTGGCTATATTGGTGAAAACGGTTAAAGAGACGTCTCGTAGTGAACTAGTTTCCAGACCGTCGGTTGAATACATGATCGCTACAGACTGGTTCACCAATGGGTATCTGCAACGGTGCTTAATGTACAGTCGAAGTTCTTAGTACATTATAATAAATTTATAATAGAGTACTACTTAAAGCTCTAATGGATGTTTATTGTAAAGATTGATTAAGATCATCACTTGAGGATTTATACTATCATCAATAATAACTTTAAAATCCTAGTTAGAGTACAAGGGATCGTCTACTAGTGTAATTACTATATACTAAGTAGATAAGAACTAGACAGCATTCTTGGGTTATGTTTTACCATATGGTCAGATGAGTCTCTGGGGTAGCGAATATTGAGACTTATTATTACCTTTCACATTAAGTAACCAATTATCCATTCTAACTAATAAAAATAATTCTATTTTTATGGAAAAATTTATAGGTCTTTTAGATGGTGATGGATATATAGAAATAGGTCCGCAGAAACAATACAATAAAAATTCGATAGTAAATCCAAAATCCACCATTAGAATGAGAATTGTATTAAGATTACATAAAGAAGATAAAGAATTATTAGAGTTTATTTCAAATATATTAAATATAGGTAAATTAGATGAATTAAAAAGTGTAAATCAATACAGATTAATAATATATAAAACAGATATTTTTAATATTATTTATCCTTATTTACAAACTAATAATTTAGAATTTTTAACTTATAATAGACGGAAACAATATTTTTTATTAAAATATATAATAGAAAATAATATTAAACATTGGGAAGAATTAGATTTAGATGAAATTGATAATTTATTTAAAAAATCTAATAAGAAACTTGATTTTTCTGATATAATTAATTTACCTTATTTAAAAACTGGTTAGTAGGTTTTACAATAGCTGAGGGTAGTTTTCATAAAAAATCTACAGGATCTACTCATTATTCAATAGTACAATCTGGTCATGAAAATTATAACATTATTAAAGCTATACATTTTTTTATTAAAGGTCCAGAACATCTAAACCATGAAATAAAACCTGAAACTGACAAAATATATCGAATATCTTTTTCATCTAAAAAAGATCTACTTTTTATTATAGAATTTTTTGAAAATAATAAATTATTAGGATTAAAAAAATTACAATTTGATAATTGGAAATCTTATATTATAAGTAATAATAATATAAAGAATAGTGCCCCAAATGTTATATTATCTAAAGTATCTAATAATAATTTATTAAATAATAGTCATATTAATAATAATGGGAGTAATGAATAAAACTTATTTAAGTTTAATATATGGTTTGTTATTAGGTGAAAGTTATATATTTAAAAATCAGACAGAAATAAAATTAATAATAAAAATAGAAGGTAAACACATATCTTATATGAGAGAGATCCATACAAAATTCTCAAATTTAGGGTACTGTGAACAAAAATTCCCTAAAATCATAAGAAAATTAAGAAAAAAAGGTAACTTAAATAAAATAATGTTATTACATACATATAATAATAATAATTATTTAGAATTATATAATAAATGGTATGTAGATAAACTTCATAAAAATATACCTTATGACATTTTTAGTCATTTTAATGAGGAATCTCTAGCTTATTTATTGATGACAGAAGGAAAAATAAAAAATAGAAAATTATATTTAAATATGACACAATTTAATAATAGAGATATTAAAATTATTAAACAATTTTTAGAAAATAAATTTAAATTAGATCAAATTAATTTAAATAATAATTATTTAGAATTTAATTCTAACAATATTTTAAAAATTTACAATATTACAAAACCTTATATTTTACCTTCTATGAAATTTAAATTTATAACTTAAAATTAATTATTAGATACTATTTTAGTTTAATATAATATAGTCTTATTAATATATTATAATATGTAATACCTAAATAAAAATATTATTTTTAATAAGGCGATATAATTGAAAACCGGTCAAAATAATTTTTTGTTATATTTTGAGACCGTAGGTAGTTTAGGCTATCTCGACAGAGTGGTCCAATTATGGGTGTCTGAAATGATGCTTAATGTGCACTCGGATTTTATTTTAATTTTAAATATTTAGCCCCCTATCCCTAAAGGGCAGGGAGGGAGGCATAATTTTTATTAATTCAACACAAGGCTTAACATAGCACAGGGTATATTTGTAATAACAAATAATTTATTTATCTAGATCTATCAGATTTTTTCTAATAAATTTTCTTCATTCTATGGCGCTGAATCTTTTGTTGCAGAGCAAACTTAAGCCGTCTATTAGATAAGAAATATACAAATATATTATAAAATTTAGGCTACCGTAATTACAAACTTATTAAGTGCAGTACCAGTATTTGGAAAAGATTTAGTGGAGTTAATTTGGGGTGGATTCTCAGTTTCAAATGCCACATTAAATAGATTCTTTTCTCTTCATTTTCTATTACCATTTGTACTAGCTGCTTTAGTTGCTGGACACTTACTGGCTCTTCATGAACATGGATCCAGTAATCCTAATGGTGTGACAGGTAATGGGGATAGATATACAATGCATCCTTATTTCACTTTCAAAGATCTTGTAACAATACTCTTATTCTTACTGGCTCTATCTATTATTGTTTGTTTTTACCCTAATCTTTTGGGTCACTCAGACAATTACATACCTGCTAACCCTATGCAAACACCACCTTCAATCGTACCTGAATGGTAAAAATAGATACCATGCTTGAGAATGATCTCTTGAATAATTAACTCTGCTATATGCTGGAAACTTAAAATCGTTTTTGTCTTTAAGTAATCCGCAGGTTATAATATATTTAAAACCTTAGAGACTTTACGCAGAGTACCTAACAAGCCTAAATTTAGGATAAAGATAAAGTCCAATAATTTTTAATATTCTAAAACAAAACTAAAATAAAACTAAAAAAAATAATTAGATTATTAAGATTATTTTGATCTGACAACTTATTTAAGTTTAGTAAGCATTCGATATTATGCCTCTTCCGGTAAAAGATTAACGCGAAGTGAAAGGTCAAATTTCAGTTTTAGTAACATAGAAAATTAAATTCTAATTGGTTTATTATTAGGAGATGGGCATATCTCTCAAATATCTTTTAAAGGAAAAAGTAGACTTATTTTTGGACAAAGTGCTATGCGAAAACAACATATTGCTTATTTTTATCACGTTCATAGTCTCTTTAAAGAATTTTGTGCCCCAGATTTTATACCTAAATTAAAAATCTGGACAGATAAACATTCTAAGACTAAGTATCAATCTTCTAGTTTTTCTACTTTATCTTTACCATGTTTTAATGTTTTTAGAAAGTTATTTTATTTTAAAGGTAAAAAGATAATACCTAAGAATATAGACGAATAGTTAACATATAGAGGCTTAGCCTATTGGATAATGGACGATGGTTCAATAAAAAATAAAGGTTTACATCTTAACACATATGGGTTTTCAGATGAGGATGTTGAACTTTTACTAAAAACATTGCAAATTAAATTCCTACTTAAATGTTCAATACATAAGCATAAATCTGGTAACAGAATATACATATGGGAAGAAAGTATGGAGTCTTTACGTATAAACTTATTAGAATACACTCATAAGGATATGTTATATAAAATTGGTATTTCGTTTTAAATATTCATCATTATATTTTGATTTATTACCATACTATGCTATATTAAGATCTATTCCTAACAAATTGCTTGGAGTTTTAGCTATGTTTGGATCATTATTAATTTTATTAATTTTACCTTTCACAGATTTATCTCGAGTTAGAGGTAGCCAATTTAGACCAGCTATGAGACTAGCTCATTGGTTATTTATTGTTAATTTCTTTATATTAATGTGGATAGGTAGTCAACACCCAAATCCTCCTTTTGTTGAAATAGGGCAGATTTCTACAGCATTTTATTTTTCTTGGTTTTTATTTATTGTACCAGTTGTAGGTATATTTGAAAATAGTGTATTTGATCTTGCAGTAGAAAAGTAGCACAAAGCACAAAAGTTCGTACAAAAATAGTAGACGTATAATGGGGAGGCCATAGCACGAAACTCTCCATTAGGTCCCCATAAGGTACAGTGAGCCCGCCTACGTCTAATTAATTTAAATTTTTGATTGATACTACAGCTTTGTGTTTAGAACAGATGCCCTGATCTCTTATTATTTAAAATCTTTTTGTAATATCAATAGTTAAAGTTAAAAGGGTTTGGTACTCTTAAATAAAAATAATTTAGCTCCGCAAACGCCGACGCCGACGCCGGCTGTTATAAACACATATTACTGTTTTCTTACAATTTATATGTATATGTCACACAGAATCATTATAAACAAAACATTTTTTTATTTTTTTTTTAGAGCTTAGTTATTTTTAATTAGTCGTTTTGCTCTAATCCTTACTTTATTAATTTAGAGGCCTATTTAAATCATAATTAGCCTGGCTTATGTTCCAATGTAACAATTTTAGCCCGGAACTTTATCATTGAAAAAAAGTTTAAACCTAACAAAAAAAAAGTTTTTTTTTTATTTATTTTAATGCCTAAAGCAAAGTTTATTATATTTAATATTCATTGAAAATAGTTTTCTAGATTTTTTTTTAAGAAAATGGTTCTGGTTCTGATTAGAGAGTTAATCAAGCTTAAATATTGCTGTTTTAATAAAAATAAATAGCAATCCTATAGGTCTCAATTTTATTCCGCAAAACCTATATTTCTGGCGGCGGCGGAGCCCGGCGGAGCCCGGCGGAGCCCGGCGGAGCCCGGCGGAGCCCGGCGGAGCCCGGCGGAGCCCGGCGGAGCCCTCCACCCCCTAATTTTCGTATCCTTGAGGTTGGTAAAGTACAAGTCGCCCGCCTACTCCTTTTTTTTTATTTTCGGTAATCTTTTAATGTGCCTCGGTCTATTAATTAAATATCCTCCACTATAAATTTATTTTAAGTCTGTATTTCTCTCAACAAGACGCCCTTTCCCTTACGGCTTTACCCGCTCCGCCGCTCCAGCGCTCCGCCACTATAATCCGCCGCTCCGCCGCTCCGCCGCTCCGCCGCTCCGCCGCTCCGCCGCTCCGCCGCTCCGCCGCTCCGCCGCTCCGCCGCTCCGCCGCTCCGCCTTGTTGAGTGTCCCCTCCCCAAATACCCCCCCCCCTCCAAACACACTACATATTCGGCCCCATCTCCTTAACCTCCAAGCTACCCCTACACTACAGGATGGTTTTTTTTACATTAAAAAATAAAAAGTATGCACGTGACTGATATCTCCTAGTGAATAGGCTCTGTAAATAATCGGAATTTCATTTTTGTTTTAAGACACGTTAAAAAAGAATACTGGCGAAGCCAGCGAAAAAAAATTTTTTTTACAAATAAGGGTAGGGATATTTAACTCCTTCCCTTTATAATATAAGAGCTTAAATTTAAGAATGTAATAAACTTTAAATGTAATAAACTTTAAATTTAATAAATACAAGAAAAAAAAAAAACTTTAAATAAATAAAAGAGATTTAAAAAATAGAATTAAAATATAAAATTCGACAAATAAAAAAAACTTTGAATAAAAAAAAAAGATAACTTAATTAATTTATAAATATAAAAGAGATTTAAAAGATTGTATTAAACACATAAAATTCGACATAATAAAAACTTTTACTTAGACAGGGCATTATAGTTCTGGTTTTCTTTAATTTTTAATTAATTATTTTAAATTTAAACAAATTTTGAGCATGCAAAGTTTTAGTCACTTATTTTGTCTAATAATAAGCAAGAATTTAATTTTGGTTCCGATTGAACGCTTTCCAGTAGTTTAAGGCATGCAAATTTCTTTTTAACAAACGTTAAAAAAGTGTAGGGGTGAGGATATTAAATAAGATACACTATAATCTTCAGAAATAGAAGATATTTAAAAAAAAGGAACTTTTCTGTTATAGAATTCTATTTAATTCGATTAGGTAGTTGATGGGGTAAAAGCCTACCAAGCCGACGATCGAAAGCCATGTTTGACAGATCATATGGCCACATTGGGAATGAGATATCCCAAGTAGAGTACTCTACCAGCAGTCGAGAATATTAGTCAATGCTCGCAAGAGTGAACTAGCTAACTGGAATCACGAATGTGTCATTTGTGATAACGTAAAGGAAAAATAATGATGTCACTTTACTATTAGTGTTGTCCAAAGCTGTTAAGTGTTATGGGAAAACACTATTATGGCTAAAACTATCAAACTCCGGGGACACCCTAAAACTTATGAGACCAAACTATATCCGAAAGGTTATAAGTGGCTGAAGTAATTATTCAGGTAAGGTAACACCGCATAAGATGATGGAAACTGAAATGGGTTATCGCGGATCTAAGTCAAAATTTTTAACGCAACCAGATTTTGTAAAAGAGCAACGAGTAGACGGTAGTTGGTTTCTAAATAAACTAGCTGTTCCAAACAAATTTAGAAACTTAAGGTGTACTCTAATGGGCTTAGAAATAAGTTATCTAGTCAAAATCCCTTCTAAACAATTAAATAGGTTATTTTTTTCTACAGTTAGTTGTAAAAACCCTAAACTGAATCCTTTTTTTGTTTCTGGACTTATTGATGCAGAGGGTTGTTTCTGTACTACAATATATAAAGCTACAAATCTTAAAACTGGATGAAGAGTTTTATCTTATTTTGAAATAGGATAAAATCAAAAAGATAGTTTATTACTATCTCAGTAACAAGGCTACTAATATTTTGGTGGGATAGGTACCATAAGGTTAGATAAGAAATCTAATGCGTTAAAGTTTTCAGTAGCTGATATTAAAGATTTAAAAAATATTATAATTCCTCATTTTAAAAAATATCCGCTTTTAACTCAAAAAGCTGCTGATTTTATATTATTTGAACAAATAGTCGAACTAATGAGTACAGGTGCTCATTTAACTATAAAAGGAATACAACAAATAGTTAATATTAAAGCTAATATGAACTTAGGTATTTCTAATTTTATTAAATTAGAGTTTATTGAAACTAAACCTGTACAAAGACCAATTATTAAAACTACAACAATACATGATCCACAATGGATCTCAGGATTCGTATCTGGTGATGGTAATTTTGACGCTGGTGTTAGATCTTCAAAAAATATAATAGGTTACAATGTATATTTAAGATTTAGAATAACACAACATGCTAAAGATACCAAATTATTGGAATTAATAATAAATTTTTTAGGGGCTGGTAGACTTGAAAAAGAGATTAAAGGTTCTGTTGTAAATTTAGTAATAGGTAAATTTTAAGACTTAAATCAAATTATTATACCATTTTTTAACAAATACCCTTTATGTGGTATAAAACATTTAGATTATCAAGATTGGTGTAAAATTGCTAATCTAATAACTGAAGGAAAACATCTTACGATTGAAGGTTTAGAAAAAATAAACAAATTAAGTCAGAAATGAATAAAGGACGACAAAATTTATAATATTTGATTGCATGATAAATTTGATGTACCATGGGTGCCAGAAGACTCGGTAAGGCCAGAGACGCAAGCGTTAGTCATCTTGATCAGGCGTAAAGGGTTTGTAGGCGGCTTTAAACCAAAAATAATAATTAAAGCTAGAATCAGATAGAGGTCACCGTGAGAGAACACTTGGAGTAGGGTTGATATCTGTAAATACCAATGTGGAATTCTAATTAGCGAAGGCTCTTTTCCAAATAATGATTGACGCTGAGAAACGAAGGTGAGGAACGACAATAGGATGTGCGACCAGTAAAGTTTATTTAAATATCGCCCAGACACTTGGCCTTATTCTCCATCTGATATGAGTTCATCTTGATAGACTAATTTTGTAACTAATTTTTCTAAAGCTCAAGAATTGTTAAAGTGATTTTGATTATCATACTCTTTAACTGAACTGTTTTCTAAGGTAAGAGACATCGAATCTATGTAATTAAAACTTCTAATATTTAGTATTTTTACGAGTCCTAGGTAAAAGTAAGATGGACAACATAAACTTAGAAGTAAAGTAGGTACCTAAGGAAGACTATTACGTATTTAAATAGAAACTGGATAAGTCCTTTAATCTGCTATTGAAATAGCAAGGGGAATAGTAATAAACTCCGCAAGTTTAGAGGAATTGAGACAGCGTTAAAAGCGAAGGTCATTATGTAATGTAATGAATAGGCTCTATTCTAATTTATTTATTTTAATGTGGGGCCGCTAGGGGACATGTCGCGAAGATTTGTCGAGACTCCCCTTGACCCCTATAGCCCTGGGCCCCTGGACCCCTGGACCCCTGGAGTGCGCATACTTTTTATTTTAATTTAAAATAATAAAAATATCTCTCGGATGCACGATTGAATATAGAATAGAAGATAGCTAAATCTGAAAAGATGCAGACTAACGCATGGGTCTTTATAAAGTAATCTTCTAGTATAACTATTAGAAGTACAAATGTATTTAGGACATGGCAAACACATTTTTAAAACAAATTGGATAAGTTGGTTTATAGGATTTTTCGATGCCGAAGCTAATTTTAAGACCTTTCCAAAGAACATAAATTATACTACTGCTCCGCCGCTCCGCCGCTCCGCCTTGATTGGTAAAATATCTAATTATTATAATATAGGTTATGGTTTTCATTTAAGTTTAAGTATAAAAGACCGCGAATTGCTTTTACAGATTCATAAAAATTTAAATTATTTAGGCCAAATTTATGAATATAATAACAATCGTCAAGAAATAAGATTAGCTATAACTAAATTAGATGATCTAAAATGGTTAATTTAAAATATTTTTGAAATATCTCCGTTATTAACAAAACATCAAAGAAACAGATATAATCGTTTAAAATATGGAGTTATAAATAAATTTAATAGAGTAGAGACAAAAGAAGAATATGAAGAGTTTATTAATAAAACTTTTTCTATTTCGGATAATAAATCTTTAGATTCTATCCCTCAACCGTTTTTAGATAATTGGATGGCTCCGCCCTTCTGGTTTTATAAATGGTGAAGGTTCTTTTTCTATTCATAATAAAGGTCATTTGGTCTTTTATATTGAACAATCTGAAAACGAAGTATTAGATTTAATTAAAGATAGATTAAATTTAGGTCCTAAAATAGTATTTAGACAAAACAGAAGAAAAACTTTTAAAGATACTTATTCTTTATCAATTTCTTCTAGAAAGGATATAACTTCTATAATTAATTACTTTAATAATCCTTTATTAACACCTTTACATGGTCAAAAAAAGATACAATTCGAACATTGGAAAAATTACTATCATTCTAACATAATATCTGTACCCCTTTAGTAACTTTTAGGGAAGAAGTAATAATTTTTATTTATTATCTTTTCACTTACAAATTTATTCAAATTATATTATTTTATAATAGGCTTAAATTTAATTCATTCTACTTAGGTTCATATTACATTACTTTATAATAGGCTTGAGCCGTATGCGGTGAAAGCCGCACGTACGGTTCTTTGGGGAGGAACAGTTCGTAAGAACCTACCTTGCTCAATTAGATACCCTGGCATCCCTCTCTGTCAACGATGAATGGTAGTTGCTAGTTCTAATGAGTTAGTGGCGAGGTAAACACGTTAACCATTCCGCCTTGTGAGTACAATTGCAAAGTTGAAAACAAAAAAATTAGTCGGTTTCGGAGCAAACGAAGTGAAGCATGTTATTTAATACGATACCCCGCGTAAAACCTTACCAGTTCTTGTATAACAAACTTTCTTATTTTAATTAAAGTAAACTTTTGAAAGGGATAATTTATTACTAATTTCTTTTTAATAAATTTATCTAGTTACAGGTGTTGCATGGCTGTCGTCAGTCCGTATTTTGAGAAGTGAGGTTAATTCCGCTAACGGACGAAATCCCTGTTTTTAATTTATACTTAATTACTTATGATTCTGATAGAGTTTCATTTGGGGCTAAGACAAGCCGTTATGGCTCTCATGAACTGGGCTGATATGTGTTTTGGGAAAACACTAAATTGGCTGAAACTATCAAACTCCGGGGACACCCTAAAGCTTCTGGTACCAAGCTATAGTCGAAAGGTTATAAGTGGATGGATTAATAACCCATGTATGGTAACAAGCCAGAAGATGATGGAAACTGAAATGGGTTATCGCGGATCTAAGTCAAAATTTTTAACGCAACCAGATTTTGTAAAAGAGCAACGAGTAGACGGTAGTTGGAGCATAGCTAAAAATACACACATGCTCTTAAGGTGTACTCTAATGGGTTTCGAAAGAAACTATCAAATCAAAATCCCTACTAACCAATTAAATAATAGAAGTTTTTCTACCTTAGCGACTCAGACTAAGATTAATCCATGGTTTTTAACAGGATTTTAAGACGCTGAGTCTTCGTTCATTATTTCAATGTATCGAGATGATAACTCTAACACTGGGTGGAGAGTAACTCCTAATTTTTCAATACATATACACATTAAAGATATTGCTTTATTAGAAAGTATTAGAGATACCTTAAGTGTTGGTAAAGTTAGAAAAAATAGTAGTAGCACTGCTGTATTTAGAGTAGACAATATACAAGAAATACAAGTAATTGTCGATCATTTTACAAGATATCCACTTATTGGATTTAAAGTTTCTGATTTTTTATTGTTTAAACAATGTTACGATTTAATTAAGCAAAAACAACATTTAACTCCAGAGGGTCTTGAAAAAATAGTAGCATTAAAATACAATCTTAATAAAGGTCTAAGTGATGTTTTATGTGAAGCTTTTCCTAATATTGTAGCTGTACCTAGACCTCATTATAAATTCAAGGGAATACCCAATCCTTATTGGATCTCTGGTTTCGTTGCTGGAGATTCAACATTTTTTGTATCTATTGAAAAAAGTAGTGAAAATAAATTAGGTCATAGAGTTAGATTAATATTTGGTACTTGTCTTCACATTAGAGATAGATAATTATTAATTGGTATAGCAAATTATTTTAATATTTTAAATAATAATTTAATGGCAAGAAAATATATTTATGACTCTGCAACAAGAGAAACTAGTTTACTTCAAATTAAAAACAATTCCGATATTATAAATAAAATAATACCATTTTTTGATCAGTATCCAATATTAGGGGTTAAAAGCTTAGATTTTTCTGATTTTAAAAAAGTAGCAGAATTAATGAAAAATAAAGAGCATTTTACCGAATCAGGTTTTAGCGAAATCATCCAGATAGTAAAACAAATGAACTTAGATAGAAATAATTCTACTTCTAGCCTGAAGGCTAGCGTAAACCGAAAGAGCTAGAAGATAAAACTTAAACGTTTTATTATTTGATTGTATTGTAAAATTTGATGTCCATGATAGACGTGCCGCAAAAACTTTTACAAAGTGACGCAAAACCACCTGAAAACTCTACCAGTTTTTGTTTTAATTTAAAATTTAAACATTTTTTCTTTTTCTAACTATTAATAATATTAGTGAATTAAAAAATAAAATATTTCAGAGTTTCTAACAGGTATAAGGTAGAGCTAATCATAAAAGAAAGTTAAAAAATAAACTTTTTCAAACGAATTGTCATCTGCAATTCGATGACATGAAGAAGGAATTTCGAGTAATCGTTGATCACTAGGCGCAACGGTGAATGTGGAATCCGTGATGAACTAACTGTCTGTCGCTGGGAAGAAGTTCGGGTAGGAGGAAAAAGGGGCGAAGTTATATCTTTTTCAAGAGACTGTTTAAGTAATTTGTTACTTATTATTGAGCGAATATATCTCTCTCATATCTCATATGCGCGGAGTCTACTTCTACTTCTACTTTTTTTGCGCACAAGAGGTAAACCGCTAGGCGTCTTTTCGCGTGGGGTATCTCTACCTCTTTTAAAATTTATTTACTCACTATCCCATTTTTATAAATAAATTAAAGATATGTAAGGAAGAATTCAACTTATTATTAGACATCTTTTGTTAAGCTAATTAGCTTTTTTTAATTCACTTGGATAACATCTCAAAAGTCATAGCAAGGTAGCCGTACCGGAAGGTGCTGCTGGAAATTAAACATACATTTAACCCCCGTCCACGTGGGCGTGGACGTGGACGTGGACGTGGACGTGGACGTGGACGTGGACGTGGACGTGGGCATCCCTTAGCTTATTGTATCCTGTTTGAGGGGAGTTACAAATATAAATAGAGCTTTTACTTATATAATTAAATTTTTATAACTCTATCCTTCTTATCGCATGGGTGATAGATATCCCTAAGGGGGTGAGGGAATGTTTTGTGGTGGATTAGTTAAATTAATATTTTTTTTAACTTTTTTTAACAATAAAATAAGGAGGACGGAGTCAGCTACTTCCTTTAAGTTAAATTAATCGTACCTACCTCTACTAGTACATCTTTTCTAGTTTATTTCTACGCATTTTTCCGCTCCTACCCCTACTATTTTATGGTCTACATAAACATCTGGCGTTAACTCCTCCACAAACCTCAAAGGCTTCGGCGATTGAGATCTAGCTCCACATTCCCTCTCTTAATAACCTTTAAAAGTATCGGACGTCTATTCGGTCTAAGCTCAAAATTCCTGAACAATTTTTTTTTTATAAAATAAGTAAAATAAGATATATACAAAGACTACAGTGTCTTTAGTTAAAAAGGACATTTTTATTTTCATTTTTATTTAATTTCTCTCATTTCCCTAGTTTAAGCTCCGATAATATTTAGTCTAGTAATGTAAATGAGAACTTTTAAAGAATATAAATATTTCCTTTCCTCAAAAACAAACACACAAACCTTAGGCGCAATTCCAATTCCCTAATGGAGGAGCTCTTCACTAAATTGAAGGGTTCTCTACTATTACTATTTTTTTGATGTTCATAGTTCATCTTTGATGTTTGATTTTGATCTTTCATATTTAAAAATTTATGACAGTCGAAAGTCGACTCAGCCCGGGAGGTAGGGGAGTAAGGTAGCTAACCCTTAAAATTTATTCTATTATAAACAAAGGCTCCACAAGGTTCACCTTAAGGAGAGTGGAAGCGATAAATATAACAAAATAACACAAATAAGCCACTCTACTAATCCACACCACAAAACATTCCAAACCCCCTCTCCACATACACATACACATACACATACACATACACATACACATACACATACATATACTCAGACACATACCGTAGATAACATCTTTTTTGCACAAGCCTTAGTAGCTAAAGCTTAAAATTAGGAATTTTTTAACAATCTTAACCTTAAGGGGGGAGCCGCCACAAAAATATTTAATTGTTTCATATTCATTATAGCTAGAGTCTCTTTATTTTAATAAATTTCTGTAGGATAATAAAAATAAAAATAAGAATAAGAATAAGAATACCTTTAATTCAATCTAATCTTAACAAAAACAGTAAGGGAAAGTAGAAAAGGTAAGTATAAAATTCTTTTCTTTAGTATAAGCTTGTAAATATTCGCTTAAAGGTTAAAATTAAAGGATAGTAATAATAATTGAAAGTTGAAAAATCGAGTCTTAATTGATGTAGTATATATAACTATCTTTGTCAAATCTATAATTTTTGTTTTAAGATAAATATTAAAGCTTTTTTATTTTTCTACTTATTTTTCTATTTATTATTATTAGTGTACTACTTTTTTTAAAGGTTTAATCTCTACTAGTACATCTTTACTAGTACATCTACTAGTACAACACAGATTAATCTTTTTTTAGGTTTAGGGGAGGTGCTATATTTTTACTATCTTTAAAGCTTTACTAGTAAATATCTAATATTGTTTAAGATTAACTAGACTATCCTATACTATTTCAGATTCACGAAACAAAAATGCCGAAAAAAGGGGTTAGCTGAGTGGTTTAGCAGTAAATTTACACTTTACAGACAGGGTTTCGATTACTCTACTCCTTAAAATTTTATTTTTATAATACATCTATTCTTCTTTTCATTTAAAGAGAATTAGTATATTTAGAGGTAAGATGCTGACTTTTTTTATTTAATTTTTAATTTATTGCGGATCTTATACTCTTTTAATAACAATTAAATTAACAGGGTTCGTTCACGTTCATCATCACTCTTAAGTTAACGCACTATTTATACGAGTATCTACTAAAATTTAATACTGCTTAATAAAATAAACTGAAACCTTTTTACTTCTTAAAAAAAAATCTTAAATTAGTTTAGTCTATTTTTATAATTTTACTGGTCTTATGGATTAATTAGGTAGACCTGAAACTTCTTTCTATAGATTTACTCTTAATAACTTAAATTAAAAATTACCCCAAAAATAAAACAAAAATATAAGAGTACCTCCCCGCATAGAGTGAAAACAAAAATAAGGTCTACTTCTACTTCTACTTCTACTTCTACTTCTACTTCTTCTTCTACTTCTTCTTCTACTTCTACTTCTTCTTCTACTTCTACTTCTACTTCTACTTCTACTTCTACTTCTACTTCTACTACTTTTTTAGTTTAACTCCGTCTCCACGACCACGACCACGACCACGACCACGACCACGACCACGACCACGACCACGACCACGACCACGACCACGACCACGACCACGACCCCAATCAGTCTATTTTTTTTTTTCATTAGATATTACTATTGCTTTTTTTTTTATAATAAGACTATAATTTTCTTATGTTTTATTACTACAGCACAAATCTGCTCTACTGGTCTACCTCTTTTAGCACAGCACTGGGCCCCACCGTAATTTTATAAAGCATCACATTGCACCGTATCGGATCATACCACACATAAATAACTAAAAATTTAACAAATTCTACGGCTACGGTATAAACTTCGCTTCAGTAAATGATATTTTAATTTTTAAAATTATCAGAGTTTTTGATAATAAACTTCGCTTCAGTAAACAAAATTTTTTATTTTTAAATTATAATCTTTTTGATAATAAACCCGTTTTATTTTTCCGTATCTTAAGGGTAACAAAAAAATAAGCCCTAATTTTAATTTTATGTCATTTTTTAGTCACGGTACCACTAAATCTTTTTTATTCTATTCTTTAAAAATGGAGATGTCTTTATTCAAGATAAGAAAAGGTGTGTAAAAAAAAAATTTTTTTTTTAATTTAACTTATTTATAAGCTCTTAACTTTTTTATATAAATAAACTCTAAAATATTTATAATTATTATAATTGCTCCGCTTTACTTCTACTAGTTTTTTAACATAATTATTTACTTAAAATAAAAATAAATAAAGCTAAAATAATTTTCCTTGTGATGGCACAACCTAATTAACTAGATAAAAAAAAAATATTTAAATAATAAGCACTCCCCAGCCCAGCTATAAATTATAAGGGAGAAAAATGGCTATGGCGTATAAGCGGTAAGGATTTTTATTTATTATAAAAAAAAATGGTAAAAAATAATAGGCCTGCATCTAGTTCCCCGTTTTCTGAATGCTACATAGAAAGTATGAGTATTTTAATTTCTCATACCTTTCTGCCCTTTTAAATTTTAAATTTACTATAGTAGTTTTTTTTTAGTAATATAACTTTTTTAATTTAAGCCCTCCCCTCCCTATCGGATTTGTGGGGGGGGGGGGTTAGGGGTTTTCCCCCACTACACGACTACGACTTTTCGCCCTTAGGCTCCATTATAACCTCTAATAAGCGCATTGTGGGGAGGCCTCTCTATAAAACAAAAATCGCTTTTAGAAAGTTATTGTATCTCTATTAAAAAAATTATTTATTTTGAACATATTAATATGACAGACAAAAGTATTTAGACTATCTTTTATAAATAAAACTAGTAGAGTATGCTTAATATTTTAATTTACTAAATAGTTCAATTGATAAAAAAAATATTTTATATTAATATTAATAATATAAGCGATTATGACGAAATTTGGTAGCCGTGTGAATCTTAGGAATTCATGATCTTTTGATTGTAAGAGTTCGAGTCTCTTTAATCGTAATAATTTCAAATTTAATATTTTAATCTGTACTTATTTGAGGCCCATAAAATTTTAAAATTTCACTATATATATTTTAGTACAAGTAGAATTAGGAGTATAAGTAGAAGCGCTCCGCTCCCTTAATCGGTTAGGCTACTAATCGGTTAGGCTACTAATCGGTTAGGCTACTAATCGGTTAGGCTACTAATCGGTTAGGCTACTAATCGGTTAGGCTACTAATCGGTTAGGCTACTAATCGCTTAGGCGAGGCTAATTTATTTTTGCAAACGACTACGTCTTGTGGGGGGGGGAGTAGATATTAGGTAAAATTTTGCCTTGTATAAAAAATATAACAAGTAGAATAAGAAATAATAAAAAAATCATTTTCTAGTCATCTTTATTTTAATTTACTTAAATTTTACTCAAGAGATAAAAAGCATTAGCTTAAAATAAAAAATAAAAATAAATAAATCATGCTGTACTCCTTTTTTTTTTTAATTACTAGAATTTAATTGATAAAAATAACCATGCTAATTTTAATAAATCTGGATTTAACATTTTTTAAAGATAAGCCTCCCCCACAAAAAGCCATCCCTTAGGCTACTCCTTTATAAGGTGAGCTAAGGACGTGGAGCCCCGCATCTTAATCGCTCCTTAGGGTCTTTGGCGGGGGAGGCCTTAATTTATTTTTCGTTTATATTTTTTCTTAATTTAAATTAAAACATCTTTAGCTGAATTGGTACAGCGTTTGCCTTCGAAGCAACTGTTTATTGGTTCGAGTCCAATAGGATGTTAACCTAGATCTTATTTTAATCAATTCCTTCTCCCACTACTAAACCCCCATTAGTCGTTTGTTTTTAAGGTAACCTAAGGATGGTTGGAGATAGAGTATATCCTTTAATTTAAAAAAAACAATTAAACAGCCTATCAATAAAACCCTAAGTCTCTCTACTAAAAAAAAAAGTAGACGTACTCTAATAAAAAAAAATTTTTTTTAATCCTTTAAGAGGTATAAATTCTAAAATTAGAATAAATAACTATAAGACACACACCCATTTGTTATTACTAATCTCGTAAAGTTTTTAAATTATAAAACCAAATGTAGTTTTAAATATAGTTTTTAATATTAGTCATTCTTTTATTTTTAATAATTTAATAATATAAAATAAAATATTCAATCCTAATATCTTTTGTCAAATCGAAAAAAATATATATAATTATATATTTATATCTAATACTTAATTTCTTAAACTTAAAGAAGATTAGTCCTGATTTTTTTTTAATAATGATTTAAGTAAATATAACTAAATTATTATTAAGATAAAATAGGCGTAGGTCTAACCTATAATTTAGGTTCCCATCATAATCAGCTCTAAAAATAAATAAAAAATAAACATAAAAAAAAATACAACCAAAAATACAAAAAAAAATAGCAGCGCTTAAGGCAGATTGGTCTAGCTCTAGCTCTACCTCTACCTCTGCCTCTTTTAAAAAATCCGTGTAGCAAAGCCTGTAAAAAAGGTGCATAATCCCCTAATTATCCCACTTCTAATTTATTAAAATTATTGGTTATGTATGTATTTCTGGCTCTCCAAAACCAAAAAGCCGTAGTCGTACTAAATGGCGCCTTTCCTTAAAATAAATAGATTGCTCCACCACCCCACCTTGTGGAGTGTGGAGCGTGGAGCCCGCCTTTATTTAATAAATTTCAATAAATCTCTTTTCATTTACTTAACTGATATGACGGTAATAACTGGTATCCTTTATATCCTTTACCTCTTAATTATTATTTTTATAAGACTGATCTAATTTATCATCTTAATTAAAAGAGGGTCGTTTAGTCTGAGAAATTCCAATTTAGACCATGGGGCTACATTTATAACACTCTAAAGTATACAATTTAAATTTTCATTTATTTTTAATTAATTACAATAAAAACTGTCTCAGGTGCAGGTTTAACTTAAACCCTAATAGCACATCCCCGCAAACTTGTCGACTCGTGGAGCGATAACATTTTTTAATTGGTAATAATCGTTAACTAAGCTTATTTCATTCCAAAATTAGCGTAGTTAGTAAAGAATAATACTAAAAATTTGGCGGTGGCGGAGCGGGTGAACTAATTAAAAAAAAAAAATAACAGAACGTTCTATTCATATTCCTATTCCTATTCCTATTCATATTCATAAAAAGTAGCAGGCTAAAAGATAGAATATGATTTATTTAGACGCTGAATTTATAACTTAAATGAGTATAAGAAGAAAAAGGGGGATTTTAGTGGAATATTTTTAGCTTATGTTGCTTAGAAGAGCTAATAGCTACAAAATATAAAGTACCCAATAAAGGTTAAGGATAAGAATATAAAATAGTACAAGTAAAGGTTTAAAATAACTTATCAATAAAAATAATCAATAAGAATAATCCTTTTGGTAATGGATTAAATTAATTTAATAAACTGTTACACAAACCTCTATCACTCTACCTTTTTATTTTTAATTGAAAAAGCTTACATTATTTACAGAGTGGACCTTTGATACAATTTATATTTTGACATCTAAAATATAGCACCCTTTTTTAAGGGAGGCGGTAGATTCTACCTCCCAGTGTAACTATAACAAATATCAGGGACGGTAAGCTACCATTTTTACTAGCTAAAAACAAAAGTGGTAAAGCTATCTTTATGATTTAAATAAGGATCCTAAATAAAAACAAAAATGTTTGTACATTCTCCTTTAGAACAATTTGAAGTCGTTTCTTTAATTTCTTTAAATGCTCCAGTTGTTGGTTATTTAAACCTTAGCCTAACAAATTTAGCTCTTTACTCTTTAATCGTTTTCCTTTTAGTGACTGGTTTACACTTAGCTTTTAAAGGTACAAACTGTGGAACACTAAATGATACGAAACTAATCCCTTCAACCTGGTCTATCGCTTTAGAAAGTTCATTTGCAAGCATAAACGCTATCGTGCGAGAACAAATAGGACTGCGAAATGAAATATATTTACCTTTTATTTATTCATTATTCTTTTTTATAATTATTGCTAATTTAATTGGAAATACTCCTTATTCTTTTACAATAACTACTTCTATAGTATTATCTGTAGGATTAAGCTTTACTATATTTATTGGAGTGACTGTAATAGGACTCGCTAAACATGGTTTACATTTTTTTTCATTCTTTATCCCTTCTGGGACACCTTTAGCCTTAGTACCTTTACTAGTTTTAATTGAAGTAACTTCTTATTTAGCCAGAGCCCTTTCTTTAGGGGTTCGTTTATTTGCGAATGTAACGGCAGGTCATACTTTATTAAAAATTTTGTCTACCTTCCTATATCAATTATTTAGTAGTAGTTTAGTTGTAGCTATATTTACTCTTATTCCTTATTCTATATTTGTAGCACTAATAGGATTAGAAATAGCAGTATCTATTATTCAAGCTTATGTATTTATTCTTTTAACTAGTTCATATATTAAAGATGCTATTGAATTACATTAATCTAACAATGGTTAGCCCCATAAATAATTTCAGCACCCTTATCTCTTGAAGCGAAACCAGCAATCCTTTAGCACACGATCGAAGGAGTACTGTCCAAAGTGATTATACCTAATAAACTAAATAGAAGGAACTCAGAAAAACATTTATTTAAATTGAATCAAAAGTTTTTCTTTGAATCAAAATTCTTTAAAAGAAACTCTTTTACTGAATATACATTCTAAATCTTTAGAATCCTATTACCCTCTACTAGTTTATTCTAAAACGTTAATAGATTGGGTCCGCCACCGCGGCAATCCCCTCCAAACAGAGGAACACAAGGTTCGTGGAAAGTGCAATTGTGGAGGCGGCAATGTCTTCTACTTCTACTACTTCTTCTACTACTACTACTAATCGTAGGTGAAGCCAGCCACACAAACAAAAGTAGTAGTTTAGTAGTAGTAGTAGTAGTGCATGAACAAACACCCCCCCGCCTAAGCGATAAAGGTTTTTGGAGGTTTGTGGAGAGCGAGTATTCTATTTTAATCTCTTAAATTTTATCAGTTGTAAGTTTCTGCTTTAGTTTCTTAGTCTTTTAGTCAATTAATTTTACTTCTTCGTTTTTTACCTTTAGAAGAGGAGGTAACACTTTAACTTACTCCTTCCATTTTTACTTTAAGTTTAATCCTGATCTCGTTCACGTCTTTGACAAAACCCCTATGATTATGACTAAAAAAAATTAAATTAGAATCTAAAACCGAAAAAGTTGCATATGAGATTATTTAAATTTTTCCCTCCTTTTACCTTTTTAATATTTCACCTCTTAATAGCCTAGTTAGAATAGGACTAATATTTTAAGTAACCCAAAGTATAAGACCTTGTCCCATTTCTAAGATCAGGGGTATTATATTTTCCACTTTCAACATTTATAAAAATATTCTCTGATTTATGGCGGCGGAGCCCTCCACACCTTACACCCCTTAAGGCTGGTAAAGCCGCCCGCCTACTTCTTTTTTACGGTTACGGCCCGGTAACAGATCCCTCCCCTTAAGGTAAATTCGCGATTATATTTGGAGCTTGAGATCTTAACTCTTTCATCTAATCTTATTTTTTTTTTTAATTACATAATACTTAAATTGCAGCGCCACAAAACAAACAAAACAAAAACCCTACCCCACAAGCAAAAGACAAACAACAAAACGGTACCCCCCCACCTAAGCGATAAAGGTTTTTGGATGTTTGTGGAGAGTAAGAGCTACTCCAAAATTAGTAAAATTATAAAGTATTTTATTAATCAGAGATTTTAATAGTTAACTACTCATGGTACCCTTGGGCAATGATGTATGACTTTATAAAATAAGATAATTTATTAAAATATTATTTCGTCCTGTCCCATTCCGTGTTTCTTTTTATTTTTAATTGGTAATATCGGTTAAACTATTATTTTAGACTCAGTCCTCCACGTAAAATTCTAATTTATAAAAAATAAACTATAAAAATTTTAACTGACCTCTATACTCTTCGAATAATCTATCAATCTAATAAAAATTATTATTACTTAAAAAAAAAATTATTTTTCTCTCTCGCTACATCTCCGCGGCTACATTACAAAAGTGTACAAAAATTTCCCTCTCCCTATTATTTCCCCCCCCCACAAGCACCAGTTGTTTGCACAAGGACAACCCCCCCCCCGTCTAAGCGATTAGTAGCCTAAGCGATTAGTAGCCTAAGCGATTAGTAGCCTAAGCGATTAGTAGCCTAAGCGATTAGTAGCCTAAGCGAGAAAGGGAGGAAAAGAAAACTGTCATATTTTCATTCAGATTGGTTCAGAACAGAATACTCAGAATATAATAAACGATAAACACACGCCCAAACTAAGAGGCCATAGGAGGACGTTTAAAAAATCCACCAAGTTTAAACACACATTTGATCCTTTTCCATAAAAAAATAAAATTCTGTTTTATGCATTTATAGACTATTTTATAAGTATAAAAAATTTAACTGTAAATAGAAAAATGAGGATCTGTGGCAGAGCGGTTGAATGCACTCGTCTTGAAAACGAGAACCTGTGAAAAATAGGTCGTGAGTTCGAATCTCACCAGGTCCGTTAATATTTAAGTAGTATTATATCTTTTTTTTTTTACTAGAGAAATAATTAAGTTTTCGCTCTCAGCGTAAGATTAATTAGATAACTTATTACGATTTATTTTATTTACTAATAAGTATACTTAAAATTTTCTTATTTTTTTTTAATATTATAAAACTAAAAACTTTAGTTGCTAAGGTATTTTAAGAATCTGTTAACCTTTTTTTTTTATCTGAGTCTTATTTGTTCAATTAATTTTATAAAACTATAAGAAAATATATATTGGTGCTGAGCTAAAATGTGTGGATATACTATCGCTCTCCCGTGCCCATAAGGTAAAGGGGCGCGGCTA
>Ga0137401_10000165_pt1 | contig 22902 bp, 22 predicted proteins | sample CZOMad1_1_16fung_FD_108286 | JGI IMG/M metagenome (GOLD analysis project Ga0137401, IMG submission 108286) | Vadose zone soil fungal communities from Angelo Coast Range Reserve, California, USA - CZOMad1_1_16fungal (Illumina Assembly) | ecosystem: Environmental > Terrestrial > Soil > Vadose...
CTCGGTAAATCAACTTGTCGAACTCGTCTGTTATCTATCACTGGTGGCGCGACTGCCTCTTGAAACAACATGATTTACTTCCTTACACGCCGATACGCCGATACGCCGACACGCCGACACGCCGACACGCCGACAACGTGAAACGGTAATCGGAGGGCGGCGGTTCGCCTTTCAACTCTTGACGTTTCCCACGGCGGCGTTTGGCATCCTTACCGCGAAGCGGTTAGAGGACTCAGCCCGGGGTTTTAACCTGGTTTTAACCCCGGGGTACACGCCCTCCAAACGATAGCCCTCATAAGGGCGGAAGGTTCGGAGAGATTAGTTTCCACACATATCGTTCATCAAACGGAATAGCGTGCTTCTTCTGGGTGATCCAATCTCAGGGGTAAAAACCCCGAGATCTCCGATCGCCGTAAATATCACAGCGGCAGTTGCTGAAGTCACAATCTCGCTTCATGTTTTATGATGTCGCAGATTGGAACTGAGGGCCTGGAACTGCCGCCTTTTACCGAGCGTCACGTGGGACCGAGTCCTGAAGATCTTGAGCATATGCTCAAAGAGCTCGGGTTCGAGACGCTCGACTCTTTAACCGATTCAGCCGTACCGGAACGCATTCGGTTTCGGGATAGCCTCGGTTTGCCCGAACCACAGACCGAGTTTGAGGTCCTGCAAACTCTCGGAAGGTATGGGAACCAAAACAAAGTCGCTAAGTCATACATCGGATTAGGCTATCATCCCACTGTCACTCCGCCGGTGATTCAGCGTAATATTTTGGAAAACCCGGGCTGGTATACGGCTTATACACCATATCAGCCGGAGATCGCGCAGGGTCGCTTAGAAGCCCTGCTCAATTTCCAGACAATGATCACTGATCTCACCGGTCTGGAAATCGCAAATGCTTCGTTACTTGACGAAGCAACCGCGGCAGCTGAAGCAATGCACCTCTGTCACGCAGTCGCTGACGGTCCGAAGCGTCATCGGTTCTTTGTTTCTGCCGGTTGTCATCCTCAAACCGTCGCCGTGGTTCAGACACGCGCCAAACCGTTAGGAATCGAGGTGGTCGTAGAAGATCATCGATCGATTGATTGGTCCCGGGGATTTTTTGGTATCCTGATTCAATATCCCGATACCAACGGTACGATTCATGACTATCGTTCTCTGGTGACGGGCGCCCACGCTCACGGTGCTTTGGTCGTTGCCGCAGCCGATATTCTTAGTCTGACTCTGCTCACCCCGCCGGGAGAGTTCGGCGCCGACGTTTGCGTCGGCTCTTCCCAACGCTTCGGCGTCCCGATGGGATTTGGTGGACCGCATGCCGCCTTCATGGCTACCCGCGACCAGTTCAAACGCCATCTACCTGGTCGCTTGGTCGGAGTGTCCAAAGATTCGACCGGAAGAGAGGGTTATCGCCTCGCGTTGCAAACTCGCGAACAGCATATCAGGCGTGATAAAGCGACGAGCAATATCTGTACTGCTCAGGTATTGCTGGCGGTAATCGCTTCCACCTACGCCGTGTACCACGGCCCTAAACGTCTCCGCACAATCGCCGCGGAGATCCACCGTAGGACCGAACGATTGGGTTCCACTCTCGCCGATCTCGGTTACCAGGTGCTTGAAGGTCCGCGTTTCGACACGATTAAGGTTAATGCAGGGTCCCTCCGCAATCGGATTGCCGGTAGAGCTGAAGACGCCGGAATCAATTTGCGGCATTTCCCGGATGCTCAATTCGGAATATCACTCGACGAGACCACTTCCGAAAAGGACTTGGAGAATCTGATTCGATTGTTTGATCTGGATCAACAAATCGTTTTCCCAAATTACTCCAACTATCGAGAGGAAGATTTGCCGGTCGGCATTCGTCGCGAGTCCGCTTATCTCCAGCATCCGGTGTTCAATCGGTATCACACCGAAACGGAGTTGACGCGTTACTTGAAGCGGCTAGAAAATCGAGACCTTTCGCTGACAACTTCCATGATCCCTCTTGGGTCTTGCACAATGAAGTTGAATGCCGCGGTCGAAATGTTGCCGGTTACTTGGCCTGAGTTCGGGCAGATCCATCCTTTCGCTCCGCAGGCACAGACCCGAGGTTACCTGCTCCTGATCGCGGAGCTGGAAAGTTGGCTTGCGAAGATTACCGGATTTGATGCGGTAAGCCTGATGCCCAACGCAGGTTCCCAAGGCGAATATGCCGGTCTTCTCGCCATTCGCGAGTATCACGCGCAGCAAGGTTTCCTGGATCGTAACGTCTGCTTAATACCAACTTCGGCCCATGGAACCAACCCGGCATCCGCAGTAATGGCCGGCTTTGAAGTAGTGCCGGTCCTCTGTGACAGCGAAGGCAATATTGATCTTACCGATCTCCGCACGAAGGCAGAACGTCATCGGGAGCGATTGGGAGCCTTAATGGTTACTTATCCTTCGACTCACGGAGTATTTGAAGAGGCGATCGTCGAGATCTGCGACATTGTGCATAACCACGGCGGTCAAGTGTACATGGACGGCGCGAACATGAACGCGCAGGTCGGTCTTTGCCGGCCAGCCGATTTCGGAGCCGATGTTTGCCACCTTAATCTACATAAAACCTTCTGTATTCCGCACGGAGGGGGAGGACCAGGCATAGGCCCCATCGGCGTTAAATCCCATTTGGCCGACTTTCTGCCGACCCATCCTTTTGCGGATTTCGGGCGACCCACGATAATCGGGCCGGTGTCAGCCGCGCCTTACGGTAGCGCCAGCATCTTGTGTATATCCTGGGCCTACATTGCGCTGATGGGCTCAGCCGGCCTTACCCACGCCACCAAGGTCGCGATCGCGAATGCTAACTATGTCGCGAAACGATTAGAGCAGTTTTACCCAATCCTCTATCGCGGCAAAAGCGGGCTGGTCGCGCACGAATGCATCATCGACTTGCGTCAATTCAAGAAAACCGCCGGCATCGAAGTCGAAGACGTTGCCAAACGGCTGATGGACTACGGGTTTCATGCTCCTACCATGTCGTGGCCAGTGCCGGGAACGATGATGATCGAGCCAACCGAAAGTGAGTCAAAAGCAGAGCTAGACCGCTTCTGTGCCGCGATGATTTCAATCTACGGAGAGATCCGGGCGATTGAGACCGGCGAAGCCGACCGGCAGGATAATGTCCTTAAAAGGGCTCCGCATACCGCGCAAGATTTGTTGGCGGAATCATGGGATCGAAGCTATTCGAGGGAGTCTGCGGCTTTCCCGGCTCCTTGGACCCGCCAATATAAGTACTGGCCTCCGGTGGGTCGCATCGACAATGTGTATGGAGACAGAAACCTTTTTTGCACCTGTGTTCCGATGGAACCGGCCGCCGAAGCGGATGACAAATGACAGATTGCGTATCGGCGTTCCCGCGTTTGCCGCTCGTCTGTCTTTACCGCGAAGCGGTTCTGGGCTTAGCAAAGATTTGATAACCCTTCGGTATTCCGGCTCCCATCTCCTCCATGTTCAAAATTATTGATCGATACGTGAGTGGTCAGGTGATTAGCACGGTCACCTGGTCGGTGGGCATGCTCAGCCTGATGTTAGTGGTCGGTAACGCTCTACGCGACCTGCTCAACTTACTGATCAGCCATCAGCTCCCGGTCAGCTACATCCTTACGTTTATCGGCTATCTGCTCCCCTTCTCCATGATCTATTCTATCCCATGGGGAATTTTGGTGGCTGTCCTGCTCGTGTTCGGCAAGCTTTCGTCTGATAACGAATTGGTCGCACTCCGAGCCAACGGCGTCGGCATCATTCGCATCTGCTTTTCGGTTTTCGCTATTTGCGCTGCTCTGTTTGCTCTCTGCTTATGGATCAATCTGTATCTCGCTCCCACCTCAGAAGTGAAGGCGAGAGCGTTACTCTTGAACCTGGCCTCAAACGATCCACTTGCACTTTTCGGCAGCGATGAAGTCATTGACCAGTTTCCCAATCGCAAAATCTATGTGGGCAGGAAAAACGGTTCTTCTCTGGAGGATCTGCACATCTATGAGATGAACGGATATCAAGTGCCAATTCGCGTGATCTATGCTCGGAAAGGTACCTTAGAAGTCGATAAGCAAAATGAACGCATCCTCCTGCACATTTATGATGCGCACTACGAGGAACGAGACGAAGCCGATGTGAACGATCTGAGACTGATGCGTTACGGTATCAGTCTGAAAGAGGGGGTGCTTCCGATTTCATTACAAGAACTCATCGAGAAAGCAAAAAATAACCGCCGTCCTAATGAGCTGACTTTGGGTCAACTACGCGACACGCTTGAACAACAAAAAGGCAAGGAAATGCTCAGAAAGCGAACGATTCTCCGTACCGAATTGAGTAAACGGTTCTCCAACGCCTTGGTCGTGGTCACCTTTGTTCTGGTTGGTATTCCGCTAGCCATTACCGCCCAGCGTCGCGAAACCTCGATCGGAATCGCGATGAGCATCTGCATCGCGTTCACCTACTTCATTTTCGTTGTGCTGACCGACACAATGAAAGGGAAAGCCAACTTTCATCCTGAAATACTCATTTGGTTGCCCAACGTTGTCTATCTTACGCTGGGATCCGTTTTGTTCTACCGGTTAGCGAAACGGTAAGACGTAGGTTCGCTGGGCAACATCGTTCCAGGCCACGGATCCTGCCTTCGCTGGATCTGTTTTCGCCCTCCATCACGCCGCCGTTCCTCTGTTTACGCCCATTCCCTCTCACCATTCACCTCTCACCCTTTGTCATCTGTCATTTGTCATTCGCTTCGAGCCCCCACCGCCGGCTGTTGTTGAGTAAGGCAATGAAACGCGCCGAGCCCCCAGACCAACGCGCGGCAATCAATCGGAACAATTTTGCGACCAGGAAAACATTTCCTTAATATGGACGCGGCCTTCCGGTCCGTCGGCGCGCCGAAAACCGGGAGAAGTACCACCTTATTTGCGATATAGAAATTGGCGTAGCTCGCCGGTAAACGCCTGGCCTCCCGTTCGATCCGTGGCGGCATCGGCAAGGTTAATATTTCTAATGCCGAACCGTCCGCCAACTTTACCGCTTGGAGGATCTCCAGGTTCTTTTGCAGTGGTTCGTAGTTGGAATCTTTCGGATCGGTTTCCAGCGCGGTTACCACCACATTGGGCGCAACAAAGCGGGTGATATCATCGATGTGACCATCGGTATCGTCGCCTTCAATTCCGTCACCCAACCAGATAATTTGTTTCCCGCCGAGATAATCTCGCAACGCTTGTTCGATCTCTGCCGGCGAACGGTTCGCGTTTCGATTCGGATTGAGCAGACAAGAAGTCGTGGCGAGCACCGCACCTGCTCCGTTCACATCGATAGACCCGCCCTCCAATATCAGCTTGGGATAATAAACCGGCAGTTTGAGCTGTTCTGCTACCTTCGTCGGTACGACCTCGTCCAAATCATACGGCGGATATTTGCCACCCCACGCGTTATAGTCCCAGTCGACAACTGCCGCTCGAGGTTCTTTCTCGCGCACAATGAAAATGGGCCCGTGATCTCTACACCAAGGCTCATTAGTCGGGATCTGGAAAAATTCGACGTGCGATATATCAATGTCTTTAAGAATGAACCGGATGCCGTGTTCGTGGTCGAGATCGGCGACGTTAATCCGGACTTTTTCCGACCCACGGAGCGCATCCACCAACTGAACGAACACCGGCATTACCTCGTCATAGGCGTCCGGAAAACTGATACCTTCGCGCCGAGGCCAAGAGAGCCAGGTAGCCTCGTGCCGCTCCCACTCAGCCGGCATTCGATAGCCCATCGAAGCAGGCGATTCTGCTGTGAAATCACTCATGAGAAATGAAACCCCAAAAAACCCTTAATCGATGAAGCGCTTGGTCAATTCCGCATAGGCGTCGACACGCCGATCGCGAAGAAACGGCCAGTGCGTACGTTGTACATCGATCGACGACAGGTCGAGATCCGCCAAAAGAATCTCTTCCCCCGCCAAGCTTCCCTTCGCAATGAGTTTCCCCGCTGGGTCAGACACAAAACTCTGTCCCCAGAATTCGAGTCCAGGACCACCATCGGGCGCTTCGTGTCCGACCCGATTCGGAACCGCAACGTAGCATCCGTTGGCAATCGCGTGCCCCCTTTGCACGGTCTCCCAAGAAAGATGCTGGCGCTCGCCATATTGCTCTTTTTCTGAAGGATGCCACCCGATCGCCGTCGGATAGAAAATGATTTCAGCACCTCGCAGCGCAGTTAGCCGGGCTGCTTCCGGATACCATTGATCCCAACAAACCAGTACACCCAACTTTCCATATTTGGTCTTCCAAGAATGGAAACCGAGATCGCCCGGCGTGAAATAAAACTTTTCGTAAAATAGCGGATCGTCTGGAATGTGCATCTTTCGGTACTTACCCAGGAGCTTCCCATCGGCATCGATGACCACTGCCGTATTGTGATAAAGACCAGCGGCACGTCTTTCGAATAGAGAAGCGATAATCACCAAATCCAGCTCCTCCGCCAATTTTCCTAATCGGTCTGTAGTCGGTCCCGGAATCTCTTCGGCGAACTGGAAGTACTTGTGATCTTCAACCTGGCAAAAATAAACCGTCCGGAAAAGCTCCTGTAGACAAACGATTTTAGCGCCTTGCGCACCTGCCTGCCGGATCAACTCAATCGCCTTGTCTAGATTCTCCTGCGGATTCGGCGAACACCGCATCTGAATGAGCCCAATCCTCAACATGCCATTCCTTATGTTGGAACTATTCCCATCGCAAAGAATGATTTATGAAAATTGACGATCGACCGCCAACGGACGCGACTTTCAATTAACCGCGAATCGACGCAAATAGACGCGAATAGAACCTCGCACCGCATTCAGAATTCCGCATTCCGCATTCCCTCATTTGCTATTTGCTATTTGCTATTTGTCATCCGTCAGTCAGTCATGCTCAACGATATCCGGATTATTATTCACACCGCGAAGGGCGACTTGGAAGCAACCTTGATTCCCGCGGATGCACCGATAGCGACAGCAAATTTTCTTAACCTCGCCCAACGCAAATTCTATGATGGGCTGATCTTCCATCGGGTTGTTCCCGCGTTTGTGATCCAAGGGGGTGATCCGGCCGGAACGGGTCGAGGTGATCCCGGATACCGGTTTGAGAACGAACCTCGCAAGTCACTCTCGCACGAAACGGTTGGTGTACTAGCGATGGCCAATGCCGGTCCTGACACCAACGGATCGCAATTCTATGTCACCCTTGCTCAGCTCAACCCGACGCATGTTAAAATGCTGGACGATGGTTACACCATCTTCGGCCGGCTTACCAAAGGCATAGAAATCGCCAACCAAATCGCGCAAGGAGATAAGATTTCTTCGGTCACGATCCTTGGTCCGGTTGAACCACTTTTCCAGAACCAGAAAGAACGCTTACAGGAGTGGAACAAAGTTCTTGATCGCAAATTCGGGTCTCGCATCGCTCCGGTCACGACAACGTAGAAGCTCATCGAAGATGTCGTGCTCGCCGCGGCCGAAGCAAACAGCAAATGAAGATTAGTACCAAGCCGACTCCCAAGGATAACCTCTCGTCGGCTATCACCTCTTAGCTACCTAGCATCATCACGTGAGCTTTCGGACAGAAGATTACCACTACGATCTTCCCAAAGAGCTGATCGCGCTCTGGCCACCGCCAACCCGTGGTGATTCCAGGTTGATGCTGATCGACCGGCGACGTGGGAAGATAACGCACCATTATTTTCGCGAACTCGTCGATCTCATCACCCCGGAGGAGTTGCTGGTCTTGAATAACACCAGAGTGATTCCGGCTCGGATTCGGTTCCAAAATCGGAATGCAGAAATCTTTCTCCTTCGGCAGACCGATGATCGCACTTGGCGTTGCCTGGTCCGGCCAGGATCTTGGTTTACGGTAGGCCGCGAGTTTGTCGAAGCGCGGTTCCGCGGCGAGGTCACCACTATTTTTGAAAATGGTGACCGTGAAATTCGGTTTACCGAACCTTTGGATCTGCAAACGAGCGGCGAAATGCCGCTGCCACCGTACATCGAGCGCGAACCCGACGCTTCCGATAACGAACGATATCAAACTGTTTTTGCCTCTGCCGCCGGAGCCGTGGCCGCGCCAACTGCAGGTCTGCATTTTTCCCAAGAACTGCTCCAGCAACTTCCACACGAATTCATTACCCTCCACGTTGGGGTTGGCACCTTTAAGCCGGTGAAAACGGATCTAATCACCGATCACGAGATGCACGCGGAATCCTTTGCAATTAAGCCTGCGGCTGCACGCCGCATTGATGAAGCGAAAAGAGTTTTAGCCGTCGGAACGACCAGCCTTCGCACATTGGAAGCCTCGATGCGCGACCACGGTCAAATTCTTTCTGGTCCGGGACAGACGAACATTTTCATCTATCCGCCCTTTCAATTCCGACGAGTCGACAGTTTGCTCACCAATTTTCACCTGCCCAAATCAACATTGCTAATATTGGTTTCCGCGTTCGCCGGTCGCGAATTCATTCTCGAAGCCTACCGTCAAGCCATCGCTGAACGATACCGGTTTTTTAGTTACGGCGATTGCATGCTGATTCGCTGAGCGGGGTTTGGCGCGCGGCGCTTGGCGTCGTCCGCACGTTCACCTCTCACCTCTCACTTCCCGGCGCTCCCGGCGTTTCCCGATTGTCTTGTGCCGCCGCCTGCGGAGAATAAGCCGTGCATCATGAAATCGGGTTGATTTCGACCATCGCGGTCGGTTTGGCCTATGCTCTGATTGGTGGCTACATCGCCAAGCGTGCCGGCTTACCGCCGCTCGTCGGCTATCTTTTGGCGGGCATAGCAGTAGGACCGTTTACTCCTGGCTTTGTCGCCGACGCCAAGCTGGCGCCGCAACTCGCGGAGATCGGCGTCATCTTGCTGATGTTCGGCGTCGGCATGCACTTTTCCCTCCGTGACCTCCTGGCCGTCCGCGACGTCGCTGTCCCGGGTGCTCTCCTCCAAATCGCATTGGCCTTAGCGTTAACTTGGAGCGTAACCCATCTGTGGGGTTGGAATCTCGGTCCCAGCTTGGTCCTTGGTTTGGCTCTGTCAGTGGCCAGCACAGTCGTCTTGCTCCGGGCTTTGGAAGCGCAAGACATGTTGGAGTCGGCCAGCGGTCGGATTGCGGTTGGCTGGCTCATTGTGGAGGATCTCGTCACCGTTTTGATTCTCGTTCTCCTACCGGCGTTGGCCGGCTTATTGTCCGGACAATCGGCCACCGATCACTCCACCATTCACAACCCGAGTGGCGGACAACTATTATTAACGCTCGGAATTGTGCTCGGTAAGTTCGTCGCGTTTGTCTTGTTCATGTTCCTGGTTGGAGCCCGTCTGCTACGATGGTTGCTGGAGCGCGTTGCCGCCACCAACTCCCGCGAACTTTTCACTCTGGCTGTAGTTGTCGCCGCGATCGGTATTGGTTTCGGGGCAGCCGAGTTGTTCGGGCTTTCCTTTGCTCTTGGCGCATTCGTGGCGGGCGTTGTCGTAGGCGAGTCCGACCACAGTCATCGGGCAGCAACCGAGCTACAGCCGCTTCAAGACGCTTTCGCCGCTCTGTTCTTTGTCGCCATGGGCATGCTTTTTGACCCCGCTATTTTGGTGCGGGAGCCGCTGCGCGTACTGGTGGTGGTTGCGATTATTGTGCTCGGTAAATTCGTTGCGACGTTTTTGATCGTCCGTCTGCTCCGGCATCCGACCGGCACCGCTCTCATCATTGCTGCTAGTTTGGCACAAATCGGAGAGTTCTCCTTTATTCTAGCCGAAATTGGCGTGACGCTGCGGATGCTTCCGGCCGAAGGTCAGAGTCTCATCGTCGCGGGCGCTCTGCTCTCGATCGCGTTGAACTCCTTCCTACTCTACGCCGCCAAAGCAATTCAGAGTCGAATGGCTTCGTCCGTGTCAGCGTGAAGTATTCGGCTTTCGCCCTCATTTCCGTTCCCTGTTTCGCCGCTATCTGCTATTGGCTAGAGGCCATTGGCTATTTCGCTTTCCAGATGGAGGGAACGCAGTGCATCATGAAATCGGGCTCATTTCGACGATAGCGATCGGCTTAGTCTATGCGCTGATTGGCGGCTACGTTGTTAAGCGAGTGGGCCTACCGCCGCTCGTCGGCTATCTTTTGGCGGGCATAGCAGTTGGACCGTTTACTCCTGGCTTCGTTGCCGACGCCAAGCTGGCGCCGCAACTCGCGGAGATCGGCGTCATCTTGCTGATGTTCGGTGTCGGCATGCACTTTTCCCTCCGTGACCTCCTGGCCGTCCGCAACGTCGCTGTCCCGGGTGCTCTCCTCCAAATCCCCTTTGCGGTTGCGCTGACCTGTGGCGTAACGAGTCTGTGGGGTTGGAATCTTGGTCCTAGTTTGATTATCGGTTTGGCTCTCTCGGTGGCGAGCACGGTCGTCTTGCTTCGCGCATTGGAAGCGCAGGGCATTTTGGACTCGGCAAGCGGGCGAATTGCAATCGGTTGGCTCGTTGTCGAGGACATCGTGACAGTCTTAATCCTTGTGCTCCTGCCGGCGCTGGCCGACTCATTGCACGGACAACCGGTCAGCATGGTCTCCGCCGACCACAATCCAGCCACTGGCCAATTACTATTACCAATCGGGATCCTCCTTGGTAAATTCCTCGGATTCATCTTGTTCATGCTGCTGATTGGTGTGCGCCTGTTACGCTGGCTGCTGGAGCGCGTGGCTGCCACCAACTCTCGGGAACTCTTCACTCTTGCCGTAGTAGTCGCAGCGATCGGTATCGGCTTTGGTGCATCCGAGTTTTTCGGACTCTCCTTTGCACTTGGCGCGTTCGTTGCCGGTCTTGTCGTGGGCGAGTCCGGTCACCATCATCGAGCAGCAACGGAGTTGCAGCCGCTCCAAGACGCGTTCGCCGCTCTCTTCTTTGTGGCCATGGGCATGCTTTTTGACCCCAGTATTCTTGTTCGAGAACCGCTGCGTGTTCTGGCGGTGGTCGCGATCATTGTCCTTGGCAAATTCGTGGCGACCTTTTTGATCGTCCGTCTACTCCGTCAGCCGACTGGAACCGCTCTGACCATTGCTGCCGGCTTAGCGCAAATCGGAGAGTTCTCCTTTATCCTGGCCGACGTTGGCGTAACGCTGCGGCTGCTTCCGGCCGAAGGCCAGAGTCTCATTGTCGCCGGCGCTCTCATCTCAATTGCGCTGAACTCGTTTCTCCTCCGTGCCGTCGGAGCAATTCAGAGCCGAGCCGCGCTGCCCGTTTTAGCGTGAAGCGTTCGGCGTTTGGCCCTCTCGGCGTTGACGACGTTTCTTGCCCCGAGGGCGTACAAGAAGTCTCCCCTTGCCTCTGACTAGTCACTAGTCACCATTTTTCGTTCGACGTTCTCGGCGCTCCCTCAGTCATTTCCTCCGCTTCGGTCCGTTTAGCCCCTGTTCGAGCGCAAACATCGCGAAAGCTATGATGGCATAGACCACGAACTGTCCGAGATAGAAAAAGATCATAAGTCAGAAGGCCCCATCTTAACAGAAGATCGCGAACGTCACGAAGAAAATTTGAGCCGAAGCTAACGGAGAAAACGGAGGTTTAGCCCACGCTTTTCACTCATCACGGTCATCATTCGCGCCGACCTGCCGTCACACCACCCGCCGCCGGGTTATCATAATCTCGTTTCCATCCCGATCGACGCACATGGCCAAATGAGCAGGTTCTTCCGGAGTATCCAACGGCGGCCGTAAAACTTCACCACCTGCAGTCGTTAAAGCGTCGCATGCCGCAAATAGATCATCGACCTGAAAATTGAGCCCGGTCCAAGTGCGTTGACCTTGTCCACCACCATGAATTCCCAGGATGCCTCCCGCGATGACTAGTTCTGCCATTACTTCCGATTCATGCGCAACTTCCGCGCCAAACACCTCCCGATAAAAGCTGACCGCACCTGGCAGATCTTTAGCCCATATAATATATTTCAGTTTCTCGACGCGCACGTGTCAGCATCACGAAAAAGTGGCCGCACAGCAACCCACAACGCCGACAAACGCCAAACGCCCCTCACGCCGTTTCGCTCTTTTCAATCAACCTTTCCTCGCTTAGAAACTCCCATGCTTCATCGCACCCTCCTTTTTCTCGGCCTCACCGGATTATTCCTTGTTAGCGCCGCTCTCGCCGACCAACCCAAAAAGGAGGTGCACAGCCAGGCCGACCTCCCGCGCGCTACCTATCCGGTCACTGGGTCCGTCAGCACTCTGCTCCAATCCGACGACTCCGTATTCGACTCTACCGTCAGTAAGGCGGCGACCGATCTCGACGCACTTTTTTCCGACTACGACATCAAGGACAACGCTACGTTGATTTCCATTCTGTCGGCCAAGCTCTCCCTGCAGGAACTGAAGGGAGACGCGGCTGGTGGGCTCCAAACGATCAAGAGGATTCGCGAGCTGCAATCAAAGCCGGATCTCAAGCTCACCGTCGGTCTATTCGACGAGGCGATCTTAAAAGCGCAGCAAAGTATTCCCGCCAAATCAGGCGCGGAGTACGAGCAAAAAGTAGAGTCGATTTACCGAGACGCGGTCAATGCGCTTCCCTGGGAAGTTGTCCAGGATGTGATCAAGTCGGCCCGAAGCATTTCGGGATTACTTTCTGAACCATTTCTACTTGGTGACGCTCAAGAGAAACTGCAACCGGAAATCGACAAGTCCGGCAGTCTATCGCGCGGCTCGATCTACGCGCTAATGAACACTCGGACGAACCTCGGATCAAACTCCCGCTGAACTCGGTCCGGGTGAATGTGTTAAAAGCCTATGTGGCTGCCCATGACACGCAAAAGCCTGATATCTGGGCGGCGCGCGAGGTCACACTTTCGAGCAAAGATCATCCGGAGAAAGTGTTGGTCGGGATCTGGGACTCAGGTTTTGATCCAGCGGTTTACCCGGGACATCTCTATACTTATCCCAATTCCGCCCCTTATCCTGCTCAAGGACTCGCGTTTACCGACGACGGTAATCCCTCTGACTCCACTCTGTATCCGCTGACTCCCGAACAGAAACAGCAGTACCCAGAAATCTCGGAAGACCTTGAAGCACTCTCGGATCTGCGTGCCGGTGTTGAAACTCCGGTAACCGAATCGTTCAAAAAACGCCTTACCACCATGTCGAAAGACGACGTGAATACCATGTTTGAGCGACTCTCTTTCTTTGGCAATATGGCTCATGGCACGCACGTTGCCGGTATCGCGATCAAAGGAAATCCGGCAGCGCGACTGGTCGTTTTTCGGTTCAACGACGGTTTGAGCCGCGAACTGCATTTCCCACCATCGATTGAGTGGGCTCATCGGATGTCGGCAAATTTCAAACGGATAGGCCAATTCTGCGCCGAATACAAAGTGCGAGTAGTGAACCTGAGCTGGGGCGACGACCCGCAGGAATTTGAGGAGTGGCTGGCCCGAACCAAAGGGAATCAGACTGGCGACGAGCGGAAGCAAGAAGCGCTTGAGCTTTTCTCTATCTGGAAGCAGGCGATCATTGACGCGATAAACGCCGCACCGGATACCCTCTTTGTCACCGCCGCTGGAAATTCCGACAGCGACGCTGGATTCCTCGAAGATGTCCCGCCGTCATTGGAACTTCCCAACCTCATTACGGTCGGAGCGACCAACCAGGCGGGAGATGCCACGAGCTTCACCAGTTATGGCAAAACGGTGGTGGTCTATGCCAGCGGGTATCATGTGGAAAGCTTCATCCCTGGCGGGAAAAAGGTAAAGTTCTCGGGCACCTCGATGGCGGCACCTCAGGTAACCAATCTGGCCGCTAAACTGTTCGCCACCGATCCTTCGCTTACCGCCAAGAAAGCCAAGGAATTCATCATCGCCGGTTCGACTCCGAGCACGGACGGCAAACGCCAATTGATCGACGAAAAGCGTTCGCTTCAATTGATTAAGCAAAAAGCTACTGCTGCCAATACCAAATAGCAGATAACAAATGAAGCCGTCGGTGAACGGCCGAAACAGCCACAAAAGACACAGAGATCGCAAACCGGCAAAAAAAGGATTCTTTCTCTCTGCGATTTGCTAGCCGATCGCGTTCCCTCCCGTAAAAAAAGCCCAAGGTGAAGCCGTGCTTCACCCCGGGCTAAATCGGTACGCCTTCGCGTATTCGTTATTCGCCTGGATCGCTGCCCTTACGGGGTAGCCGATGGAGAGGCGGAAGGCGCTGCGGTCTTGTGGTGATGACCATGATGCGGCGTCCCTTTACCAGGGCTCCCGCTTGGACTTGGATCTGCCGCATAGACGCCGGATGCTAAGCCAATAACCGCAGCAAGGAGAAGAATCGTTTTTGTCATAAGATATTCCGTTATTCTCATTATAGTTTTCGTTTCGGAGTCATCGCTCCTACAAAACTCAACCACTCGAAGCACAGGAAGTTTCAAAAAAAATTTGGCACGCTCGGCCTGACCCGGTTGCTCAGCTTCGAACGGACGTGCTTTTCCTATGGCTATTGGCCACTTCATCCTATACTCTCTCCCTATGAAATTCCGGTGGTTGGTCCTGATTTTTGCCGCCATCGCGTTCCTGTCGATGCCACCAGTCGCCGCAAATGCGGGCACAGAAGAAGTCGTATATCATTCGTATTCCCGTCGATGCTGCGGAGATCCCTGTTCTTTTTGGACGCGGGTCCGCCAGGCGTTCGATTTCGGCTATCCTTACGACTACTGTTACGACTACGACAATCCACGCCCTTGTCCGCCCGGACAGTGGAAACCGTGATCGCCGGACAAGATCTCACGCAAAGCCGCCAAGACGCAAAGGTAGGCAGACTAGAAACCCAGAACATTTGGCGCCTCAAAACCAGCCTGAGCTGCCGAATGTCGAACGGGAGCGGAGGACAGTGCACCTACTGCGCGCGCTGGGCAGCCTTCGCGTTTTACCGAGCTTCCTGTTTCTCCCTCTTACCTTTGCGTCTTGGCGGCTTTGCGTGAGATCTTGTCAGCCTTCAGCGTGAGCTTCGCCCGACCGCTAATCTTCGTTCCCACTCACGGACGCATGTCCTCCAATATCCAGGATTGGCGGCACAGTAAACCGCAGCAATCTGGCTCAAAGTATTTCGACCCTTGAATGGTCTCCGGTTCAGGAGCTGCGCCGCATAATAAATCGACTCCTCCGATTTTGAAAAACGCTTGGCTCCCCTGCTCGTCATTAATCCCATCCAGTTATTCTTGTAACGCGCCGCTGCGCTTTTCCAAGCGCCTGACTCATGGGCAGAGATGGCCGCGAGCAATATCGGATCAATATTGTACTGTTGCCCCGCTTCCACAAAAATTCGGCCATATCCGCTCGGAACCTTTTTCTCCAGGTCGGCTGGATCGACTCGGCGAAAAACACGAAAATTCTCTTCGGCGGAACGAATGGGCAACTGGAGGCCCAGAAGCAGAACGGTACTGATGATCCAATTCCTCATGGAATTGCCGTATATTGATGAAAATTCCCAATTCGCAACTTATTTATTTTCGAGCCATGAACCGCCCGCCGACCGAACAGGAGCCACGAATGCCGCAAATGGATGCAATAAAAAACCACAAATGGGCGCGAATTGACGGGAGTAAGTGGACCGGTATTCCGCATTCCCTATTCCGCATTCCGCGTTCCGTATTCCAATGAACCTAAACGACTCGGAATCGACCGACCTGCCCCAAGCCGAGCCGCGCGCTCCATGGCGTCAATGGGGATCCGGGCTTGAGCCGAATGCGGTGAAACAGATGGCGAATGCCTGCGCACTTCCGGTCGCGATTGCCGGCGCACTAATGGCCGACGCCCATATTGGATACGGTTTGCCGATCGGCGGTGTGTTGGCGACCGAGAATTCTGTCATCCCGTATGGCGTCGGAGTCGATATCGCGTGCCGCATGAAAATGACTGTGTTCGACCGGTCGGCAAAGACGATCGCCGGCCAGAAGGATCGTCTCGCCAGCATCATTGAGAGCGAGACGCGTTTTGGAATCGGAGCGAATTTCAAGCGACGCCGTGAGCATGAGGTCATGGACGCGGACTGGACCGTGTCGCCTGTCACCCATCGTCTCCGTGACAAAGCATGGACCCAACTCGGCACGAGCGGTTCCGGCAATCATTTCGTGGAATTTGGTGCTTTTAGCGTCGAAACCAATCAGCTTGGGCTCGAACCCGGTGAATATCTCGCACTTCTTTCGCACAGCGGATCTCGTGGCACCGGTGCACAGGTCTGCCAACATTACAGCCATATCGCGATGGAACGACATCCTGAACTGCCGAAAGAACTGAAGCACCTTGCCTGGCTTTCGCTCGATGAAGTGGCCGGGCAGGAATACTGGGCCACGATGAGCTTGATGGGTCGCTATGCCGCGGCCAATCACGCGCTCATTCATCATTTCATTGCGCGCAAACTTGGAGCGGACGTGATCCTCGATATCGAGAACCACCACAACTTCGCCTGGAAAGAGCGGCACCTGATCAACGGTATCGAACGCGACGTGATCATTCATCGCAAAGGGGCAACACCCGCCGGAACAGGCGTACTCGGTATCATCCCGGGCTCGATGGCCTCGCCTGGCTTCGTGGTGCGCGGTAGAGGCGAACCCGAATCGCTCCACAGTGCCGCGCATGGTGCAGGTCGGGTGATGAGTCGCACCAAAGCATTACAAACATTCAGCTGGAATGCGGCGAAAAAGCTCCTCGCCGAGCGCGATGTCATATTGTTGTCCGCGGGACTCGACGAAGTACCCGGAGTTTACAAAGACATCGCCCAGGTGATGGCTGCGCAGACCGATCTGGTCGAAGTGCTCGGCCGGTTCGACCCGCGCCTGGTTAAAATGTGCCCCGGCGGCGAGCGCGCGGAAGATTAACCCGAAAAACCTCACGCAAAGACGCAAAAGGATAAACGTAAGAAGGTGAAATGGTGATCGGTAATTGGTGAACGGCACGAGCAAGAAGGCGTTTCGGTGCGGCGGCGTCTGCCGGTATACGCGCCGAAGGCGTACTATCCTCTCACCAATCACTTCTCACCGTCTGCACTTCCCGGCGCTATCAGCATTGTCAGCCTTCCGCCGGCGCACCGAAATATTGTCCGCGGTAGGTCTTGAGATAACGGTCGCTCAAGCTGTTGAGGGCTCGCCGTGCCAAGATGAATTGCTCGGCCAGCGTCGCCAGAATTGGTCGCGCCTGCTCCTGATCTGTCTCTCGCTCCGCTACCCGGTAGAAGCGCTTGCCTTGCTGCTCGTAGTCTTTCAAGGTACGCCTGGTTGAAACCAGAGTAGTCGGACGCGCCGCTAACCGAGTCGCGTGATCGGGGAAAATCCCGCTCAAAAACAGAGCGAGATCGGCGATCCGCCGATAAAGCGCAGGCCGCATCTGCGGGTCGATGATCCGAGCCAGCTCCATCATGTCATCGATATCGATGTCGCTGAACTGCCTCTTGTGCCAGGCGCCCCGCTCCCTCCAATAAATGACCCCGCTGTTCGTCCGCACGAAGGAGGCAAGCATTTGGGCAAGATAATCACAAATCTGCTTGTCTGAGAGCAGTTCGGCCACCGCCGGAGCTTCAAAGACGGGAATACGTTTCCCTCCGGACTCCACTTCAAAGACATATGTCTCTTTTTCCAAATCCATTCGCACTCGGCGCAGTAACACTGAAAAAAGCAGGTGCGGTGAGATGCGTACGAAGGCTTCCTCATCCCGAAAGAGTCGCTGCATGAGCTTCGGATCTTCCAGCATCGGCTCGATGAGGTCTTCTTTGCCGCGGACCAGATTCACGATGTGATCGTAGTCACGCCGATTGGTGGCCACCGTTTCGACCAGGAACCGTAAATCAGACTCGTTCAGGTACAGCATGACTTTAATTTCAACGAAGAACACCGGGTTTGGCCACGACCAATTCGTTCCGGACTGATGACGTGCCATACGGTAAGGATTCTACGAACAGCGAACCGATACAGCAAAACGTTTTGCGATTCCTTACGCCTTTCGGTTCTTTTCTCTTGAGAGCGATGGCACGTGATCTGACGGTTGAGAAACGGATGAAAATATTTCAGTTCAAAGTATCGCTCGACCATGTCGAACCACCTGTCTGGCGCAGATTCGTGATCTCAAGCGATGCCACGTTTGGTGAGCTTAGTGACGTCATCCAGATTGTCATGGGATGGACTAATTTACATCTACACGAGTTTTTCCTCGGAGCGGAGCATATCGGCATGAAAGACGAAGATTCGCCGGCGGAAGTAAAAAACGAAAACCGAATTCGTCTTTCATCGAAATTTAAAACGGAAAAAATGCATTTTCGCTACCTCTACGATTTTGGTGATGACTGGAAGCACTCGATCGTTCTGGAAAAGATTCTAACTAGTTCCGACGAATCGCCGCGCTGTCTCGCTGGCAAAAGAAACTGTCCACCGGAAGATTGTGGCGGCCCGCATCAATACATAGAGGTGCTCGCCGTTCGCAAGCATCCCAAACATCCGCGCCGGAAAGAAATGTCGGAACTTTTGGCCTGGTTCGATCCTGAATTTAACCCTGAGCAATTCAAACAACTGAACGCGCGTCTGGCAACATGAGATTCCCCGCGGCGAGGTGGGCTACTCATTGATCGGCTCTGCGCCATTCAACGCGTTCCGGTATTTCGCCATCTCACTTTGATATTCGTCTTGGCCCTTTTTATAGGCCTCGCTCGATATCTCATGCTTCTGATACATAGCTTCCAAGCGCGACCTCTTGCGTTCGGCTGCCCGGCGTTCTTTTTCGACGCTTTTGCGTTCCACCCCGGACCGCTTCACCTCGTGGGTTCGGTCGTCATCGACAATCGCCGTGGATTTCGGGAGTGGCGTAACCGTGGGAGCCGGAGTCGGAAGAGGTGATCGAGCCGAGTCTTCCGACACAACCGTTTTAGGATGGACGGTCTCCAAGTTCGCGGAAGCAGGATTGGTCTCTCTCTCAACCGGCGAAGGGGATGGAGTCGCCGCCGCAACGATCTGAGTATTCTCGGAATTCCTCGCTCGGGCACTCCTCGAAGCGAACAGATGAGATGCGCCAAAACCGATGGCAATGGCCACACCCAAGGCAAGGAAAGCGCCCGGAGCCACCTTCTTAGTCAAATCTTTGGCTGAAACGCTTCGCCGCTCGGACTTACTTATTTTGACCTTTAACCGCCTCCTTAGAGGTTGATGGCGCCGTCTGTTCATGACATTCACCACAGAGTACACTACAGGGAGTGGAATTTCAAAATAATCAGCACAAGATGCAGTGCAAATCACCACAGAAAAGCGGCGATAGAAAAACCTCACGCCAAGTCGCAAAGACGTTAGAGGAAAGATAGAAGAATATATAGGCCCAGGAGTCGCAGAAAATCGTCAGCCTTTGCGATCCTTGTGCGACTATCCGTCACCTGCCGTCCGCTTCACTCGCCCCTTGCCTTTCTTGCCCCTGATATCCTCAAACCGCTTAATCTGTTCTGGAGTGAGAATCGTTGCCAACTCAGCCAATTCCTGACGCGGTATATTTCGCTTACCTCCACCGAAATTTCCCCCACCGGAATTCCCTTTCCGTCCAGCGCGCCCGTGCTTTTGTTTCTGGTCGTCCGAAGACGGCGCATCGTTTTCATTTCCACTGGGCACAGCAACATTGTTCGCTGGATCACGATACTTCACGATGATGTCGTCGAAGCGATCCCGTTGAGCCGTTGTAATTCCGACCTGTTTCTCCAGGCGTACAAGGCTAGGATCCGAGTAGTGAACAATGATCGGATCTTCAGCCATAGCAGCGCAACCGAACCAAAACGTGACAGACCAAACTGCGGCGTACAACCGATGCATACCCCTAAGCCATAGCCATATATTTCCAAGATCGCTAGTTTGGTAGGAAAAGCGGCCTCCCATTTACTCGGGCGGCTACAATCTCTCCTTCAACGGCCAAGTCGCGCGTTTCGCTTGTCCCCGGGCCTTCCGTATTCGGTATCAGCATTCATCGCAGTTCGATAACGACGTTTCCGGCAGCGAGTGAGAAGGAAATCCGCGGCCTCTTAGGAGCTTTATTTGCTATCTTCTATCTGCTATTCGCTATGTCTGATGTCCGCCCGGACCCTCCGAAATTACGCGACGTTCGCCCGTCTCTTATTGCCCGCCGCACTTGCGCTGCTCGGGTCCTGCGCTGCATCGGAACATTCCGCGTTTATCACCGTTACCACGCAGCCGGCCAATGTCGGTGATGCTGGGATCGCAGCCCGCGCCTATCACGATTCCGGCGCCTATGACCGCGACCTGGCGATAGTCGCCAACCAAGCGGCCCGTTGGATCACCGAGCGCGCCGCTAGCGCTCGCCGGCCCGCGCTGGTGCTCGACATTGACGAGACGGCGCTGTCGAACTGGGAGATCATCAAGCTGGATGACTTCGGTCGACCGATCAAAGGACCATGCAACCCTGGTTCGGGCGCACCGTGCGGCTGGGCCGCCTGGGATCAGCTTGGACGCGATCCGGCAATCGAGCCCACGCTGCAGGTATTCCGCACTGCACGCACTGGCAATGTCGCCGTGTTCTTCATCACTGGTCGTCCAGAATCGCAGCGCGCAGCGACGGAGCGCAATTTGCGCAACGCAGGTTTCGGAGAATACGCACGCCTCTTCATGGTGCCAAACGGCGCGCATTACGCTTCCGCCGCCGATTTCAAGACACCGGTACGCATCGAGATCGAACGCCTGGGCTACACCATCATCGCCAATATGGGCGATCAGCCCTCCGACTTGCGCGGTGGTCACGCCGAAAAGAAATTTCTTCTGCCCGACCCATTCTACCGCGTACCCTGAAACTCTCTGCCATCTGCTATTTCTCCTCAATCCCGACTATGTTTTACGAAGCGTCCCGGAGGCAGGCCATAGAAACGTTTGAACACGCGCGAAAAATGGAACGCATCACCAAACTCGAGCTTCGCCGCGACCTCCTTCACCAACATCCCGCTGTCAACCAATAGCTCGGTTGCTCGGTTCATCTTTAACCGCATTAGGAAACGATAGGGCGTTGTGTGACCGAAGCGCTGAAACAAGCGACTCAGATAGGCGACTTCCACATGACAGGCTTGCGCCGCTTGCTCAACGGTTTTGAGATGGACATAGTGTCGCTCAATCCAATGTTTCGCCCGGTGGAACGTCGCCAGCGCCCGCGACTCTCCAACCGCATATGGTACAGCCCGTTCCGTGATCTTCATGATTAGTACCGGGGCCAGCGCGGCACAGATTCGCGCCCCGTAGACACTCTCGCTCGCGCCTTCGCGCTGTAAAATCTCGAACAGATCCACTACCTCTCTGGGAGACGAAACCTGAACTGCCTTCCAGCCATCAAGCGGACTCTCCTCGAGCAGGCGCTTGCCTTCCGTTCCGGCAAAAACGAAAAAATATTTCAACAGCGGCCTAGCCGCCTCGGTGCGAATAATATGGCGCACTCCGGGACCATACGAGAACGTCATACCGGCCCGTAAACGATAGCGGCGCCCGGCCAATTCAAGCGATCCGGCGCCTTCGGCAACAAACTCCACAACAAGAAATGGAAATGTACTCCGGTCGACCAAATAATCGGATCGCACCCGTTCACAACCGCCGCACACAACCACGATTTCGCGGCCGGGTTTCGTTGCCAATTCAAGAAAATAGCGGCGTGCTTCCGTGACCTGAGTGGAGACGAAATAAGGAAGTTTTCCTGATCGAGATCGAGCTGAGGCCATGGCGACAAGGTCAAGAATAGACATGCTACAGTCAATCCCCGCCATTTTCATATGCCTCGCCTGCCGCTATGCTAATTAGCGTTTGCTCGTACTAACTTGCGATATTGAGTGTGACGAAACTGTCCGGGCCTGAGATTGGGTGAAGAAAATCCGGGGAAAATAGTAATCATGTCGGCTAAAGACGGAAAACGGAATGGATCCGAACGTGCAAAAACAGACGCCCAAGCTCTCCGCATCAAACTAGACCGACGAATCCTGGCAGCGCTCAAACGAGAGAGCAAAGCACGAGGAGGTCATCAGGAACGGCGAATCACGGAAGAAGCATTGATCGCTTATCTCGGCCTTAAAGCGCAGTCGCAGGCGAATGGATTTGCTGGATTGCCGGAGACAGCCATCTGGACAACCAACAGCTACAAATATTCAAGGATCGTAGAGTAAAGAGGGATTTCCCGCCGCTTGCGCTCACCGCACCGCAACCCGTAATTCCGTCGATTACAATGACCGAGCGAGGTAGGGCGGCCCGTCCCAGACCGCAGAAACCGTGGCAGATCGAAGCCGCCATTTACAATCGGCTATTTGCACTGGTGACCGATTCTCCTGCTGATATAGATTACAGCTCTTATGCGCTATCTCGTTAGCGCGCGCGTAAAACCAGGGCGAGAATCGGCTCTCGCCTGCGCCATTGATGAAAAAACGCTGGGACGCGGTTCCGTCGCCGGCGATGAATATCTCTGGGACATGGAACACGCCCGGCTGGGTAATAATGGCACCGTGAGTTGGGTGGAAGTTTGCTTCTGCTCGACGCCGCTCGCAGAGGAGCGCCCCTATTGGGAAGAATACTTCGAACTGCTCAGCGTAAAAGACGCGCACGCACGCAAAAATTGTCGCGATCTGAATGGTCAGGAACCTTGGGCGTGCTGCGAGTGCGATTGCACAAAGCTACTCGAAGAACGGCTCAGTCAAAAGAGCGATGCGTTTGTCCAACGGCTCCGCGCCAAGACGGAATACAGGTCGCTAGAATCTCACGCCAAGACGCCAAGCTGAGAAGTCAGAAGCAAGCGCTTGACCGTATTTGGCGTTGGATCTGCTCTCGCGACTATCTGTCATTTCTTCTTCGCGCCTAACGGTGGCCGCCACCGCCGTGCCCACCGCCTCCGTGCCCACCGCCTCCGTGGAATCCGCCACCATGGAAATGACTCGCGGCGAAATGATGGCC
>Ga0137401_10000166_pt1 | contig 22887 bp, 17 predicted proteins | sample CZOMad1_1_16fung_FD_108286 | JGI IMG/M metagenome (GOLD analysis project Ga0137401, IMG submission 108286) | Vadose zone soil fungal communities from Angelo Coast Range Reserve, California, USA - CZOMad1_1_16fungal (Illumina Assembly) | ecosystem: Environmental > Terrestrial > Soil > Vadose...
GAAACGATTGCTGCGCCGTCGCTCAGCCATCGAGCCAGTGATTGGTCACCTGAAACAAGACCACCGGATGAAACGAAACTATCTGCAAGGCAAAGACGGCGACCAGATCAACGCGCTGTTGGTGGGCTGCGGCTTCAACCTGAGAAAACTCACGCGAGTTTTCTTTTGGCTCATTTTCGGTCGGCCTGAGCAAGCGCTGGAAATCAATCTCACAGTCGCGGTCACTGCTTAATCTGTGTAGATTGCATTGGAAATCGATTTATTCAGGGACGACTAAATACCCTTCTTTGCGGCGGCCCGTCAACTCATCAACCTTCGCTGTCTGGAGTAGCAAACATTAACCCTTCTTCTCAGAATCCGTCGTCACCGACGCTTCCTCGTCACACCAAAACTCCGGCTTTATGCCCATGCCATACATGCAGTGGATGATTACACACAGGTTGTGACATAACACCTTGCAAAGTGCTTCATTCACCTGGGCCGTCTTCACTCGACTGCGCAACTGCGAATCAAACTTACGCTTAATCATCGAGAACGTGCTCTCAACATTACTTCGTTTGTGATAACGCTTTTCAAACCACTCAACATTCAGCGAGTAGAAGTGATACAGACGGGTCCAAAGCGGATCTTTGCTCTTATGCTTCGCCCTGGCGTTGGATTTGAACGGAATCACAGGTAGAACCTTCTTTTGCCAAGCCAAAAGCAAATTCTTGAGAGCAGAATAGGCCTTATCTCCAAGAATCTGTTTAACTCTGAAGTTCCGTAGAGTCGTCTCGAGTAAGACCTTGAAATACGGACTGTCGTTCGCGGTGGGTCCGGTGACTTCAACGGCCGTAATGATGTTAGTTAGAACACCACACATCACGTGAACCTTAAGCCAGACTCTTTTCTCTTTCACCTCCCGCCGGCCATACCGCCTGTCAACCCAGCGGGCAAACCGGCAAGTTGAAAACCCGGTTGAGTCGATGGCAAAAATCGTCTCGACCTTTCGGAGCGGCAAGCTACTCTCAATGACCAGCTGACGCAAGAATCGCGTCAACAGTTTCATTTCAAAATATTTCAAGATCGTGCTCGGCCGCGGTGTTCTGGAAATGAGCTTGTCCTTCTGCGCAGTTTCGAGATCAGGGATACACCAAAAACAGGACTTCGTGGTGTACACCTTGAAGACCATTGCAAACAACACATCACCGAGCGGAATTGGCGGTCGGCCAAAGGTATGGAGCGGACCGGTTATGCCAGCGCAAAGCCTGGCAAGTAATAAGAGAAATAGTGTCTTCTCTTTGATTTGTGCTTGATTGTAACTAGGCCGATCACGGCCGATTGCTTCTGACATTGTGGCCTCCTATTGCCTTTTGACAACGGTTTGACTCACAATGTGCATTGTCTCGGCCCAACGTGAGTCAATCGCGTTTGTGGTTGAACAGGCTCCGCTGACTGTTCATGCAGCCGGCGGGGCCTTTTTCGTTGCAGGAGGCGAACGAGCCTCCCACATTACTGGGAAATCATCTGTTCGGGGATGTAAGCGAGTTAAGCCGTCAACTTGGGTTGTTCGACCAGCGAAAGCGGCGGCGGAATTGCAGGTGTATCCGCGAGTTGTTCCGCAACAGCTTCAGCTTCTCCCGTCTCCGGCCATTCGACCAGCTCCCAATAGCCTGTACTGCCTTTTCGCTTCACCCAACGAAACCATTCCGGCCGACGTTGGATCGATGTCCGAATGGAATCGGATGGACGCTTCGCGTCGGTCTTGACGTTACCCTTCAATAACACCTCGACAAGTTCCGCGTGCGTCAAGCCATGGCCAATCTCCTGGAGATGCTTACGCGCTGCCACTGCTGGAGCCATGCCCTTGAATGCGTTCTTTGATACTCCAGTTGCGTTGTCCTCCAGAGAGGATTTCTCGGGCGCCAGCTTTCCCAGTTGAATAAGCAGAGCTTTACGTGTTCCGACCAGAATCGTCTTCTCCTCCGATTTCCGCCGCAGCTCTCCTTGCATCCTCAACGACTCGCTGTCGATGTGGGCGATCTTCTCGTCCGCTTCGTCCAGCGCAGATTGAAAGAAACTCTGTGCGTTTTCCATAAAAACCTGTTGCCCCCTAGCGATTGATTTGCTAGGATAGAGAGTGAAAAGATAGCGCGGCCAAGCAAATTGGCTCTGCTCTCTTCTCATAGACGCTCAGGATTCCGCTTCTCGAAAATTGGTGATCCTGAGCGTCTCTCTCTATCCGGCCTCACATAATACCACTCGCCCTAGCCATCGCTCAACAACAATTTTTACCGCCGTTCAACGTCCGCGTACCGCCCGTGCTGGCAGCGCCCGGTGGCAATAGTAAAGTTGTCCTCACGCAAATCCTTCCACACACCTAACAACACCTAACCTCAAACCGCACACCGTCCACATTAAGAGAACCTACGCAGGCTCTAACATCAGCGATCAGAATTGGGCTGTGGGCGAAGATCCCGGATTTTCCTAAGATTTTCGGCGGGCTACGTCTACTTTATAGGCAGAATGCCGACTCTATGATCAACCTGAACACAAATCGGCTTTGTAGGCAAAGCCGCATCATCGGAATTCACACCGTCAACCTCAGCCTTCATTGTGACCACAGATTCGTGCTCAACGCCTTTCGGCATCATCGGAATTCACACTGTCGCGCATCGCCCGAACGTAAGCGGCCTCTAAATGTGCTCAACGCCTTTCGGCATCATCGGAATTCACACTCGCGCTTTCATGATATTGTCGCGCTCCCAATGTTGTGCTCAACGCCTTTCGGCATCATCGGAATTCACACTCAGTTAGCGAGTTAGTCCGCTCGCATTCATTCAGAAGGTGCTCAACGCCTTTCGGCATCATCGGAATTCACACTCAGAACCGCGCGATCCCTATTAAGTCATTTGCCTGTGCTCAACGCCTTTCGGCATCATCGGAATTCACACACAGCGACAGGAGTCGTTGAGCTTAGAACAAGTGGTTAGTGCTCAACGCCTTTCGGCATCATCGGAATTCACACATTTGGGCCGTTCGCGCACTCACCCCAAACCTCATAGTGCTCAACGCCTTTCGGCATCATCGGAATTCACACATTTGGGCCGTTCGCGCACTCACCCCAAACCTCATAGTGCTCAACGCCTTTCGGCATCATCGGAATTCACACATTATCGTTGGCGCCACCACCACCGTGCCCGTGCGTGCTCAACGCCTTTCGGCATCATCGGAATTCACACTCTCGGTGACTGCGGCGTTAATTTTCTGTTGGACCTGACGTGCTCAACGCCTTTCGGCATCATCGGAATTCACACACAATATCGTCATAAACAACATGGTCACGGTTATCACCGTGCTCAACGCCTTTCGGCATCATCGGAATTCACACTTCGGCGGAGCCGTAGTCGGGACCGCGATATTTTCGGGGTGCTCAACGCCTTTCGGCATCATCGGAATTCACACGGCTCGCTCTTCATGCACTTGATTATTTCCTTGCGCGGTGCTCAACGCCTTTCGGCATCATCGGAATTCACACAGAGTCCGCTCATACCGAGAGGCTCGATCCTTACCGTGCTCAACGCCTTTCGGCATCATCGGAATTCACACGTGCGCCATTAAGTCACACATTCCAGCGTTGACTCCGTGCTCAACGCCTTTCGGCATCATCGGAATTCACACCGGAACAACACCTTTCCCTCTTTGTCCTCAACGGCCTGTGCTCAACGCCTTTCGGCATCATCGGAATTCACACCCGGACATCATCGCACTGTATGAAGAGTTTGGCATGTGCTCAACGCCTTTCGGCATCATCGGAATTCACACCCATTTCAAGGAGTAGCGATCGCACGCAACGCCGTCGTGCTCAACGCCTTTCGGCATCATCGGAATTCACACTTCCTGGCTGGCTCGGTGATGAGGACGCACAGAACGAGTGCTCAACGCCTTTCGGCATCATCGGAATTCACACTGTCTCTGTGAAGCGGTCCATGTGGTCCTTGTCGTTGTGCTCAACGCCTTTCGGCATCATCGGAATTCACACAGTTTTGAAGACAAAACACATACGCTGCCGGCTTCGTGCTCAACGCCTTTCGGCATCATCGGAATTCACACGTCGAGTTCCCATGAAGTGTCGCCGAACTCGTCGAGTGCTCAACGCCTTTCGGCATCATCGGAATTCACACACGTGTAGCGCATAAGTGTGGGGAGCCGCGCAATTGTGCTCAACGCCTTTCGGCATCATCGGAATTCACACTGAATACGCCGGCGCCGACTGAGCTGGATGCGTTCGGTGCTCAACGCCTTTCGGCATCATCGGAATTCACACTTCGCCGTCGGCGCGGTCGTCGCAATTATCAAAGTGTGCTCAACGCCTTTCGGCATCATCGGAATTCACACCAACGAATACATGAAGGACTGGCGTTGGCGCATGTGTGCTCAACGCCTTTCGGCATCATCGGAATTCACACTATGCTCTGCGGCGTCCTTCTGATCCGACCACCTGCGTGCTCAACGCCTTTCGGCATCATCGGAATTCACACACGTATGGAGGTCGCGAACCATGAACGGATTGTTACGTGCTCAACGCCTTTCGGCATCATCGGAATTCACACGCCCGGATTTCTGTTTGAGCCTGATCCTTTCAATCGTGCTCAACGCCTTTCGGCATCATCGGAATTCACACAAGCCACTGCCTGCCATGCTAGTTGTGGTATCCTTCGTGCTCAACGCCTTTCGGCATCATCGGAATTCACACGGCCCTACAGGCTACAGTGCAAGGCAGCACGATTATGTGCTCAACGCCTTTCGGCATCATCGGAATTCACACCCGCTGTTCGTGGTCGAGTGTTCCGCAAGGTATCTGGTGCTCAACGCCTTTCGGCATCATCGGAATTCACACCAGCGGCACAACATCAAGGTTGAGCTTCTGTGCGAGTGCTCAACGCCTTTCGGCATCATCGGAATTCACACAAGCGATTAGGTCGGCCCCGATGGAATTTAGTGGTGGGTGCTCAACGCCTTTCGGCATCATCGGAATTCACACCCCGTGTCCTTCTACTAACCGACACCGCACCATTCCGTGCTCAACGCCTTTCGGCATCATCGGAATTCACACAAGAGCAATACTTGCTGATGTAGTTGCAAACGATAAGTGCTCAACGCCTTTCGGCATCATCGGAATTCACACGTTAATTCTTTCCGCGCCTTGACCATTGCAGAGCGGTGCTCAACGCCTTTCGGCATCATCGGAATTCACACCTCGAAGTGACCGTCAACCTCTTTCTCGTATCCGGGTGCTCAACGCCTTTCGGCATCATCGGAATTCACACTAGTTATTTCCTTTAATTTACCAACTAAACTAATTTGTGCTCAACGCCTTTCGGCATCATCGGAATTCACACGACTATAGCGCGCGCACCCTCTCGCCCTGCGTGTCGTGCTCAACGCCTTTCGGCATCATCGGAATTCACACAGAGAGTTTTCTCAGAGCGCGTGCAGAACACACCTGGTGCTCAACGCCTTTCGGCATCATCGGAATTCACACAAGGGCGACGGCGGCGACCTGCGCGCTTATCGCTTGTGCTCAACGCCTTTCGGCATCATCGGAATTCACACGCCGTAAGAATGAAACAGAGCAGCGTAATAGCAAGGGTGCTCAACGCCTTTCGGCATCATCGGAATTCACACGACTCTTAGGCCGGTCGTCCCACCGAAACAACAACGTGCTCAACGCCTTTCGGCATCATCGGAATTCACACATCAGCATTCGATCAATCACCTCTGCGCGATCCTTGTGCTCAACGCCTTTCGGCATCATCGGAATTCACACCAGGCTGAAGAGCACATCGCAAACTGTAAGTCGCTGTGCTCAACGCCTTTCGGCATCATCGGAATTCACACTTTCCTGCATGCCCAGGTTACTGAAGCTTTCTTTGGGTGCTCAACGCCTTTCGGCATCATCGGAATTCACACCAGTCAAGGAAGCGCAGGACCAAACCTACACGGCCAAGTGCTCAACGCCTTTCGGCATCATCGGAATTCACACAAATTGCTCGATTGGCCCCAGGTCGCTGATTGAAACGTGCTCAACGCCTTTCGGCATCATCGGAATTCACACGGGACCGGCCGCGTCAATCTCAAGAGCCTGCAAACGTGCTCAACGCCTTTCGGCATCATCGGAATTCACACCGCAAAGACGATTAAGAGTGTCGTCATATTGAAGGTGCTCAACGCCTTTCGGCATCATCGGAATTCACACCTCTGACGCGCCGATCGCCCAAACCATTGAAGAATGTGCTCAACGCCTTTCGGCATCATCGGAATTCACACTACCGTGCTGGTCTGTGACAGGTCGATCCCAAAGCGTGCTCAACGCCTTTCGGCATCATCGGAATTCACACTCCCGATCGTGGCGCATGGTCGCCAGCCCATCTTGGTGCTCAACGCCTTTCGGCATCATCGGAATTCACACGCGCTAGTTCCAACCCTCTTGTTTGCCGCAGGTTGCAATGCTGTTTTCAGGCACCTGGTTGTTTTTTGTTTTCATTTCCCCTTCTTAGCTGCTCGGTAAGCTCAGTTGCTTATGACAATCCTCCGGCAATCAGATACTTAACCCTGGCGCAAGTATCTATGAAGCAAGCTCGCCGCACCTAAGTTCGTCCCTCCTTTGATTTTGGATTCCCCCAAGGCTCTCAACTCGCAAGACAGGGGTAGATCCTTGCGTCCCTCATGCGAAATCAAACGGTCGCGAGTTATCAGACCAGGATTCCGGTCGGTTATGGAGTCCAACATGCCGCTCGCAGATTTCACAAATGCTCAGAATTAGCAGTCGATCCTCACTGGCATCGAGCATCTCTTCGAGTTCCCAGCGCAGCTTTTCTATCTGCCGGCGCGTTAACCTGCATCGAAAAATTGAATACTGCAATCGCCGACCGTACCCATTGAGTTTCTTGTAAACCTTTCGCCAGCGCTTGGGCTCGGTGATGTCATAACAGATCACGTACCATTGCTTTGATTCCATTGCTTAGCCTCAACGCAATCTCATTCGGGCGAACAAACCGCCTTCGCCCATCCATTCTTTTTCCAACAGCCGAACTTCAAGTTCCATGATTCTTGAATACGAGAGTGATCGTCGAACGACCGGATGTCTCCAGTAATCACTTTTTCGCCGCTCGTAAATGCTGATCAATTTCTTTCGTCCTTCATCCGACAACCAAACTTGCGGACCAGCCACGTCAAAATCAGCTTCGATGTCCCACTGCTTTCGATTGATCGAGGCGATGACAGGCAGATCGACAAGCGGCACGCGAAACAATTCCATTAGGTCTAAAGCGAGGGGCGGCGCTTGCGATCGCGGCTGATGGAAGAACCCGAGCGATGGATCAAGGCCAACTACCATAATCGCGTTCGTCACATCTTTCAGCAGTAGCGCGTATGCAAACGACAGCAAAGCGTTACAACGGTCACGGGGCGGACGACGACTGCGTCCATCGGGTCTCATTTCTTCGCCCGCTTCAGGAACGACCAGATCGGGCAGCGCCCGGAAATAATAGGCTCCGATGCTTCCTTCGTAGCCACGCAACGAATCAATGCTCGTCGCTCGCAACATGGGCGAGAGCAAACGGCGCATCGCTTTGATCGAACTTTGAACTTCCGGTGTCGCGCGTTCCGTTTCTCGAGTTGATCGCAATAAGAAGCTTAATTGACTCCGCGCTCGCGCTTCAGCCAGACGCACCGCGAGTTGCAAACACATCTCTTGATCCGTCAAAGCGCGATACTGCCTAATGCGTCGTTGCACAGATCCAGTCCCGGAAATCCAGGCGCCCATGTATTGGCCGCCCGTGGTCACCCAATGAACACCGATTTCCTGCTGACCGCAGAACCTTAATGCCTGGGTGCTAATCTGAGAGAACCCGTGTAGCACGATCTGTCCTATCTCTTGAGCCGGATGTAGCTGCGACGGTTCTCCAATAACTGAAACTTCCAGCCGATCGCCTTTGCGACCGATACGGGCGCCGTGAGTCAGAACATGCAGGGTCCGACGATCATCATCAGCAGGGAAGAGCTTAAGCTGTCTGACTTCTGCGGTGGCCGGGGGCAATTCAGAAAGCATCGACGCCAGTCGAGCTTCTTCAGGCAGACAGACGGGAGCTAGCGAACACTTCACGCAAAGACGCTCATTATCCGTCACGGGCGGGCGCTCGACGCTGCTTTGCAATAGGCGCGCGCGGGCAATGGCTTTCTTGAGATCGTCGAAAGCCGCATCGTCAATTGGCACTCGCACCATCGCGTTATCCGCGTGATAACGGATGCGCCCTTCGCTGATTTCTTGTCCGCTGTGTTCCGCGACCATTGCGGCATAAGCGATCACTTGCAGGCGATCGCTGGCCCATGCCTCAGGTTGGTTATCCGCAGAGCGCGCGGAACGCCCTCGCTTGTGTTCGTAAGGAATGAGCAAGCCGTCGCGCCGCCGAATGCAATCGACCTTGCCAGTCAGTCCCCACTTTTCACTTTCGAGGGTTAGTCGCAGCGGCTCGCCTTCCTCAAACGAATTGGCACTTTCGGCTTGGGCAGCGTTCAAGCGTTCGAGTTCGGCTTGCTTTGCGATTTCCGCTTGGGCTTCCCAAGGTGCTTGAGTTTTGTCGGCGGCTGATTTCCTCTTCCGGCGCGGGATGTCGGGTTTAGATAGAACACCGCCCTTCCGGGTACGCAGGTCTTCCTTCTTCTCAATTTCGACATGAAGCCGTCGGCCGGCATACACTCGCTCGTCGGCTACCCGCGTTTCTTCTACCTCTTCGAGATAGAACAACCGCTCGCAATAGGCGAGCGCATGCAGAGACATAATGCGCAGTGGTTGGGCCATAGCTAGACTCCTTGAGGATTTTGGAGCGCGGCGACTGGTCGCCGCTTTTCAATTCGAGAGTTAGAAGCGCGATTGTCTTCGGTCTCTCAACTTCAGATCATCTTCAGTGCCCTTAGGCACTGCTGATCGAACTGATGCATAAAAAGAAAAGCTAGATTCTCTCGGCGTGATCAGAGTGCCCGATAGACCTTAAATTAGCCTCGGGTCAATAATTTCCGTCCAAGTCCAATCCGAACTGTCTGGTGATCCAGTAATTGGAGATGCCGTTCCTTCAAATTCGAATCGCTGCCAGCGTGTCCAAGCGGAGCCGGTGTGATCGACCCAAATAGGTAATTCGATCGAGCCCGTTTCGCTTGGCAACAAACGATGCCACTTACCGTTAGGCTTAGCGCACAGGTGCAAGTCGTTGACGGCATCATCGCTCAAACCGAGTGATAAAACACCGGAACGAGTGATTTTCTCCGGCAATTCCAGCGCCTCCTTAATTCGGTCTTCTAAGCCCGCCAATGCATTGTTAGCATTGTCGGTCATAGATTCGCCGGCTGACTCCCGCGACGAATCTACCAAGCACAAGAACCGAATTCCGCAAAGCGTCTCGACATAATCTGGCTTGGCACCTTCCTTTCCGCCAACACCGTACTTGAATCGACTTAGCTTCCGAAGCGTGGTCGCCACAGGCGGCAAGCATTGACCCTTGCAAATTTCATCATGGGGACGGCATTTGTAGGCGAAAGCCATGCGAACGCCAGAGTGTCGGCGTCGGAAACGCTCGCCAACCAACGACAACAACATCCCGTAGACGGTCGAGGGCGGCGGTAGCGGATAAGTCTCCGCGAAAGATCGTGCGTACGATTTTCGGAAGCTTGCATAGGGAACGTGGATATACAGACTTACCATGGTTCACTCTACTTCGTCTTCTTTTGTAGTTCGCCAATTTGACGTTTGGCTTCATCCATGGCGTCCTTAGCGCCGAACGCTATACGGTCGCCGTCCTGTTTTCGTGAGGCCCTAACTCCAAGTTCTTCGAGGCTTAGTCCGTCGGTTGAATCCGCTATCTCGCCACCAATGATCACTTCGGCTGCCGGGACATCTCCGCGTCTCACTTGGTCAACCAGACGTTTTACGCTTAACGATCCGGAGCCGTCATCGAGTTCGAAACAGTTTTGAATTCTCGACGAGTGGGCATTGGTGACGCGCAATATTATTGACGCTGGATAGAAAGCGTATGCAAAGCGCGCGTGATTTCCAGCCACGGATGGCGGATCAAGAATCGCATCAAGCAAAGGATCGACATGTTCTGGATCGATCACGTTGCTGAGGTTCAGACCGAAAAAATACTGATATTCGGTGGTGTGCATTTCGGCAGTGTAGAGAGAAAGCTCACCCTTGGTTTTCTTGCCGCTTACGCAGTTGAAAGAAAGTTCACCACGATATGGCCGGAGCGAAATAGCTCGCCCGATCGCAAGCGGGCTCGCCCATATCTTCGCACCTTTTTCTGCTTCTTCTCTTTCTTCCTGGCCCCTCTTGGCCACCATAAAACCCATGATGTCGTCGTCGATGTAAACGTCGTCTTTGCCCTTGCTGACGTACTTTAAGGTTTTGTCATCTTGCTCAACCTTCCAGTACTCGCGTTTTTCATCGGCATCCGACCTGTATCGCAATTCGTACTTGCCTTTGTCATATACGTACTTTCGGTTGACATTGAGTCCCTGCAACTGAAATCGATATCTCAAAGCAAATCGAATCGCTTCTGCGGAAACAGTCGTATGAACGTCCTCGCCGAGAAATATCTTCTGAAGAGTTGTTGTGTTTCCTCCAAGAGTGTCACCTCGATTGTTGGCCGCAACTTGTTCGCCGCTGGTAAGAACTGTTCCGTAAAGATAATTAGTTGGCATCTGGAGCATTTCCCTTCTTTTTGAAATCTTCTTCGTCGTATGTGAGAAGCGCAAAAAGGCATAAGTTCTGAAAACGATCAAAATTATGCCTGTCGAAGATGAATCGTCTGACGCGCTCATTCTCATGCTTCAGCGATGGAATCGGGGAGCGTCTGGCGGCACTTGTACAAAACCTTAGAAACCAACCGGCAAGTTGTTCTGTCGACTTAGCGCGCAGGATTTCATTTCGCATTCGCTCTCGTCTATCTGAAAACAGATCATTTGCGCTGAAGCCCTCGCGGTTAGCTCGTTCTCCCATAACGCCCATCGAGAGATTCCAAGCTTTATGAAAGATGTCGATGATCAGCCGATCATCGGCATCTTTGACTTCTTTATTTACCATCTGCAGGCCCTCCCTTACTTTTCTAATACACATTCGCGTGAAGTCTTCATTGTTATGGACGAGCGTTCTGAAATTGGCGCACCAATGTCTTTTCGGTTCACCGGCGAGATTGGCCGCGACAAGCGCGGGCACGTAACTGCTCAGCCATACTTGCGTCTGATCCTTGCGATTCTTCGAAGTTCTGCGTTCGCCTAGGTACTGATTGGCTGCGAGAAATATGCTGAGTTCAGGGTAGGTCTCTCTTAATCGGGCGATCATGCTCCGGTTGAACTGCTTCTTATCCCAAGCAACTTTTGTCATTGTTATCGCCAAACACCCTTTTACGCCTCTCTCCCTCGCTACATCAAAAGCCTTTAGATCGATCAGAAATCTTAACGCCGCTTCCTCTGCGCCGCCGACCACATGCCCAACGTATGAATCGGTCAAACCTTCTGTACCGCGGCCTACGGCTGCAATACTGTGAAGCGATTTTGCGAAAGCGCGGAGGTCAGAAACGTCAGGAATGACAATGCAGGAGTGCGTGTTCTTTCTCGGGTCTCGTGGACGAATGAGGAAAGTCGCGCTGGCTACCATGAGAAACAACAAAAGGAACGCATCTTGTGGGGAAGCTTCCAGAGCGCGGGCTCCCTTTTGAGCACCGGGAATGATCCACTGCATGAGTTCCACGCGCGCGACGCCGTCTTTAATCAATACCTTAATCTTTTCGTCGGCTGACTGATGAAAGTAACTGTTGACCGGTTGATACATGAAAACCTGTGGCGCATCGTCGTCTGGCGAGTGGATCGTAAATGGCTTTCCGATTTTCTCCGCCTTTCGCGAGTCTTTGCTTTGGAGAAAGGTCTTCATCACGCCATCATGAACTGCCAACCGCAGTCCACGTTGATCTTCTCGGATGTTGTGCCCAGCCAACTCAATCAGTCCTTCGTCAGTTCGCCTGAAAGATGCCGCAACGATTCGGCGCAAAACCTCGTTCGTTGGAAGGCCGTTTGTCCAAGACAATTCAACGCTATCGCTCGTGAGGGTTGCCGCGATTCCCGCTGGAGGATCGACATCGTTGTCCTCATCTTGCCAAGCTCTGACAGTTGCGGCGAGTCCCCCAAGCGCAGCGCGGTGATAGACTGTGTAACCCGGATCGCTCAGCCGATAAATAAGATGAGGGTCTGGCAACTCGTACGTTGCCTTTGTGCTTCGGGCTCCTTTCGAGTTTCCTCTTGAAGACTTGGCTTTCGCTTGGCTTTTCACTTTGGACTTATCCATTCGGCGCCGGTTCCTTCTTCGCTCTTCTCGTCGTAGTCATAATGAACTCTGTCTCGCGGCGCGCAGCGTACTGTACCTACCCGCCGCCAGCCCAGGACTTCTGGCTTGAAGGGAATCGAAACCTCATGTTTCCGAATCCAGTTACGCGAAGGCTCTCCATTCCACGTGAAGTCGTCACATTTCTCTATGTCATCCTGCAAGAGAATGCTTACGGTGTAGCCATCACCGCGCGTCTCGCCCGGACGCGTACGCCACAGGCCTGAAAAGAAACAGGCATTCCTCTCCGCACGTTTCATGAACTTCTCGATATTGAGTTCTTGCGTCTCAACCGCTGCAAACGTTTCGGCCAAATCCTTTTGACTGAGCGGATCGCCACGCACCTTGAGCTTCCCAATCCAGTCCCATGCGGTTTCAATCTCCTTCCTCTCATAAGGCAACGGCTTTGCCTGCTCTTCAGGCGGCAATGATTGTATCAACGCAGCTTTTGGTTTCTTCAATTCTTCCGGATCACTAGGCATTGCGCGGCGGTTAAGACGACCCATTCTTTGAATCAGTGCAGGCACCGGAGCGATGTCGGTAATGAGTAGGTCTGCTGACAGATCCAAAGACATCTCAGCAACCTGCGTTGCCACCAAGATTGCGGCTTCGCCAACGTTATGGAAGTCGTCAATTACTCGCCTATGTCTGCGGCTCCTATGGATGTACTGAAATCGCGAGTGATAGACATTCATCCTGGCCCTATTGGCGAAGCGAGCCCGGTATTCTCGGTACGCCTCGTTCGCGCGATCGACGCGGTTGCAGACCCAGAGAACCTTGCCGTTTTTGCTGACACAGGCCTCAATCGCAGAATCAATCTCATCGGTAGTAACGCGCTCGCGTACTACATAACGCTTCAAATTCTCGAATGCAGGTGGACCTTCAACGATGCATTGATCCTCAAGTCCAGGACAGGCATGTCGGATCGCGCGTAGTCGCTGCTCTGGCAGCGACGCAGTCATCAGAAGAACGGGCAGACGCGGAAAATTTTTCAGAAACACCAGGAGATGTCCGAAAAGCTGATCATCGTAAGAATGGATTTCGTCAAACACAATCGCGCCACTCATAATTGCGGGAATGCTGTAAAGGGCCCGACGAGCATTTGCCATGAGGCCAAGGATAGTGTCAGTCGTTGAAACAACGAGGGGAGTGCTCCAGAGTTCAAGCGACTCGATACGATCGCGCATCTCCGCTAGAGCTTGCCGTGCTGCTCTCTGCTGATCACCATCAGATTCGGTCGCGATCTCTTGCAGAGCAGTCTGCGCGATCTCCATCAGATCAACATCTCTACGCGAGTGAACTAGCGCCGTATTGTCGATGCCAGATTCGAGAGCGTAGTCCTTGTAATGCTCGGTCGTCGTACCAGTGGTCGGCAGGCAAAAGAAAAGACGAAAGTTTCTTCGACCCTCACGAGTAACTCGCTCGCACCACGCTTGCGCCCACCTGTACGCGGCGATGCTCTTACCAGATCCACAGCCAGCTCTGGCGATAGTTAGAAATGCGCCATCGCTTCCACATTGAGCGACTCTCGATTGAAAGATGTCCCGCTCGTCACGGTTACTTCCTTCCGAGGGCGAATCGTTGCTCTCGGCTCCGCGTGTTCGCTTGCGCGAACTGGTCAGTCGCTTATGCGCTAACTCATCCAGTTCCTTGGCTGTTAATCCTACTGACAGTTTTTCGTGAACGAACCGCTTGATATAGTCGGTTCGTGAGTGTCCCTTTCTGTATTCATCTTTCGCAAGAGCGCTGGCTGCAACGTCCGCAGCGATTCCGAAGGCCTTGATCAATGCCAGCATGCGGCGAAATGAAGGCTCAACGAACTCCGCTTTCAACTCGTCGAAATCGGCTTGCATGTCCCTGATTGATTCAAATCCGCCAAGCTCTCCTGAGGCTGTGTCCGCTTCTCGGCGGGAATAAGCGAACACAACATCCCTCTCGAACTCGTCAGGCGGGTTTACTTTTAGGTTGTCGCTCATCTCAACCAAGATAGCTTTGAAGTCGTCATGCGTGACACGCACTCTCAGTCGGTTACAGTTTTCTGGCTTTGTGTCTTCGTCAAACTTCCGGTGATGTCCGATTGCTCCCCACAGCGACATTAGACGTAACGGGCGTGATAGCGGCAAGCCCTTGAACCAATGAGCCAAGGGCAGGGAATCGTCCCACGCGAGCGCTGCCGAAATGACTTCATGTCTCATTAATTGCTTGCGCAGCTCGAATGGATTGCTAACCATTTCCTGAAAGTGGTCACTAGCTTTGCCCAAATCTTGGAGCCAGCCGTTGAGTCGTACAGCGTACTGGAAGTCTTCAAGGAGTCCTTCATCGAGTCCGGCATCTTGCAGTGCGGCACGGCCAGCAATCGAAGACAAAGCATCACACGCGGTTGCAACGTCGCGACTGTGCTGCGTCAGCAACGCGTAACTGGGCGGGCCGTCTTTGTGCCGAGTTTGGTCGTAAGATTTTGCTAGTAAGCGATCCATGCAAATCACTCTTCAGGTGCGCCGGTCTTCAAAATCGGATTGAAAATCCCACACCCCATCGCGCGGCGACTGAAAATGCTCTGCCACTCAATCGAACCATTTTCGGGCGCGATCAGTTTCACTGCTCCGGCCTGGAGAAGGAGCGAGTCTTCATCATTCAGATCATGCACAGCGACGGAAAAGCCGACGACGGATTTGCCGTGGATCTTGACTATGCGCCGGCGGTAGCGTTTTTGTTCGTCGCGTGGGAGTTCAATACGGCCTTTGACGCCAAACGAATCCAGCTTGCGCTTTACTGCATCCATGAACGGATCGGCGTCAGTGAACTTCTTAATTGTTACAACGCGTGCGTAGAGTGAAGGAGCGGGGTCGAGCGAGCGCGCGACGGGGAGACCGAGACGAATCTGGTGACCGCCGATATCGAGTCGTTTTCCGGCAAGCGGCAGCACATCGCGATAGTGATCCGCCGGAATCCGCAGACGCAAAGTCGCGTCGCGTTCCGAAAGGGCGATCAAACCGCGACCGGAAGGGAGGCCGCTGATCAGTTCAATCGCAAGCCAGTCGATGCCGTGCAGTGAAGAAGTAGACCTCGAAATCGCGGAGTAGACCAGGTATCCGTGATCCGCCGGCAGTTGTGTCCCACTCAACTGAAAACTCACGTTGATAGATGGACAGACTTCTAACTGAGGGACTGGTTCTTGTAGTGCGTCGATCAATCGACCGGAACCTCCTTAGCTTAGTGAGTAACTCAAGGACGGGTCGGACTAGGGCTCGGCCTTAAAACAGGTCGGCCAGAGTCTACAGGCGGGTGGACCTAATTTCAATGGCTGCGGTATGCGTCAGGCGTTAACACTGGTACAACTCTCGGTTAAGTTAACTGAAGAGAAAAACCTCTCGATTCCACGGTCCGAGTTCGGCAGACTCACGCCCAACCGGATTCAATAATGACTCGTCGAAGAAACCAAGATGGCAAGAGACGTCTTTTCAAATGCCCCAATCGTTATAAGCGTCGACTCTTAGAGAAATTTGGCGAATCGGACGGTCATCCGATAATCGGGCATTACGTTATCGGCGCGAATCGCCCGTTCTAAGGATTGCTTTTGGGCTAAGACTTGCTCGCGGAAAGTTGCGCCTCTTAACGTAATGACGATTATCGTACGCCCGCTTATTAATTCTCCCCCTTGCGCCCGCTGCGCTCGTCGGCTCGCGCACTCGCACGACTCGCTTCGCTAATGCCCCCGCCGGGGGCTGGCGCTAACGAGTCATTGGTTTACGGAACCGGCTAGACCTATTTCGAACGCCGCAGGTCTTACTTGTTTCTATGTCCAATTAAGGCGAGTCATGGTGCTGGACGTAACGGACCAACAGCCGTGGGCATGCCAAATACGTCACTGGCTGGAAGCACGAGCGGTGAGCGGCGACTGCTGAGACGTCCCATCGCTTTTTCGTTAGGCTTTTTCGGGATCACTCGAATCCGCTGCGCCCATGCGTAACGGCGGGCATGCGTTTCGCACAGTCCAAGTTCTCGTAGATGCCGCCATCCTTCATATCCTCCGAATTCGGAATAAAGGAGCCGCGAACTTTTAGCTAGGATACCTGGGTTGCAAACTCTTCCGGTAATACGTGCTGTAGCCTTTTGGATCAGATGCCAAAAGTAATTGCGGCCTACCGATCGGCACGGATGCTTACCGTACCTGCAAACAAAAAGGTACGGGTTGTTCAAATCCCTCAAAATCAGATTGCGATCTTGCATGAATCTGGCGGTCAATTCTCGGAGCCACGGCTCGTCGGCAGGCTGCATCTCAAAAACGTCTCCAGAGCGACCAACAAAGTGACGCTTCCTCGATAGTTCGCGCGGCAGCCACTCCAAACGAAGAACTTGTTCTAACGGTTTGGCCGACGTCCCACCTACGACTACCGGCCGACATTCAAGCGGAATTCGTACCGTCTGAAGCTCGTAAACGTAAAATCCATGGTGTAGAACAAGGTAGAGAGCAAACGTCTCGGCGACCGGCATTTTTGCGCCTTCTAGAGCATTAATCTCTATAGCGTGGAAAAGGGCATCGATTATATCCCAGTCGTAGTATTGAATTGTTGGCAGGATCTTATTCGTCGGTGCATTCCTACGTCCTTTCTTTTTCTTTTTTTCAGCCGACGGTGCTGGGTTTACCTGGATTCCATGCTCAACGTCTTTCAGCCAGCCAAAAAGGATGCGCAAGCGGGCGCGATAGCCCGAGAGCGAAACCGGAAGACAACGAACTACCTTATCGAAACGGCCGTTGGCGGCGCACGATGAGTTCTCACAGACGCTTGGTGGGGCTTCGCCCCTGCCAGATAGATTCTTTGTTGATGAACATTCACGGCATTTCCATCTAAAACTCAGAACGTACAAGAACTCTTCCACGTGCTCTGCCGTGACGTTCGCTAGACAAGTCACTCCCTGAGTCCTGCAGGATCGCCAAAAACGATTTAACGTATGAAGGTGGGCGAGTCTAACCCCATCCGTATCTTTACGCTCGTTTCGGAGCCACTCGCTGTACTTCTGCGCAATCGGTCTCACACTCGCAAGCATCCGGTTGATTAAATCTAACGCTTTTACGGCTGAAGGGTCCACTTGGTCCACATCCGGGCCCAATAAATACTCGGCGAGATGCTGAAAGCACTCACGCACGCGATCTTGCGCTCCCGACCGCTTAGAATCTAATTCTCGAATGGTTCGCCACGACAGTGGCTCCTCGATTTTATGACTTTGGAGAAAAGTGCCAGTTTCGACAATTCGCCGCCGAATCTCTTCATGAACCATCTCCCAGTTGATGGTCGCGACTAGTCTTTCAAAGAGGAACCGATTGTATTCGTTGGGAATCTCTACGGTCTCAACAAACCTCCTGAGTCGTCGCGCAGCCGACTGGTTGCTGCCGCAGCGTCTGCAAAGCTTTTTGATCTTAGACCAATAACGACACTGTCTTCCGCATGTTGAGCATATGCCTGTGCGGTCTATCTTTTGCCAGCATGGACAACAATATTCAGAAATTAGCGTTGCTGGCAGTCTAAGCTTTCCGCACTTGCGGCATTCTATCTCTTTCAGAAGACCAGATCTCTCACTGCAATCCAAGCAGATACCACCGTTTTCACTGATGAACCGTTTCTCTTTGCCGCACATAGTACAGTTGGATTTTGACTCTCTCAAATAACAGGTAAGGCAAATTGCGAACGCGAAGAGTTTCGACGTTGCCAATCTGCCACATCGCTTACACTTTCCGACCGGTCGGGGTTTAACTTGCGCCAAGTTCGTTTCTCCTTCTTAAGATACGTCCTCGATAAAGTAATCGAGGGTCCGTGTAGGTCGTATGTAAAGATTCTGGTTTGCTGGTCACGCTGGTTTCACGTTTGACATCAATCGTCTCCTCACCGCCGTCTAACACTTTAGGTTGATACAGTGGTGCCGGTTTCTGGCCGTTGAGGCGGTCGTGCTCCCATTGCTTCGCTCGTTCTGGATTTGGAGTTAACAGAAAGAATGCATCGGAGCGACAATTGAATACGTCGCACAGGAGTTGCATCATCTCTATCCGAGGAGCCACTGGACCTCGCAATAGCGATCTCAAAGTTTGTTCGCACACTATCACGCCAACGGTACTCTCAATACGGGCTCGCAACTGAACCGCTGTAGTGATTCCGTGGTCCCGTTTCAAATATGACTTCAAATCCCACACGACTCTATGAACCTCTATTTGTTGTAGACCATCGCACTCAAACCTGTGCGCGGGACTCGTGGACGCCGGGCTTCCTTCATCGTTTGGAGTCTAGATTTACCGCGGGAGCGGATATAGAGAGAAGTTGAACTTGGGCTGATATGCCCAAGCATCTCCATCAAGTGCCAGAACTTGTCAGGATGTTCCTCAAGATAATTAGTCGCGAAACTTGCGCGCAAGTCGTGAATCGTAAGCTTCTCAGGGAGGTCAACGCCATGCTTTCGAGCGCTTGCTACAAAATCCGAAAAGCCTTTGCTTAGCGACGCATATGAAAGTCGACTGCCAGTAGAACTCAGCAATAGAGCTGGATTTTCTGCCGAGTTCTTGAAACGTGGCCGTACCCTCGATTCGTATTCCTTTAGGGTGATCTCGGCTGGCTGCGTTAGAGGGATCAGCCGTGTCAATGGCCCCGAGGAATTGTAGCCCTTTCCAAATCTTGTTTGTATAATCTTTCGGTCATAGAAAATGTCTCGATTTTCGCCGAGCGCGTCTAAGTTGAGTATCTCGACCGATCGCATTCCAGTCTCTGTGATTAGCAGCACAATGGTGTAGAGCCGGGCCGCCGTTAATGTGCGATGCGTCAGGGCGGGATAGACTTCTCGCAGAAAGATCAATAGCTCGAGGATTTGGGCCGGAGTTAGGAAGAACCTTTCCGGACGCAAGTGATCACGGCTATGAATCGGAACCTCAACCCCAGTGAACGGGTTTTCAATAGGACCGTATTTCGATGAGATCGTGTGGAACCCGTCAATGTAGGGGAATTCATGTATGCTGGTAAACAGACGCTGGAGCTGACTTGCGTATGCTCTAACTGTGGACGCCTGTAGAACGGGTAGGCCATCGTCAGCTGGCGTACTAAGACTCAGCAAGAAATCCTTGATGCGTTTCCGACCTTCTAAGGGTCTCATCGCTTCCCAAACACACAGAGGTCGATGGTGACCGTCAGTGGTGACGCCGTTCTCATCAAACCAGCGCTCAACGAACCAACGCGAAGCATCAATTGTTGTCGGGCTGAACCGTCGACTGAGCAGGCTGTCGAAATAGTTTTGGAGAATCTGAGAATGATCTTTCGCCATCTCTTCAGTAGAAATCTGTCGCAAAGCGACCGCTGGGGGATTTGGGTTAGACATGGTGTTCCTTTCATTTAGTCAGAGTTGAGCGGATCGTTATTACCTCCGCTGAAGTCACAAGAGCCAGGCTCGCCACCGCTTGTTCAATCGGCTATCAGATCGTTCACGAAAGAAAACCTTTCGCGGGAAAGAAAATCTTTCGAGGAAAGATCTTAATCTTGTGAAAAGAAAGGATGCCGACGCGTTGATGTTCCTCGCAGCACTCTTTCCAACGACAGTCTTTCCATTAGAATATTGATCCATTGCAACCTCCGCACGGGCCACCGCAAGAATCGTTCCGCGGAAATTCGCGAGGAAGATCCGCAAGCTGATCGAACTTCTATTAACAGCTGAGCGCGGACCTTAGTTTCTCGATCCAAAGTTCAAAGGTATCGGTGAGATCAGCGTCCTTCGTTTGTCGGAGGCGAACCGAAATTGTCGTCTGAGATATCGTTGACTTGACGGTTGAGTGAGCAGTCAGCGAGCTGGTGAAGTATTGACGAGTAGGACTTTTGGTCAACAACGCGGCAAGTTTCAGGGCATGTCATGATGCTCCGCCGCCCCAAGCAAATCCATCTTTGTTCCTCAATACTTCTTAATTAACTGACCAAAAACAAATTTTACTTGTTCTAGGACCATTGGCTCGATTTCCTTTGCACGGCAATTGCGAAGCTCATCCAGGGCGGCGGCCGAACAATGTTGATTGGAGCAATTGGCAATTCTTAAATTCAACTATCTATCAGCAGTTGATGTCATCGTTGCGCAAGTGCTGATGCCGAACTGGGGAGTGATGGTTGAAGACTTGTCCGCAAAGATTGTGCTCGGTAGGGAGTTGGGCTGACGTGAGCCCGCGCGGAGGCATTGTTAAATTGGCGCTGTCAAAGCTCGAACGTTGCCGTTCTACCACGTTGGCCAAGTTTGTGAACGTCTATACGAGCGGGGTGGCTTCGACGAAACCGCTGAAGAACACGTTAACTGAGCCATGGCATACCCATTGTATTGACGGGGCACGCGGGCTACTCGCTGAGCATGATGGCCCGTTTTAGGAGTCGGACGTTGGAGGAATAGAGGCGATATGATTGCTTAAGCGTCGGTTTTAGAGAAGGCACCAGTCAGACCTTGCTATAGATAGGTAGCTAGAGAGGCTCTCAACACTCGAAACCTATTTACCACTGCAAGATCATCGCGTCCCTTCGAATTCACCGCAAGAAGAAAACCGATCTTCGGGGTCCTTAAACGATATTCGTCTCCAAACTAACTTTTCACTCCATGGATGAGGCCAAAACAAATTTGATTGGGAATACACTCGGCATTTGGCAGCCACGTGTCAATGGCGTCCTGTCGGAGGAGGAGGCGCGAAAAATTGCGGAGAACACAGTCGGCTTCTTCACCGTGTTATTAGAATGGGAAGCTCGCGATCAGGAAAGCCAGCGGACAGAAAAAGCGGTTCCTTATTATGCAAAGTCAGCGTGAAGATTCAGATTGGGACTCTTGCGTCTTACGGTATAATTCTTTGTCATCGAAAATTTTGCATTGTCCAATGAAATCTTCTCAGTCTAAATCCGCACAACCGCAAGACGCTGTTAAGTATGGTCGCGTCTCGTCAAAGGAACAAGAGAAGGAAGGGTTCTCAATTCCAGCTCAATGGAAATTATTGGATCGGTATGCGAAATCGGAAGGCTTTCGCGTTGTCCGCGACTTTGTTGACATTGAGACTGCGAAGAAACCCGGACGACCAGGCTTTGAAGAGATGGTGAAGTTGCTCAAACGTTCATCCGTTCGTGTGCTGCTGGTTGAAAAGACCGACCGCCTCTACCGCAACCTCAAAGACTACGTCACGATGGACGACTTGGACATTGAAATCCACTTCGTCAAAGAAAGTGTTGTGCTCTCGAAAGACTCTCGATCCTCAGAGAAGTTCATGCACGGCATCAAGGTCTTAATGGCGAAGAATTACATCGACAACTTATCTGAAGAGACCAAGAAGGGAATGCTGGAAAAGGCCGAGCAGTCAATCTACCCCTCGTACGCCCCGCTGGGTTATCGGAACGTGATGGGACCTAACGGCAAACGCGTGGTTGAGCCGGATCCAGACGTAGCTCCAATCATCACCAAAATTTTTCACTGGTACGGAACAGGAGAATGTTCAATCTCTGAAGTTGCCGATCGCGCGCAAGCGGCGGGGCTAGTTTCTCGCGGTTCTAAGAAGTCAGTATCGAAATCGAATGTACATATTGTGTTAAGAAAACGCTTTTACACGGGTTACTTTGACTGGAACGGCAAGACATATAAGGGCAGCCATGAGCCATTGATCTCAATCGCTCTTTTCGACCGCGTACAAGACATTCTTGACGGGCGTTTCTTGGCTAAGCCGAAGGTCGATAAGCACGAGTTTGCTTTTTCAGGCCTCGTAAATTGTGGGCATTGCGGATGTGCTCTTGTTGCAGAAAAGAAGAAAGGTAAGTACGTCTACTACCATTGCACCGGCAACAAAGGAAAATGTCCAGAGCCCTACGCTCGCGAAGAAACACTCGAAGAATGTTTTGCTGATCTGCTCAAAGGACTCATCTTTGACGATGAAGTCATGGATTGGCTCGTTGACGCCCTCCATCAAAGCCACGCCGATCAGAAGAAGTTTAGAGAAGAAGCAATCGTTCGATTACGACTGGAACAAGCGAGACTTCAGAATCGACTTGATAAACTCTATGAGGATCGGCTTGATGGATTCATCGAGCCGGCTTTCTTTCAACGTAAGACGCGAGAGTGGCAACAATCTCAGGCAAGCATAGCTGAACAGATCGCTCAATACGAAGACGCGAATGAAGAATATTTCAAAGATGGCGTGCGCTTACTCGAACTCTCAAAAAAGGCCTATTTCCTATTCAAAAAGCAAAATCCACATGAAAAGCGCAGATTGCTAAATTTCGTGTGTTCGAACTCGACCTGGAAAGATCGAACACTTACCGCTACGTTTCGCCAACCCTTTGATATTCTTGCCGTTACGAACACCGCATGGGAAAAGCAGAAGGTCGCCGGAGCTTGCTCCGGCGACCTTCGTCCAATCTGGCTCCGCAGGTAGGACTCGAACCTACAACCCTTCGGTTAACAGCCGAATGCTCTGCCATTGAGCTACTGCGGAA